>ONZR01000039.1_pt1 | contig 71005 bp, 80 predicted proteins | sample 1671691 | NCBI WGS metagenome assembly ONZR01 (sample SAMN06348182, study PRJEB24527) | human gut metagenome | biome: human gut; feature: ankylosing spondylitis patient; material: feces | host: Homo sapiens | place: China | collected 2015-10 | reverse complement strand
TTTTATGAAAACCGCCCCTTGTTTTACCGCCTGCCGGAAGCGATGGGACGCTTACGCCCCGGATTCCAATGCCGTTCGAATCATCATGTTTGCCGAATATCCGGCGGAGGAGCCGTTGGCTGAAAATCCTCCCAAACGGCTGGCCGCTCTAGTCCTTCTTCCTCTTCGCGTTAAGCCGCACCGTGCTCTTCAGAGCGCCTCGGATATTCTTCGTTCTTTAAGAGAATCCCTGCAGTCGATTTTCCGACAAACGGGTGACAATGACGGTCTGTCCTGCTGACATACGGTATGGCTTTTATGCGCTCTTTGAGGTCTTCAGCAAAAAGCTGCGCATTGACACTCATAACCAGACGGCTATGTCGTCTTTCTTTCGTCTTTGTTTCCCGATCCCGCGGCATTTGCCGAATCATCGATACCGATCAATGCTCATCACCCGCAGGCTCCATAAAGACGATTCGAATGTCTGCGGATGAAAGCGCCATACCCGTCAGCCTGAAAAGGCCAGCCGATTTCATCGGCAAGACAACGAGCGGCACTAGGGCATCACCGTGTTGATGGCGCCGAAGCGGCAAGGCCCTTTAGAAGGCATTGCATGGTTCAAACTTGCTCCGCTAGAGCCGCGGCACACTCGCCAGCAGCCGCCTCGTATAAGGCGCCTTGGGGTGCGTCAGCACCGCTGCCGCAGCGCCTTCTTCTACGATTCGTCCGCCCTGCATAACCGCCACGCGGTGGGCTGCGTGCTCCACCACGGCAAAGTTATGCGTGATGAGCAGATAAGCCAAACCGCGCTCGCGCTGCAGACTGCCGAGCAAATTGAGAATTTGCGCCTGTACGGAAACGTCCAAAGCGGAAGTCGGTTCATCGAGCACAATCACTTCAGGCTCAACCGAGAGTGCTCGGGCAATGGCAATGCGCTGACGCTGACCGCCCGAAAATTCATGCGGCAGACGCTCCAGACTTTCGGAATCGAGTCCAGTCTCCTTCAAAAGCGCCTGCATGCGGAGAAGTCGCTCTGCAGGCGTCAAGTCCGGTCTGAGCGAAACGAGCGCCTCTTCCAAAATCTGCCCCACTGTCATGCGCGGATCAAGCGAAGAAAAGGGATCCTGAAAAACAATCTGTACCTTTCTTCTGAAAGCCGGGCTGCGAGGCCCTGCAGCCGGCATTGAAATACCGCCGCAGCGCACAGTACCCTCAGCGAGCAGTCCGTTTCCTAAAAGCCCTAAAGCAGTCAAGGCGGCCGTCGTCTTGCCGCTTCCCGATTCACCGACGAGCGCAAGCGTCTCTGCGCGATGAAGCGCGAGCGTGCAGTCGGGCAAAATAGTGCGGCCGACAGCACGGCCGACAAAAGCCGCGAGCGACTGCGTAAAACCTTTGGGCGCCGTACGCACTGCCGCATGTTGGAGTTCCAGCACAGGCTCTCGTTCGTCTATGGTCGCCGCTTCGGGCGCAGCAAACGCCCTGCATTCGGCGGTCGTCTTGTCGCCCGCGAAGATGCACCGCACTGTGCCTAGCCCATCGCGCCGCGACTGAGGAGCAGGCGCATGCTCAAAGCACTTTGGCTTGGCCCGTGCACAGCGCGGCGCAAAAGCGCAGCCCTTGAGCGGCCCCCAAAGATTCGGCACCGTTCCCTCCACCGGCTGGAGCGGAGCACCGTCCGGCCGCGGCAGCGCACCCAGGAGCGCCTGCGCATAAGGATGCTCCGGATGGGCAAGAAATGCTTCTGTCGGCGCCATTTCGACAATTTCACCCGCATACATCAATGCAACGCGATCAGCGATCCCTGGCAGCAGCGCAAGGTCATGAGTGATGAAAATGAGCGTCAAACCACGTTCGCGCTTCAAGTCATTGAGAAGCTCCAGAACCTGACGCGCTACAGTGACATCCAAAGCCGTGGTCGGCTCATCCGCCACCACCACTTTGGGATCTGCCGAGAGTGCCATGGCGATCATCGCGCGCTGCTTCAGACCGCCCGACAACTCATGCGGATAAGCGTCATAGGCTTCTTCCGGGCGAGGAATGCCGACTCGGCCGAGCCACTCAACGGCACGCGCTCTTGCCTCCGTGCGTCCGCACGTCGAATGCGTGCGGATCATTTCCGCCACCTGATCGCCCACCGTCATCACAGGGTTAAAGCTCGTTGCCGGTTCCTGAAAAATCACGGCAATACCTGCCCCGCGAACGCGCTCCATTTCTTTCTCGGTGAGCGACAAGAGCTCTCGTCCCGCGAGCGTCACCGTCCCCGAAGGCACTTGAGCATCCTCGGGCAGCAGCCTCATCAGCGCCATCGCAGTAAGGCTTTTGCCGCAGCCCGATTCCCCCACAAGCGCCAGCGCTTCACCGCGGCGTACGGTGAAACTCACGTCGCGTACAGGGTGAAGCACGCCGCCCGAGAGCGGCAGATCTATCGTCAGGCGCTCGACCGATAAAAGCGACGGTTCACTTTGGATAGTCATCAGCACCCCTCCATCAAGCGCGGCCACGGCCCGCGGCACGGGGATCAAAGGCATCCCGAACGGCAGAAGCAAAAATATTGGCCGAGAGCACCAGCGTCACAAGGAAGAGAAAGCTGGCGAGAAGATTCCACCAAATCATGGGAGAGCGCGAAAGTTCGCTGCGGGCTGAATTAATCATGGTGCCGAAGGAATGCATGGTGGGATCCACCCCGACGCCGACATAGGAAAGCACGGCCTCATAGAGCACAATGCCGGAAAAGTCGAGCACCGTAACGATCAGGACGATGTGCATCACATTGGGCAGAATATGGCGCCGCATCACCGCAAAAGGCTTCACGCCCAAGGCTTTAGCCGCTGACACGAAGTCGAGCGTGGAGAGTTTCATCGTTTCCGCCCGCAAAAGCCGCGCGAGCGTAGCCCAGCCAGTCATGCCGATGATGACCGCGAGCAGCATCAGCCGCAGATCCGCGCGTTCGAGACTGGTTTGATAGAGCTCTGGGTGCTTATCGAGGAACACCTGCACCATCAGTACGGATGCCGCGATGAGGAGCACGCTTGGAATAGAGGAAATCGTCGTATAAACATACTGAATGACATCGTCCACCCACCCGCGAAAATAGCCTGCGGCAATTCCGAGCGTCAGCGCAAACGGCAGCGTCGCGAGCGTTGCGAGCGAACCGATCACCACCGCCGTTCGAACACTTTTGACCGCTTCATAGAGCACGTCGTTGCCAACTGCATCCGTACCGAAAACATGCCAGTTGGGCCAAATCAGGATAAGCCAGACCATCAGCAGCCAAGCGACTGTAAAGACAAGCATGGCCGGTCTCCACGGGAAACCCCCGTCTCGGTTTCGCATCACCATCAAGGTCTGCGTGAAGGTCGCGTTTCGCCGGCGGGCTATCGCCAAAGCCGTAAAAATCCATGCGAGAAAGGCTGTAACACCGCCCGCGATTGCGGCAATCAGCGTTCCCTTCACCAATTCAAATGTCCTTGTACGGTGCCCAAAGAGTTTCCCCGCATTTTTGAGCGGCTGGAAATCACGTACGGCATGTCCGTCTTTAAAAACCGTCGTCTTGTCGAATTCGCGAAGCGCAAAAGGCATGGAATAGCTGCGCTCATCCCCTGCCGCTTTAAGGCGCTCCAGTATCACAACATCCAAAAGGGACTTCACCTCCGGAGAGTACGCCTGCACAGCGCTTGCGGCGTCTGAGGCATCCGCCGGCGGCAGTGCGTCGCGCCAATGAATGGAGTCCATGAGCGCCGTCAGCAGAAAAATCACCAGTACGGCAGCCGAGGCTGCTGCAGAAGGCCTCGCAAAAACCATGCGCCAGCGGCGAGCTAATTCCGGCGATCGGCGAACATGACGGACGGCCAATAGGAGGAGGACGAAAAGCCCCCACGCAACAAAGTCAGTCGGAAGGAAAACAGGAAGCATGACGAATTGATCGGTGTTCTGACGAGTCCTGAGAGAGCCTTGAGCACATCAAGCGAGTCGGATGCGCGGATCCACCCAGGCATAAACAATATCGGTAGCAATCAAGCCGATGATGTAGGCGAAGGTGCCGAGAAAAACCATCGTGCGTACGACGGAAAAGTCCTGTGCCCCCAAAGCGTCGATCGTATAGCTCCCCAGCCCGGGAATGCCGAAGAAGCTCTCCATAATGAGGCTTCCCATAAAAAGCATTGGAATCACCGCTACCGACGAGGTGATGATGGGAAGCGCAGCATTTCGGAGCACATGACGCCGCAGTACTGCGCCTTCAGATAACCCCTTGGCACGTGCCGTACGAACATAGTCGCGGCCGATTTCCTCGAGAAACATCGCTCGATAAAGGAGCGTATCGCTTCCCAAACGCGAAAAGAGCGCAATCAGCACCGGCAGCACCAAGAATGCCGTGCATCCCCAGCCGTCCGCCCATCCTGAAATGGGGAAAAGCCGCATCAGCTTTGAAAAGAGCCACTGGCCCACAATGATGTAAAAGAGCGAGGAAATGGACATCAGAAAGACAGAGAGCCCAATGGCTGCCGCCTCCACCCTCGTTCGGCGAAAAAGCACCACCAAAAGCGACCAGGCCACCATCACGATGAGGCCGAGCAGAAAAGTCGGTACGGCGAGCGCCAGAGACGGCCACATGCGGGTTGAAATTTCGTAGCCGATATCGCGGCCCGAGTCGCTGCGGCCGAAATCAAAGAAGAGAAGCGGCACGCTTCGCTCAAAGAAAACCGTGTCCGTTATTTTTTGCACACCCTCGGCCGCTGTATTGATGAAGAGCGGTTTGTCGAGACCGCGCGCCGCTTTCCAAGCCTCTATGGCATCAGCCGTCACGCGGCGGCCGCCCAAATTGAGCCGCGCCATGTCGTCGGGCGTATTAACGGCAAAAAAGAGCACGAACGTAATGAGATTGACGCCAAGCAGAATCAAAATGCCGTAGACCACGCGGCGAAGCAAATAGTTGATCATCAGCGGCTCCTTCCATTCGACTGCAGCGGCCGCAGGCGCCTGGCCTGTCGGCGAGCGAGCACTGCAAGAGCTCCCCAAACGAGGAGTCCGATCCCAAGCGCAATAACAGCAAGCGGCCAAAGCACGGGACGATTCCATTCCCGAATTTTCGCCAGCCGAAGATCTGCATCGAGGTCGTAGTACTGCAGCGCGTTCTGCACCAATCCGGAAGGCTTGGCATTTTCAACCCAGGACTGATAGGCCGCTGCGGCCGGCGGGAAATAGCCAAAGAGAATGGGGGCATCCTGCTGCAGAATCTCTACCATTCGGTCGATAAGCGCAGCCTTGTGCGGTCCGTCTTCTAAGAGCCGCATTTCACGGAAAGCCTGGTCAAATGCCGGATTCTCATAGTTGGCTGCATTCTCTCCCTCATGCGCCACCTTGCCATTGGGACCGTAAAAGAGAAAAAGGAAATTTTCCGCATCCGGATAATCGGCATTCCATCCCCAGAAGAAGATTTGCGCGGCCCCCTTGCTCATTTTTTCTTGGAAGCGGTTGTAATCGGTGGCACGGATCTCAAGCTGGATCCCGAGTTTTTTAAACTGCCGCTGGTACCACTCCAGATAGGCGCTCGACCCCTGCGCGGCATTCTGATAGTCAAAAAAGAGCACTAAAGGCTCACCCGTCTGAGCATTGCGCCCGTCTGGCCACCCAGCTTTGGCAAGCAGCTCTTTGGCCCGTTCAATCGGCTTTCTGATCACCTGCTGATTGTGCTTTTCGTACACCACGGGATTAAAAGCTTCCGGACCGTCAGCCCGCCAGCCAAAGAGACCGGGCGGAATCGGTCCATGTGCCGGCATGCCTTGGTTTTTCTGGAAGATGGCAATATTTTCCTCCCAATCGACCGCGATGGAAATCGCCTGGCGCAGCGCGCGATGCCGCTCAGCTTCTTCCGGGGTTGATCCGCCGCCCACAACGGGATCGAGCCAATTAAATCCCAGATACCAAAGTCCAGCCATCACGGTTTTAGGAAACTGCAGTCCGCGGCCGCCGTAAAGCGCCGCCTTATCCGGATCGTCATCCATTGCGACCAAATAGCCGAGCCCCGTATCGACTCGATCGATAAACGGGCTGTCGTAATACCCCGCCAAAAATTTCGACTGCAGCGGCATGGCTTCTTTTTCCACTTCAAAAACCACGCGGTCAACGAGCGGCAGAGGTTTGCCGCAGTCCTTTAGGAGGCCTTTTTTCTCATCGTCGGGCTCACCCGTGCAGGGATAAAAACCGTGCTTATAAAGCGGATTTCGTTCGAGCACATGCAGGCGATTTTCGCGGAAGGTCTGCATACGAAAGGCTCCGGTGCCGACAGGCCAGGTATCGAGCGATACGTTGTTGGCTCGCAATCCTGCCTGTGCATAAAAGCGCTCTGCTTCCTGCGGCATCGGTGCGAAAAAGGTCATCGCGAGCCAATAGGCAAATTGGGGGTCTTTGCCGTGAATGCGGATTTCCAGCGTATGGTCGTCAATAACTCGAACTCCCTCAAGGGGCTCTGCCATCAGATCAAAAAATGTCTCTTCAGAGGCGCCGGCCTCACGCATGGCCCGCCACTTGGCGTCAAGCCGCTTTTTAAAATCGGGAAAGCCCACAATGCGTGAACTCATCGTGCCGTAAATCGGGCTCACCACCTGAGGACTTGCAATACGGCGAATGCCGTTGGCGTAATCTGCAGCCGTGAGCTCTCGTGTGCCCGCTTCAGACAGATCAAAAGGACTGCGCACGCGGGCTGCCAAATCCGCATCTAGGTGGTGGTAGCGAAAGGCGCCTTGCTCATCTTTGGCAAAGGCCGGATGCGGCGCATAAAAAATGCCTCGGCGGATCTTAAGCACATAGCGGGACTCCGCCACCGCTTCCGGATCGGCATCCGCCGGCAGCTCCTTTCCGCTTTTGTCGAAGTACTTTGGCTCGGCCACCTTTTCAACCGTGCGGGGCTCGAGCTCATAGGGCCGCTTCAGATAGGCGTACTGGTAAGGCGGCTCATAGATGGAATAGGTATAGGCCGTTTCATCACTCGAATATGACCGCTGCGGATCAAGCGTCCGCGGACTTCTGCCGCCAAACGCTGTAAAAAGCGTCTTTTCGCCGTACTCAGCAAGCGGCCGCGGATTGTTGGTAACATCCGGAAGCGTAAAAAGCAACGCCGCAAACACGAGCACTGCGGCAGCAGCCGCCCAAACGGCACGTCGACAAAAAAGACTGTGCGCAGGATCGGTCTTAGCCGTCAACGCGGACGCATAATCGCTTATCGATCTCCGGCCTTGGGTCAATTTGTGTTCTCCTATCCATCTGAAACAGACTTTCGCAGACCTGCTTCAGTACAGCAATCTTTTGCGATTTTTTGCCGTCGACGCTCCTACAGGTCAACAGCTGCTGAAGAGCACCTATACTACGGGATCACTCGAACGACGGCGGGATAAATGCACTGTGGAACACGATTTGAAGCGCTTCCGCGGATGCTGCTCGTATGGTCTTCGAATCCAAATTTTCCGCTCCAGCTGTCCGAATGCCCGCAAAAGCCTTCTGCCAGACTGGAGCCTTCGAAACGCATTTCTCCTCATGCCAGAATTCACAGCCGAATTCCCTGTTGAGGTTTACTGGGAAGACACCGATGCCGGCGGCATCGTCTATCACAGCAACTACCTCAAATTCATGGAGCGCGCCCGCTCGAACCTCCTCAAGGAGCTCAAAGTCGCGCAGGCGAATTCGCTCACCGATCCCGACGGCGTCCTTTTTGTTGCCGTGAGCGTGGCCATCCGCTACCGTCGAGCCGCCAAGCTCGAAGATCACCTGACCGTGCGCACGCGCATCAAGACACTGCGGCGCGCCTCGATCGTCTTTGAGCAAAATGTTTATCGAGGCAGCGAACTCATTACTGAAGGCGAAGTGCGCGTCGGCGCTGTGAGCCGCCGCACGATGGCGCCGGCAGCAATGCCGGAGTCGCTCTACGAAAAAATCCGCGCGCTGCTCGACCTTGCCGACTAAATTCCAGTTCATTCATTCCGACAAAGCTTTCCATTATGAACACCACTGCCGATCTTTCGATCCTCACGCTTATCGCCAACGCGAGTCTGGTCGTGAAGGCCGTTCTCGCTATTCTGATCGTGCTTTCGCTTGCAAGCTGGACGGTCATCTTCCAGAAATTCTTCGTCGTGCGCCGCGCCATGCGTCAAACCGACGATTTCGAGTCGCGTTTTTGGAGCGGCACGGAACTCACGAAACTGCTCGACACGGCCAATCGCTCCCGCGACACTTCCGGCATGGAAGAGCGCATCTTTGCCGCCGGCATGAACGAATTCATGAAGCAGCGCCAAACGGCCGGAGCTGCCGATACGGTCAACAGCGTCTCCCGCGCTATGCGGGCAGTCTTTACCCGTGAGATGGACCGGCTTGAAAACGGTCTGCCGATGCTTGCCTCCATCGGTTCCACTTCACCCTACATCGGTCTTTTCGGCACGGTTTGGGGCATCATGAACGCTTTCACGGGGCTCTCGAGCCTTGAAAACGCAAGTCTCGCCGTTGTTGCGCCGGGCATTGCCGAGGCGCTGGTAGCCACTGCCATCGGCCTCTTTGCCGCCATTCCTGCAGTCGCCGCCTACAACTACTACAACAACCGCGTTGGCCGTCTCTCCAACCGCGTTGACGGCTTCAGCGAAGAATTCCTCAACATTCTCGAGCGCCAATCGCGCTGATTCCGGAGGAACTCTCAATGGCTCTCAGCAGCAAAAGCCGCCGCCGCGGCCTGATGGCCGAGATCAACGTCGTTCCCTACATCGACGTGATGCTCGTGCTCGTCGTCATCCTGATGGTTGCCGCCCCCTTTGTGAATCCGAGCGTCGTCAACCTGCCATCCGTCAACAAAGCGTCGAAAGCACCTGAAAAAGTGGTCGAAGTCGTCGTTTATCCCGACGGCCGTCTGTCGCTTCGCGCAGGCAAGGAAATGCAGCCGACTGACATGCCTGGACTGGTTGCCGCCGTTCGTTCTGCGCAGGCCGGGGATGCAAAAGTTCCAGTGGTGATTGCCGCCGATAAAGATGTGCGGTACGAAGATGTCGTGAACGTCATGAAACTTTTGCAGAGCGCAGAAGTTGAGCGCGTCGGACTTTCGCTCAAGGTTGAGCGGCCTACGGCCGCCCGCTGATGCCCATTGAAGGATCTTTTCTATGAGCATCAAGCCACCCATCAGCGGTTTTAATCGAGAGCATCAGGCGGATCGCCGGGACATGTTTCCCGCCGCACTCCTTTCGGTTGCCGTGCACGGCGCGCTCTTTGTGGGTCTCTTTACTGCGTTCCAATGGAATACGTCCGAGGAAGCCGTTTATGCGGAACTTTGGGCGCCGGAAGAAATTTCCGGCGGCAACGATCCGTCCGGCGTCGCTGAAAAGCTTCCGGAAGTTAAGAGCAAAGACACCGAAGAGCAGCAGGAGCAGAAAGCTGCTGCTCCAGAACCCAACCCGCCCGCAGAGCCTCCGCCCGCAGCCCAGCCCGAACCCGCCCAGCCCACTCCTGAAGACATCGCTCGCGAGAAAGCCCAAGAAGCTCAGCGCATTGAAGAGGAGCAGATCGCCCGCGCAGCTCAGGAGGAACTTGAAGCTCGCCGCCAAGAAGCCGAACGTATTGCGCAGGAGCGCGCCCGCGCCGAAGAGATTGAGCGAATGCGTCAGGAAGCTATCGAGGCCGAGCAGCGCCGTCTAGCCGAAGAGGCTCGCCGCGAAGAAGAAGAGCGCATCGCCCAGGAACGTCTTGCCGAGCAGGCAAAACGAGCGGAAGAGGAACGTCAGGCCGAAGAAGCCCGCCGTCAGGAAGCCGCGCGTCTGGCCGAAGAAGCGCGTAAAGCTGAGGAAGCCAAAAAGGCCGAAGAAGAGCGCCTTGCCGCTGAAGCCGAAGCGAAGCGAATCGCTGAAGAGTTAAAGCGCGAAGAAGCCGAACGCCAAGCACAGGAAGCCGCTCAAAAGGCTGCGGCGGAACGTCAGGCTCGAGAAGCCGAACAAGCCAAACGCCGCATTGCTCAGCAAGCGCGTGAACGCGAACTCGCTCGTCTTGCCGCCAAGATTGACCCGAATGCGCAGCGCTCGGGCACCACTCGAGGTGATCAGCGCAACTTCCGCCGAAGCCTCACCGGCTCCGCACTGGCCACCTGGTCCAACAGAGTGCGTGCCTGCATCCGCCCGAACATCTTGTTCGACGTTCCGGTCAATACGCCTCGCGGACGTTATGTCGCGGAATATCAGGTGCGGCTGCAGTCCGACGGCAAACAAATCGGCTCGCCCGAACTCAAAAAGAGCTCTGGGCTCTCCGCTTACGATACCAATGTCCTGCGTGCCATTCGCTTGTGTAATCCGTTCCCGCAGCCCACTGGCGGCGAAGCTATCCCAAGCGTGCTGACCATTACGTTCGATCCGGTGGACGATACTGCCGGCAAGTGACGGCTGCCCGTTTGCTGCGCCTAAAATTAATCGGCCTGCAGAATCCAAATCTGCAGGCCGATTTATTGGCAGCTGGCTCAGTATGCGCCGATCACATCGGCGCATCATCCCTGCGTTTTAGTCGCGCTTGATACGGCCGACAATGAAGGCTGCCGCATCGGCAACCGGAACCATCGTCTTTTCGGCCAAATTCGTACGCTCAGCGTATTCGATTTCGCCGTTCTTCAGACCGCGGTCACCGATCACCACGCGGTGCGGCACGCCGATGAGCTCCCATTCCGCAAACATTACGCCCGGACGCATATCACGGTCATCGAGAATCACGTCAACACCGCGCGCCTTCAGGTCTTCGTAAAGCGCATCAGCCGCCTTGCGGACATCTTCACTCTTGGCGTAGTTCATCGGACAGATGACCACTTCAAACGGCGCGATGGCATCGGGCCACTGGATGCCTTTGTCGTCATGGCGCTGCTCGATCGCCGCCCCCGCCACGCGGGTAACGCCGATGCCGTAGCAGCCCATCTGCATGGGCTTCGGCTGGCCGTTTTCATCGAGGAAAGTGGCGTGCATCGGTTCGCTGTAGCGCGTGCCGAGGAAGAACACATGACCGACTTCAATGCCGCGCTGCAGACGCAGAACGCCCTTGCCGTCGGGAGACTTGTCGCCTTCGACCACATTGCGCAGATCCATGACGACAGGCTCGGGCAGATCTCGCCCAAAGTTGACGCCCGAATAGTGGAACCCTTCTTCGTTCGCACCGCAGCAGAAATCAGACATGTCGGCAGCCGTCTTATCGGCATAAACAGCGATATCGCTCTTCACGCCGACCGGCCCAAGGTAACCCGGCTTGGAACCAAATGCGGCAAGAATTTCCGCATCAGTGGCAAACCGGAAGCCGTCCTTAAGTTCCGGAATATGGCCAGCCTTCACTTCGTTGAGTTCGTGGTCAGCACGAAGCAGCACAAGCACAATCTTCGCCGGAAGCGGCTCGCCTTTTTCATTGGTACGGTCCGCAGCAAGCACGACGCTCTTGACGCAGCTCAGGAGCGGCAGGCCCAGATATTCCGCCACGAGCTCGCATTTTTCCTTGCCCGGCGTAGCGCGCTTTTCCAAAGCGGCTGTCGGCGCTTTGCGGCCGTCAAGGACGGATGATGCGTCGGCAAGTTCAATGTTGGCGGCGTAGTCCGAATCCGGGCAGTAGGCAATGACGTCCTCACCGGCATTGGCGATCACCTGGAATTCATGCGAACGCGAGCCGCCGATGGAGCCGGTATCGGCGCGCACCGCACGGAAAACGAGACCAATACGGGTAAAGATGCGCTGATAGGCCGCATACATCTTGTCGTAAGAAAGGCCGGCACCGGCTTCATCACGGTCAAACGAATAGGCGTCCTTCATCGTGAATTCACGACCGCGCATCACCCCGAAACGCGGACGGCGCTCGTCGCGGAATTTCGTCTGAATGTGGAAGAAATTCACCGGCAGCTGACGCCAGCTCTTGATTTCCTGACGGGCGACATCGGTGATGACCTCTTCGGACGTCGGCTGCAGCACGAAGTCGCGCATATGACGATCTTTGATGCGCAGGAGTTCGGGACCGTACTTCTCCCAGCGTCCGGTTTCCTGCCAGAGTTCTGCAGGCTGCACCATCGGCATCAGCAGTTCAATCGATCCGGCGCGAACCATTTCGTCGCGGATAATGTTTTCAATCTTGCGGATGACGCGAAGGCCAAGCGGCATGTAGGTATATACGCCGGCGGCAAGCTTCTTGATCATGCCGGAGCGAATCATGTACTGCTGGCTGATGACGTCGGCATCGGCCGGCGCTTCTTTGAGAGTCGAAATGAAAAAGGAACGGGCTCGCATATCAAATGGAGGCACCCGCCGCGGCGTCTTCCGCCAGGGTGCTTAAAAAAAAGGAATGCCGCTCCGGAACTTCAAAACGCGGGGAGCGGCTGAGAATCAACGCGTTATTGTACTTTTTCGCACCTTCAGAGGACGACCAAGTTGTCGCGATGGATCATTTCGGGCGCATCCATGCTGCCCAAAATCTGCATGACCTCATCGGTATGGGCGCGGCAGATGCGGCGGGCTTCAGTGCTTGAGTACCCCACCAGACCGCGAGCAATCTCGCAGCCGGCTTCGTCAACGCACACCACCATTTCTCCGCGCTTGAATTCGCCTTCCACGGCTTTCACGCCGACCGGAAGGAGTGACGTGTGATCTCGCTTAAGTGCTCTCACGGCACCCGAATCCAGAACGAGCCTGCCAGCCGCCCGCAGATGGTCGGCAATCCACTGCTTCTTGGCATGGAGCACTGAAGAGGCGGGACTCAGGTGCGTGCCGATCGCTTCACCCTGGGCGAGCCGTACGAGCACATTTTCTTCTCGGCCGGAAGCAATGATGGTGCCCGCGCCCGAACGTGCTGCGCGTTTGGCGGCCAGAATCTTCGTGATCATGCCGCCCTTGGAAAGCGTGCTTGCTGCGCCCCCAGCCATCTTTTCCAAAGCCGGATCACCGGCTTGAGCAAATTGGACGAACTCCGCATCCGGATTGGATCGGGGATCCGCCGTGAAAAGACCTCGCTGATCCGTCAGAATCACGAGCACATCAGCTTCCACAAGGTTCGTCACCAAAGCGCCCAGCGTATCGTTGTCGCCCACTTTGATTTCTTCGGTCACCACGGTGTCATTCTCATTGATAACTGGAACGATGCCGAGCCCCAGCAGTTCAATGAGCGTCATGCGGGCATTCAAATACTGCTCTCGGTCCGCCAGATTGGCGTGGGTAAGGAGCACCTGAGCGGTCTTGATGCCGTGACGGCCGAAATGTTCTTCATAGGCCTGCGCAAGTCCCATCTGTCCCACCGCGGCGGCGGCCTGAAGCTCACAGACGCGAGTCGGTCGAGTTTCCCAGCCGATACGAAGCACGCCCTCGGCAATAGCGCCAGAGCTCACCAGGAGCACTTCGCGGCCCATCGCGCGGAGCGCGGCAATTTGACCGGCCCAGCGCTCGATCGCACGAACATCAAGACCGCGTCCGTCATTGGTAACCAATGCGCTCCCAACCTTGACAACAATGCGACGCGCCTCTTTAAGAAGCGATTCCTGACCGACCATGGCGTCTTCTCCTATGGAAATTGCACGACAGGAAAGCCGCTCACACGGGGCTTGATGCGGCTTTCGGGCTTAAAACTGATGTTTGAAATCAATGCGCTGCCGGATCGTACGGTTCGGCGTTCTCCCGCTCTTCATCAAAACGCTCATCGTCGAGAAACGCGCGTTCTGCGCGGCGGTCTTCGTCGACCTTCTGAGCAAGCGCATTGAGAAGTGTGGTCAAACCCTCACGCGTTGCAGCTGACACCGCAAACACAGGTTCGCCTTCACGGGCGAAGGCCGAGCGGAACTTCTCAACCAATGCGCCGCGCTCTTCCTCGGGCACGAGATCCATCTTGTTGAGCACTACCCAGCGAGGCTTGGCGGCAAGTTCCGGATCGTACTTTTCGAGTTCAGCCACGAGTGCATGGGCCTGTTCGAAGGGATCGACCGTATCGTCCAAAGGCGCCGCATCGATGACGTGCAGCAGCACTTTCGTGCGGGAAAGGTGGCGCAGGAACAAATGTCCGAGACCGGCACCCTCCGCAGCGCCTTCGATCAGCCCGGGAACGTCGGCCAATACAAAGCTCTGCTCGGGCCCCACACGAACGACACCCAGGTGGGGGTGCAGCGTGGTAAAGGGATAGTCGGCGATCTTAGGCCGAGCATTGGAAACGGCCGTAATGAGCGTGGATTTGCCGGCATTAGGCATACCGAGGAGGCCTACATCAGCGAGCACCTTCAGCTCCAATTCGAGCGAGCGGTACTGACCAGGTTCTCCCGGCGTAAATTGACGCGGCGCGCGATTCACTGAGCTCTTGAAGTGAAGATTGCCGAGTCCGCCTTTGCCGCCGGCGGCGAGGAGCTGACGTGCGCCATGCACGTTAAGATCGGCCACAATCTCACCCGTATCGGTATCGCGGATGATGGTACCCACCGGCATGCGCAGGACAACGTCCTTGCCGCCCGCACCGTAGCAGTCCGCCCCTCGGCCGTTTTCTCCGTTAGGCGCAAAAAACTTACGGGTGTACTGATAATCCACCAGCGTATTGATGTTGCGGTCGGCTTCAGCCCAGACCGAGCCGCCGCGGCCGCCGTCGCCGCCGTCAGGGCCGCCCTTCGGAATGAACTTCTCGCGGCGGAAGCTAGCGGCACCATTGCCGCCTTTGCCGCCCTGAACTTCGATATTGGCTTCGTCGACGAATTTCACGTTGAACCTCGAAAAAAGTCGGGGTAAAAAATCAAACAATCAGAATAACAAAAGCCCAGCCGGGAGATCCGCGCTGGGCTTTGTTTTAACCGGACCGGAAGCTTCCCTTGGCGGGAAGCCTCTGGTGCTGCCGGCCTCGCTGATCTCTAATTTAGGATCAGAGAGCGGTCGGTTCGACGTGAACGTAGTGGCGGCCGAAGGCGCCCTTCACTTCGAACTTGACGGTGCCGTCAACGAGGGCGTAGAGCGTGTAGTCCTTGCCCGTGCCGACGTTGTTGCCGGCGTGGAACTGCGTGCCGCGCTGACGAACGATGATGCTGCCAGCGTTGATGGCTGCATTGCCGAAAACCTTCACGCCAAGACGCTTCGCCTTGGAGTCACGACCGTTGCGGGTGGAGCCGCCGCCTTTCTTGTGTGCCATTTTCTATGCTCTGCTGAAAAACTGGGTTGAAGGATAAATCAAGCGTTGATCGCGTCGATACGCACTTCGGCGAAGTGCTGGCGATGACCGCCGGACTTCATGGAGTGCTTACGACGACGGAACTTGAAGATGCGGACCTTGTCGTGGCGGCCGAGCGCAACGATGGTGCCCGTCACGGTAGCGCCCTCAACGAGGGGAGCGCCGACCTTGAGGCCTTCTTCGCCGGAGACAGCGAGAACTTCGCTGAAAGTAACCTGAGAGCCGGCGTCCTGGCCGAGGAGCTCGACCTTGAGCGTGTCGCCGACGTTGACGCGGTACTGCTTACCGCCCGTCTTGATGATCGCGTACATGTAATAAAACCTCGCCGTCCCGCTTCAGTCTGCTTGCAGCAAACCTGCGCGAAACCTTTTTGTACTCGACGAACCTCGAACGCCCGGAGAATTCCGAATGCCGCCCGATAAGTGCGTCCATTGCGTGGAAAGGTGCGCATTATTTCATTGCGGAAACTTCTTCGTCAAGCGAAAAGCTTGGATTTCTTGCGAAACTCAGGCAAACACACTCAGCATTGCGCACTTGCCGCGCGGTCTACTGCCGCAGGCTCGATATACTTTGCTCACAATTCTTTTTGCCCGCGGATGTCATGCATCCCGCAGTTCGCATTTTTCTTCCTGAGGCTATATGACCCAGACCGCATCCTCAACCGACCCCAAGGTGCTTGTCCAGCGCCTGCTCGCCCCCATTGCGGACGACATGAAGGCGGTTGACGACTATATCCGCGCTGAGCTTGCAAGCGACGTGAGCCGCATGCATGAAATCAGCGAATACATCACCAGCGCCGGCGGAAAGCGCATGCGTCCTGCGCTCCTTATTCTCATCAGCCGAGCGCTGGGGTATAAGGGCGACCTCTGCTGCTATCTCGGCGCAACCATTGAGCTCCTGCATACGGCTACGCTGATGCACGACGATGTGGTTGATGAAAGCAATCTTCGCCGAGGCCGCCCTACTGCCAATGCCCGCTGGGGCAACGGCGCAGCCGTTCTTGTCGGCGACTTCCTCTATACCCGCTCCTTCCAAATGATGGTGCGGGCGGGCAATCTTCGTGTCATGCAGGCGCTCGCCGATGCCGCCAACCGCCTCTCCGAGGGTGAGGTTGTGCAGATGGTCAATGCTCATGATCCGTCGGTTGACGAAACACGATACTTCCGAGTGATTGAACGCAAGACGGCCTGTCTCTTTGAGGCCGGCGCCCGAATGGCTGCTGCCATTGCCGAGTGCAGCAAAGAGCAGGAAGAAGCCGTTGCGCAATATGCTCTGGCGCTCGGCAACGCTTTCCAGATTGCCGATGACATCCTCGACTACACGGGCGTTGCCGCCGATATTGGCAAGAACCTCGGGGCAGATCTTCGCGAAGGGAAAATGACGCTCCCGCTCATCTATACGCGTGAACTCACAACGCACGAGGGCCGAGCACTCATCGACGAGGCCGTTCGGAAAGGCGATGGCCCCTTTGACAAAATTACAAAGCTTGTAGTAGACTGCGGGGCTCTTGACCGATGCAGTCTTCGAGCGGAAGCCGAGTTAGAGAGAGGCCGTCAGGCTCTTGCAAAACTTCCCCCTTCCATTTTCAACGAAAGTCTGCTAGAATTACTGTCCTTCACTGTTAGACGTGATCGATGACGTCAAATCGGTAAAGACCTCGGGGTGTAGCTCAGCCTGGTAGAGTACTACGTTCGGGACGTAGGAGTCGGAGGTTCGAATCCTCTCACCCCGACCAGGATTCTTAAAAAGGTCGTCGCAAGACGGCCTTTTTTGTTGTGTCTAACTCTACAGGTCCCTTGCGGCTCTAGGGAAGCCGAGCGCCGTTTTGGCGCGTATGGGCGTGTCTGCCACTCTCAAACCTTGTGTACAGCTCTTGACGGATGTCCACCAAGATGTACACCATAGAACCACGGTTCGCCAAAACGGCGAAATCTGATCGGATTTTTGGTGTACATCGGGAAAGGAGCCTACTGAGATGCCTAGAGTTGCAGAGAGGATGACAGAAAAGCGCCTGCGGAGCCTGACGAAAGGTTGCTCCTGCGGCGTCGTTCCCGGCCTTGAGGTGCGCGTGCGCACACTGGGCGACGGGAGCACAGCAAAGTACTTTCTCCTTCGGGACCGCGCGACGGGAAAGGCGTACCAGATCGGGCAATACCCGAAAGTCTCGCTCTCCGATGCTTTCAAGACTGCGGCCGAATGGCGGGAAAAAATTAAGGCGGGGATTGATCCAGTTGCGGAGAGAAAAGCGCTGCGCATGTCTCTTCAGGCTGAAGAGCCCGCGCCTGCTGTTCTAACTGTCCGGGAGATGGTCTACGGGTGGATTCGGTTCAATGAGGAGCGCGGGAGATGGAAGAACGCTCGCAAGCCGAAGGAGCGCGTATGGGATGGGTACTGCAACAACCACTTCTCGCCGGACTTTCTTTCGATGCCGGCGAAGGACGTGACTGCTGAGCGTCTTTACGATGAGTTGGGGGAGAAGTGGCGCACCATGATCGATACGCCGGAGAGGATTCTGAGCGATATGCGGAACGCTTTCGACTGGGCGATGCGGCAGGAGATGATTCCCATAATGATGAATCCGGCCCGTGTCGCGGGCGGGAAGCTCGGCGATATGCTGTCCCTCGCTCGTCCCGAGGGCGGGCACGAACCTGCGCTGCCGCCTAAGCGCATGCCGGCTTTCTTCGCTGAACTGATGAAGCTCGTGCCGCGCAGTCAGTCCGCGCGCTGTCTGGCCTTTGCCATTCTCACGTCAGCCCGCAATTCGACCGCCAGAGAGGCCACGTGGGACGAGATTCAGCAGGACGATGAGGGCCAATGGTTCCACGTCATCCCGCGCGAGCGGATGAAAATGAAGTCCGACAAGATTCCTTTTGACCGGAAAACGCCTCTCTGCGCTCCGGCGAAAAGTCTTCTGGATACCGCTCCGCGCTTCCCGGGCGAAGGCCGCAACTTCATCTTCCCGAACATCAATCAGGGCAACTTATTGCCCTTCTCGCTTGATGCGGTTCGCTCTCTACTGAAGAGAATGCACGACAAGCAGCGGGCGATCGACGGCATAGGTTGGGTCGATCCGGAGCAAAAGGCGAAGGACGGCAAGCCGAGAATTGTCACCCTTCACGGTCTGGCGCGGGCCACTTTCAACACGTGGGCGAAGGACGCGAAGGGTTATGGTCACAAGTCTTTCTCCCGCGACTTGCGGGAAAGCTGTCTCGATCACCGAAACGAGAGCTATCAGTGCGCCTATGACCGCGAGCAGGCTCTGGGCGACATGAGAGAGGTTTATGACGCTTGGGGAAAATATTGTTGTTCAATGTTGACAACAACTCCCTAAGTGATATGATTTTACCTAATCAGTGAATTCGCTGATTCAAAGAGGAAAACAAGATGAAGATTAGTGAGTATGGCAAGCTTGTCCGAAAAGGTCGGATAGATGCGGGCATAACCATGCTCGATATGGCAAAAAGCATGGGAGTTTCTCCATCTTTTCTCAGTGCAACTGAAGTCGGCACGAAGAAAATTTCCGACGATTTCCTGAATCGAGTGATCGAATTTTTCGCCTCCAAAGGAATCCACATCAGCGGTATTAGAGAAGCCGCTGACGTGTCAAACAAGGCGGTTTCTTTGGAGGGACTCTCTACCACTCAGCAATTCCTTGTCGCAGGGTTTGCTCGTGCAAATATGTCAAAAGATCAACTCGATGCCTTTGTAAAGTTATTAGCTGGCACAAAAAAGGAGGCTAAATGAGTGGACACGGATACAAAGTACCCCCTCGATCCATTAGGAATATTCGGGAAATCGCTGAGGAAGTCCGCAAAATCGTAGGTGATCCGAGAAAAAATATAGGAATGTTTCTGGAAATCTTACTATTCCAGGGGAAGTTGGATGTGGTCGAGGATAACGATCGCCGGTTAGCACGGGATGTTGAGGCGGTTTTCATCCCAAATGATCAATGTATTCGCCTTAGAAACCGGGACTATGAGGCGGTGATAACCGGTTCAAACCGAAGATCTTTATTTACGTTCTGGCATGAGTTCGGTCATATGATCCTGGGGCATGAAAGAACATTCAATCGCGAAGAGTCACAAGAACATAAAGCGTACGAAGACTCTGAGTGGCAAGCCAACACTTTTGCTGGGGAAATTCTGATGCCACTTCCAGTTATTGACGAAGAAAATTTGAAGACGCCAAACGTGATTGCGGAAAGGTTTGGTGTTTCTTACGCAGCCGCTACGTCTAGACTAAGACAGCTGAAACGAATATGAGAAAGGCGCTGAAGAAGTACCAATTCTGCAGCGCCTATAGGGTGTCGCGAGCGAGTCACCCGTTGATGTCGGTTTCAAGACTCCTTCATTATCAGTGTGAAGAAGCTCGGCGTCAAGCTCATAGCTCGCTCGTGGATGGTAATTCTTATGCCCTCCACGAAAAAAAAGGCTCGAAAGAGCGTTTCTTCCCACTTGGGAAGATGGAAGCTCATCTTCTGTACCGAATATCGTCATTGGCGAACTGGTAAGTTGATGCGCGCTTCCGACTATGGTTACAAGGCTTGGCCGTTCAAGGTTTGGGTTCCTGTGACTTAATGTGAAAAACGCCCTGAGGATACGTCCTCGGGGCGTTTTCTTACGCAACATTTTCGTCCCCGCCCTGAGCTAGGAGGACGGTTCCGCCTTTGATTCGATCCTTCCAGGCTGTCACCTCATCGACCTTGAATCGGGACAGACGGCCGAACTTGATGGGCTTCGGAAAGTCGGGCTCGTATTTCACCAATTTCCACACTGAGCTTTCGCCGATTTGCAGAGAGGCCGCGACGCCCTTAGCGTCGATCATGAACACCCCGATGGGGGCGGCGTCTGCCGATTCTTCTCTCTTATGCATGATCTCAACTCCTTAGCTGTTCGTTTTGCGCCATGCCCACGGCTCCTCGTCCGGGCTTGCGAGCAGGCATAGCACCGGGCCGGTAATTGGCAGGTTTGTTTCTGTCTTCGGCTCTCGCCATATGACGCGCTCGCCGTCGCGCACGACGTATCCGATGATCGGGCTACCATGCATGAAGGTCAGTGCTCGACGTCCTTCGAGGTAGTCGAGCCCCTTGACCTCTCCATCGTCGGAGCACATGGCTTGTTCCGGTGTGACGACCCAAAGCGCTTCCGGTTCGAACTTGCAGATGCGGTGTACGTTTCGGAATGTCTCCTGGATGTTCTCGCAGAGTTCGCGCCTGGAGCACTGTGCCTCCATGTCTGCGACGACCTCGAGGGCCGCCTGCGCGGGGTCAAGCATCCACGGCTCGACGGGTTTTCCTTGTTTGATGAACTCCGCCGCGAGCTGGACGCCGCAATAGGCGATGAGCATGAGGGCCTTTACTTTCCACTCTTCACCGAAGCGCAGGGCCGCGATGTAGCCGGACTGAATGGCGAGACAGACGTTCTGGCAGTTGTCGATCGTCCCCTCACCGCTCCGGATAGCCGCGAGCGGCAGGAAGCCGGCGAGATCGAGGTCCGCGCGGTCCTTGTCGCTGAGCGGGTCCCAGCAATCGAGGACCATGGGCGGGAGCTTGAGGGCTCGCGGGCGATACTTCTTTGTCCGCTTCTTCTTAGCCTTCGCCATTGGTCGGATCCTGGATGCTGTAGCGCTCGAGGGTGCGCATGATCTTGTAGTCGGCCTTCAGCTCAATGAACTGTTTGAAGGCGGGATGCAGAATCAAGAGTTGCTCAAGCATTACGCACGCATCCGCAAGCTCTCCGCACAGGGCGTCTTGGCGCACGACGTCGAAGCCGTCGCCCTTCCGGGCGCGAGCGTACTGGAGGAGAGCGACGGAGGCCTCGCCGAACTCTTCGGCGGCGCGGAGAAGCACGCGCTCCTCGTCAAAGTGCCATGCGATGGCGTCAAGGTCTTCTTTTTGGTTATTTGTGAACTCGATCATCGTTATTCCGATAAAAAGCCCGGCATCAAGTCGGGCGCATCAATGAAAGTTAGTGCCTACTCTCATTCGTGTTGCGCGATTCATTCAAGAGAAGACTGAAGAACCTGAACAACCGAATCGCGCCATTGAATTTGGAACCCTGAGTGGTTGTTGCGCTCGTAAGGTCGGTTCTCGCCGTGAGCGGAGCCTGCTTCTGTCAGTTGCCACTGCTTGCCAACTTTTTTCTGGAATCCGAGCTTTTCTAGGAGCTTGTTAACCTTGGCTGCGGCGGTTGTTGGGATGAGGCGTTTGCCGATCTCGGTCGGGTTGAGTAAGGCTGTCTCCGTTACTGGCACTGATGGAATGAGAGCGCGAAATGGGTCCGTTGGCATACCAATGTCCTTTTGGACCACCGAAAGCGCGTGCGCTGCCGCTCTTTCCTGCGGAACGTTGAACGTCTTGGCGAGCGTGTTCGCGATGAAAAAGGCAGCCTGAGCGCGCTCTATTGAGTAGGCGAGAGACTGCTGCGTTTTCTCATGCTGTGAACGAAGCTCGGTTTCCATTGCGTTAAAGGCGTTGATGTACTTGAGCTTCCATTCCATCGCTTTGCCTCCAGTAAAGCCCATAACGAGCAGACTGAAGCCGTCGCGGTTCATCAAAAACTCGGGGAACGTTTTTCCACGGGAAGAGTAGGAACTTTCGATGAAAAATTTGGCGGCGGAATTTTCCGCCGTGAGAATTTCTCGGATGGCATAAAGCACATCTTTGTGTTCTTTCCCAAAGTTGTCAGCGATCTGCCGACTGCTCACAACTACTTGGTCGTTTACGACTTCAACAATTCCATTCATGGTTTGAGTTCCATAGGTAAAAGAAAAGCCCCGGCGTTTGGCCGGGGCTGTGGCGGGTCATCAGAAGGGCGCGTCCTCGATCGGCTGCGGAGGCGGAGCCTGGCGTGCGGCGTCAAAGCCGGAGTACCAGTCGTCCGCGGAGCTCGCGACGGGCTTGGCATCAGTCGCGGCGGCGGCGCGCTTCGCCTTGGGCGCGGCCTTCGCGGGCTCAGGCGCGGGTGCGGGCGCTGGTTCCGGCTGCGGAGCGGGTGCCGGTTCCGGCAGGGGCTGCGGATCTGGGGCCGGTTCCGGCGCTGCCGGTGCTTCCTCGATCACGGGGGCGGCCGCCGTGCCCTTGTCGATGTACTCGGCGTCGAGCCAGTCCTGCTCAGTGAGCGTTTCTCCGCGGTCGGTGCGCTCGTCGATCTCGGTAGCGCGGACGGCCTCGATGCTGACCGGCAAGTACTTGAAAAGCCGCCTGATGACGGTCTTCTTGGCCATCGCGTCCCAGTCGCTCACCCAGGGGCCGCTCTTGCCGGCCTTCGAGCGCGACCGGACGGACTCGACCTCGGCGCGGCTCATGACCTCGAACTGCACGCCTCCGTCCTTGAGGACTGCGACGGCATAGACATAGATGACGGGGCCGCGGTCGGCGCTGGGGGAAGGCGTGTGCCTGATGTCCGGGTGGAGGCCGAGCTCATAGTGGAAGTCGTCGGCCTCGTGCACGACATAGGCGCTGAGGCTGACGATCTGTCCGGAGCGGCGCGCCAGGTCGATCATTCCGCGGTAGCCGATGATGAGCTGGCAGGTCTTGCCGTAGGGAAGCAGGTAGCAGTGTCCGAGGGCGCTGCCGGGCTCTAAGCCCAGAGCGGCGCATTGCATAATTGCGCCTAAAAGTGAGTCCTGATTGCAGTTTATGAGTTCCGGCGTTTTGCGGAACTCGGTCATGACGATTCGTGTTAGGCGGTCTGCCGTGAGTGATTTTGGCAGCGCCATCGCCATCTGCCTTTTGAACTTTGGATCCAAAAGCATGTTGATGATGGGATTCTTGCTGGTCATGCGCTTCTGGGGCGCGGCGGCCGGTGCCTGCTGCGCTGCGGGAGCGATGGCTCCGCGGAGCTTGTCAGTGGTGGACATAGTGAACGGTTCCTTTGAGATGTTCGGTTTTACTTACGCGACGCGGAGGACGCGGAAGCTGGAGGGCTTGCAGTAGGCAGCGTAGGTCTCCGGGTCATCGGCTTTGAAGGCGGTCGAGTCGAAGCGCCGGGAGGTCTGAGCCTTGTAGGTCGCGGCCTTTTTGCCGGCGATGGTGATACCGGTGTCCGCGCCGATGGCGAGGATGATCTTGGAGGCGATGGCCTTCTCCTGCGCCTCGAGTTCCTTGATCTGCTCGCGAACGGTCTTGAGGTCGCCGACAAGGGCGGCTTCCTCGTTGGAGGCCTCGCGCATCGCGCCGCTGTCCTTGGCATAGAGCGCGCGCACGTCGGCGACGCTGATGGGCTCCGGCGGGACGTGCTTCTCGACGTGCTCGAGCCAGAAGGCGCGGACCTTCTCGCGGATCATGTCGAAGACGTCCGGGTCGCGGTCGACCTTGTAGATCCGGAAGTCCTGGCCGCCGATGAGGACTGCGACGTAGCAGACGGGCACCCCCAGGAGGCCCATGTACCACTGGATCTGCGTCTCGTAGTAAAGAGGGATTTCATGGTCGCTCACGACCTCGCCGGCCTTGATCTCTTCCTCCTGCGAAGGCCCCCAGCCGTCCGAGAGGCGGGCGGTTTTGCACTCGAGGATGGCCCCCTGGCCAGCGTAGCGGTCGATGTTGGCGATCTCCCAGTGCGCGGCCGGGTTCCGGTACATGCTCTCCTGCATCGTGCACTTGATGCCGGTGCGCTCGGAGAACTCATCGGCGATGGTGGCCTCGAGCTTGGTGCCGAAGTGCGCTGCCTGGCTGGTCAGCTCCTTCGGCGCCTCCCCGATCTTGTCGAGGTAAACGTCGTAAGGCGTGCGCCAGGGGCTGAGGCCGAGGATGGCGGCGACATCGCTGCCGCCGACGCCTTTCTGGCGCTCTTTCAGCCAATCAATGCGTGATGCAATCATGATGTGACTCCATAAATTTGGTTATCAACCAAATCAAAAATTGGTTCATAGCTTTTGACCCGTAAGCTTTTGCAGGAATTCGAGGCGCTCGCCGCCGTTGAAATACGACGTTTTCCGACCGTTCTGATCGATCACGATCACGTATGACGGAGTGGGTTTGCCTTCTCTATGAAGTTCGACGATCATTCGTCCGATCTGGGCGCCACGACTGTCGAAGCAGGTGATTTCGTGCCGTCCGCCGCACTGCACAACGTTGAAAGACGACGCGCAATTCATGAGGCGTCTTTCAGGAAGAAGCACGGGATCTTCTTCTTCGATCTCAGGAGTGGAGACGCATTTCGGCTTTTGCAAACCTTGCATCTCGCGTTTCACGTTCCGGACGTATTCAGGATTTACGCCCAGAGCGTGAGACAGCTCTATTACATTTAACTTGCCGTTTTTTATGCATTCCGCGGTTAGTTGGCGAAATGCTTTGGGGTATCTATTTGATGGTCCTCTAAGTGGAGCGGCCTGTCGGCGAATCTCCTCACTGATTTTTTTGTTCTGGCATCTGCTCTTAATTTCAGCATCGACCCTTCGCACATAAGTGGCTGATGCCCCTGTGACTCTGCTGATTACGAGTTGAGAAACCGAGAGCTTCAAAGCTTTTTCTACCAGAGCCCTGAATTCATCAGATCGCCGCAGCCTCCGTCCTTTATCAAAAGGCTCGATGTGACTGATCACCTCTTGCAAACGCTTTTCGTCCAGCTTCCCGTCAGGAGTTAGTCGAACCGCATCAGGCGGGATAACGTACTTAGTCGTGCGGATCGGAGCATTCTCGTCTGAAGCCCGTGCGGCCTGCGGCGAAAAAAGCGATTTAGGCGGCGACATAAGGCAGAGCTCGTGCAATCGCCGGCGGCAATGCGCGTCTCGCGACTTCTGCATCTTCTGCATCGTCGTCGGCGTGTTTGATCTTCCAGTAGTAAGCGGCAAGCGTGGTCGCGTACTGGAGGATTGCGGCGTGAACGGACTTGTAATCTCCGGACGCAGCTTCTACAGGCGTTGCCGCCTTGGCCATGTAGATGAATGTTGCTTGGAAGCCATCCATATCATCTTTCGCCGCTTTTTCAATTGGGTGCGATTCATCTTCCGCCACCAAAAAGGCAACGGTATCGATGAACTCAAATACCGGATGAGGGAATGTTTTTCCCAGAACCTGTGCAGTCGTAGTTTTTGTGTTCATTTTTGTGCTCGCAGTGCTTGAATCTTTTGAGTTGTCAACTGAGCGAATTCCTCTAAGAAGTCAGGCGGGATTGGCGTGTTGTTGAATGATCGAGAGCTCTCCGGTCTCGTCCTTAGACCAAGCGTGAGACTCGCGGAGCTTCTTGAAGATCTGAATGAGCTCCTTTTTGGTGCGCCTGATCATGCGGCGTCCTCAGCACGGTCGCGCTTGTTCTCCTCGTACTCGTACTGAGACCATTCCTTGCAGGCCCGGTCGGCCTTGTGCAGGATGCGGTCGATTACGTCGAAGAACTCCCCGCCCTTGGCGGCCTCGCGGTCGAACGCTTCGCGGAACCCCTCGACGTTGTACAGGGAGCGCTCGAGGACGCGGCGTGCGCGGGTCTCGCGGTCATGGCCGGAGAGGAGCGCCCACCACACCCCAAGTTCGTAGAGATCGCGGTAGAAGCCGCGGTAGAAGTCGATCTCGAGCTCAGCCGCGCCGGAAAGGCAGCGCGGAGTGAATTCGGTTTCGTTCATGATGAAGCCTCAGTTGGTAGCGAGGTATTTGAGGAGGTATGAGCCGCCGTAGATGACAAGGCACATCGTCGCGAAGAAGATGACCCCGCCGATGACGCCGATCATCTGGGCTTGATGCTCTCTGGCGAGCTCAGCCGGGGTGAAGCCCTTTGCCGGGGAACCCGTCAGCGCGTCGAGCAGGAATTCGGTGAGCCTCGTCATTTCCTTCCCCTCATCTGGTGAGCAAGCGCAGCACCCGCGGCGAAGGCAAACCCCTCGCGGTCTTCAATGCCTTCGTCGATGTCGAGGAGCTGCTGAAGGTGCCCGCGAAGAAGTGCCGTTATTTCCACGTCGGCCGTGTAGTTCGCGCGGTGAATGACGCTGCGGAAGCCCTTGCAGGCAAGCCACATGTCGGAGCTGTCGAACGTCCGGAAATCGACGGGCGCTTGATAGGTGCTCATTTCGTTCTCGCAAAAGAAAAGCCCCGGCGCTTTTCGGCGTCGAGGCTCTATGAGGTTGGGGCTCCTTCGGAGTAAGGTAGAGAAGTCCGGTGACAAGGACGTTCTTTAAACCAAACTCCGAAGGAGGAAAGATGTCTGTTCAGACAGAATTGGAAGATGCCATCATCAATCGGCAGGTAGTGCGCTTTGTCTACGATGGGCTTCAGCGCGAAGTTGAGCCCTTTTTGCTCGGCACCACCACCGCAGGGCGTCCCGCGCTGCGCGCTTACCAAACAGCAGGCGGTAGCAGGTCAGGCAAAGTGCCCGAGTGGCGCGTGTTTTTGCTCGACAAAATCGTTGGCCTAACCACATGCCAAAAGCAATTCTCCGGTGAGCGACCGCTCTACAACCCCGCTGACGAAGGTATGCAATCCATCGGCGTTCATATCTAGCCTGAGCGCCGCAGTTACACGGCCCCGGCGGAAGCGCGGGGCCGTTGTGAACTGCACAATCGCTGTCGTGTTGAATCATGGTGTTCTCCATTTAGATTCAAGTCTCCTCCCGGAGCGTGCCTTGCATGGGGGCGCGGCCCTTTTGGAATGAGGGCCGGTGGAGACGGCTGAAGCTGGGCTCTCCGGAGAGAGCATGAAAAAGCCCCCGCTCCTTTCGGGGCGAGGGCTGATTGTTCGTGTCAGCGGTTAGTGACGATGCTTCGGGGGAAGACCGCGAAGTAGGTACAGGGCGAATGCCGCACCGATTACGCCGAAGATGGCTACTAGCGTCCATAAGTCCATGTTCATCGCTCCAAAAGGTATGTGAGTAAGAGGCTGACCGCCAAGAACCCCAGTCCAATCAACGCCCCTTGGAAGTTGTACTGGAAAAGCCCTAAGGCCAGACCTGCAACACCTACTTTCTCATAGATGTCGGCGATCCTTTTCACTAGAGCGCGTTTTTGATTGTCAGTAAGTGTCACGTCGTGTCCCCGTGTGTCTCTGCAATCCATTATACGAAAAGCCCACCTCAGCCCGCTCTTGAGAATGGGCTCGGGTTAGCCTTCTCCCCGGAGCACTACGCCGGGGCTGTGTGTGGTTGGCGCGGGCATCAGCTCGATGCCGCGGGGTTCCCCTCGCGCCGTATGGGATCTCCCTCGGAGTAGGCTGTAGGTTGCCGGGATAGCAACTGGCACCCACTAACCAACTCCAAGGGAGGAAAAATGTTCGAGATGAATAACCCTCAGCACTTCTACTTGGGACAGGGCGTCCCAAAACTTTCAAAGGCGGAGGTTCTGTTCTTTGGTCTCATCCAGAGCGGCGCCATTACGCTTGAAAAGGTTCCGCTCCCGTGCGCTCGCGACGAGATCGGATACGTCGATGACGCCGATCCGGCCGTTATGGAACCGCTTCAGCAGAATCTTGAGCTGCTCGCGGATCTGTATGAGAAGTGCCGCCGGTTTGCGGCTCGCCGTGATGAACAGAAGTAAGTTGCCGTAAGGCTTCAACCTCATCGAAGAAGGCGCTCAGGGCTTCCTCGAACGCCTTCTTTTGGTTTTCAACCTCTTCCCGCGTGATTGGAGCGATGTAACTGCCGCCTGTTCCCAAAACATTTTTGCCTTCGCGAAACGAGGCAGCGTTAATCGCCTGCGCATACGCACTCGCGGCAATCAGAAGCCAGCGCAATTCGTTTTCGGCCGTCTTGCTCCTTCCAGGAAGCGAAAGCTTGAAGTATCGCTTGGCGTCAATTTCCATCTCTTTCTCCTATGAAAAAGTCTGTGAAAGCGTCATCGGTGCAACGAACTGCTTCGCCCATGATCGGATAGCAAACCGCATCGAATGCGGCATAGGCGGCCGCCAATGCATAGATGATCCGAGAATCTTCTTCCGTGATCGGCGTAACGATCAGACGGCCGTCTTCAATTTCTACCTTCATAAATCCTCCTAAGAAAGGCCCACAGAAGCGCTCGATTTCGCAAGCGCTTCAATTGGCCCTCTCCCTCGCCGATGGTCTGAACCAACTCCCGGCGGGGGAGATTCACTGCTCAGGTCTGCCCGTGTGCGTTTTTGTCCGCTCGGCGGGAGGTACTAGCTCCGCGCCTTTATCGGCTTTCCCTTCGCCCGTCTGACTACTCATCATCCGGTGCACCTCTCCGCCTTTCGGGCGGGGGTGGAAGTTGTCGTCCTGCTCTCCCACTTCCTGTGTGAGGTAAAAGAACTTATGCATCATTCGATGCATCTGATGGAACGAATAGTACACTGCAAGATGTAGTTTGACAACACCGAACGGGGATTTTTGGGGTGCGAGCGGAGTGCATCATTTGATGCACGTCAAAAATCGAAGCAACAAAAAACCCCGCTCGAGGCGGGGTCATTCGCGCAAGTGCGCGTGGGTATCACCAGAACTTCGTGGACTCGACCATGACGCCGAGTAGGCGTATCTCTGCTTCGGTCGATTTGATCGTCGGATAGTCCGGATTCTCCGGGACTAGATCAAACGTAGTCATACTGGTTTGCTTGTATCGCCGCAGTACAGGTGTGGCCTCCGGAGCTATCTGCGCGAGGACGTACTTGCCCGGCGCGGGCTTGACGTCTTTCTCGCAGACAACGAGGTCCCCAGGGTTGAGCAACGGGAACATGGAGGCGTCCTCTATTCGTAGCGCGATGCTGTTGGGTCGGTTGATCACTGAAAGTAAGACCTCCGTCACGGTGGGTGTCGGCGATGCAACTGTGTTCCATGTGACTAGAGGCACCTTGTACACGTGCAAGTCCTCTACAGGAAGGACCCCCGACTGCCGTACTTGATCGAGCTCTCCCGGTTGAAGCTCGAGCTCGTTTTCAAGCCTGCGAGCGAGTTTCTCTCCGAAAGCCTTCCGCGCATAAAGCACATCGCAGATTTGGCTGATCGGGCGACCAGACCGCTTCGCGACGTCGCTGACAGATGAAACATCGACTAACCGCTGCAAGTTAGCACGGCGGATCTCTTGTATAGGCATTGGATCTCCTGAAGGGTGATGCCGATAGCGTATGCACATTTTGATGCGGACAACTACCCTGAATCGTGTACAATCTGAAGTGCATCAAACGGGGTAGTTTGGAGGACCCAAATGCAATTCAAAGACTACTGGGATCAGATGCCCAGCGCAAAAAAGGTCGAGTTCGCGAAGGCCTGCCGGTGCTCCAAGGGGCACCTGAGGAACGTCGCGAAGGGTTACCGAAAAGCGTCTGCTGCTCTCTCGTATCTGATCGAGAAGGCGAGCATGGGACTCGTCCCTAAGGAATCTCTGCGTCCGGACTTTGTCTGGTGATCTCTGTTGTGCGTGATACGGAGAGACGTATGCATTACTACACCCACAACATCGGCGAGTTCGCGGTCGAGACGCGCTTCCTCAGTCCTGAGGACATCGGCGTCTACGTGATCCTCAAGGATGAGTATTTCTCTACCGGCATGCGACTCGCATGCGACCGCATTGCGGAGTTGATGCCACCGGAATGCGAGGCATCTCTGAAGAAGGTGCTCGCACGTTTCTTCACTCTCGAGGACGGTTTCTATGTCCGTGCGCAGTGGGAGAAAGAGCTCGCCGGGTTCAAGGACAAGGGAGCGATCAACTCGGAAAACGCGAAAAAGCGGTGGGCGAAGCGTCGCGAGGCTACCGAATCGCAAGCGAAAGAAAGCGACTCGGTTGCGACCGTATGCGACTCGCATGCGAATCGCACATCCTCGCATGCGAAGTCATGCCTAACCAATAACCAAGAACCAATAACCAATAACCAAAGAATAGAGAGCACTGACGTGCTCTCTGCGCAGGCGCAAGCGCCCGCGAGCACGCAAACGAAGGCAAAGGCCAAGCGCAAGTCCTCGATGTGCTCCGTCGAGCGCCCGGAGGACGTCTCTGCGCAGGTCTGGAGCGACTGGCTCCAGATCCGCAAGGCCAAGCGCCTCCCGCTGACGAAGACCGCTTGGGACGCCATGTGCGTCGAGGCTGAAAAGGTCGGCTTCACGTCCGCCGAGGCCGTCAAGCACGCCGTCGAGCGCGGCTGGGCGGGCTTCAAGGCCTCTTGGTACGAAAACGACAGGAGCCAGGACAAGGCCGGGTCTTCGCAAGAGGATCCGGGCTTTGGGTGGCTCTGAGGAGTGAACGATGAAGACCCCCACCGTATTCAGCGGCGCCGACATGCAGGCGCTATACGCAAAGATCGCGCAGGCTCGCGCTCAGGCGGACGCGTCCGCGCCTGCCGATGAGACCGAGCAGGAAGCCGCCCCCATCGATCCGGCGAAAGCAGAGCGCGCGGACCTTTTCGCGCGGAGGTACGCAATCCTCCGGAAGGCCCTCCCTTGGGTCTCGCAGCCGAAAGCCTGCTCGATCAGCAGTTACGTCTGCGAATGCCCCGATCAGGAGAAGGCAGTCAGGGTCTGCCAGCGCTTCGCGGACCGCCTGCTCGATCGCGTCCTCGATGGGCGCGCGGCGACGGGCATCCTCCTCGTCGGCAAGCCCGGCACGGGAAAGACACACCTCGCGCGCGGCATCCTGTGCAACCTCGCCGCGCAGGGCGCGCCGGGCTTCTTCATTCCGGCGACCGAGTTTTTCGATTTGTACACGCCGTCTTTCGGCGCTCAGCTCGACGTCCCACTCTGGAAAGTCCGGGAGCTTCTGTCCGGAATCTCCTGCCTCGTCCTCGACGACGTCGGAACCTCTGCGTGGACTGACGCTCGACGCGACAGGCTCCAGCAGGTCCTCGACTCCCGAATCGCGGCCGGTCTGCCAACCGTTATCACGACGAATCTCGGAAAGCAGGACTTCGCCGACGAAAACGCGTCGCGCATCTCTTCCCGCATGTCGCAGTACCTCTTCCCGCTCGCTTGCAAATGGACCGACTGGCGCGAGAAGACCGCGGCGAAGCGCTTCAGCCCTGAGGAGCTCTTCTGATGCCGCTCACCGTCATCGATCTACTGGCCTGCCGCTTCGCCCCCGGCCAAACCGGCGAGCAACGCCACAATGCCTATAAGCACTCGCCGCTCAAGTCTGCCGTAACAAGGAGGCTCAAATGATGACAGAAAAGACATTTTCTACAGAGTGGATCAACGAAAGAAACAGGTCACTGGCCAGGGCTGGCGAGGGCATTGTCGCCGCTCGCAAGAGCCTCGATCAACTCGAGAAAGTCCTCATGGAAACAACCTCGGGTCAGTTCCCCGACATCGGACAAGTGGCTGGCACGACGCATCGGCTCCGTGAAGAGATCAATCAGATCCTGATCGGCCTGGTTGAGTCGAGCATGGTCAAACGGGATGGGAGGTGATCTGATGGACCTATCCAGCAAGCTCATCATCATGACGCTTTCAATCTGTGCGGCGGCATGGGCCGTCATGAACGCAATTCTTGTCAAAAAGCTTATTGAGGCCGAACGGTGTCTTGACCAGCTTGAGACACGGATTTCACTTCTGGCCAACTCTGACAGCCATGACCGCAAACGTCTGATGGATAAAGCTCGTGCTTTGAATACGCCATCAGGCCGACGTCGAGCGAAACAACGATCGGGCGCGATCCTGTCAGACATGGCTGAACGTAAACGTCTTGCGTCCATTCGTGCTTCGAATCAACGCGGGTATGAATCGGCAGCGAATCAAGAAAATCCTCGCGCGGGTGTGCCGCGATCTTATGGCCTGGAATGAGAAGGCGAGAAACGTGAGTTGACGACTTCGATCGAATCTTGATCCGAATGTACGTGTGTTCCTCGAATGGCATCGAACTGACACCTTCTATCTCGATCCCTTTGGCGTTGTGTACTTCTGCCAAAACATGAGCAAAGCCGTTCCAGTCGTAGCGATGGCGGTGAGAGCGCTAAAAAATGAATCAATCAAAGTTTTTCTCCGTGGGTTGGTTGAACAAAGCAGAACTTCTCAGGGCCCTGCAGTTCAATCATCCCACGGGGGACCAAGGAGGTAAATCAACTGTGAGCATCAAAGAAAAACTCAAACAATTGCTGAGCGAACTGGGCCCATACCTGGTTACAGCCTTCGCGTGCGTCAATGCCGCTTTCGTCGGAATCGATCTCTTCGGGAATGAAGGCGCTTCAGGCCTGATTCGCTTCTTCCAGTTCGTGTGTTTTGTGTTCGCCCTCGGATGTGCGCTCTTCTGCCTCGTTCAGACCGTCGTCCACTGCTTCATCCACGCCTTCTCACGGTGGATCAGCCGGACGACCTTCATCCTGAGGGAGCGACATGAGTGAGTGCCTCCGATGCCGCAACTGCGCACCGCTCGAGCCGCTGCCGAAAGGCGATCCCCGACGGCTCCACCGCGGTCAGTGGGGGTTGCTCGCTCGCGGGCTCGTCGGGTGCGCAGTCCCCGGTCCAGGCGGCTATCAGCGGTTCCGTTCTGTCGAGTCGAAAGACAAATGCCCGCTCTTCAAACCCGAAGAAGATGCCTCCCGTATCGAGGCCCGATACCGCACCGTGAAACTCCTCCGCGCGGCCTTCGCCGAGTGGATCGCCGAACACCGACAGAGAATCAAAAATGAAAAGAACGCTCGTTATTGAATTCCCGTGGCCTCCTCGCGGCTTGTCGCCGAATGCCCGCCTCAATCGCTACGCCAAAGCGACACTCTTCAAGAAGACCAAAGCGCTCGCCTATCAGCTCACCAGGGCGGCCGCCATCAAGGCTCATGCCCGCGTCACCCTCGCCGAAGGAAGCACGCTCAATCTCAAGCTCACCTGTCAGCCTCCGATCCTCCGTTACCGCGACGAAGACAACTTGATCGCTACCTGCAAGGCGCACTTTGACGGCATCTCACAGGCTGTCGGCGTCGATGACCACCTTTTTCACTTCAGGGAGCAGGAATGGCACAAGCCCAAAAAGCCCGGAAAGCTCACCGTAATTATCGACTGGGAGGAGAAGCCCAATGCCTAAAAGCGCCCTCCAGCCTACAGAGAAGCCTCAGCGACGCAAGTTCGATCATCGTGGAGCCGGAACAATTCGTCCTATTCCCCGACTTGCCAACGCCGGAACTCCCGATAAACCTGAAGTCCATCTGGGCATTGCGAATTTCCTCCCGCCTATCGCAGCTCAAATCCTCGTCGAGGCCGCAGACAAGGCAAGAGAGCTGCCCGAGATCGACCTTAAGCGCGCCAAAATCATCAGCACGGCAATCGAACGTGTCCGAAGAGGATGGCCGGAACACTTTCGTTAGGGTCAGGGTAGTGGCTACTGTCAACGACGACGGGCGCATCATCGGGGAAGATCACCCCAACGCCCGATACACGAATGAGGATGTCGAGCACGTGCAGGCCCTCCGCGCCGAGGGCTACACGTATGACCAGATCGCAAAGATCATGGATATGCCCGTTCGCACCGTCAGGGGCTATCTCGACGGCTCCCGGCGGTGTCAGTCAATCGCAGGATGGAAAAAGGTGAAACGATGGGAGAGAAGCTGAACGCCTTCAATCTGAACGCCAGACAGGAAGCGTTTGTTAACGCCTATTGTTCTGCCGGTTGCAAGGGCGCTGAGGAAGCCGCGAAGATCGCCGGTTACAGCGAGAAAACGGCCGCCTCTATAGGGTCTCGGCTGTTGAAAAATGTCAAAGTACAGCGCGCCATTGACGCGCTCCGAGTGCCCGCCAAAGAACAGTCCATTGCGGACGCCGCTTATGTCTTCAAGAACCTCATGCGAGTGATCGAGGTCGGCTCCGTCCTCTATCCGAAGCTCGCTTTCGACGGCGAGCAGGTTACTGACGATAAGGGCAGGCCCGTCTGGAAGATGACCGACGCCGGGGCCGTGAATGCCGCGCTCCGCACGCTCACGCAAGCTCTCGGCATCGGCAAGGAGAAGTCCGACAAGGATCAGACAATCCAGACGCTTGCGGAAACGCTGAAGGGGGTTCTGAAGGATGGCTGATTTCGACCTCAGCACGCCCGCAGGCATCGGGCAGGCCCTCGTGCATGTCGCCGGCAGGTGTTCCAAAGATCCTCTCAAGTTCGTGCAGCAGGCCTTCCCGTGGGGAAGAGATTCGCTCAGCGGCATGGAGGGGCCAGACGAGTGGCAGCGCGAACTCCTCAGCGAGATCGGACAGAAGCTTCAGGCCGGGGCCTCGGCCTCCGAGGTTATCCGCACTGCAGTAGCTTCCGGTCACGGCATCGGCAAGTCCGCAACTGTCGCCTGGCTCATCCTCTGGGCCATCTGCACTTTCCCGGACACTCGCGGCGTCATCACGGCCAACACCGATACTCAGCTCCGAACCAAGACTTGGGCTGAGCTTGCGAAGTGGTATCACCTCTGTATCTTCCGGGATTGGTTCGAATTCACGGCCACTTCCATCGCGTCGAAACAACCCGGCCACGAAAAGACATGGCGCATCGACGCCATCCCTTGGTCAGAGTCAAACCCCGAGGCCTTCGCCGGCCTGCACAACCAGGGCAAGCGCATTCTCGTGATCTTCGACGAAGCTTCGGCCATCGCGGATCAGATCTGGGAGGTGATCGAAGGTGCTTTGACCGACCGCGATACCCAAATCATCTGGTCTTGCTTCGGCAACCCCACTCGCAACACCGGCAGGTTCTTCGACTGCTTCAACCGCTATCGGCATCGCTGGTGGTGCCGTCACGTCGATAGCCGCACCGTCGCCATCAGCAATAAGGCGCTCCTCAAGTCATGGGAGGAAGACTATGGCGAGGATTCAGACTTCTTCAAGGTGCGCGTCCGCGGGATCTTCCCATCGACATCCTCGATGCAGTTCATCCCGCGAGACATCGTCCAGGCCGCGATGGACCGCCCGATGGGCGTTGTCAACTATGCGCAGACGGTAGCGATCATTGGCGTCGACGTGGCGCGCTTCGGCGATGACGCATCGGTCATCTGGACACGCTTCGCTTTGGACGGGCGCTCAATCGCAAAGCAGAAGTACCACGGCCTCGATGGGCATGACCTCGGCGCGAAGGTGGCAGAGCACTACAACCATCTGCGCAAGATGGACGTGCGCAAGATCGTCATCAATGTCGATACGGGAGGCGTTGGTGCTTCGCCAGTCGACTGGCTCCGACATAACGGGTATCCCGTCAATGCGGTCAACTTCGGTGCGGGCGCGGTCAACACGCAGCGCTACAAGAACCTGCGTGCAGAGATGTGGGGCCGCATGAAGGCATGGATTGCGCAGGGCGGCTGCTTGCCGCAGGACTCTGATCTTGAGACTGACCTGACCGGCGTCGAGTACGGCTACACGCCAACGAATCAAATCCTGCTCGAGAAGAAAGAGGACATGAAAAAGCGCGGCATGGCGTCGCCGGACAATGCCGACGCGCTGGCACTCACGTTCGCGGTCCGCATGAACGAGTACATGGATGATCCGACGCCGCCGGTTGGGCGTCGACGCCAAGAGATCAGGAGCCGTGATCCGTATCGGTAGTGCGCGTGTGACGTTGATGTTGATGGAGGATGGATGCGTTAAGGAGCATTCATCATGGCTATCAGTATCAGACGAATCACGTGCCGTGAGGCTTGGGACAATCCCGCATGGCCGAAGGTTCTCAAGGAGTACGGCGAGGACGTGCGATACCCGGATCTCGAGCCTGAGCCCGATTACGACTTGTACTTGTGGCTTGAGATTCGAGGAACGCTGCATATCATCGGCGCATTCGATGACGACAGGCTTGTCGGCGTTGCCAGCTATGTGACGACGAATCTTCCGCACTTCAAGGGTAAGAAGCTGGCGTCGTCCGAGTCCCTGTGGCTCGATCACGATTACCGCAAGCATGGCATCGGCCGCTCTCTCATTCAGGCTGCCGAACAGGCCGCGAAGGCTGATGGGTGCTACGGCTTCTACTGGGGAGTCAAGCGTGGGACTCGAGCTGAACAGCTTTTTGAGAAAGTCGCTACGCCAATGAACACCCTCTTTTGGAGGAAGCTATGAGCGCTCTGTCACTGGTATCTGATCTCCCGGCTTGCTCTCCCGAGGACCTTGACGAAACGATGAGAATGCGTGATGTCGTCGCCAAGATGCCGCAGTACGACTTCCCGACCGAGCACTTCTTTCACGGCGGCATGTACGTCAGAACGGTCAAGATGCCAGCCAGCTCTATTCTGTGCGGCGCAGTCATCAAGGTTCCGACGCTTGTCACTGTCGCCGGCGACTGCATCGTAAAGGTCGGTGAGGAAGCTCGAGAGATCGTTGGTTATGCAGTCCTGCGCGGTGCGCCGGGCCGTTCTCAAATCTTCATTGCAAGAGGCGAGACTTACATCACGATGTCCTTTCCCTCGAAGGCTAAGACGCTCGAAGAGGCAGAGGAAGAATTTACGGACGAATACGAAAAACTCATGTCTAGGAGGACTTCATGTCAGGTGGAACCGTAGGTGCTGTCATCGTTGGCGGCGCAATCGCAGCGGCAAGTGCGGCCGCGTCGGTCTATTCAAGCAACAAACAGGCGAAGGCTCAGGCTGCGGCGTCTCGCAAGGCAGAGGAGCAGGCTAAGGCTCAGGCAGCACAACAGCGCCAACAGCAGCGCAAGCAGGAGGGTAGCTCTGCAAATGTAGGTTCTATCCTCGAGCAGAATATGAATTCTGGCTTGAGCGGTGGATCGACGCTTCTCACGGGGGCGGGCGGTGTTGGCGACCTTAACCTTGGTGCTGGCGGAAAACTGGGGTAAGCCATGAAGGATAAGGACTTGCGTGAGCGTGTCCTTCGCAGGTGGGAGCGGCTGAAGGTAGAGCGTGAGCCCTATGTCTCTCAGTGGCTCGAGATCAGTCGCCACATCACGCCTGCGTCTGGCCGCTTCCTGTACACCAAATCAAAGACGAACGAGGGGCGGGACCGCTGGAATCGCATCTATGACTCGACGGCGGTCCGCGCTGCGAACATTCTGCAGGCCGGTCTAATGTCCGGCATGACGGACCCGTCGTCGCAGTGGTTCTCGCTGACGACTGGCTCCCCCGACCTCGATGAGTCGCACGCTGTGAAGGTCTGGCTCGATGATGTCCAGCGCATCATGGAGATGGCCTTCACTCAGACGAACATCTATCAGGCCCTGCAGCACACATGGCGAGAGGTCGGCGTCTTCGGCGTGGCGGCCTTCGTCATCGTCGAGGATCCCGTCTACAGCTTCGTGGCGCATCCTCTCGTGTGCGGTGAGTACTGCATCGGGTGTGACTTCAGGGGCCGCCCTGACACGCTCTATCGTCGCTTCACGATGACGGCGGGTCAGCTCGTCTCTCGTTACGGGCGGGACCGCGTGTCTCGCGACGTTCTGGCCAACTACGACGAGGGTAAGGTAGATGAGCCCTTCGTCTGCATTCACGCCATTGAGCCGCGCTTCGACCGTGATCCTAGCAAGCTCGACAACCGAAACATGCCGTGGAGGTCTGTCGTCATTCAGGTCGATCATGATGAGGACGCGTCGGGCGTCCTTGACGAGTCTGGCTACCGTGATTTCCCTGCCGTCGTCGGAAGGTGGGGCGCATCAGCCTCTGATGTCTACTCGGAGGAAGCTCCGGGCATGATGGCAATCGGTGATGCGCTTCAACTCAATCACCATCAGGTGCAGAAGGGCAATGCGGTCGACTACATGGTCAATCCGCCGCTCATCATGCCTGCAGACGCTCGAGACAATGAGGTCGACTTCCTGCCTGGTGGGCGCTCCTACATCGACAATCCGGGCGCGGGCAATCAGGTGCAGCCTGCCTTCGCGGTGAACCTGCCGCTCGGAGACCTGCGCGAAGACATCGCCGACGTTCGAAGTCGCATCAATTCGGCCTTCAATGTCGATCTCTTCATGATGATTGCGAATGCCGGTCACGGGCAGATGACTGCTACCGAAGTGGCCGAGCGTCACGAGGAAAAGCTGATGATGCTCGGGCCTGTGCTCTCTCGCCTCAACGAGGAGGTCTTGCGTCCGCTCATCGAGCGATGCTTTGACATCCTCGCGCGTCAGGGCCAGCTTCCGCCGCCTCCTGAAGAGCTCCGAGGACAGAAGCTGTCGGTCGAGTACACGTCCATGCTGGCGCGCTCTCAACGTGCGATTCGGGCCAACAGCCTCGATCAGTTCGTGAGTCGCGTCATGCAGGCGGCTCAGGTCAATCCGAACATCCTGCAGAAGCTCAATGCGTTCAATCTCGTTGACGAGTATGCGGACTATTTCTCTGTTGCTCCGTCCGTTGTCGTTCCAACCGATGAGGCGCAGGCGGCGATTGAACAGCAACAGCAGGCCCAGCAACAGCAGGCGCAGGCCGAACAGATGCAACAGTCTGCCGACGCTCTGGCGAAGCTCGGCCGCGTTCCGTCCGACGATTCCACGATGGCCGGTCAGGCCGTCAAGGGACTTGCGGCAATGGCACAACAGTAAGTGCGCGTGTGAAGTATGACGACTGACATCATGACACCTGAGCGCGATCCCTTCCGCAGGGAGGAGGTCGAGGCTCGAGAAGAGGAGAGGATCAGGCTTCAGAAGATTGCCAATGCGCTGAAGGCCGTACTGGCCACGCGCGACGGGCGCATCGTCCTGTGGCAGCTCCTTTCCGACACGGGCATCTACCGAAACAGCTTTGATCGTGACATTGCCGTGATGGCCTTCAATGAGGGCCAGCGCAATGTTGGGCTGAAGCTCCTTGATCGAATCATGTCGGTGGATGCGAATGCTTACAGGTTAATGCAGGACGAAGCGAATGGAAGCGACTGAACAGACTCCGACCGGCGGTGTGGGCACTACGCCCGCTCCTGCCGCACAAGAGTCAGACACGAATGCCGGCACTTTGCTGACGTCTGCCGAAAGCAACGAGGGTAAGCAGCAGGCCGAGCCGCAGGAAGGTGGCAACGGTGAGGCTGGCGAAGCCGGTGCTGAAGGTCAGGCAGAAGGCGAAGAGGGTGCCGAGAAAGAGGAGGGCGAAGGAGAGAAGCAGGGCGCCCCCGAGAAGTACGAGGACTTCAAGATGCCTGAAGGTACCGAGCTCGATGCAGAAGTCAGCACGGCCTTCCAAGGCGTGGCGAAGGAGCTCAATCTCAGTCAGGATCAGGCCCAAGGCTTCCTTGACAAGATGGCCCCCGTGCTTCAGAAGCGCTCGGCCGAACGTATCGCAGAGATCTCGAACGAGTGGATGGAACAGTCGAAAGCCGACAAGGAGTTCGGCGGCCAGAAGCTCACGCAGTCGCTCTCTGACATCGCTCGCCTGCGCGACACCTTCGCGCGTAACGCTGACGGAAAGGTCGATGCGGACATTCAGGAGTTCCTAAGCTCCCCGATGGGAAACCACCCGGGCGCTTTGCGACTGCTGAGCCGCATCGGCAAGCATTTTGGCGAGGCGAAGTACCCCGGTGGCGGATCTGCCGAAGACGGACGATATACCGCCGAGCAGTTTTATCAAGACGCAATGAAAGGAGGCAAGTAAATGCCGAATGTTGTGACTGACTCGAATCCGATCACTCTGGCGGACTTCGAGGGTCTTTCCAGTGATAAGCCGGTACGCCAGCTTATCCATACGATCCGCGACTACAACGGTTTCTTTGATCAGGCCGTGATCCAGCGCGGCAATGACGGCTTCGGGGACCGAGGCAATGTCGTTACGTCCTATCCGGAAGGTCAGGTTCGCGCATTCAACGAGGGTTGGGATGCTGAACGAGTGACTGGTGCTGACGTGCGCTACGCAGCCGCCATGGTTCGGTCCCGTTCTGAGGTCGACAAGTCTCTTCTCGATACTCGCAAGGCGAATGAACGTGCGGCCTTCCGTCTCCGTACTGACGAAGGCTTCATGCGCGGTCTCTCTCGCTCCGTGCTCCGCAAGGTGCTCTATGGCGATAGCAATCTTGAGAGTCGTGATCCGAACGGCATTCTCAACATTCTCACGCCTGACAATGCCGCCTTCGCTGATCGCATCATCAATGCCAAGGGCACGACTGCTAACGCTCAGACTGACATCCTCCTGATCAACTGGGACCCTGCTTCCACCTATCTGTTCTATCCGGAAAACGGTTCCAATGCCGGTCTCTCCGTTGAGAACATGGGCGAACAGTACGCCTTCGACGTCAACGGCAAGCGCTTCCGTGCTGAAATCACGGAATTTGCCTGGGACATTGGTGTCGCCATGTACGATCCGCAGCGTGCTGTCCGCATCGCCAACATCGATTCCACGAAGCTCACGAAGAAGAACACGACTGGTCCTGACCTGCTTGATCTGATGATCGACGCTCTTGAACGTCTGCCGGATGAACAGCAGGGCCGTGTCGCCTTCTACATGAACGACAACACCCGCAGCTTCCTCGCTCGCCAGATTCTGAACAAGGACAATGTCCTTCTGTCTCAGGATGAGGTTGCCGGCCGCAAGTGCATGACGTTCCGTGGTGTTCCGATTCATCGCCTTGGCACGGACATTCTGTCCAACAAGGGCGCTGTCCTGACGCTGTCCTGACGCTCTAAGGAGGAAACGGAAATGATGGACATCAAGCTCGCTTTCTGCGAAAAGACTGAGGCGAAGGCCAAGATCACGTCCAGCGTGATCGACTTCCTTCAGAAGGCTCCGACCACTGGGCTCAACGATCGACCGCTCTATGTTGTCTGCAAGTTCCCGACGGCGCTTGTCGGCACCTCTCTGGCTATCGCCATTGAAGATTCAGACGACAACAGCACCTTCGCTACTGTTCTTCAGACTGGCGCAATCGCTGTGGCTGACACCAAGGGTGGCATCGTCATTCCGATGCCGCTCAAGCACCGTCGCTATGTTCGCCTCGTTGCTACGCCGACCTCTATCACGGCCGGCACGATGACGGCTTATCTGAGCGACGTTGTTGAAGTCCCGACGACTTACAAGGTCGAGGGCATCGAGTTCCTGCCGGGCGCTGCCGCCTAAGCATGAACGGCTGAAAATTCTTCTTTCAGGAGGCGGGGCGCTCAAACGCTCCGCTTTTTTCTTATGGCTACTGCTGTTGACATCTGTAATCTTGCGCTCGGCATGCTTGGCGACTCTGGTGATGTGACGTCCATCATGCCGCCTGACGGTTCTCCTCTAGCCGGGCATTGCGCGAGGTGGTATCCACTTGCTCTGCGAAAACTCTTTGAAGAACATGACTGGAGCTTTGCCATTCGACGTTCTCGCGGCGTCGAGCTATCTAATGTCGATAAGGACTTGTACGAGTGGAAGCATGCTTTTCTCCTCCCGTCTGATTGCGTCCGGCTGATGCGTGTTTCTGAAGTGGGAAAGCAGGATGCTCCGCTGGACTTCGAGGTCGAGCTGTATGAGGCAAACTCCGGCCGGGCCGTGTTCGTAGATGCCTCGAACGTTGTGCTGACGTATGTCTCCTACGTTGACACGGTGTCGGTGTTCCCGACGTACTTTGTGCAGGCCTTGACGCTGTTGCTGGCGTCCTATCTCGTCGGTCCCGTCAAGCGTGCTGACGGTGCGAGTGATGCGGCCACTCGCCTTTTGCAAATGTATGAGGCCGCTCTGTCTCGTGCAAAGACTGCCGACGCAAAGATGTCTATTCATCGTAGGACGGCTGATCGGCTTCCCGCCTCTATTCTTGCGAGGGTGATCTGATGGCTATTCGAAACTACCAGCGAGCGTTCAACGGAGGCGAGGTTTCGCCTTCAATGTATGCACGTATCGACGACGGGAAGTACCAGACAGGCATGGCACAGTGCAAGAACTTCCTTATCGAGCCGCAGGGACCTATCGTGATGCGACCTGGGTTCAAGTATGTCAACCATACAAAGCACGCGGGCAAGAAGGCCAGACTCATCCCGTTCAACTTTTCGATCTCGCAGACAATGGTTCTCGAGTTCGGAGAGAAGTATGTGCGTTTCCATACGCAGGGGCAGACCGTTCTGGGTGCTAACGGGCAGCCTTACGAGATTGCAACGCCGTACCTTGAGGCAGATCTCTTTGAGATTCATTACGTTCAGTCGGCTGACGTGATGACATTGGTGCATCCCAACTACCCGCCGAAGGAGTTGCGCCGCTACGGTGCAACTGACTGGCGTCTGGTTGACATCAGGTTTGGATCGTCCTTGTCTGCTCCTACCGGCCTGTCTGCGTCTCAGACAATCAACCAGGAAGTGAAAAATCCGACTGACTACAAGAGAACATACGCTGTGACGGCGTTGCTTGCGGATGGCACAGAGGAGTCGGTTCGCTCTTCTTCTGTGACGCTTGACTGCAATCCTTATGGAGACGGTTCGTACAACACGATCAGGTGGAATGCGGTGGCGGGTGCGGGTCTCTATCGCGTCTATCGAGATCAGGGCGGCGTATGGGCGTATGTAGGTCAGACTGATACGACACAGATTGTCGACGAGAACATTACGCCGGATGCGTCCATTACCCCGCCTATCTACGACACCGTTTTCAAGAACAATGACTACCCGGGTGCCGTTTCTTACTTCGAGCAGCGCAGGTGGTTCGGCGGCACTCGTGATCGACCGAACAACTTGTGGGCGACGCGGCCGGGCACTGAGGCCGACATGTCCTACTCCTTGCCTTCGCAATCTGATGATCGCATCGCTGTCCGAGTGGCGGCCCGTGAGGCGAACCGAATTCTGCACATCGTGCCTCTGTCTCAACTGATGCTCATGACTGGTGCTGCCGAGTGGCGTGTTTCACCTCTCAACTCAGACGCCATTACGCCAGAGTCGATGTCGGTTCGACCACAGTCATATGTGGGCGCGTCCAATGTGCAGCCGCTTGTCGTAGGCTCGAGCATGATCTATGGCGCGGGCCGTGGCGGGCATCTCCGTGAGCTCGGATACAACTACGAGGCTGGCGGCTACATCTCTGGCGATGTGTGTCTTCGCGCTCCTCACCTCTTCGACAACCTGACGATTGTTGATCTGGCCTACTCAAAAGCGCCGTCTCCCGTGGTCTGGGCAGTCTCCTCGTCAGGGAAGATGGTCGCGATGGCATACGTTCCCGAACAGCAGGTCGGCGGCTTTTCTACGATCGAGACAAAGGGATCAATTGAATCAGCTTGCGTCGTGGCCGAGGGAGACGAGGACATCGTCTACGTGGAAGTCATGCGAACTGTCAATGGGCAAGCTGTTCGTTTTGTCGAACGCATGAACGAACGTCAGTACAAGGATCTCAAGGAATGCGTCTACGTTGACTGTGCCGCCACATACCGTGGCGAGGCTAAGAAGGAGATCACGGGGCTCACGTGGCTCGAGGGTGAGACCGTCAGCATCCTTGCCGATGGTGCAGTCGAGCCTCAACAGGTCGTCAAGGACGGGAAGATCACGCTTACCTATCCTGCAGAGATCGTCCACGTCGGCCTTCCGTTCACGGCGGACATGAAGACGCTGCCAGTGGCGATGGCGCTTCAGGATGGCTCCTACGGGTCCGGCCACAAGAAGAACGTTCGCGAGGTCTTCTTCCGAGTGGTCAATTCGTCAGGCACTCAGGCGGGTCCGTCGTTCGACAAGCTCTCTGAATACCCGTCTCGATCGACAGAGTTTGCCGGCAGCGCACCTGATCCGATTACTGACGAAGTCGGCTTCCAGATTCAGCCGCAGTGGTCTCAGAGCGGGCAAGTCTGCGTTCGGCAGAAATACCCGTTGCCACTGAGGATCGTGAGCATGACAACGGTTCTCGAGCTCTCGTGATCGTGCGCGTGTAGGTAGATAGACCCTCTAAGGTGTAGGCATCTTAGAGGGTTTTTCTATGGCTACAAACTCGGCTCAATTCGGATACGGGATGCTCATCGCGCAGGGCATCGCAAACACCATTACAGCGCTAGGGTCATTCGGGATTTCCAAACATTCGAATGCGGCCGCGCAGGCTCAGGCCAATATCGCCCGCATCAATGCACAGATGATGGAACGCCAGTATCAAGCAACTTTGCGAGCGTCCGAGAAGGCGATTGTGTCAAAAACGATGGCTGCTGGGCATGTCAAGTCTGCTCAGCGCGCGGCTCTTGCTGCCAACGGCATCGCAGTCGGCGAAGGTAGCGCTGCCGAAATGCAAGCGTCCACTGACATCGTCAAGGAGATGGACGTCAATCAGATTAAGTCGAACGCACTTGCTGAGGCCTGGGGCTACCGGTGGAAGGGCGTCGGCTACGAAGCTCAGGCGCTTCAGTCCGAGGCTCAGAAGGTCAACAAGTGGGACAAGTTCGGTACGACGCTGTTGGGCGGCGCATCTCAAGTTGCAAGCAACTACATGCTCATGAATGCTTCCGGGATGTTTGACACGAGCAAAAGCAGTGGTGGATGGGACTACCCGGACATTGCGTCCAGCTACAAGAAGACGATGATCGGAGGGTACTAAATGCCAATGGTTCCGACTTTTCAGGGCGGACTGCCCCAGGTGCAGGACTCGGGTAACTCTGGGTTCTCGCCTATCAGCGTGCCTCAGGATCGCACGGACTATGACGCCGTTATGAAGAAGGCGCTCATGCCTGTGCAGGAGTGGGCCAACTCTGCGGTCAAGGCGCTAGACGTTCAGCGCGCACGCGTCATCAAGGCCGAAAGCGACGATGCCGAGCGCGAGGTGATGAGTGCGATCGACGCGCATCTCAACAATCCAGAGACCGGCTATCTCACAAAGATGGGCCGCAATGCAATGGATGATTACCAGCCCGCAATGGAGGCGATGACTCGTGACGTCAACGCGATTGTCGGTAAGTTGTCTCCGCAAGCACGTGAGGCTGTACAGTCCCGTGTCTATGACCGCATGCAGTCTGCTCAAAGTCAGGCTCAGCGATGGAACGCAAGCCAGACGAGGCACTACCAGATGCAGTCGTCCTCGTCCAAGGTCGAGGCTTTGCAGGCGGACGCTGCGAATCACTATGCGGATCCCGAGTATCTCGCGAAGTCGGCGGCCTCTGTCGACATGGAGCTCGACTACCAGGCGCAATTGATGGGTTGGGACGCCGAGACCTTGGCAAACCAGAAGCGTGCGCACATGGATCAGCTGCAGGCAAATCGCTTTTCGGCGTGGGCTCAGGATGATCCTCTGTCGGCACTAGAGGCCTTCCAGAACACGCCTGACGGTGCGATGAGTACCGACATCAAGGGGAAGGTCGGCAATGCGCTGTGGAGCTCTGCGAAGCCACAGCTGTCGCTCATGGTTGCCGACAAGCTTGGCGACACGATGCTTTCGAAACGCGATTTTGTCAAGCAGGCAATGCGCGGAAACTTCCGTTCAGGCATTCCTGTCGTGGATCGCCTTTCAAAAAATCAGAAGATCGATCTCTTCACTCAGGCCTTTTCAATGGCCGCGCAGCGCAGGAGTGAGCAACGGGGTTCCTTGACTCGTGAAGTGCAAAATTCGCTCGCGACGGCGGCATCCACCGGTGCTGACGAAAACGAACTTACGGAAGGGCAGTTCGTTGAGGTGTATGGCGACAAGGAAGGAAAGGAGCGCTACGCAAATTACAAGATCGATTTCGACACGTCGAAGGCCACATACGCCTACCAGATGATGCCGGTTGACCTGATCGAGGAAGACATCAGGGCAAGCCGCCCTGCGCCTGGGGACCCTGATTATGCGGAAAAGATGAAGGGCCACAATGCACGTGTGAAGGCTGCAGGTGAGATCGTCAAGGCCCGGAAGACGGACCCGATGGGGGCTGCCATTTTGACGGGACAGTATGGCGTCAAGCCTCTCAACTTCGGGGATTTGAACTCTGTGGGCGAAGAACTTCGTCACCGCGTATCGGTTGTCGGGGACTTGTCCTCCGACTGGCGCGTGCCTCAGACGCTCTTCTCTGCTTCTGAAGCGAAGATGCTCGTTGGTGCTCTTGAGAAGGCCAACGTTGATGAGCAGTGCGAGATGCTGAGCGTTATCTCTAATGCTGTCGGGCCCGCCGGCATTGCCAGCGTCACGAATCAGTTCACGAAGGACAGTAGGAAATACGCTCTTGCTCTTGCGGGATTCGGAAAGGACTTGCAGGGCGGGATGTCCGTTGGTGAGAGATACCTTCGAGGCCTTGATGCAATCGACCAGAAGCGCGTCAAGGTTGATGATGCGGATGTCCACGGCATCACCGGCACGGCCTATTCGCTCATTGGGGATGAGGGTGATGTTCAAGGTCTATTCACCTCTCCCGATTCTGCTGATGCGGCCGTTGAGATTGCGCGCGGCCTCTATGGCTATGGCCTGCTCAACGGCGATGGTGACATGACCTCTGCGGTAGAGCAGGCGGTTGGTGGCAAGGTGATCTCGTACAGAGGAAAGAAGACGCTGGTGCCACTGGGCGTCGAATCGGGCGTTTTCTCATCTAACATTGAGAACCTTGTTGGTGCTCATGCTCAAACGCTCGAGAAGTCAAAGAGGTTGTTCTATGCGAACGGCCTTGCGTTCACTGGTGACGAATTGTCCACACAGTTTAGGAAGCTCAAGCTCAAGGTCGAAAGCACGAACGATGACGGCTCCATTACATACAGCTTGATCTATGGCAGCTCTCCCGTCGTCGACGATGATGGCGGGCTCTATACGTTTGACCTCTCCAAAGACATGGTAGAGGAACAGGTCAAGAAGCGAAAGAGTGCGATGGTGCTTGACGATGACTATTTTGGCGTGTTTGAAGTGCCGACGACCGAACCGAAGAATGCCTACGAAGGCGATTACCACTGGACTGATTGACGATGTTTCTTGATGAGATTTTCCGCCCGAATGCCGGGACGCCTCTCTTGTCCGAAGATCAGATGCGACAGGCTCGTATCAATCGGTGGGGGACCGATACGCCAGCTGAGGATGCGAAGGGCAAACCTCTGCCCAGTACAGGCTATGAACCGAGTTGGTTCGAGGGTATCGGAGATGCCTGGCAAGGCTTGAACGCGGCGCTTGCAGAAACAAAGAGCTCGGCTCTCACCGTGCTTTCGGACCTACCGATTGGGACAGAAGAGGAGCGTGAGGGTTGGCTGCGTGCCGCTGAGGCTACTCGTGCCTACAGCAAGGCCCATTACGAGGCCGATCCTGAACTGATGGGGGCGGCATCGCAAATCATTCATGGCCTTTTCAAGACAATTCCGAAGGCGGCTGGCTACATGGCTGCGCTAGGTCCCGGTGCCGGCGCGGTTGCCTTTGGTGCTGATGTGGGTATCAGTGAATCGCAGAGGCTCAAAGATGAAGGCGTCGATCAGGCGACTCGCACTTCTGCTGGCGTCATGTCATTTGCTGCCAATGCTATCGGCTTGCGCCTTCCCGGTGCTTTTGGTTCGACTCGTCTCATGTCTACCCTTTATGGTGCCGGCGCAAACATTGGTACCGATGTGGCTGAGCGCAAGGGTATCCAGCTCATTCTTGAAAACCAGAACTACGGTGAGCTGGCGAAGCAGTACGAAGTCTCAGGAGCCGACCTTGCTGTGTCCGGCATCTTTGGCGGTGCCTTTGGTGCGATAGGGTATCGCAGTCCTCAGGCGAAGTTTGAAAGCGAGGTTGCCGAGCGCCGCGAATCTCTCAAGAAGGAATTGATGAAGGCGGGCCGCTCGGAAGAGCAAGCTGATGTGGAGGCTGGCATGACCGCCCCTGGTGAAGTTCTCTTTGCGAAGCAGGCGGGCGTCGACTGGAAGGATGTTGACTACACGATCGAAAAGACGGATAGCACTCAGGCAACTGATGGCTTTCACATGCCGGTAACGCAGGGTATTGAGTGGCACGCAGGGCCGACGAAGTTGTCTGCAGATACGGCGCTGGAACTGAAGGTGATTGAGAATACTCAGAAGCCGTTGGAGCAGGTCGTCCCGTCATTTCAGAGAACATTTACCGAAGGCGTCACTAACAAGGACACGGGCTTTAAGCTGACAGCATCGGTTTCTGATATCAAAAAATGGACTGCAAAGGCTCGTCGTCGTTGGTTTTTACAAACAGTCGGCGATGATTTGGTTGAGTTGGCTGAGGGGGCTCGACTCATCGAAAGCCATAGTGATGTAGTTCATGGCAATCCAGAGGTACAGGGCGTTCACAAGCTCGTCAATGCGGTTCGCATTGGAGATCAAAATTTAAGGGTCGTTTTCACTGTCCGTGATTATGCTACGAAAGGCCAAGAGCGCACCGCCCTACACTCTGTAGACAATATCGATTTCGAGCTCGTAGAAACGGCGAACCCGCCTGTCAACGAAGCCTCAGCGACAAGCGGGTCCTATGATGGGGATACGGTGCCTGCCCCTGAGGTGGCTCAGCATCCCGTCGGGCCCCATCCATTTAAGGTCACTTTATCACAGGTTCTAGGCGGAAACAAGCCGTATGTGAGAGCTGACGGGAAGTCGTACTTCGATCCGGTTGACCTTGGCGCGACTGTGGTTGGCGGGGTGTATTACGATGCCCCTTCTAGCCGCGGCGCCTTCGAACAAGATGCCATTGAGAAGGCTAAGGCCGACGGCACCGGCGTTGTCAAGCTTCCTGATGGGCGTTTTGAGGTCAAGGGTTCCTACGATCCTAAGAAGCGGAAAATCACACTGACGCCGAAGGCCGATATTTCTACGTTTGCTCATGAGCATTCTCATTGGTACTTGGACATGCTCATGAAGGTCCTTGGCAAGGAGGACATTGATCCTGACTTGCGCGAGGCGGGTGAGGCTCTGCTGCGCTCTTGGGGCATTAAGAGTGTCGAGGACTGGAACGCTCTCGGCGTCGAGGGCCAGCGCAAGTATCAGGAGCGGTTCGCGGCGTGGACTGAGGTCTATCTGTCCAAGGGCAAGTCTCCTGTGAAGGGACTTGATGGCTTGTTTGAGCGCTTTGGCCAGTGGATCGTTGACTTGTATAAGAAGGCTCTTGGGCTCGATCCTGAGAGTGCTGTGAAGGATCGCTACAAGTCTGAGACTGGCGAGGACCTGCCTCCGCTCTCGAAGGAGATGGAAGCTGTTATTCGCAGGATGTATGGCGAACAGCCGAAGGCCAAGAGTGTCAAGCCGACGCCTTCTCAGGTGACGGCCGCTCGCATGGTGCAGGCCCAACGCATGAACGAACGGAAGCTGACTGCGCCTATGGCAAACCCGAATGATCCAGAAGCAATGGACGTTGCCATTAAGGCTCAGCGACAAGCTGCCGAACAGCTGAACAACGGTCAGGCCGTGGATGTCGGTGCGACTCTTCAGGGCGTACAGATGAATGATGTGGCTCTGACGAATTCTCAGAAGCACTTCGCTCGTGCGGTGCAGATGGGCGGCGACAATTCTTCGCTCGTTGTTCTGCAAAACCGAGATCGTTCCAAATTGGCTCCCGTTGCTCAGATGAACGCGATTGCCGCTAATCCTCAGTACGGCCGCGTGTCCTTCAGTCGCACGACTGACACGGGCGCTCCGATTGTCTCTTTTGGCTCTATGCCGGATGAGCGTTATCAGGGCATCACGGACTGGGTGATGGATGGTGGCGAGAAGATTCCTGTTACCTACGCTGTTGTGGAGGCTGACAGTGTCCTCACGTCGAATGATTGGAGCGGGCGCGCGGTTGATGGCTATGGTGACGATCCGACGCGAGTGCATGCAGTCGCCGGCAATGGCCGCCTTGCCGGTCTCACTGAGGCATTCGAGCGTGGAACGGCAAGCCAATACGTCTCTGACATGATGGCCGACCATCAACAGACGGGCATTAATCCCGAGGCTGTTGGTGACTTGAAGCGCCCGGTGCTGGTGCGCTTCATGCCGAGCGAGAAGGTGACGACAGGTTTCATCGAGCGATCAAATCAGTCTGCCGTGCTGGAGTTGAGCGGTTCAGAACGTGCCGTGCAGGATGCCGCCAAGCTGACCACCGACAAACTCAAGGCATATCAGTTTGACGAGAACGGTGAGCCGACGAGAGCTACGCTTGATCGTTTTGTGAAAGACGTTGGTGAGCCGAGTGCCATTGGCGGTTTGATTGATGGCGAGGGTAAACCGACGGAAGCGGCTAAGACTCGTGTGATGGCAGCCGTGTTCTACAGGGCATACCGTGATCCGGAGCTCACGTCTCTCATGTCTGTTGAGACTGACAAGCAGGGGATGAAGCGCGTTCTCAATGCTATGGCGGCCTTCGCTCCTCACGTCATTTGGATTCGAGAGATGTCCGGCGGTGCTATCGACCTTGGCCCTGCAATCGTCGATGCGGCCCACATGCTCAAGAGTGGTGAGGTCCCGATGGACGGCGTTCTGATTGACGATGTCGGCCCGGCGTCACGACAGATGTTCGAGTTGCTTTACAACAATCGCAAATCTGCGGCGGCCATTGGTCGAGTATTCAACGTTTTCTCAGATGAGATTACATCGTCTCTCGGTGAGGGTACGGGGATGCTCTTTGGTGATCCGCTTGACCTGGCTGATGCCATGGGCTTTTTGCGTCGTGCTCAGAATGCCGAGATTAAGAGGCAGATGGATGAAGGCAAGACGGGCCTTGCGCTGATGCCTGATGTTGACATCGTGGCGGTTCGTGAGGCGCTTAAGGCGGCTGAAGAGGCGAAGCGTTCTGCTGAGAACCTTGTCTCTGCTATGGGCGAGAAGGTTATTCAGGATGCCGAGAGCAAGCAGAATGGTGGCGCTGAAGATGTGCAGGCTAAGGCCGAACAGGGAGAGGCGGCTCGTCTTGAGGAGGCTCGTGCGCGTTCGCTTGAGGTTGTCGGCAAGAGTGCTGACATGGTTCGACTTGAGAACCTGGCTGCCGAAAAGCCGAATCAGACTTACGTGCTTGACGACAGTGGCGTCCAAATGACGATGGAAGGCGTCGTAAATGAAATGCAACGAATTGAGCAGGAGGCCGAGATTGAGTCGGCCGGCATCGGCAAGGCCGCCGAGTGCATCCTGCGTAACGGAGGTATCCAGCAATGAGGCAGGAGTGCTTGAATGCTATCGGTTCAGTCACCGGCAGAAAGGTCAAGCCCGAAGAGGGCGACGCGATCATGTCGAATATTCGGCAAATCATGGGCTCTCTTCGCAGAAGCGATCAGGACGCATGGGCGAAGATGACGAATGATGAGCGTGTCCGTGCTGCCGCTGGTGAGTACATCAAGCAGATCAAGCTTGAGGCGCTGAAGCGAAAGGCTGACATTGCCAGACAGGTGCTTCGTCAGGATGAGCGAATTCGTGAGTTGGAACGGCTTTCCAATGAGCGCGATCTGCATGCCTATTCCGCCGTAGCTGAGATCATGCGACGCGTTTACCGAAGAGCTCGAGGTATTCAGAACGAGTATTGCACGCAGTTGCTTGATACGCTGCAGGGCATCGATAGTCGATGGTTTGGGTTCGTTGAGGATGCCGGGGACGTGCGTGACTTCATTCGTGAGGCCTTTGGCGAGGACACGGACAACGCTCGAGCGAAAGCGGCGTGGGAGGCATGGGAAAAGACAACGGACGCCATGCGTGAGCGGGCAATTCGTGCCGGTGCTCAGATCGGCAAGATCGATTATGGCTATATCCCGCAGTCTCATGATCTGTGGAAAATCCGCAAGGCAGGCAAGGATGCCTGGATCGATGAGATTTTTCCGCTGTTGGATCGTGAGCGCTTCACGAACGACAAGGGCGAGATGATGTCTGACGATGAGTTGCTGGTGCTTCTTGAGCACTCCTACGATGACATCATCACAAACGGTGTTGTGACTGACGACGTGACAGAGATTGCGAAGAATCTTCCCGTGACCAATGCGGCCAGATACAAGAAATTCCCGCATCGAGTCCTTCACTTCAAGGATGCCGAAAGCTTCATTCGGTACGAGTCAAAGTTTGGGAACAGCAGTCTGACGGGTTCCCTGATGGGGCATATCGCCAAGATGAGCAATGACATTTCATTGCTTGAGTCGTTCGGGCCGAAGCCTCAGGCTACGTACACGATGCTAAAGGGCGTGGCGGACAACGTTGCGTCTCAAGCGCAGGGGACTGTCGGCAAGATCGATCTTCTGAAGAAGTATTCGGATCATCAGGGCTTGTTTGGTGCAACAGTCGACGACATCTGGAATGTCTTGAGCGGCGTGACCTCGCAGATCGAGATCAATCGAGACGGGGTGGCAAACTTCATGGCCGGTTGGCGCAACCTTGAGGTGGCGGGCAAACTTGGAAAGGCTTTCATTTCCTCGTTTTCGGATATCCCGTCGTACTTCGTGGCCAGTGGCTTCAATCGCCTCGGCTTCATGGACAGTCTGAAGTTCTTTGTGGCGGCTTATGGCTCTGACTGGAAGGAGTACGCGAATCGTGCTGGTTTCATTGCTGACAGCATCATCAGTGACTTCAACAGGTATGCCGCTGACAACATAGGTGAAGGATGGACTGCAAAGCTCGCCAATGCCACGATGAAGGCCTCGCTTCTCTCTGCGTTCACCGATGCGACGCGCCGAGCCATGTGCTTGAACATGATGGCCGGCATGGCGAAGATGCTCAAGAAGGACTGGGCGGATTTGGACGCATATGATAGAGCCAGGCTCGAAGAGGGCGGCATCTCTGAGCGTGACTTCGAGCTGTTGCAGATGGCCGGCACAGAGACTCACAGGGGCATAGAGTTCATCACCATCAGGCAGCTGAAAAGACTGAGCGAGGGTGCACTCAACGGAGCTACTCAGGAGGAGGTTGATATGCTTCCGAGCAAGTTGATCGGCTTCATCGTCAATGAGTCCGAGATGGCGTCGCTTGGTCCTGACCTCATTACCCGTGCTGAGACGACAGGCGGCTTCAAGCGAGGCACACTCAAGGGTGAGCTCTATCGATCCTTATTCCTCTTCAAGTCTTTCCCGATTGCGATGATGGAGCGCCACTACCGTCGAGCGGCTTTCTTGGGCCAGTATGGCAATAGGGTCGACCAAGCATCCTACGCTGCCGGCATCTTCGTTGCGACTACCATCTTCGGTGCAATCTCACTGCAGGTGCAGAACCTTCTCAACGGTAAGGATCTGCAGGACATGGAGGTCTCGCTTCAGAACAAGGCTTTCTGGATGCAGGCCTTCACGAAGGGCGGCGGATTGGGTTTCCTTGGAGACTGGATCGTCAACGGCTTGAGTGAGGATGCGCGCTATGGTGCGATGTCCGGTCTTACCAACATTGCAGGTCCGGTCGTCGGGACGGTGGTTGATGCGTCAGACTTGCTGACATCGATGGCCGGTAGCGCGATTTACGACAAGGAGACGAAGCCTGGGGCCCGCGCTGTCAGGCTTGTCAGGTCGCACACGCCTTTCGTCAATCTCTGGTACACATCGGCTGTGATTGATCGTGCATTCATGAACGAGGTTCAGGACTATCTGTCGCCCGGATATCTGCAGCGCATGGAAACCAAGATGAGACGGGGAACGGGACAGGGTTATTACTGGGGCAGGACGGAGATGGTTCCATCCAGAGCCCCAAGGGTCGTATCGCCTCCGCAAGACTAGTGCGCGTGTGTTCGCCCAATCATACGAAGATGGCTCCACTAAGGAGCCATTTTCTATGATCGAGTACGTCAAAAGATTAGCTGGACCGTTCACGTCAGAGGGACAGTCGAGATTGCCTTTCGGCTTTCTCATCTTTGAAAAGACTGACGTGTATGTCGCCACGGCTGATGATCCTGAAGCGCAGGCAAGAATTCTTGTGTATGGGCAGGATTATTCAGTCGAGATGAATTCGGTTCAGGCCGCGACGCCGGGTGGCACGGTTGTCTTGACGACGCCGATTATCAAGGGGAACATCTTTGTCGTGGGGTCTGCCGTTGCCTACACGCAGAACATGCAGCTGACGAACTACTCGCGTTTTCCGCCGGAGATCATCAATGAGGCGATGGATCGAGTCGTTGTGCAGATCCAGCAGCTCGTCGAGCGTCTTGACCGCACTTTGTCAGTTCCGCCGACATCTGACAGTACGCCTGAACAGCTGATTGAGAAGCTTCTGTCCGCTCAGAACGATGCCCGTAGGTTCGCCGACGCGGCCGAGAAGTCTGCCGAAGAGGCGAAGAAGTCAGAAGAGAAGACGAAGGAGTACGCCGAAGCGGCTACCGTCATCGTCCCGTTCAAGGACGAGATCAAGACCGTGGCCGACAACATCGAGCCTGTGGTGGCGACAGGTACGGCTATTGAGGACGTGAAGACCGTTGCCGGCATCAAGCCTGAAGTGGTCGAGGTTGCGGGCAAGTCCTACGAAGTCACGAAGGTCGCAGAAAAAATCGCCGATGTCGTGACGGTGTCGAAGGGCATGCCATACGTTGAAACGGTCGCGACCGACCTCGTTGGCAAGGTTGTCGGTGATGGCGACTGGGACTGTGGCTCCACGACGGACGAGCTCATCGGAGACATCGAGGTTGTTGACGGCAACATCCACACGGTAGCGACAAACATCGCGGACGTAAACAAGGTAGCCGACGCTATTGATCGAGGAGACCTTGAGACGGCGGTGAATGCTGTCGAGACAACGACTGAAAACGTTCGGCTGTCTCAGGCGGCGCAGAAGAGTGCAGAGGCCGCCAATGCGTCCGCGCTCGAGGCGAGGGCCGGCGCTGATGCAAGTAATGCTCTCGCAAAGAAGTGGGCCACGCAGACGACGGCTCCGGTGGAGAGCGATCTCTATGGTGCGAAGTACTACGCCGAGAAGGCCGCGCAGTCTGAAAGCTCCACTGGAGGGCTCCTACAGGAGGTGAAGGACGCGACTGCGGCGGGTGTGAGGAGCGTCCGGTCGGAGGGCGGCACGCAGGTGACTGCTATGCAGGACGCGGGCTCCACTGCTGTCAACCAGATCACGCAGGAAGGCTCCTCGCAGAAGTCCACCGTGGCGGCCGAAGGAACCAAGCAGGTCGGCTTGGTGGCGAGTGCGGGCACGACACAGGTTGCCGCCGTCAACGCGGCCGGCGCTACTCAAACGGCCAACGCAAAGGCGCAGGCCGATGCCGCAGCCAAGTCGGCTACCGCCGCATCGAGCGCGCAGAAGGCGGCCGAGACTGCGAAGGCAGGAGCCGATACAGCCTCGACGACCGCAAAGGCATGGGCAAGCAAGACGGGGGCGGCTGTCGACGGCGGCCTCTACTCAGCGCTCCACTATGCAACGTATGCAGAGACGCAGGCGAAAAAGTCCGAGACTGCGGCAGCCACTGCGACGACCAAGGCGACGGAGGCAGGCACGAAGGCCAGTGAGGCCGCAACGTCCGCTCAGGCCGCTGCACAGTCCGCCAAGGTAGCCGCGTTCGCAGTACGCCTGACATCGGCAAACATGAGTGCCAACGGCACGGCCGCGCTCGCCACGCTCACGCCTTCTACCAACGTGAAGGTCGGCGACACGGTGATTGATCCCGAAGGAGAGGTCTTCCAGATCGCGTCGCTCGCGGCAAGCACGTTCACGGTCGGGGCGAGGCTTGCAAACGTCCGGGGCCCGCAGGGACCGAAGGGCGAAACCGGCGCAGCACTTGCGATCAAGGGCAGCTTTCCGTCCCTCGAAGAGCTGCAGGAGCAGCACCCGGCCGGAACGCTCGGCGACGCCTACATGGTCGGCTCGCGCCTCTACTCGTGGAGCGGGAGTGCGTGGGTCGACTGCGGCGACATCAAGGGGCCGAAGGGCGACCAAGGCGAGCGAGGCGAGCGAGGCCCCGTCGGGCCTGCCGGCACAACGACGTGGGCGGGCATCACGGGCAAGCCGACGTTAGGCGCACTGTCCGCCAAGGACAAGGTAACGATCGCCGACTTTGAGGGCGACATTGATTTAGGGAGCACGACGTAATGGCTACGAAACCGACGCGATTCGCCCAGATGGGCGATACGACAGAGAAAGTCAAGGTCTACACAGGCATTCCGAAACAGCTCGTGGTGGATACGTCCAAGTGGAAGATTCACCTGATGGACGGATCTACGCCCGGAGGCTTTGAGGTGGCTATGGTTGCCGATCTCACCGCGGGCCTCGCACAGAAGGTGGATAGGTCGACCTACACCGCGGGCCTCGCACAGAAGGTGGATACGTCCGAGTTTGAGACTGCTCTCAAGGAATTGATTGTCGAATTCGGCGGGCAGGTTCCCGCATAAGGAGGAAGCGTGAAAACGTTATCTGAAGTGAAGGCCGAGTATCTGAATGAGGCCATGGCCTCGCCTGTGGGCGGCTTTGTGGTGATGGATCGCAATGGCAAAGTTGCGGCGCACTCCAATAGTGAGTTCGTCCATTGCTTCGTCGATCCGCTCGATCTTGAGGCCGCTCGTGCCGCAGGCTATGAGTGCAAGGACGAAGAGATTGACGGTCGTGTCCTGACGTGGGTGACTGCGAAGGAGAAGCCGGGTGAACTCTTCCGCTCGGCTGATGGCGGCTACTACACCGAAGCGAATTTGCCCGAGCACGACGACGCGTTCGTGATCGAGCGCTATGCACAGACGGTTCGCTCCGAGCGCAATGCACGCATCAGTGACACGGACTGCTACATCCAGTTGACGGACATGACGGTGCAGAAGGAATCGAAGGTTGCCCGCGAAGCGCTGACCGATGAGGAGCGTGCAGAGTTGATGGCGTACCGTGAAGCGTTGAGAGACATGCCTGCTCAACCGGGCTTCCCGTTCGTCGAATATCCAACCATGCCTGCGTGCATTGCTTATGAGTGCGGCCAGAAGGCTGATGCTCGTGCCGCGCAGGCAACCATGTACAGGGGGTTCTGATGGCAACTGTGAAGGACTTGCTCAGGGCGGAGACGCTTCGGCTTGGTTCTGTTGCTCCTGTAGCAGGTGGTAATGCGGTCGGTTGGCTGCGGTTCGTTAAAGCTATCGGGGGGGTTAACTGCCCTACTCTCTCAGCTATTTTCGAGAAAGGAGGTGGTCTATGCCTGCGCTTAAAGACTGCCTCCGAAACTTCGGTAAAGCAAGCAGCAGACTGGCTTTCCCATCTGCACAACGCACCGTCGTCATCGAGACTGTCGGCCCATCGACAGTCGAAGGGGCTCACGAATACATCCTGCCCGCAGACGGCTATGTCACCATATGGGCTGAGGGCTCCGCTAACATTACGGTGGAGCTCCGTATCGATTACTCCTTACAGCAGATTTCATCGAACGCCGCCGCCTCGTGGGGGAAAGCGACGATACCTTGTACCCGTGGCCAGAAGCTTTACTACGCATTTTGGGGGGGCGGGTTCAAGCGAGGGGAGGTCTACTTCGTTCCTTCTCTCGGTAGCCAGTAACAACGCTCGCATGGAGGTAGCGGCATGAGTATCAAGGATCAACTTCGTGCCGCTATCTTGAGCGGTGGTGCAAAGGCGGCTAACGCCCTTTGCTTCGGAGGTCTGGCATGAGCATCGAGAATGTGAAGAAGGACCTCCGAGAGATGATGAAGCTCACGAGGAAGCAGGTGTTGCCTAGCGCTGGGAAAATCGAATTCACACCTGTGATCGCTACCGAAGGCGATGATAGATGGGGTAGCTATGTGGCACCGTCCGATGGGTATCTTTGTATCTTCGGAGGAGAATTTTCGTCAATCGACATAGCATCTCCAAAAGGGCTTCAATCTACGGTATGGCGCACTGATAACAAGCAACAAATCGCAGGAGCATGGCTCATCGTCGAAGCGGGTGAATCAGTCCGCTATCATTTGTCCAAGGATTTGTCAGGCCGCCACGACCACAACGGTGTGTTCATCCCGCTCAAGGGTTCTGAATAGCCCATCTACAAACAAAAACAACAACGACTCCCTCGGGCAAAAGCTCGGGGGAGTTTTTTGTGTGCGCGTGTGAGTTCTGATGTGCGAGATACTGGGTTTGCACGAGGGGAGGAAGCTCTTTTCGAGCCGACGCTTCGTGCAATTTGAATGAAGGATTTGCCATGGGTGAATTCGCAAGCAAGGGTGTCGCAGGAAGCGGCCTTGGACTCGGTATCGCCGGTACTGCTTTGGGGCTTCTCAACGCCAACGGGAACGGTGGCGGCCTTCTCGGCGGTCTGTTGGGCGGCGGTTGTCAGAACGCTCAGCTTGGCCAGGCGCTTAACGCTCTTGCCGAAAAGGACGCAAAGATCGCGGAACTGACGGCCATGCGCTACAGCGACAATCAGGACGCGGCAGTCTACAAGCAGACGCTTGCTGACAACAAGACGCTTCGAGACGAGATGTACGCCTACATCACGCCGATTGCGCAGGAGTCCGCGGCCAATCGCGAACGCGTGGCGGTGCTCGAAGCACAGCAGAAGTGCGAAGCTGAAAAGGCTCAGCTGCGCGAACAGATCATCACGCAGAAGATTGATCGCGTGGCATCCGATTGCGCCTGCGGTCTCAGCAACCTTTCGGCTGAAGTCGGTTCCATCAAGGCTCGCGTTAACGCCATCACGAAGGAAGTTGTGCCGTTCAGTGCAATCTGCCCGCAGCCGATGCCGCGTTATAACGAGTGGGTGAGTCCCGCAGGTGCGACGCAGGTAACGGTATCCAATCCGGCTCGCACGGCCACGGCTCAGTAACCAGTAGGAGCGCTAGATGTTCGTTGAAGTCAGCCATATCCCGACGATCGTTGCGGAGTTTGTCACCACCGTGGTCATGCCCAAGGCGCCTACGGGACTCATGAAGTTCGGCATCGGATTTGTCTCGCCTTATATTCGTGATGCCGTAGCGGCTCGCGTCGATCAGTACATGCCGACGCTCAAGATGCTCGGCATCGTGACGGAAGAAGGCAAGGTGGATCTGGACCGTGCAACCGCGGCCGCCTCCGCTGCGCTTGAGAAAGCCGGCGGCAAGGTGGAGCTTAGCGGCTACATCATGGACAAGGCGGACATCGACGCGCTCCTTGAAATCGCAAAGAAATTTGCGGTCGATTAAGGAGATTGCCATGGACGTGAAGGATATGCGCAAGATGCAGGGCGAGCGAACCGAAGAGGAGCTTCTGGCAAGGATCGATAAGATCCTTGACGATGCTCGCGACGGGCACTACGACCTGACATCCACCGACATCAATGACCTCTGCGAAGCGTGGGAGTGCATCAAGCACATCCGAACGGTTCTCGCAATGGATCGTTAACCACGCAGGGGACGATCCGCTCGTCCCCTCTTCTTTTTTCATGCTGACGACCCTGCAAAATTTCATCCCTCAAGGAGCGGAGAGAGTCATGATGACCGCAGGCGGTGTGCTGGGCGGCGCCTTGTCATTCGCCTTCGGTGATGTCGGACCGTTGCTTTGGTGGCTTGTCATCTTCACAACGGCGGACTTTTTCCTAGGCACCGGAGTTGCTTTACTGCAAGGCAAGTGGTCAAGCCACAAAAACTATTTGGGCGTACTGAAGAAGGCATTGATGTTCGCCATCGTGGCACTTGCCCACGGGCTTGATGAAGTCTTTGCGCCCGTCATCCATTTTCAAATCTTTCAAAGCATCACCATCTGCGCCTATGCCGCAGGTGAGTTCGGCTCAATCATTGAGACACTGGAGCGCGGAGGCCTTGGTGGCGCGGTCCCTCCGGTGCTGCGTAGGCTCGTCAAAACGCTCAATGAGTGCATTGAAGCTCGCGCCGAAGAAGAGCTGTCGAAACGCGGATTAACCGTAGAAAAGGAAAAAGACCATGATTGATGAGAAGCGTGCTTTTCGTGATTGGCCGGCGTCGTGTGCGACGCAGTTCATCGAAGATTTCGAAGGCCGGCGTCTGGTTGCTTATCGGTGTTCCGCCGGCGTGTGGACGATCGGCGTGGGCCATACCGGCCCTGAGGTTCATGAAGGTCTGACGATTTCCGATGCTCAGGCGGACGAGTGGCTTGCGTCAGACATCAGGAAAGTCGCAGATGACTTGTCTCGGTACATCAATCACGACGTGACGAAAGGACAGTACATTGCATTGATCTCATTGGCCTTCAACTTGGGAAGCTATGGCGTCATCACCGGGTGTCCGAAGCTTCTTTACAAGCTCAATTCGGGCGACATCGAGGGGGCCGCTCTCGAGTTCTTGGATTGTGATCGTGCCGGCGGCAAGCGTGTGCCTGGCTTGACTCGTCGGCGTCAGGCCGAAAGCAAGCTCTTCTCGGGAGAGGAGTGATGAGGCGTGTGGCGGCTGGCGTGGCTTTACTGGCTATCGCATTCGGTGGCGGGTACCAGTATGCGGCGGCGCTTTACGAAAAGGACGCGGCGGAGCTTCGGGAAGCCGAGGCCGTTGCCCGTGCCGATATGGGGAGGAAGCAATATGCGAAGATGGTTGAAGCGCTGGACGCTCTTGCCGATCTACGTAGCGAGCTGTCTAACGCTCGCGCTGATGCTGAGCGCGTGCGCCGCGCAGCCGAGGTACGTGAGCGAAGAGCCAGCGCCTCTGCCTGCGGTGCTGAGCGAGCCGCAGTCTCCGCGTGCGAAGGACTTCTCAGAGAAAGTGTCGGACTTCTCGCGGAGGGTCGAGGACTACTTCAGGAAACAGCCGGAATTCACGACGCCGCAATAGGGGTGAAGTAGCTCTATACTTTTTCGGGCGGACATTTCCTGCCGAAACTGTCCTAGCAACTGTCCTAAGTACACCAAGAAGTACACCACCGTGACATGTGCATTTTGAAAGCGGTGTGAGAGAAGCCATCTTGAATCCTCTCACCGACCAGGATTTTGAAAGGCGCTGTTCCATCAGGGACGGCGCCTTTTTCTTTATCCTTTCGGTCAACAGGCAATCAAACTCAGAGATGCAAATGTGCTGGATTTTGGGCTTAACGGGCGGAGCTGGCTCCGGAAAGAGCACCGCTGCAGACATCTTTCGTGAACTTGGGCTCCCCATCATTGATGCGGACCGCATCTCGCGTGCCGTAACTGCCGCCGGGGGCGCTGCCGTGCCCGCCGTACGCCAAGCCTTCGGCCCAGAGATGATTGAAATCTCGGGCGCCATGAACAGGGCCCGCATGCGTGAACTCGTCTTTCGAGAGCCTGAAGCCCGCAAAAAACTCGAGGCCATTGTCCATAGCGCCATGAAGCAGGTGCTCGATGATGAATTTGCTTGCGCCAAACGCTCCGGCGCCCCATTTGCGGTTTATGACTGTCCGCTTTTAATCGAAAGTCCTCAAGCACGAGCCCGCGTTGACCGCATCCTGGTCATTGATGTGCCTGAATACCTGCAAGTTGAGCGTCTTGGAACCCGCTCCGGACTAGCGCCGGATGCAGCACTTCGCCTCATTCGTGCGCAGACTTCCCGCCGCAGTCGTCTGCAAGCGGCGGACGATGTGCTTGTCAATGCCGGGGCACGCGAGGATTTTGCCCGCCGAGTCCGTCATTACGCCTTGCGTCTCTTGGAAGCCGCAGAGAAACACCTTCTCTGAAACCTCTTGTCGCTTTTACCTCTTTTCGTGAAGAACTTCGTCGGATAAGATCAGAAGGTGTGCGCAGTCTTTTTGAGACTGCGTCTTTTCAGGAACGTCTAATTCGCCAACTCGAGCATGCCTGACACTGGACTGATTCTCTATGAGTTCCCCTGCAGCGAGAAGATTCGCTTTTACCTGCGGCTGGAAGCGCTCAAGCAGCGTCTGGACTGGTTCCTGGCGCTCGATGGCAAAGCTGCTCACCAAGCGGCAATCAACGCACTTTTCGATCTTTCGGACGTTGCTGCCCGATCGGACCTGAAAAACGAACTCCTTAAAGCGCTCTTGCAGCAGCGCCGCGACATTGAAGCGCTTCCCGCAAACGCTACGGTGGATGGTCAGCCGGCTAAAACGGTACTAGCCCTTGTATCTGAAACTGCTAATTCCGTCTCGGCAGCTGTGGGCCGCACCAGCCAAATCCTGCGCGACAACGAGTGGCTGCAGCTCATTCGAAACCGCCAGCGCCTGCCCGGCGGCACCTGTGAATTTGACCTTCCTCAGCTTCACTATTGGCTCTCTCAGCCGGCTGAAATTCGTCGCCAAGAACTCCTGTCACTCGCGCAGACCCTTTTGCCAATTACCAACGCGGCTCAGCTCATTCTCGACCATCTGCGGGCGCAGACCATCATTTCTGATGCCGTGGCCGAGCACGGGACAATGCAGATTCCCACGTCAGGCAGTCCCTATCAACTCGCACGCATCTGGATGCCTCAGGACAGTCAATGCATTCCTGACATGAGTGCAAACCGTCATACGCTCTGGCTTCGTTTTTCAACGCCTGACGCCAAACACCGCCTCCATGCGGTGCATGAAACGCTATCCTTCCGTCTTGGGCTCTGTATTTAAGAGCAGCTTCACACCGCCCCCATCTCTACATTCGGCCGGCCGGCACTTTGCCGTCGCCAGCATTAACGCATCATGAAAGTTCCCTGTCCGGTCTGCCACACGCTTACTGAATATTCCTCAGCCAATCCCTGGCGGCCGTTTTGCAGCGAGCGCTGCAAAATGATTGACCTCGGCGAATGGGCTAATGACGGCTACCGAATTGAAGGGGAGCCAGGTTCTGCTGACCGCATGAGCCCAGAAGAACTCGACGCCGCCGCCGATCGTGCGCGCGAACTCGAGGAGCGTCAGCGCTCCGCCAAAACCAACGGCGCCCGCAGGCGCCGTTGAGATACGCAGTACGCTCGATCCGTATGCAAAGCGGTTCGAGCTTCACCGTTTTTTAAATCAACGGTTTCACGCCGTGAGCCCCCTTGGCCTGCCACGCCTCAAGATCGGCCGCGGCAGCACCGTCGACATACATCGGCAGACGCGGTTCTCCGTTAAGCAGGAGACTCTCAAACTTCTCGGGCGGCACGATCACGAAGTCGTAGTCCATGGCGACACACTTAAGCACCTCATCCATGGTTTCCGCGCGGGCACCAACCCAACGGTAGCGGCGGTCACGAACGACTGTTGCGGCCAATGCCTCACGCGTCAGTGTTAAGAGATCATCAGACTCCTCAAACACTTCGGGCAGTTCGACGCGATTCACGATAACCTGGTCCACCGGGAGCATCAAACCCGGCGTACGTTCGTCAGCCGCATAAAACCCGCACTGCTGGCCTTCCTTAGGCACCGGCGTGCCGGCAAAGTCATGCGAGCGTCGAAAGTGCAGACGCACATGCGCATGAGGATAGCGGTGCTCCTTCACAAACCACGGCGTCGAGTAAGAAACCGCCAGACCGAGTTCTTCATTGAGTTCGCGCGCGAGCGCCTGATGAACGGTTTCACCCTTTTCAAGCTTGCCGCCCGGGAATTCCCAGTAACCCGCATAGGGCTTGCCTTCGGGGCGGGAACTCAACAGCATCCTGCCGTCTTCACGAATAAGCACGCCGACGGCCACTTCAACAATGTTGTCGCTCACAGAAAATCTCCAATAGTTCGCGCGCGGTTCCCGCGCACGCAACTTGTTAATTGTCCTCCATCACGCCGATTTATGCTTGACTGCCGAACAGGATCGCTGAGCAGATCGCGCCTGTCTCAGCGAAAATCCGTAGACAGCGATATTTTTTTAAAGGTTCACCTTATCAACCACTGCACAGGCATTGAGTGTTCGCGGGAAGCCAAGGTAGACAACCGCGCACTGAAGTGCATCGATCAGATTAGCCTTCGTGTTCCCGCAGCGAAGATTTGCCGCCGCATGAGCACTAAGCTGTGCCTCACAGCCTCCGAGCGCCGCAATCGTGCAAAAGGTAGCCAGTTCGCGTTCGGCAATCGTAAGACCTTTGCGGGTATAGAAATCGCCAAAACACCAACCGGAAAGATCATCAATCATCAGACTGCGGCGCTCTGCCGGCGTCGTCTGATGCATGCGGGTAATTTGCTCTCCAAAGATTTCTGTTTGTACTGCAATCCCCTTTTGCAGACGATTCTCATCACTGACGACCGTCCGACTTTCAAGCGGCAGCGCAATACCCGCCGCCGTCATGGCAGCATGAACGCCGGCCAGCACTGCGCGAGTTCGCGCCATGCCGGCATAGGGAGAAGCATGAAAGACCGCCTCCTCAATGTCGGCGGGCGCCAATCCATCGGCGAGTGCGGCTGCCGCAGTGCGCTCGCCAAGATCCTCAAACCCCAAACCGGCAGCGACGGACAACATAGCCAAATGCTTCTGTCGGATTGAAAGTGAAGCACCGCGCTTCGTCAGAAGCGTCATACGGTCTTCAATCGCATCAAAGTCGGGAGCGTTTACCTTTGAATTTGAATCCGCTGCATATACCGCACCGGCAGCGCCGGCCCCGACGACAGAAGCCGCCATCGGCAGCGAAAGCACTTGTCTGCGGGAAAAGTTCGTCATTTCCGCCTCCATTGAGCTCATCAAATGCAATGCATACATTCTGACGACGCCGCGGATCAGCGTATCTGCAGATTCTGCTCAAAAATCAGATAAAGCCGCTCTCACTGCCTCGAGCAATTTCATGCCCAAAAGCGAAATCCCAAACGACCGCGTCCTAAATGGATGGAGAGCTCAGCTGAACCCTCCAGCCAAGCGTGAAGCGCTTCAATATTGGCGCCTGACTGCTCGGGCTGACGCAGCCCCTCATAAAGAAGTGCATTGGCAATCCGCACCGAAACAGGCGTACGTTCAAAACCCGCTATGCCTGTTGTGAGGAGCACCGAACGAAGAAATTCGCTCAGGACCCTCGGCCGATCACTTTCGGCAAGCTCCATCAATTCACGACGGAAAACAACCAATGCCGGAGCAAGCCGCCGCGCAGCATGCGCCGCCTCCTGGGCAGAATCAGCACCTTCGAGCACGCACGGCAGCGCTCCTATCGCGGCACCGGCTCGACGGGCCAGAGCTCCTAATGCTGCTGAAAGAGCCGCCTCTAAGGGCGCTCGCCGCGGATCCTCCCAGCGCATGACAGGATTGTCATGACGGGCAGCCGTCGAAAAAAGCAGCAGCACGTCCCCTGGCACTGGCCCCGTACGAGCGCGAAGTGCTTCAGGCCCCGCGAGCCAAAGCGGTCGGGCCATATCTTCGAGTACGGGGCGGCCAACATCCGCGTCAATGCCGGCCATCCACACCATGCTGCCAAATCCTGGGTTCGGAGCAAAAAAGCGAGCCGCAGAGACTGCAACAGCCCCGTCCGTCAAACGAAACGGGATAGAAACGGAATCAGCACCTGGGCCCTCTGGGGAGATCGTTTTTTGCGCGGACATTGCTCGCTCAAGCCGACGGAGCTCTTCTCCCACAGGGAAATGCATAAAGACGGGGCCTGCCGGCGCAAATAGGAGATTCGATTCGGCAATGCCCAGCCGCTCCGCAGCCGCATGTGCAAACCCCTGCGCGGCTGCTGTTGAAAGATCTCCGCGGCCTGCGCACCCTGAGCCCGCAGTAATCAGCAGTCTGGCCCCTGCACCAGTCCAAACTTTTTGAGCGGCTTGCACAAGTCTTTCTGCGGCGCCGTCATCCGGATAGGCAGAGCCGAGCATTGCGCCAGTCGCGACTGTCCATCGTGCCGGCGGCGTAAATTCTGCGCACCAAAAATCTCCGGCACTTCGCCAGACCGCTCCGGGAAGCGCAAAGCGCGGCAGTTGATGATGGGATGCAGCAGAGTTCATGCAAATTTGGAAAAAGAAACGTTCACCCAAAGCATACCGCCCGGCAGCTTTTCTATCGAAAAACCATTCCGGGCGGTGAACTCCGCCGCCCCCTCAGGAGAGGGCCGCGGTCATCAAGGTTCAGAAAGCAATCAACGCAAACGGCCGTGGCAGTCCTTGAACTTCTTTCCGGAACCGCAGGGGCACGGATCGTTGCGGCCGCAATGACGGAAAGCCGCCTGCAAGCGAGCGTTCTCGTCTGCGTTCAGCTGATCCAGAGAACTGCCCTGATCATTCGGCGCATTGAGTCCCTGTGAAGCACTGGCGTCAGCGAGATGCGCCGCATCGGCACGAGCCTCGCCGCGGGCAAGATTGTCTTGCGCAGCAGCCTGAGCTTCTTCAGGCTGTTTGATCTCAACGCGCATGAGCACCGTGGTCGTCGTTTCACGGATCGAGTCAAGGAGCTGCTCAAACATCGTGAAGGCCTCGCGCTTATATTCCTGCTTAGGCTGCTTCTGAGCATAGCCGCGCAGGTAGATGCCCTGACGCAAGGCGTCCAAAGCGGCAATGTGCTGGCGCCAGAGCTGGTCGATCACCTGCAGGAGCACCGAACGGCCAAAAGCAGCGAAAGCGTCATGGCCAACCAGTGTTTCCTTGGCTTCATAGATCTCGTTGGCACGGTCAATAAGCGCCTTCAAAAGATCTTCATCCGTCGTCGCAGTGTCCGCGTCGAGCATCTTCTTGAAATCGATTTCAATGCCAAAACCGCTCTTGAGTTTGTCGTTGAGCGTATCGAGATCCCACTGCTCTTCAACGGTATCCGCCGGCACAAAGCTGCGGAACAAATCGGTGAAATACCCCTCACGCAGATTCTTGATGAGCTCACTGCAGTCGGTCGCTTCAAGAATCTCATTGCGTAAGCCGTAGATCTCATGGCGCTGATCGTTCTGGACATCGTCAAACTCCAGAAGCTGCTTGCGGATGTCGTAGTTGCGGCCTTCCACTTTGCGCTGTGCGGATTCGATCATGCGAGTCAGCATCTTCGACTCAATCGCCACGCCCGGCTCAAGCTTGAGCCGATCGGCGATGGCGCGCATACGGTCGCCGCCGAAAATGCGCAGCAGCTGATCTTCCATCGACAGATAAAAGCACGATGAGCCCGGGTCACCCTGACGTCCTGCGCGGCCGCGCAGCTGATTATCGATACGACGGGATTCATGACGTTCGCTGCCGATGATGCGCAGGCCGCCGGCTGCCACGACTTCGTCATGGAGCTTTTGCCACTGCGACTTCACCTCGGCGATGCGCTGCGCTTTTTCTTCTGCGGAAAGCGTTTCGTCAGCTTCAATCGCATCTACAGCCTTGTTGATGCCGCCGCCGAGCACAATGTCGGTACCGCGGCCGGCCATATTGGTAGCGATCGTCACCATGCCGGGACGACCGGCATCCAGCACGATCTGTGCTTCGCGTTCATGCTGCTTGGCGTTGAGCACATTGTGCTCAATGCCCTCTTTCGTGAGCAGCTGCGAGAGCAGTTCGGAGTTTTCAATCGAGGTCGTGCCGAGCAAAACCGGCTGTCCCTTCGCGTGACATGCCTTGACGTCCTCAACGATGGCCTGATATTTCTCCGGCACCGTACGGTAGACCTTGTCTTGCTCGTCGATTCGTATCATCTTGCGATGTGTCGGAATAACGACAGTTTCAAGGCCATAAATGTCCTGGAATTCGTACGCCTCAGTATCCGCCGTACCCGTCATGCCTGAGAGCTTCTCGTACATGCGGAAGTAGTTCTGGAAGGTAATCGACGCCATCGTCTGATTTTCGTGCTGAATGCGCACGCCTTCCTTCGCTTCGACGGCCTGGTGAATACCTTCGCTCCAGCGGCGACCCGGCATCAAACGGCCCGTAAATTCGTCCACGATGACGATTTCACCGTCCTGCACCACATACTGCTGATCGCGCTTGAAGAGCGTATGAGCCTTCAGAGAGGCCATCAGGTGATGCATCAAAATGATGTTCTTCGGCGAGTAAAGCGATTCGCCGGGACCGACAAGACCGCGTTCTGCGAGGATCTTTTCGAGCTTCACATGGCCGGACTCGGAGATATAGACCTGATGGGCTTTTTCGTCGACCCAATAGTCGCCTTCGCCCTTTTCCTCCTGCTGGCGCGTGAGGAGCGGCGGAATTTCGTTGATTCGGAGGTAAAGATCCGTATTGTCATCGGCCGGCCCCGAAATGATGAGCGGCGTACGCGCCTCGTCAATCAGAATGGAGTCCACTTCGTCGACAATCGCAAAGTAAAGACCGCGCTGACGGCGAGCAGAGACGTCGTACTCCATGTTGTCGCGCAGATAGTCAAAGCCGAACTCATTATTCGTGCCGTACGTAATGTCGGCCGCATAGGCTTCTTTCTTCACCGCAGTGTCCTGCTGCGAAAGAATCTTGCCGACGGAAAGCCCGAGCCAATGGTAAAGCCGCCCCATCCAGTCCGCATCGCGCGAAGCCAGATAGTCGTTTACAGTGACGACATGCACGCCTTTGCCGGCCAAAGCATTTAAATAGACGGCAAGCGTAGCGGTAAGGGTTTTGCCTTCACCAGTGCGCATTTCAGCAATCTTGCCGTCATTGAGCACCATGCCGCCAATCAGCTGCACATCGAAGTGGCGCATACCGAGCACGCGCTTAGAGGCTTCGCGCACAACCGCGAAGGCTTCCGTCAGCAATTCGTCAGTGGTCGCGCCCTTGGCAATACGGTCGCGGAATTCCTGAGTCTTGGCCTGCAGTTCGGCGTCCGAAAGCGCCTCCATGGCGGGTTCGAGCTTGTTGATCGCAGCCACTTGGCGGCGGTACTGCTTAATGAGCCGCTCGTTGCGGCTGCCGAAGATCTTGGTTAAAAGTTCGTCAAACATGTTTTCGCTGGAATTCTGCGTCGCGGCGTCTGCTGTCACGGCAGGCGTCTGCTTGGGTTTTAGGTCTGCCTCGAGAATAGAGCCGTCAAAAAAAGCGGAAGTCTTATCAATAAGACTGCTGCATTACATCCTGCTTAAGGCAGAAAACGCATCCATGCGCCTCAACCTATAAAGCATCGGACACCATCTCGAGTAGACTTCTCCAAGAAGGGCTAGGCGCTCGGGCATGCTGATGGAAAAACCGTCCCAAACGGCCATATTCCCCAGGGAGCCGAGCACAATTGAAGGATTATCGCATTTTTGTGATCCTGCAATGCCGCCACTGAGCCCGAATTCATTGCGGAATAATGCTTTCCGCTGCAGATTGTCCGGAGACCCTTTTCGTGCCTAGGCTTCGCTCGCTTCCTGCCGGCTTTACGCTCAGAAACCGCGGCTTCCGCTCTCCGGAAAAGTCACTCGCCGAATCGAGTGCCAGCGGAAAGCTTCTCGCCGAATACGAACTGGCCTGCCGCGCCGGCAAAGCCATCATGCCGCTTATTGACCAGCTTCGGCTGCCGCTCGACTTTTCGTCCGGCCGAGGCGTCCGGATAAACGCTCAAGGCACCATTACCTTCATCACCGACAGCGCTGCTCAGCAAAGTCGGTTAAGAAACCTTTCTAAACGAATTCTTGAAAATCTCGTTACGGCAGGCGTCCCTGTTGTTGCGGTTGCCTTCCGTAACCGCGGACGCCGCTCCACACTCAATGAAGCTGAAAAACCTGAGCCGATCCGAACCCCTTCACTCATTGCCGCCGCTGAACTTGAATCCTCAGCAGCCCGACTGATCAATCCTGACCTCAAACACCAGATACTCGCGCTCGCAGCAGTGCTTCGCCCTCGGCCCGAAGAAATGCCGCTGGCCGTTGAAACAGCCTTGGAAGGCACGATTGAACGCATTGATCGCTTGATCGGGCGTACCGATCGAATCAAAACACAGCTGCCGAGCGCTCCGGACGCCAAACTGATTCCCGATGAAGCCTCTGCCAAGGCGAACCCCGTACTGGCCGCCGTCCGCTCACGTCAGCGCGCACGGCTCGCTCGGCGTACGCTCGCAGAAACCGAAACGAATCAGATCGCCGAAGAAGCCCGGCAAGCGCTGGCGCTGCTGAAGACTGCACGTGAAAAACTGATGCCGCCCGCAGCAGAGGAACTGCCGTTCGAACTTTCTTCCAAAGTACTCGACGATGCCGGCCAAAGTGCCGTCAGCGCTGCGCTTAAGATCGCAGGATGGACGGCAAGACTCAACCAAGTGGAGGATCGCCTCACACTGCCTCTGGAGGAAGCCGTACAAACGCTTGCCGCCAAGGGAACAACGCCAGCCGCCGCCAGCCCCTCGCTTCCGAACGCCGGATCGCCTGAGGCGCTTTCGCCCGCAGTGCTTCGCAGCGAACTCAAGCGAAAAATAAAAGTCCTGCAAAGCAAACTCTCCGAAACGCTTTCGCAGATAAGACATATCGGCGTGCGCATGCCCGAGCTGCCCGATATTCTCTCCGCCGACAGTCGGCTCGCGCAGGAAGCCGCAGATCTCGCACGAGCACGCGAAAAAGGCGACTCGCAGGCTTTGGCTGCTGCGCTCTCGGCAGAAAGCTCCCGCAAACTCCTCTCGTGGGAGTCGCGTCTGGAAGTGAAAAGCCGACTCGGCACGCTCGAGCAAACGCTGGCAGCCATGTCCAAGCGTTTTCAGACCGACCGGCCTTGGCTGCTCGCGCCTCGATCCAAATACGCCGACGAGCGTCCTGAGACAATGGAAACGCTGCGGAAAATCGATCGACGGCTGATCAATGAAGAAGAGGCGCTCTCAAGCATGTCCGCAGAGATTGAGACATTGGCAGAAAAAGTCGAAATTCTCCGCAGGGATCTCCCTGACGACGCCCTGAGCGGCATCAACCCCTTGGAAGGTGCGCTTCTTGAATCGCTCAAAATCGTTTTTGCCCGTTTGCGCAGTCTGAAAGCTGTCCTTGGCGGACGTCTCAATGAATCCATCATTCCCTCGGAAAGAGAGGCCGAAGCAGACCCACAGCTCGCCGCCATCCGCACGCGTCAACTCGCGCGGCTTAAAACCTGGGATAACCGTGCCGCACTCCTTGCCGCCGCCGAGCAGTCAGCAGCCGCTGTTGATCGAGTGCTCACCGCGCCGCGCGGAGAGGGATTGTCCCCTGAACTTGCCGCCATGCTCGAGCGGGCAGCCGCAGAAGTGGTCGAACGTTTCGAAGCTGCTCGTGCTGCCATAGACCCCGACGCCAAGCCCCTTGAACTGCCGGATCTTTTCGGCGCGCCTATGCCGGCCGACGATAAATCGGAGTCTGCCGCACTCTGCGCCAGTCAAACCGCTCAAGCAGCGGAAGATGCGGTGCAGGCAGCGGCCGAGGCTGAGGAAGCCCAACAGCTGGAACTTCGCACCAAGCTCGAGGAGCTGCTAACCATTATTCCAATATGGGCCGACCGTCTGCCGCGCATGCCGGACCCCAAACTCATCCCGAATGAAGCAGAATGCGCCGGCAATCCGCAGCTCTCTGAACTGCGAGGCCGTATGCTCAGCCGGCGCAGTCGCCGTGAAGATCTGCAGGCACGTCTCAGCAGTCTGCACGAAGCTGCGCTTAAGCTGCGCGAACACCTGGGCAATCCTCTCGCCGACACTGCCGAAACGGGCCGTTATGCTGCCGCACTGATGCGTGACGCCGACCGTTTTTCGGCAGATCTTGGCAAATAAAACCCAAACTCCCGAGGACTAGCTCTTAATCCTTTCTAGTCCCCTTTATTGGAGTCATCCCAAACAGCGCGAAGCACTCGCGCT
>ONZR01000036.1_pt1 | contig 71300 bp, 78 predicted proteins | sample 1671691 | NCBI WGS metagenome assembly ONZR01 (sample SAMN06348182, study PRJEB24527) | human gut metagenome | biome: human gut; feature: ankylosing spondylitis patient; material: feces | host: Homo sapiens | place: China | collected 2015-10 | reverse complement strand
GAGCGCCACCTTGCCAAGGTGGAGGTAGCGAGTTCGAGCCTCGTCGGCCGCTCCAGACAAACAAGCCACTGCAAAACATGATTCGTCGTGTGATGCAGCGGCTTTTTTGTACGTTGAAAGCTTTTTTGGAATTGGAAAAGGAGGGAAAAACGCAGTGATATTCGGCAAGTACATCAACCGGTATTACCTCAAGCATGCTCCTGTGCTGCTGCTGGGCCTTGCCGCCCTGCTGACGGTGGATTACATCCAGCTTTTGATCCCCCAGCTCTACCGGCTGGTCATCAACGGGGTGAACCTTGGCCAGGTGGTGGTGAACGGTGAGACGCTGCCCTTTACCAAAGAGGTGCTGCTGCAGCACATCTGCCTGCCCATGATCTGGATCGTGGTGCTGATGGTCATTGGACGCTTTTTGTGGCGCATCTGTTTCTTCGGCTCGGCGGTGCGGGTCGCGGCAGACCTGCGGGAGCGGATGTTCGACCACAGCCGCAGGCTGTCCCAGCAGTACTATCAGGTGAACAAGGTCGGCAACCTGATGAGCCTGTACACCAACGACCTGGACACCATTCAGGAGTGCTTTGGTGACGGCGTGCTGATGTTCTTCGACGCGCTGACCCTGGGTCTGCTGGCCCTTTATAAGATGTGGACCATGGACGTGCGGCTGACCCTGCTGGCCCTGATCCCGGCCCTGATCATGTTTGCCATCGGCACCCAGATGAGCAAGGTGATGACCCGGCGCTGGGAGGAGCGGCAGGAGGCCTTCTCCGGCCTTTCCGATTTCGCGCAGGAGAACTTTTCCGGCATTGCGGTCATCAAGGCCTTTGTCAAGGAATACAAGGAACTGCAGGCCTTCCGGAAGCTGAACAAGGAAAACGAGGAGATCAACGTGACCTACACGAAGATCGCCACCCTGCTGGAGGTGCTAGTGACCCTGTTCGTGGAGTCCGTGGTCTGCATCATTCTGGGTTACGGCGGTTATCTGGTCTATCAGGGCCGATTCAACGCCGGCCAGCTGGTGGAGTACATCGGTTACTTTGAGGCCATCGTCTGGCCCATCATGGCTGTGTCCATGCTGATCGAAAAGACCAGCCGCGGCAAGGCCTCCCTGAACCGCATCACTGAGCTGCTGGATGCCCCCATCGATGTGGCCGACCGCCCCGGCGTGGCCGACCTGACCGACCCCAAAGGCGGCATCGAGTTCCGCCACCTGAACTTCCGCTACCCGGACGGTGAGTACGATGTGCTTCGGGATATCTCCTTTACCATTGCGCCCGGCGAGAGCGTGGGCATCGTGGGCAAGACCGGTGCGGGCAAGACCGCCCTGGTGGACCTGCTGCTGCGCACCTATAATGTGCCGGACGGTACCCTGTTCGTGGACGGCAGGGATGTGAACAGCCTCTCCATCCACTCGGTGCGCAATGCCTGTGCCTACGTTCCGCAGGATAACTTCCTGTTCTCGGACACCATCGCCCACAACATTGCCTTTGGTGTGGACGATGCCACCCCGGAGGACATCGAGCGGGCGGCAAGCATGGCCGATGTGCGGGATAATATCGTGGACTTCAAGGACGGCTACGAGACCGTTCTGGGCGAGCGCGGCGTGACGGTGTCCGGCGGCCAGAAGCAGCGCATCTCCATCGCCCGCGCCCTGCTCAAGAACGCGCCCATCCTGATCCTGGATGACTCCGTCTCGGCGGTGGATACCAGCACCGAGAAGATCATCCTCGATAACCTCAGGAACAGCCGGGCAGGCAAGACCACCCTGCTCATTGCCCACCGCATTTCCACGGTGGAGCGGCTGGATAAGATCGTATTCCTCAACGAGGGCCGGGTGGAAGCCGTCGGCCCCCACGACCAGCTGTATGCTTCCTGCCCGGAGTACCGCCGGATGGTCGATCTGCAGCGGCTGGAGGATGAGACGAAGGGAGGCGAAAACGCATGATGCATCTGAATCCATTGGTTCTGGTGGGCGCTGTCATCGGCGTGATCACCGCCCTGCTGGTGGCAGCCTATGCCGCGGTCAAGGACAAAAAGACCGCCATGGGCTTTGAGCGCAACATGGAGGATGGCGAGATCATGCGCCGCCTTGCCCGCTATGCCCGGCCCTACCTGAGCAAATTCCTCATTGTGGGCGTGCTGATGCTCTTCTCCATTGCCTACGATATCATTTCGCCCCTCATCGTGGGCCGCATCGAGGAGCTGGTGGCCGGGGAGTTTGAACTCCGCGCTCTCTTCCTGGGCGTGTCAGTGTATGCAGGCGTGCTGGTGTTCTCTATGGGCAGCACCTACCTGCAGGCCGTGATCCTGCAGCGGGTGGGCCAGCGCATCATCTCCGATCTGCGCGAGGATCTGTTCAGCCACATTGAATCTTTGGCACACGAGCAGCTCAACGAGATCCCGGTGGGCAAGCTGGTCACCCGTGTGACCAACGATACCAACGCCATCTCCATGATGTTCACCAACCTCTTGGTCCAGCTGACCAAGAACAGCTTTGTCATTCTGGGCATTCTGGTGGCCATGCTCTGCCTGAACTACGAGCTGACGTTGATGGTGCTCTGCTTTGTGCCCTTCATCGTGATCTTCACGGTCATCTTCCGCAAGTTCTCCCGCCGCGCCAACCGCAAGCTCAAGAACGCGACCACCGATATCAATACCTATCTGTCCGAAAACCTGTCCGGCATCAAGGTCACCCAGATCTTTGGCCGGGAGGACGAGAAGATGGAGGATTTCCGCCAAAAGAGCCAGAAGCTGGCCCGGGCCAATCAGGAGCAGATCTTCGTGTTCAGCGTGTTCCGTCCGCTGGTGTATATGCTCTATGTCAGCTCGATCCTGTGCCTGTTCTATCTGGGCGGCATGGGTCACCTGAACAACGTCAGCTTTCTGGGTCAGACCATTTCCAGCGGCACCATCGTCACCTTTTATATGTACATCTCCAAGTTCTTCACCCCCATCCAGAACCTGGCCGAACAGTTCAACTGGCTGCAGTCGGCGCTGGCATCGGCAGAAAAGGTGTTCTCCATCATGGACATCCAGCCCAGGATGCAGGATGCCCCCGATGCCATTGAGCTGGACGAGGTGAAGGGCGAGATCGAGTTCCGGGACGTGTGGTTCAGCTACGTTCCCGGCGAGTGGGTGCTGCAGGGCGTTTCCTTCCATGTGGATGCCCGCCAGACGGTGGCCTTTGTGGGCTCCACCGGCTCCGGCAAGAGCACCATCCTCTCCCTGATCTGCCGGAACTACGAGTTCCAGAAGGGCCAGATCCTGATCGACGGCATCGACATCCGCAAGATCAAGATCTCCTCCCTGCGCAGGCACTTCGGCCAGATGCTGCAGGATGTGTTCCTGTTCTCGGGCACCATCCGCTCCAACATCGTTCTGCGGGAAGAGGGCATCCCCGACAGCGAGATCATGGAGGTCTGCCGCTACGTCAACGCCGACAAGTTCATCAACAAGCTGGACCACGGGCTGGATGAAGAGGTGCGTGAACGCGGCAACAACTTCTCCGCCGGGCAGCGGCAGCTGCTCAGCTTTGCCCGCACCATCATCCATAAGCCCAGCGTGATGATCCTGGACGAGGCTACCGCCAACATCGACACCGAGACCGAGCTGCTCATTCAGGATTCGTTGGAAAAGATGCGTACCGTGGGCACCATGCTCATTGTGGCCCACCGGCTGTCCACCATCCAGCATGCGGACAACATCATCGTGCTGTCCCACGGTAAAATTCTGGAGCAGGGCACCCACCAGCAGCTGCTGGCCCGGCATGGCCGCTACTACCAGCTGTACACCCTGCAATACCACAAGGCGCAGCTGAACGCAGCCGAATAAGCACAGACAGAAAGGCCGTTGACCTGAGATGGGTCAGCGGCCTTTTCCGTCTGCACCGGGGGTGGAGTCGTCCGTTTCCGGATCGTTGATGGAACGCAATTAACACTTGCAAAACAGGTGCATCGCTCGTATAATAAAATGTGGTAAAATAATAAAAAAGAGAAATGGAAAGGAGGGGCCACAGGATGCAGTGGATCGATGCGCTCGGCTATGAAGAAGTGATGACCTTTTTGCGCAGTACACCGGCGAACCTCTTTTTCAAGGATACGGAATGCCGTTATCTTTTTATTTCGGACGTTAGGACTTTCTTCCCCTACGGAGAAGGGCAGGAAGAGGATGTGCTGGGCAAGACAGATCTGGAGATCTGGAGCAGCGAGGAACAGGCCCGCTTTTATTATGAGCAGGACCAGAAGGTGCTTGCCACCGGCAAGGGAACCGGCTATATCACCGAGGTGCCCCGGAAGGATGGGACGGCATACTATCAGATCAAAAAGAACCCCGTTGTGCTGGAGGGAAAGATCATCGGCATCGTGGGGCTTATTGGTGATATCACCGAACGGGTGCGGCTGGAAAAGCAGGCCGAGAACTGGGCCGTCCACGATGAACTGACCGGTCTGTATAACCGCAACTACCTGAAGATAAAGGGCGCAGAGCAGTTGAAGGAAGTCACCATGCCCGTCACGATCATTATGGGTGACTGTAACTACCTGAAGCGTGTGAATGATGCCTACGGCCACGAGTACGGCGACCTGCTGCTCAAGCGGGTGGGCCGGGTGATCCGGGAAAACCTGCCGCCCGAGAGCGTGGCCCTGCGGATGGGCGGCGATGAATTCCTCATTGCCTGCAACCACTTCTCTGCAGAAGAGGCCGAACAGCTGATCGAGAGGCTGCACGGGGAGCTGGCCCGCCAGAGCGACGACCGCCTCAAGCTGGATGTTGCCTTTGGATACCACACCGTGACAGAAGGCCCCTTTGATTATGTCGCAGTCTACCATGCGGCCGACCGGGATATGTACCGGAACAAGCACAAAAACCGCTGAAAATGCGGATGAAAACAGCCTCAGCCCGATCTCCAAGGGCTGAGGCTTTTTTGGTGATCTGTTACATCAGGGCGGTGAGCACCAGCGCGCAGAGAAGAAAAACGCCATCTGCGGCGGCTTATAGGATCACATTTTTGATGAGCAGGGAAACGCTGCCGTCCGGATCGTGGAGGAATTCCAGCTCGGAATCGGAGTTCAGCAGCTCGGTGGGGATCTTGACCTCGATGCCGTTGGCGGTGCGGATGCTCCGGCTCTCCATCCGGCGGATGCGGGCGGGGGTCACGGTGACAGGGGCGGCTGCCTCTTCCAGCACCTCGCTCTTCTCCACATAGTCATCAAAGGGCACCGCAGCCAGCGGGTATTCCTCGGCCAGCTGCTGGCGCACCTGTTCCACCGATACCTGATTGTCGTTGTCGGCGGCCTGGTTGGCAATGAGCATGGCTACCTGCGCGTCGGCATGGGGCTCGTCCTCATAGGCATCCTTCACAGCCTGTGCGGCGGCCTCCTGAATGGCCTGCAGCTTCTTTTTCTCGGGCTCGGCCTGGGTATACTGGAACACAACAGAGGAGAGGTAGAACTCCTTGTGGCCGTCGATGTCGTATTTCTTTTCCAGCAGGCGCATGGAGTAGTCCGTCAGGTTGACGAGCGCACCCTCCTCCACCTTGCCGCTCTGGGTGGGCAGGCAGGCCCGCTGCTGGATGATGGAGTTGACCGGGGCACCCTCCACGGTCTCGGTGTAGTGGGTGTAGCCGTTTTTATAGTTCAGCTTGAGGATGCCCAGCCAGGGCGCGCCGTCCCGGGTGAAATCCACCACGGCCAGGTCCGCCCCGGGGATGGTGGTGTGGGCGTGCATGTAATCGAACAGCACCCCCGCAATGCGGCAGGACAGATCAATGAAATCCTGATTGTGCTCCAGCTCGTTCCGGAAAGCCGAATCCGGCAGGGGGCGGCACTGGCGGATCTCATCGCTGGCCAGCAGCTTTTCGATATGATTCTGTAAGTAGGCGGTCTTTTCGGCAGTCAGCTCCATGCCGCCGCCGCTGAGCACCGGCGCGTCCAGCGTGGTGTCCAGCACATGCAAAATTGCCTGATGGATGATGATCTCCATGGGTCAAAACCTCATTTCCCGGGTGATTGTGATGTTCCTGCCCAGTATAGCACATCCGGAACAAAAAGGCGAGAGGGAGCGCAAAGGCTTGTCAACCGCCGCCTGAGATGCTACAATGGGGCTGACCAAACATCCGGACAAGCCGAAAGGGGAGTGTGTTATGGAATTTCGGGACAAGCCGATGCAGAACCTCATCCGCATCAAGGAAAAGGAGATCTGCAAAAATGTGCAGGAGCTGCTGCTGGACGGTGAGCAGATCGTGGGGGCCTACAAGACCGTGCGCGATCAGGCTGTGTTCACCACCCACCGCATTTTTATGGTGGATATGCAGGGGATGACCGGTACCCGGCAGGAGATCTTTGTGCTGCCCTACCGCAAGATCCTGCATTACGGCATCAAGACGGCAGGCTTCGGTGACCCGCTGCAGACCTCAGAGCTGACGGTCTGCTTTGCGGATGAGCACGAGGCAAAGTTCGGCTTCATCGGGCAGGATGAGCTGCTGGCGGTGGCACGGGCCATCAGCCGGTGCATCCTGTAACAGAACAAACGTAAAACGCCCGTTCCGGCTTCTGACCCCGGAGCGGGCGTTTTACATTGCTGTAATATGCGAAAAAAGGAGAATGTCGAAGGGTCAGCAGGCGACGCGCTCTCTGCGGCCGGCCTCAAGCATATAGTGCAGGAAGCCGGTGACATCAGCGGGGTCGGTGACAGAGATGTCAAAGCCCTTGGAGGGAGCGTCCATCATCTGGAACAGCTCGGTGGCGGCGTTGTCCTTTTTCAGGTCACAGGTCTCGCCATTGGCCAGGTGCAGGAGCACACTGCCGCGGCTGGCGGCTACCTGCTGCATGAAACGGTCTTTATCAAGATACTGGATGCGAAGCATAAAAATACCTCCCACAAAGAAATGTTTTATTCTGGAAGAGTCCCCCGGGCCAGGCTGCCCGTGGGGAACGCTTCTCGGGAACCGGATCAAGCCGTGCCGGGGGTTGTTTTCCGCCCCCTGCGGTGTTATACTGTGCTTGCTGGTTCTGATGAAATAATACCACGAAACTGGCACGATAGATAGAATAAAAACACCCGATTTGTACAACAAAATCGGCTTTGACAAAAAATATTCAAAGTATTGCGGAAAGGAATTGTTCAATATGGCGTTTCAGACGAGCTGTGTCTCTGCTGCCAATATCGTTACCGGGCTGACCTTCCAGCAGGATGTTATGGCCGATGCCGAGGGGCGGGAACTGGTCCAGCATGGCAGCGCCCTGTTTCCCATTGCCTGCTACGCGGAGAACCTGAAAAGCTATTCGGTGGCCTGGCACTGGCACGAGGAGTTTGAGTACATCCTGGCCATGAAAGGCCCCCTGACGGTGGACGTAAACAAGACCCGGGTGACCCTGCAGACGAATCAGGGCGTGTTCCTGAACTCCGGCATCCTCCACGCGGTGGAGCAGGCGGAAAAGGGGGAGGCTCTGCTCCACTCGGGCGTGTTCCACCCCCGGCTGGTGGGCGGAATGGACACCATTTTCTGGCAGAAGCTCATCCGACCCATGCTCCAGCCGGATGCTCCCGCGTTTTTTCTGTTGGATGGAGCCGTGCCCTGGCAGGCGCAGGTGCTGACCTGCCTGCGGGAAGCCTGGCAGGCGGTTGCCGTGGAGCCCTTTGATTACGAGAATCGGGTGCGATATTATCTCTCTGCGGCGCTGCGGCTGCTGAGCACCCAGTGCGTGGGCGGCAAGACCAAGGTCTCCCAGCAGGAGCAGATCGCCGCCGAGCGGATGAAGCAGATGCTCCGCTTTGTGGAGGAGCACTACGCCGAGGAGCTGACCGTGGAACGCATCGCGGCCAGTGTGGCTCTGAGCGAGAGCGCCTGCCTGCGCAGCTTCCGGCAGATGCTGGGCATCACGCCCATCCAGTATGTCAAGCAGTTCCGGGTGGAGAAGGCCGCCGAGCTGCTCCGCTCCACCCGGCTCAAGACGGGCGAGATCGGGATGGAGTGCGGCTTTGCAGATGGCAGCTACTTCATCAAGACCTTCCGGGAGATCAAGCACTGCACACCCAAGGAATACCGCGCAAAATTCTGCTGAAATGTCTGAGATAGGAATCGGAGGAAATGATCCCCATGCAGCACAGTCTGACCCAAGGCCCCATTACAAAGAATATCCTGCTGTTTGCCCTGCCGCTGATGTTCGGCAACCTGCTGCAGCAGATGTACAACATTGCCGACACCTGGGTGGTGGGCCGCTTCCTCGGCGCGGATGCGCTGGCGGCGGTGGGGTCCTCCTACACCCTGATGACCTTCCTGACCTCGATCCTGCTGGGTCTGTGCATGGGCAGCGGCGCGGCTGTGTCCATGCAGTACGGCAGCGGCGAGACCGAGAAGATGCGGCAGAGCGTGTTCCAGTCTTTCCTGCTCATTGCGGGCATCGCCCTGGTGCTCAACCTGCTGGTCTATCTGGGGCTGAACGGCATCCTGTGGCTTCTGCGGGTGCCCGCAGAGCTTTGCCCGCTGATGAAGGACTACCTGCTCATCATCTTTCTGGGCATTGCGGCGACCTTTTTGTATAACTATTTCGCAAACCTCCTGCGGGCCATCGGCAATTCCGTGGTGCCGCTGGCGTTTCTGGCCGTGTCGGCCATCCTGAACGTGATCCTGGATCTGGTCTGTGTCCTTGTGCTTGACTGGGGTGTGAAGGGTGCCGCCGTGGCAACTGTCTTTTCCCAGTATGTCTCCGGCGTGGGCATCGGCTTGTACACCCTGAAAAAGTTCCCGCAGCTCTGCCCGAAACGGACAGACTGCAGGTGGGACCGGAAGAACCTTGCCAATATCCTGAATCTTTCGGTGATGACCAGCGTTCAGCAGTCCATTATGAATTTTGGCATCCTGATGGTGCAGGGGCTGGTCAACAGCTTCGGCACGGTTATCATGGCGGCCTTTGCGGCAGCGGTGAAGATCGATTCCTTTGCCTATATGCCGGTGCAGGATTTTGGCAACGCATTCTCGACCTATGTGGCCCAGAACTACGGAGCCAACCGGCAGGACCGCATCAAAAAGGGAATCCGCAGTGCCGGGCTGACAAGTGCGGTGTTCTGCATCGTCATCAGCGTGCTGGTCTGCGCCTTTGCAGCCCCGCTCATGGGGATTTTCATCGACCCGGCTCAGACCGAGATCATCGCGGCGGGCGTGCAATACCTCCGCATCGAGGGCGCGTGCTACATCGGCATTGGCGTGCTCTTCCTGCTCTACGGCTACTACCGGGCGGTCAACCAGCCGGGGATGTCGGTCATCCTGACCATTGCTTCCCTTGGCACCCGTGTGGCGCTGGCCTATCTGCTTTCTGCCACGCCGCTGGGTGTTACCGGCATCTGGCTCAGTGTGCCCATCGGCTGGGCACTGGCAGATGCCATCGGCATTGGGTGTTATTTGAAGAAGAGAAGATAAAATATCCCCCGCTGCAAAGCGTGTTTTGGCACGTCTGCAGCGGGGGATATGTTTTTCTATTGGAGCTTGAGATGATCCGGATGGGGCTTATTCCCCCACGGCGGGGACGTTCTGCATGGTCCAGAGGAGCTTCTGGACATCTACGCTGCCCATGTGGGTTGGCTCCTCACCCAGACGGAGGAAATCGGTCTGTTGGGCGGTAACAGTCTGCCACTGGGGCAGGTCTGTTCCGTTGGGGTTACCGGTCCTGGCAAAGTTGGTCAGGTAATCCACCATCTGAGCGCTGAGGGCGGTGTCCTTTTCGGTGAAGGGCCGCCAGCAGTGAGCCAGCGTGCCGAACCAGTACCACAGGTCGCTGGAATGCCAGGCACCACGGTCATCACCGGGGAGCTGGCGGTCGAAGAACCAGCCATAGCTGTCGGCGTTCCGGGCGCACCAGTCCTGAGCCATCTGGTAGAGGTAGGGCGGAACGATATCCTCGCTGGTAAAGCCGATGAGGTAAGGGATATGGTGCTGTTCGTCGGCAGCCAACGTCTCAGGGCCGGTCTTGACCTGGAAACGGCCATCCACCACGGGCTCACAGCCCAGACCCTTGAACTGGGGCTGGGTGCGGACGGCATCCCAGGCTGCAAACAGCTGGGCGGGGGCGAGGGCACGGAACTCGGCCAGCGTGCTGCACCCGGCGGTCTCCATGACTTGCTTCCAGAACGGGTAGTGGGCCTCAGCGGGCTTGGCCGTCAGCATCTGGCTCACGCCGCCGCCGCTGCTCATCACGGCCTTGGAGAACAGCCCCCTGGTGATGGGGGAGAGGACGAGCTGCTGGACGCTCATGGCACCGGCGCTCTGGCCCATGATGGTGATGTTGTTGGGATCGCCGCCAAAGGCAGCGATATTGGCACGCACCCACTGCAGGGCCGCCAGCTGGTCCAGAAAGGCATAGTTGCCGGTGGATCCGGCCTCCTCAGCCAGCGCGGGCAGGCAGACAAAGCCCATGGGGCCGAGCCGGTAGTTGATGGTCACGGCCACGCAGCCTTTGGTGGGCCAGACAGGGCCGTCGAAGTGCTTCTCGTGGCCGCAGCCGCCGGTAAAGCCGCCGCCGTGAATGTAGAAGATGACCGGCAGTCTGTCCTCGGGAGCTGCATCGGCAGGAGCCCAGATGTTCAGGAACAGGCAGTCCTCGCTGTAGGTGTATGTTTCGCCCTTACGGAACTCGTTGTAGTAGAAGGCTTTTCCGGGTGCGGCGGCTTCGTCATAGAAGGCGCGGGGCTGGTAGCAGCAGGCACCGTATTGGGTGGCATCGTAGACACCGTCCCAGTGGGTGACGGGGATGGGGGACTCCCACCGCCCGGCGGTGGCGTAGCGAATGCCCTTGTAAGCGGCAATGCCCGGCCACTGGCAGGCCGTGCCGGAGATCACGCCGCAGGACGTGGTGCGCTCAAAGCTCATGGGGAAACCTCCTTATCTTACTCCGCCGCTTTCAGGCCCCGGATGTCCTCGCCCGCAAACAGGCAGGGGACAAAGGAGGAAAGGCGGCTGGAGATCTTTTCGGTGTATCGCTTTTCCAGCAGGGAACCATCCGCAATGTTGGTGGTGACGATGGTGGGCAGACCGGCTCCCAGGCGGTTATTCAGCAGGCTGTAAAAAGTGGTGATGAAGTAGGGGGTGACGAATTCGGTGCCCAGATCGTCCAGGATCAGCAGATCGGCGGCAGAGGCGGTGCGCAGCAGGGTCTCGGCATCCTCGGAGGAGTCGAAGCGGGCGTTTTCCAGCTTGCCGAAGAAGTCCGGACTGGAAACGTAGATCACGTCAAAATCCTTTTGCAGCACGATGCCCGCAATGGCAAGGGCGGCGTGGGTCTTGCCCAGCCCCGCATTGCCAAAAAGCATCAGGCTCTCGCTGTTGTGGTCGAATTCCTCAGCATAGCTGCGCAGATCCTCCAGCAGGCCGCCCATGTAGGTGCGGACAGGCTCGCCCAGCTTCTCGTCCATGGTGTTGGGGTAGTACCGCAGCTCCATGGTGTCAAAACTGGAAATGGACAGGCTGGACAGCGCCTCAATCTCCTCCCGCCGCAGACCCTGCATCAGCTTGTGAACGCAGGTGCAGGTGCGGCCCTGCACGCTGCCGGTATCCTGGCACAGCTTGCAGGTGAATTTTGGCTCCAGCGCATCCGCAGGGCGGCCGCTGGCGGCCAGCAGGGCGGTGAGCTCCTGCCGGGCTTTGCTCAGTGCGGCGGCGGCTTCGGTGCGGTCTTTTCCGGCAGCGCCTGCCAGCGCGCAGCGGATGCCCCGCACCCGCACCTCGTCCTCAGCGTGGCGCAGGGCCGGGATGGCGGCCTCCGCCTCCAGCCGGGCATCCTCGGCATTGGCGCGGGCGGTCTGCCGCCGCAGAGCCACCGTGCGCAGGGCGGCTTGATAAAGTTCCTGTTTGGTACGCATAAAAGCTCCTTATTCTGCAGGCGTGTCCGTCTTTTTGCGGAGCGGACGGCGGCGGGCAGCGTTCTTGAGAAAATCGTTTCCGCTGGGTTCGGCGCGGTCCACCCGGAGGTTCCGGCTGGCACCCATCCCGGCCACCGGGCCCCGCACATCGTGGACGGTGCGCAGGCCCTTGGCGTTCCAGGTCTTGAGGATGCTGTTCCAGTACCAGAGATCCCGCTTGGGCCCGGCCTGCACGGCGGCCTCCTGCACCATGGCATCATCGTAGCCGTAGACCTCGTACCAGCGGGCAATGGCCTTGCGCCCGCCAAGGGTCAGCTCGGTGTCGGCAATGCCCAGCAGGCCGCTGACGTACTGCTCCCGCTGAGCGCGCAGGGCCAGCAGCTGGAGGTGTGCGTCGGCCTGTTCGCCGGTCTCCACACCCTCGGCCCGCCAGACCTTCAATTCGTGGCTGACGGCACCCATCGTCCGCTTGCCCCGGCTGGCCACATAGGCCACGCAGAGCATGACGGTCTCGGGTGCAAAGGCCTCCTGCACATAGAAGTTCACCAGTTTTTCCATTTCGGGGTGGGTCAGCGGGCGGGCAAAGCTGGTCTGGGCGCAGTCGATGAGGGAGGAGATCATGGGGTCGGTGCGGCTGGCCGCCGCGATCTCGCTCCAGGTCATGGGGGCAGGGGCTGTGGGCTCCTCGCCCGGGGCGGCGTTCTCCTCGTACCGTTCCAGCAGACCCGCACCGGCCCAGAAGGACAGGGCACTCTCGGCGGTCATCTTGCTGCGGAGCTTTAAGTCGGCGCAGAGCTTCTCCGGGTCAGTGATGCCGGTGGCCAGCACATACAGAGCAACCCGGACGTTATATTCCTCCGCAATGCCCAGCTTGGAAAAGACCAGCTGCGGCACCGGGATGGTGTCACCCTTGAATTCTTTCAGTCGGTAGATCATGGTGCACCTCAGTGTTGTGTCTCGGCATCCGGTTCCGGTGTGGGCGGTGTCCAGGGCTCGCAGTCCAGGATGGACGGGTGGGCGCTCCAGCGTTCCGGTTCGGCGTTGTAGGCATCGTTCAGATATTGGGCGACTGCGGTGCGGCCCTCCTCGGTCATCGGGAAGATCTCCCGCCGCCGCAGGGCCGGATCGGTCTTGTCCAGCGTCCACGGCTCGGGCCAGAGATCCACCGTGAGGATGGCCTCTTCTTTTTTGGCCTCCTCGCCGCCGTCCGGGTCGGGGACAGAGCGCTTGCCCGGGGTGATGAGGTAGCGCATCCCGTCCTCGTTACCGCTGAATGAGTTTTTGTTCTGCAGGTAGTGCAGCATGGGCACAAAGATCATGTAGAATTCCTTCCATTGTGATAATCTATCTTTCATTATAAAGCAACTGGCGCAAAAAGCAAGTTTTTTCCGTCTACCGCGTTCCGACAGAAAAAACTGTTGACAAAACCGCCGCACTTTGCTACACTAATGGAGCAGTCCTGCAGGGTTAGCTCATCCGGTAGAGCGACTGCTTCCCAAGCAGTAGGCGGCGGGTTCGAGTCCCGTATCCTGCTCCAGTAAAAAGAACGCCAGTTCGTTGAGAATTGGCGTTCTTTTTCTTTTGGTAACCCACTTTGTAACCCACTTGACTTTTCGTAAACAGAGCACAGCCCCGGACAGTAAGACCGCTGTCCGGGGCTGTGCTTTATCAAATCGCCCGGCGGTTGCGCCATCCGGCTGCCGGGAGGTGTCGCAAAGTCCCCTCCATGGTACGCGCTATCAGGAGGCGGGGAGGGGACAGCCGCAGCGCTGCGGTGTAGCTCACTTCTTCCCCTGCATCTGATCCAGCAGCTCATCGGCGCGGATGGCCTCGGGGGTAAAGCTGTTGTTCTCCCACCATGCCCAGATGGCGGCAGCGGTGGTCAGGCCAGCGGTCACCCACTGCTCCACGCTGGCGCTGTCGATGGGCAGCACCGGTTTGCCTGCTGCGCTCAGCAGCTGATTGACGAGGGCCAGTGCCAGCACAACGGTGCGGGCGATGGTCGCGGCGGGAATTTTTTTGTTAGTCATAGGTCAGTTCCTTTCTTCAGTCGTGGATGGGTAAAGCGCAGGCTCTCTTGTACAATTCCGTGCCGGTGCCGTTGCCGCCCATCACATGATAGGTCTTGTAGAGGTAATTCAGGTTGCGCAGGCCGTCGCGGGTGATGTACCCCAGCTCCATAAAACGGTAGCACTCGGTATAGATGCGGTCGTGCAGCAGGGCCAGCACCGCGTCCCACAGGGCCTTGATCTTGGGGATGGCGGCAAGGATCGCGCCGCCGATCAGAGCACAGAGCCACCCGGCCCAATACTCCGTGATAAACTGCCACATCGGTCTCACCCCTCCTCATCATCTTCCCACGCCTGCTGGATGCGCTGTCCGTTGTGACACACCGCATCCAGAACGGCATCTGCTTGGATATTGGATGCCAGCAGGGCCTTGTCTTGGGTATTCATGTTGTAGTACCCCGTGAACACCTCACCGTCTGCCAGAGGCGCTGCTACGGTGATGCGGTCGATCTTGTGCTCTTCCAGTGTAGCTAGAACCTCCGAGAGCCAGGGTGCGTATGGTGCATCTGAAATCAGACAACTTGCCATCGGTCTCACACCTCCATTACCGGAATACCGTATTCCTCGGCGCACTGCCGCTCAATGCGGCAGCCGCGTGCGTACTCCCAGCCCGGGGCGAAAACCGCCACGTCAGCCTTAGCCAGAAACTCGATGCTGCGTGCCAGATAATCCAGCGGCTTCGCATCGGGGCCAAAGTCCTCAAAGAACGTTTCCAGAGGAACCGCATCGTCACCAAACACGGCCTTTGCCTTCCCGATCACTGCGGCACGCTTCTGCAGCACCTGCTCGTCCGATAGGCCGTTCATAGGCTGGCTGATAAAAAGCTTCTTGCTCATCACTTATGCTCCTCTCACTTTCGTCAGTCCGGCCCGCTGGATGATGCCCGCGTAGTCCTTGTAGGCCACGCTCAGGTCTGCGCCTTTGGCAATGCCGGGAATCTTGCCGCTGCTGGTGTACTGCCACATGCCGAAGGGCCAGCCGGGAGCGGGCTTCTTGGTGCGGTAGGCCGCCAGCCATACGTCGTAGGGCTTGAGGGCCGTGCCACCCATGTAAAGGTTAGTCTGCCCGAAGTTCAGGCCGGTGTACAGCATGGCGTACACGCCCCAGCTCTCCACCACGCTCAGGCAGTGGGCCACGATGTCGGTCAGGGCGGCCTTGCTCAGGGCTTCCTGCAGCTTGTCCTCAATGTCCACGGCAACCGGCAGCTGGAACGTTCTGCCGCCCAGCGCCTGCTTGAGCAGGGCCAGCTCCTTGTCGGCCTGTGCCTTGGTGGTGGCCTTGAAGTAGCCGTACACGCCCACCGGGATGCCCAGCCGGGTGCACTCGGCGTAGTTGCGGGCGAAATAGGGGTCGAGGTACGGCTTGCTGGGCTTGCCCTCTTTGCTGTTGCCCATGGCTCGGATCATCACGCCGGAGACAAGGCCGCTGGCCTTGACCTTGTCCCAGTTGATGCTGCCTTGCCAGCGGGAAACGTCAAGAATTGTTCTGGGCATTCTGTGCCTCCTTCTCGGCCAGCAGCTCGGTCAGCTCCTTGTACTCGTCATCAGTCAACTTGCTTGCGGCATAGAAAACGTCCAGCTTGGTGCTCATGCCCTCCAGATTGCCGCGTTCGATCATGCGTTTACAGGTACGGTACAACATAGGTTTGTCCTTTCCGGGGCGCTGCCCCATCTTAAAATGTTATCATCCTCTTGGCAGAGGGGCTTACTCCGTGATCCCCAGCTCCAGCAGCGTCAGCCGGTAGGCCTGGTCAACGTTCAGCGCATCGGCATCTGCCTGGGCGCTCTCCACCGTAGCAAGTCGCTCCTCCAGTGTAGGGGTCGGCTTCGGTGCATCGGCAGGGTCTGGCTTCGTGCCGGCCTCCACCACAACGTAAGCCTCCGGCTGGTCGTCCATGCTCCACAGGGTCTCGCCCACGGCAGCCGCTGCATTGTGGGCGGTAATGGCATCCACAACTGCAGAATAGGCATCGCACTCTTCCTGCGTAATAACCGGCTTCGGGATTTTGGTTCCGGGTCTGATCTCCATTTACATTCACCTCACTTCCAGCGGCCAACAGCAATGCCATGACATAGTGTATCATTTGTTCCAGGTAGTGTGCATGATGTCGTTCTTTTGTCCTTACAAACAAACGAAAGCCATGAGATAGGGCAAGCAACAACAGAATATTCCGTGTTAGAAAATGCCACCGGAAATGACCATGTATAATCGCTTCCGTCTGAATTGATGGAGTACCAGCAGATCTGTGTTCCGTCTGAAAATCTTACCCAGTTACTGCCGCTTGCTGCTACCGCCGAAGCACCCGCTGGGCCTTGTGGGCCGGTAGCACCTGTTGCGCCTCTGGCTCCCGTTGCACCGGTGGGCCCTTGCGGCCCCTGCGGGCCGGTAGCACCCCTGGGGCCCTGCGCACCGGTATTTCCTTTGTCGCCCTTTGCGCCTTTCAGGCTGGCAATCCATGCGGCTTCACTGCCGGTGAACCCCAGCTGAACAGCCAGCGCATAGGCCGACTGACCATCAAAGGTTCCGGCTTCCTTGGCCTGCTTCACGGCATCGGTGGCCGCATTGGCCGCGTTGGTGCTGGCTTTCTCTGCCCGGTCAGCATCGGCCTTTGCCGCTCCCGCACTGGTGGATGCCTCCCCGGCCTTGGCGGTGGCGGTGGAAGCGTTTCCCGCAGCGGCGGTGGCCTGCTGGGTGGCAACGTTTGCCGCAGCGGTGGCCGTTTTGGTGGAAGCTGCCACATCGTTCAGGGCCGTGGTGCGGGCCCGTGCGATATCCTGCAAGACGGCGGTGTGCTCCGTCTCCGTGTCCTGCAGGGCCTGCTTGGCGGCGGTCTCACTGGTCTTGGCGCGCTCCTCGCTGGCGGCGGACTTGGTCTCGCTGCTCTTGGCTGCCTCCGCGCTGTCCTTGGCGGCAGCGGCACTGCTGGTAGCTTTCTCCTCCAGTGCGTTGATGCGCTCCCGGGCAGCGGCCAGCAGCTCGTCAGTGGGGATGCCGGTCACACCGTCCCGCACGATGCCGCAGAGCGCCTCGTCCAGCCGGGTGTCGGTGATCTGGCCCGTGGTGATGCTGGTGGAGCCTGCCGGGCGGGCGATCTCGGCAAGGCAGAGGTCGTAGATCAGCTCGGTGCGGGAGATGGCGGGGGCCATGGGTGTGCTGGATGCCGTACCCTGCAGCACCTGCAGGCTGGCGGCTCTGGCACCGGCATCATAGCGCATGATGATGCGGTCGATGCGGGGGAGAGACGGGTCGGCCAGTGGCATGGTCAGGGTGTCGGCCTCCCGCTTTGTGATGGAGTAGCCGGTGAAACGGCTGGGGTGCACCCAGCCACGGCCCGCGCCCACGGTGACCGTCAGCCCGCCTGCGGCTGTCACCGGGAAGTCCTCAGCTCCGCTGAACACACCCGAGGTGAGGCCCGCAAGGTAGGCCGCCACGTCTGCGGCATCGAAGTCGTAGTCGTTGGCGGGATATAAAACGATTTTGCTCAAAAGATCATCTCCTTACAGCTTGCGCCAGACCGGCGTACCCAGCCGCACGGTGCGGGTGGTGCTGTCGCTCTGGCTTTGGGTGATGACATCGGCCACCCGGACGGTGGCCTTGTAGCCCAGCTCCGGGATGGTGCAGAAGGCCACGTCACCAGGGGAGAGCCCCTCGGCATCGATGGTCAGCTCAATGGAGCCGGTGCGGAGCTGTTCCAACAATTTGTTGGTGCCCCGGGCCATGAGCCGCTCGAGGTAGGCTTGGCTTTTGGTGGTCTCGCCCTTTTCCTCGTCCGGCTGCACGTCCCGGGCATCGACGTAGAGCTCCCGCCGGTCGGCACCGGTGGTGTCCGTCAGGCCCACGGTCACGGTGGCCCGGTTCTCGCCCTCGCCAGCGCCCTGCACCACGGCGACGTTGGCGTAGTCGGAATCCCCGAAGGCCCACGCGGCCTGCTGCAGGTTGCCCCACTTGGTGGAAAAACGGTTGTTTGGATCGGCGGTGGGCCGGTAGACCTCGAACAGTAGTTTTTTCTGGTCGTTTTTACCACTGAGCCGCACCCGGAAGCCCAGATCACAAGCCGCGCCGATGGTCATCAGGTAGTCCATGATGCTGCCGCCGGAGGTCTGTGCAGTGTAGGTGGTGTCGAAGCCCACAGCAGCACCCAGCTCCAGCTTGGGCCACGGCTGCATTGCATTGACCAGTCTGCGCATGGCCTGTTCCGCGTTCTCGTTCTTCACGATGCTGGTACCGGCCCGCTTGGTGAAGATCCACGTCCCCGGGAAGCCGGTGACCACTAAGTTGCTGTCCTGATTCTCGTTGCTCCGGTGGCAGATGCGCATGGGCACATCGCTGTCATTGCGGCGCAGCCAGCGGCCCTCCCGGAGAAGAGCGAGGTTCTCCTCGGTGGGCCGCACTTCCAGCGTCATGCTCCCCTCGGTGTTGTAGGGCTCGTCCCAGTAAAGGCTCACCCACACCTCCACCCGGCCCAGCCGGGCGAGGGTCAGCTCGTCCAATACGTCCAGCGTCACGAGATCACCTCCGGCAGGATGCCCGAAACCATGGGATAAAAGCGCACCGTCACCTGCAGGCTGGTCTCGCCGCTGTCGGCGGTGGCTTTGAGTAAGTTGTCGCCCGGGGCCAGCTCCAGCAAGTCGCTGTCCTCATCCAGCAGGGAGAAGATGTTCTCCTCCGTGCCGTCCTCTGTCCGCTTGACAGCCAGCTTGTCGGTGGTGGTGCGGTAGATCTCGATGACCTGCCCCGGGGTCAGGGTGGTCAGGATGCGGATGCTCTGACCCGTGAGGATGTTCAGCACGGTGGGGTTGACCACAGCGCCGTCGCTCTTGAGGGTGGCCGTGAAGGGCACTGCCAGCGCCCCGGGGTTATAGGCATTCAGCCAGCCGATGGAGGTGCGCACGCCGAAACGGTGGGGTGTGCTGTAATTGATGGGTAGCCTGAAGCTGGGCACAAAGCCGTTGATGCAGAAGCTCTGAGCCTGCAAGTTGTACCAGAAGGGTTTCGGGCAGAAGAGCATGAAATCCAACACCGGGTAGGGGTGGATGCTCTTTGTGTAGGGGGTCTTGGAAAGCACGAAATGGCAGAAGTATTTATCCTCGAAGTACATTGTGCCGCTGGTGAAATAGGGCAGCTTTTCCAGCAGTAATTCCGCATCCGCATCGCCGTGGGAGCTGTGGCAGTGGATGATGAGCTCACGGCTCACCCCGGCTACGCTCTGGCGCTCCACGCTCACGCCCACCTGGTTCACGCCCTGTGCGGTCTGCACGTCCACGTCTACGCCATTGATGGGGTCGAGGGAGTAGGGCGTGCCGTAAGCCCACCCGATGTCGAGAGTGGCCCCGGCATCCGTGACCAGCTGCAAATGGTCTTTTCTGAACGGCATCTCGGTGCCCTCCTTTCATCGTTTCTGGGCCTTGGCCCGGTCGGCTTCCCAGCGTGCTTCCCGCTGGAGATCTGCCGCCGTCTGGGCCTTGGAGTAGATATTTTGGATGATGTTGGTGTCGCCCTCCCGGTGGTACTGGTTGGCGGCTGCGGCCACCTGTGCCGTGCCGGAAGCGGCCACAGACCGGCTGATGGCCATGTTGTCACTGAGGACAAGGCTGTTGGCCTGCCGCACCATCTCGGCCAGCTTGCTGTTTGCGGCCAGCAGGGCCTCGGTGTTGGCCTCCACAGCGTCGGTCAGGTCTTTGTCCGGGGTGGGGGCTGTCGGCGTGGTGGGGGCCGTCGGTGTGGTGGAGCTGCTGGTCTTGGTGATGTCATTCAGGCTGCGCTCAATCTTTGTCTGGATGCCATCCACATAGGTGGTCACGGTCTTGTAGGAGCGCTCCACGCCGTCCACCAGCTTTGTGCCCGCCTCGGTGACGGTCTTGGTCACCCGCTGGGTGATCTTGCCGGTCTCATCCTGCAGCTTCTCGGTGAGCACTTTGGTGGTCACGGTGCTGCCGTCTGCTCTGGTGGTCTTGCTGGTGTCGGTCATGCTCTCGATGACCTTCTGGGAGTTGGTAGAGCTGCCGGAGCTGCTGGGGTTGTTGATGGCCTCCTGCTGCTTTTTTCGCTCGGCCTGCCGGGCTTTGCGGTCGGCGGCAATTTGGTTGGCAAAGTTCCAGGCTGGATTGCTGATGTAATCCATATGGCCGCCCCAGTGCCACGCCACGGAGTTATACATGCCAATGAGGCCGTTGATGAGGATGACAAAGCCCTCGATGCCCGCCGCCACGATGCGCATCAGGCCCTCGAAGATGTAGCTCATAAAGTCCTCAACGCCCGCCCAGACATTCTGGAAAGCGTTGGCCACGTCCTTGTTTTTGCCGGAGAAGTTCAGCAGGGCACCCACCAGCATCCCGATGAGGGAGATGACAAAGAGGATTGGGTTGGCATCCATGGCGGTGTTCAGGGTCAGCTGTGCGCCGGTGGCGCTGGCCGCTGCCGGGACGAACTGCGCCACCAGACCCATGGCCAGATTGGCGAGATTCCCAAACACGCCGGAGAGGGCGGAACCGAGCTGGTTCAGCGCCCCCATGGCCACGCTCTGGATCTGCGCCTGCTGCTCCTTGGTGCAGGCCTGCCAGAAGTAGGAAGCGGCCCACAGACCCAGGCTCTCGAGGTCGCCATCCTTGAGGGCCGTTGCCAGCGTCTCGATGGCCCCCAGCGCATCCGTCTGGATGTCGGCCTGGATCTGCGCCCAGCCCTCGGTGAGCTTGGTGCGGAACTGCTCCGTGATGGTAGCTCCTACGGTAGCAAAATCCGGCCCGTTGGTGGAGAGGGTCTGGGCAATGTTCTGGATGGCCTGCTCTGCCGCCGGTGCACCGGTATTGATGCCGTTGACAAGGCCCTGCGTGACATTCTCGCCGATCTCAGTGAACACCTTCGAGGGCGAGTGGATGCCCAGCACATTCTTGACGGTGTTCACCATGCCGTTGACTTTGCCCTTGACTGTGGACACCAGCGTGTCCCACATCCCGGTGATGCCGTTCAGCAGGCCGTTGACGATGTTCTCGCCGATGTGGCCCCATTCATCCATGCTGCCGTCCCACACGCCGGTCAGCTTTGCGATGCAGGCAATGGCGGCTTCGCCCAGGTTCTCGATGCTGCGGAGAATGCCGTCTACCAGAGTGGTCAGCAGGGCCGCGCCACAGTTCAGCAGATCTGGCAGATGGGAGATCAGCGCGGCAGAGAACTTGGCAATCAACTCCGCCGCTGCGGTGATGAGCTGGGGCAGGTTGTCGGTGATGCCGATGATGAGCTGTTCCAGCAGCTGGATGCCCGCGTCCATCAGGTCTCCTGCATGGTCTGACAGATAATGGGTGAACTGAACGATGACCTTTGTGGCACTGTCAATCAACGAGGGAAGGTTATCAACGATGCCCTGTACCAGAGCAGCCATCACACCGGCAGCAGCATCAAGCATTGCAGGTGTAGCTGCTACGATATCCTCTGCAAGCTGAACGATGATCTCTGTGCCGGAGGTTGCCAGCCCCGGCAGCTGCGCAGTCACGCTGGCGGCCAGATCGGAGATGATCTGACCCGCTGCCTGAAGCATCGCCTCGGGGCCACCCTCAGACAGGGCCTTTGTCAGGGTAGAGAAGCATTCGGAGCCCCACTTGGCTGCCTCGTTCAGGCTGGGCTCCAGATAGTCGTAAATACCCAGCTGCAGGCCCTCCAGGGCGCTCTGCATGATGGTGACGGAGCCCTGCAGGTTGTCCAGCTGTGTCTCTGCCATCTGGGCCATAGCGCCGGAGTCACCGGCTGCCTCGCCCGCTGCGTCGATCTGCTGGGCCAGTGACTCCCACTGCTCACCCTGCGCCGCCAACAGGCCGTTGACGGCTGCGAGGTCGGTCTTGTTGAACAGCGCGTTGATGACGCTGTCCTTGTCGCCCTGCGCCATGCCGGACATAACCGTGTTCAGATCGGTGAGAATGTCGTCCAGCTGACGCATGTTGCCTTGAGCGTCGTAGACTTCCAGCCCTAGCTGCTCCATGACCTCCCGGGCATCCTTAGTGGGGGACTGCAGGGACAGGATGATGTTGCGCAGGTGCGTGCCGCCCTCTGCGCCCTTGATGCCGACGTTTGCCAGCAGACCGAGGGCGGTGGTGAGCTCCGTGGTGCCACCCTTCAGGTTCGCGGCAGTGCCACCCACCGTCAGGATGGCTTCACCCAGCTGGCTGACGTTGGCGTTGGCTTTGCTGGCCGCCTTAGCCAGCTTATTGCCGAACTCGTCCACATTCGCCTTGCTGGCCTCGAGGTTCAGCGAGGCCATAGCATCGGTGACCAGATCGGACGCATAGGCCAGATCCATGCCGCCCGCTGCGGCCAGGTTCAGGACGCTGGGCAGCACCTCAGCAGCCTTGTTGGCATCGTAGCCAGCAAGCGCCAGATAGTTCAGAGCGTCCGCTGCCTGTGTAGCAGTGAACGCTGTAGTGCTGCCCATCTCCTTGGCCTTGTCCGTCAGGCTCTGGATCTGATCCACACCCACGCCCATGGTGGCGGCCACCTGGGACATGGAGGACTGGAAGCTCATGCCGACACCGACAGAGGTTTTTGCCAGCGCTGTCAGCTTTCCGGTAGCAGCTTGCGTCAGCCCGGAGATCAAATTGCCTGCGGCTACCGACATCGCGCTCAGGCCCTTATTAAAGCCGCTTGCGTCCAGCCGGGTATCGCCGGTAATACTGTAGTCCGCCACTGTGTCCACCTCTCATTCGGAGCACGGGCACAGGGGCACAGGCTGTTATAACTTGATTTCTACCTCCCGCTTACATGCGGGGTTCTTACATTTCACCCACAAACCGTGGGCGCAGGCTTCGGGAGCCGCCCACACGGGCAGCGCTCTGCCGCAGAAGGGGCAGGGCACCGGGGCGCGGGAATCAACCGAAGCGGTCGAGGAAAGCGTCCTCGTGCTCTTGCAGGGTTTCGCGCCGCTTCACCCCCTTCAGCCCATCCGGCAGGGCAAAACGCTCTTTCAGGGTCTCGTAGTAGTCCCGGTCGGCTCTGTCCATATCGGAGGTATCCTTGCCCCGGATCTCCACGATCTTGCCCAGCGACGTTTCCGGCGGCAGGGCATGAAGCAGTGCTTTGAAGCGCCACCAGTGCACCTTGTCAGCGGTCAGGTCGATGCCGTAGGCCTGCTGAAAGGCCCCCACGATGTAGTCAGCATCGCACCGGTAGTCCAGCACAGGCTCGTCCTGTGGGTCGCTGCTGCTGCCAGTCCCGGTGCGCTCCTCGTCCTCGGGGCCGCCGCCCTGGCAGAAGCGCACCAGAGATTCAAAGGCTTCCTGGTACTGCACTCCGGGCACCGGCTCTACAAAGAACCGCTGAACGGCTTCACAAATCATCCGGGCGCTGTCCTCGTCAGTCTTGGCGCGGCGGGTGCGGATCAGCAGCCAGATCATGGGCCGGAAGTCAGGGTCGATGGCGCGGCCCTCCCACTCGGTGGGCAGGGTGTCCGTCAGCAGGTCATGCATTGTCCAGTGCCTCAAGCTCTGCCTTCAGCTGGGCACGGCGGGCGGCCTTTGCCGCTTCCTGTGCTCGGAAATCCACCACGGCGGGATGTGCCTTGACTGCGGCCCGGCGCTGCTCACGGTTCATGGGGGCAGGGATGGCCTGTGCTGCCGAAACCTGTGCTGCCGAAACCTGTGCTGCCGAAACCTGCGCCCGCTCCTCGGTGGGGTGGATCAGCGCGCTGGCACTGGCCTTTTCTGCGGCCATGGCCTCGGCAAAGGCCTTGCTGACCGTCAGGCAGGCGTTGAAGTTGCTGCCGTCCAGCCCCAGCTTCTCAGAAGCACCCTCGCCCAGAACTTCGTCCAGGTAGTCCATAAAGATGCGGCACTGGAAGCGCAGCCAGGCAGAGTAATCATTCTCGGGGGTGTAGCGGCTGCCCTCCGTCCGAGCACGTTCCTGCTGCCGGGTCTGTGCAGCCAGCATCCGATCCACGTCGTTGGCGTTCAGGGTGGAAAAATCAAACTCGATACCGTTGATGATCATGGAAAATCCTCCTGTTACAAAAAGGGCCCCCGTTCACCGGGGAACGAGGGCTGTGTGGTGTTGTTATCAGACCTTGGCAGCCTTGGTGGACTGCGTGTCGGCCTGAGTCAGGGTCAGGTAGTTGAACTCAGCCGGAACGCCAACACCCTTCACGTCGCAGGCAAAACCTGCGGAGTTGCTGGCGGAGCCGCTTGCATCGGAAGTGACGATAAAGGCAGCTGCGCCCTTCTCGCCCTTGCCGGTCTTTGCGCTGAAGTAGATATAAGGGAAAACCACCTCAGTGCCGGAGCCGAACTTAATCCTGTGGGAGAGCAGGAAATCCTGCGCAGGGTCGCCCACGCAGCGGTTGCCGTTCAGGGAGAAGGTGCGCTGGGTCTCACCCTTCTCGGTGACAGTGCCTGCGCGGATATAGGCCACGTCCTCGGTGGAAGCGTTCAGGGCACCGGAGTGCTCCTTGACACGCTCTGCAAACACGACCCAGTCGCTCTCCTTGGTCTGGGTGGAGGCATCGGTCTGGATTGCAAAGATGAAGTCATCGGCTTTTTCGGTGCCGGTGTAGTCCGCGCTGGGCACGATGCCCTTCTTGGTCTTGAGCGCGGTCAGGGTTTCGGAAACAGTCATAGGGTTATCTCCCTTCCTGATAGTATTGAAGTTGAAGCTGAATTTGGAATCGGCAGGTGTTGGCATCCTGGTTCAGGATGTACCCCGGGGAAAGGCACACCACAGCCTCTGCCTTTTTATCACCTGCCAGCTTGGGCAGATTCTGCGCGGAGGTCTGCGTCTCCACCCAGTCGGCGAAGTCGTCCCAGAAGGAGCTGTTCGCGGCCTGCTCCACCACGTTCTGGGTGTAGCTCATCCGAGAAGCCAAGACGTAGTTCTTGGCCCTCAAGCTGCCCCTGATGTACTGCTCCAGAATCGGCGCGGTCGGGGTGCTCTCCAGGGAGAACTGACAGGGCTCTGCGCCCAGATAGTCGATGGAGAACGCCACATCGCCGTCGTTCAGAGAAGCGGCAAGCGGGCAGGAGGCCAGCCATTCCAGCATGGCCTGAATGTCGGGGGTCTTGGTTTCGTTCATTTCAGCTCCTTCTGCGCCCTGGCCTTGACAAAGGAGATGAACTCCTGCCCGTGGTCATTGACACAACGTTCGCCCCAGTGGGGGCCTCGTCCGTCCTCCCGCACGCCCCGGCCACAGGGCAGCCGGTAGTACTGGGCGGCGGCGTAGGGCGTGGCCTGCACGATCTGCCCACTGCCGAGAACGGTATGATCGTTCGTGCTGCCTGCCAGAGCGCCGGTGCGCAGGGGGATGTATGGTTTTACCAGCCGGACAAATTCGCCGTCGGCCTCCTTCTGGAGCCGTTCAAAGGCTTCTGTGTACTGCCCGGCGAGGTCTGCTTTCCAGCAGATGCCGAGGTTCAGGTTGCCCTTCTGCCCCAGCTTGACATCTGCGGGCTGGTTGATCTTCAGCAGAGGGTTGGCCATCAGCTCACCTCCACATACCAGTGAGGGCAACGTCCGCTGCGGTTGTCCTGGACGCACGTTACCGTCCCGGTGCGCCCGCTTGGTAGAAGCACCTTGTCCTCCAGCGCTACTGTCCACCGACGGTCCCGGAGCGCGGCCTCTGCGGCCTTGAATGCCTCGGGGGTGAGGAACGTGCTGCCAGCCGGATTGGGGCTCTCAGCAGCCCCCTCCGGGGCTGCTGTGGTGTGGCCGGGAAAGATGCAGAACGAAGTCTGCTCCTGCCGGGCAAAGCCGGGGGTCTCTACGTGAGCGCTGCTGACTTCACGACAGCTGACACCGGACAGTACTGTGGTGTAGCTCTTGCTCACAGTGCCCTTGCGGATGATGTGAGTGATGGTGACAGTCTGGTCTGCGCCGAGAGGCTTTCGCATCGGTTGACCTCCCTTCAGCGTCTGCGGGGCGGGTGGTACACGCCGCCCTGGTACAGCATCCAGCGGGTAACCGGGGCGCTCAGGGTCTGCTCCACGATCTGCTGCTGCCGTGCGCCGAGGTAGGATTGCATATCCAGCCCGGATGCATAGCTCTCAGTGTACCCGTGGTTGCTGACGTTGGTCACACCGTCCCAGCTGGCGCTGACCTCTTCTGAGAGGGCCACCAGCCGGGCCTGGCACAGGGCCAGAAGCTCTGTCTGCTCCGGCTCAGCTGCGATGCTGGCGCACCAACGTGTAGCGTTCTCGATGAAGAGCGCCGCGTCGATGGCCATTGGCGTGAACTGCGGCTCAGTCAGACTGCTGTCTGGGTACTTCTCCTTGAAATCGGAGTAGGTCAGCCAGCTGTCCATAGGTTACGCCTCGGCAAAGTTCGCCTTGGGAATGGTGATCTTACCCATGCGGACGTTCTTGTGGTCAAACTTCAGCTTCCAGTTGGTGGAAGTGGTGAACTCTGCGTCGGTGGGGGTCTCCTTAGCAATCTTATCCGCGTCGAAGCTCAGACCGTTGGGGTGCAGGATGAAGGCGCGGTTGTTGTACAGGATGTCCGTACCGCCTGCCTTGGCTGCATCGTACTCGGTGGTGTCCGGGGAGATGACCTTGGGGTTTGCGGTCAGAACGGAACCCTGACCCAGCAGGAAGGTGTTGTAGTTGGTGCCGTCATCGGTGCCGCGGTCGTTCTCGATGACGACCAGGCCGTTGATGGTGGGCAGGCTGACTTCCTTCTGGAGCACATTGGTGATGGTGTACTTGTTGTAGTTCAGCAGGCCCAGCTTCTTATACTCGGCCATGATCTTGGAGTGCACCACCAGCAGGCCGAACTTGCCGGAGAAATCGCCCAGGGCGCTCTGCTGCACGTCGATCAGCTGGTTTGCGGTCACGCCGCCGGTCTTGACGGTCAGAGAGTGGTTCTCCAGGCCGGTAACGCCCAGAGCGGCGTTGACCAGCTTGACCAGCAGGCCCTGCTTGTACATGCGCCAGTAGCGGCCAGTGTTGCGGGCCACAGCAGCCATAGGATCAGCCGCGGTCAGCTCACGGGTCAGCTCGGTGGCTTTCCAGGCCTTCATGCGGTCGATACGAATCCAGCTCTGCTTGCCGCCGGAGATCTCGGTGGGCACGTTGTCGGCCACGCCGTCGCGCACCAGAGGAGCGTCCTGATCGGGGTCGAGGGGGTTGTAAAAGCGGATGGTACCCTGCACGCCGCCGTTGTCCAGGGCGGAGGCCATGCTCTGGTCGTTGGCCAGAATGCCGGATGCAAGGAGGGAATCGGAGAAGGTGGCCTCCTGATCTACGAAGCCCTGATAGACCTCGGGGTCAAACGGGAAGCCGCCAAAAGTGCCGGTGATAGGCATATCTCATTACCTCGTTAGTGTCGTGCAGCCCTCACCAGTGTGGAGAGCTGCTGGAAAAGCGCCGGGTTGCGGGTGCGCAGGGCCATGCGCTCGGCACCGGTCATCTGAAGAAACTCCTGCAGGGTGGGCTGTGCACTGCCACCCTGGCTGCGGGGCTTCGGGACGATGATCGGGTTGCCCTGGGGCTCGTTGCCCGGCTGCGGTTCGGAGCCGCCATCCTGCGGGGCGGGGGAGCCCTGCTGGAAGAGGTACGGCTTGCGGGATTTGAGATCAGCGAATGCCTGCTTGACATCCTCCGCCTGATTCTTGCTCTCACGCAGTGTAGCTCTGTCCGGCAGCAGCTGGATCACGTCCGCCTCATCCAGAGCGCCTGCCTCCCGGGCAGCGCTGCGCAGCACGTTGTTGAATGCGTACTCGGCAGCCTGGGTGTTCAGCTGGTTCGTCAGGTTGGTGATCTGACTGCGCAGGTCGTTGACATCCACGCCCTCAAAGGCGGCCAGTCCCTGCTGAGCGGTGGCCAGCTGCGCCTGCAGGCCCTGTACAGTGGCCTGGTAGGTGGCTGCGTCCTGCCCGTGCAGGCGCATGATCTCGTTGATCTGCTCCTCGGTCAGACCTTCGATGGCTCTCAAATCCTCACGTTTCATGGTTTTACCTCCCGGAGGGCGTACAGCAGATGTTTCGCGCTGCCGGTCGCGGTGCCCTCTGCGCCGCTTGTACACCGGGCGCGTGGTGTAATCTGGTGTTATCGTATCACAAACCAGGGGCCCAAAACGTTACGACTTGAGCGCTGCATACCTGAAACAAAGCATACAGAAATTCCTATAAACCCTACGCGGGCGGGCATCAAGCGTGCCCTCGCGTGTATGTATTCTTATTTTCTTCTAATAAGGGTCTTTATATAAGGCTTGAGTAGACATTGTATGCTTTGGCCTGAAAACCCGCATGAACACTCACTTTTTCGTGACTACAAAGTTTGTATTGCACTGAATGTTGCAAGCGACTAGAATTTTGTTGCAACCGTATGCAAGTAAAATGCCCCGCGCCGGGAGGTTTGTCCTCTTCAGCGCGGGGCGTTTTGTGGTGTAGCGGTCACTCCTCGTCCGGTGCAAGGATAAGCTGGGAGCCGTCCGGGAGGGTGAACGCCAGCTTTGCGCCGCAGAGGGCGGCGGCCTTGGCGAGGTCTCTGGCCGACCAGCTGTCCCGTCTCAGCTTGTTGCTCATGGCCTGCGGGGTGGTCATCCCGAAAGCGGCGGCGAAGGTGTTCTGGTCGGTCTCGGTCAGCTCCAGAAGAGCCTTTACTCGGCTTGATGTGGTCATCTTGGGTCACTCCTTTCTGCCACAAGGATATGACTTGCCGGGGCAAAAGTCAACAACAAAAAGAAATTAAAAAATAAATCAAAAACAACTTGACTTTGTGCTTGCGCAGAGGTAACATACAGCCATCGGAAGGGTTCCGGAGTAAAAAATAACGGAGGAAAACGAAAAATGAAGGTTTGCTATACGAGGTTCGAGGTCGTGTTCCGGAACGCCACTCTGGTGTTCACTGATCGGGAGCCCCAGTTCAGAAGCCGTTTGGACGTGTACAATTACGTCTGCGCCAACCGGCTGGCCAAGAGCTACGGGAAGTTCATCCGCATCAATGAGTCTATGGTTTGCTACTAAGAAGGAGGATTGAACCATGAAGAAAGATGAACTGCGCCGCCACCTGGGCACCGTAACCCTCGGGCTGGATACTCAGTGGGGCCTCATGCACCGGCAGGACCTGGATGACAGCACTCGGGTGGCTGCCGCTGGGCAGTATCAGGGGATGCTCTTCACCATCACTGCTCTGGGCGGTGACTGGCTGCGGGATGACAACAACAAGCATCGGGTGTTCCTGATGGGCGAATCCAGCCGGGACACCGACGAGTACAACAGCAAGGAGGACTGAACCATGAAAGAGCGTGCATTGACCTACGAGGAGTTCATCGCACTGGCCAAGGCAAACTATACCAAGGGCGGCGATGGCTACGTCGAGTGCTGGGATGACCGCACCTTCACCTACTTCGTGAAGGAGTTCGGGCCCATCACCAAGACCCAGGCACTGCAGATGTTCGCTGCGGCATTCGACGAAGAGAAGGAAGAACGGGCAATCGCCCAGGCAGCTGCGAAAGGAGAATGGTAACCATGAAGAAGCTGAACATCACTTACGACACCGCAGAGATCGAGAACGGTGAGAAGATCGTCGGGGAGACCTGCTACACCGTCAAGATGCAGGACGCGCTGGCCGAGCAGCTGCTCCGTGACCCCGGCTCCTGCGGGGCCATCGATATGGCCCACCTCGAGTTCCTGCTCCAGAGCGTGGAGATCCTGCAGGGCCGGAGATTCGTGGACGGCAGCATCAAACACTATGAACTGGTAAAGGAGGGCTGATCTATGAAAACAAGCGCATTCAACCGCATTTATGCGGAAGCCCAGCACGTCAATATCCAGAGCAGCGAGTGGTTCAACTTCGCCGGATTCTTTTGGATGCAGTGCACCGAGCACCAGCTGTCGAAGATGCGGGAGCTGCTCCGGGCACAGGGTTGCAAGACCGTGCAGAAGGACGATGGTGTGTGGTTCGCATTGGACAACGGCATTCTGATTAAGGCAAATTGAGGAGGGCTGATCTATGAAGAAAGTCAACTGGAAGGTGTACAACGAGGCGCTGGGTGCGCTTCAGGCGCAGTTCACCAAGTGGGACGGCATTCGGATTTTCGACCGCAACTTTGCACAGCAGGGCGCACCGGTTCGGCTGGGTGTCCAGTGGGCCTCCCTCGGTCTCAAGAGCCCGGAGGAGGCTGCCGAGTATGCAGACCGGATTCTGGACGCTGCCATGGCGGCAGAGCACTTCGTGTATAACGGTTATGTGGTGGACTATGAGGGAGGTGATCAGTGATGCGTGGATGAGCTGCTGGATCATTTCAAGTGAATTACCCCAAAGAGAAACGCCCTGAAGGTGCATTCCTTCAGGGCGTTTTCGCTGTTTTATTTATCGGACTTTCTCGATCTCGCCGGTTTCGATGTTCACAAAATATTCGGCCAGCACGGTTCCGCTGCCCAGTATCTTTGCGTCGTGCTCTTCCTTGGCAACGTACTCCTGTACGGTTACGTCCAGGTCGCCGCCCATCACCATGATTTTGGTGGTCGTGTTGTAGTTGAAGTTGACGATGAAGTGAATCTCGCTGTCGTCCGTGAAATATTGCTTGTAGTAGTCCAGGGCGTACTCGCTCATGTCGATGTTCTCTGCGATCAGCGAAATACGCCAGTTCCCGGTGGTATCATTCCGGACTTTGTCCGCTCTAAAGCTGATACCATCCAGCGGCGAGGATTCTGTGCTGGCGGGTTCTGCCTCTGGTGCGGTGCTCTCGGCCACGGAGCTGGCCGGGGCGCTGGATACCACGCTGCTTGCAGTGCTGGAAGCGCTGCTGCCACAGGCGGTCAAGCTGACGGCCAGCGCGAGCAGGACGATGCCCGCCCGGATATGGTTCTTGATTTTCATAGGGTGAGACCTCCTTTATTCTGGCCTGAAGTATAACACGGCCTTTTCAGAAAGTCCAGCACGGCTCATTTTCTCGCCTGGGCTGCTGCGCTGGAGGCCTCGCTGCGGCCAAAGCCGGGCACGCTTTCTCGCAGTTGGTACTGGTGCAGCCCTGTCTGACTGAGAAAGTCTTTTAGCTTTGTACGAGAGGCCGCCAGCTTTGCCGCTGCAGCCTTTTCGGCATCCTTCTGGCCGCTTTCCTTGGCTACGAGAAAGGCCCGCTTATCGGCCCTGATCTGGCGCTCCTGGGCACGCTGCATCTGGGTCGCTTTGTACCGTCCGATCTCCTTGCCGTTGTAGGTTACAGTAGCTGCGTTGATTGCGGCCAGCCTCTCGGGCGTGTAGCTTCGCACACTTGCGCCCTCCCAGTACATGCTCCAGTTGTGAGCGCAGTTGGCCCCCATAAAGCCGCGCACGTCTCCGTAGCCGATGTCGTCCAGTGAGAGGTAGCCGTGCTTGCCGCTCCGGCTGACAATCTGGCCCTGCCACCAGCTGTGGTTTGTCAGGTTCTGCCCGCCGTCCCCGGTGCGCGCACCGACATGGGCATCCAGCTCCATCAGGTCGCACTCCAACTGATCCGCGTTAAAGCGGGTGATCTCTCCGGCGGTTTGGTTGATACCGGTGCGGGTGGCCCGAAGAACCACCACGTCCAGACTGTCCACGTGGCCGCTGGGATAGGTGATGGCCCCCACGCCCTTGGCCGCCAGCTCGTTGAGCGCACGCCTGGCAGAATCGTCCGAGCTGAACGCTCCGCTGACGGCATCGGCGTGGGCCATGTCGAGGTAACACGCCAGCTGCCGCTGGGTGGTCTCCACCATGTTCTGGTTGCCCATCACGGCCCGGGTCTGGGTCAGATTGTACAGGGTGTTCATGGTGCGCCGATAGCCGCTCTGGATGATCTGCTGGGCCTCCTCACTCTCACCAAGAGGGGCCAGAGAGCGGCCCGCTGCGGCTGCATCCTGCACGTCGATGCCGTAGGCCTGTTTCATTGCCTGGGCAAACACAGCGGCTTCCTGGGGCCCCAGCTGCTGTACGATGGTCTGCATCTGCTGGAGGAGGTATGCACGGCTGGCTCCCAGCGCCTGGGCGCGGTAGCTTTGCCATTGTGCGGTTGCCGTAACGCTGCCGGTCTTGACGATCCGGCGCACCATGTCACGCAAGATGCGCTCGCTCAGCTCGTCCCACGGTGCTGCCATGAGCCCGGCATAGCCGTTGACCTCGTCCGGTGTCAGCATGGGTGCACCTCATGCCTGCCGCCTGTCTGGGTCACCGTGAAGCCCAGAAGCTCGGCGGTGTATACTGCCTCGTGATACTGGCCCCACATAGCGGGGTCTCGCAAAATGCGGGCGTTGGCTGCCAGAAAATCCAGCCGGTCAGCTGCCTGCGCCATCCGCTCGGCCTGCAGGGCCCTATTGGTTTTAGCCGTCGCCATTGTCCAGCACTCCCTTCAAGAAATCCGCAGCCCCGGCCTCCTGCTGAATGGCCCGCACTGCCTGTGTAGCGGTCTCCTCATCTTCACCAAAGAAGTGCATCCGGTACTCTGCCTTGCTGCGGAGACCCATGCTGACCTCCTGCTGCCACTGGGCCATCTCGGTGAGCCGGTCGAGGATGATGCTGTCATCCCACTTGAAGGCAATGTTCAGCTTGCCCTTGCCCGGCGCTCCGGGGATGTGGTCGGCCCAATAGTCTAAGGCACTGATCAGCCCTCGCAGCGCGTCCTCCAGTGCTGCCTGAAGGTCGGACACCGTGGCGTACAGCTTCTGCTTGCTGTTGACAATCTCGGTGGCGGTCTTTTCTACGTCCGCTACCTGCGAGATCACACCAAAGCTCAGGCCCGCATGGCTTTCCACGTTGCGCAGATACTGGTTCAGACCGGTCAGGTAGCTTCCGTCCCGCAGGGCGGGGGAGAACACCTGATAGAAAGGGGTGCTGTCGGTGATGCCGGTGTTGACGTTGATGCCGTGGAACAGCCGCTCTCTGTGGTGCGGGGCAGTGTAGTCAATGGCTTCCGGCGGTACGCCGTATTCCTTCAGCGCCTGCGCCTTGGAGAGCTGCTGCCCGGTGGCGCTGGGCTTGAGGAACTTCTCGTCGGTGTCCACGGCCAGTTCTCCGCCCTCGTACTCCCAGTCCAGCCGGGTGTACTGCTCGTCGGCATCAATGATCTGCCTGCGGGCGGGCTCGAACACGGCAGCCCCCAGCTCACTATCGGGATCAACGCTGTTGACGATAGGGGTCACGAAATAGCCCACGGGCAGCGTCTCCTGCCCGGTCAGATAGGCTACGGGCTCGATCTCGTCCCACTCCGGGCGGATGCTCAGATCCTCCGGGCTGCCGAGGCTGTCCTGGGTCGCACTGCGGAAGGCAAGGTTTACCACCTTGATGCAGGGAAACTGTGTAGGTGCTGCGAGGTCATAGTCCTCCAGTTGCGCCAGCTCGGCATCTCGCAGATCCTGTCGGCGCTCCAGAACGTGCATCCACTCCAAACGGTGGTAGTAGCTGTCGTCCTCCTGGATGGTGTCGATGAACACGCCCTCGGTCAAACTGCCCTCGACATCGTGGGCGACCGGGAAGTACCGGGTTGCGTTTGCAAAAGAGATGCCCAGCTTGTTGCCGCTCTGGTAGGGTTTCCAGATGCCGCTGCCCAGGGCCAGCGCCACCGTAAAAATGCGCCGTTTGCGGGGCGTGAGCACCCGCTGCAGCCGGGTGTTGATCCAATCCGCGCGGTCACTGCCCTCCACTGTGGCTTCCAGCTCGAGTGTCGTCAGCCGGGCCAGCTCGGCGCAGATCAGTGCGGGCAGGTCGAGGGTCAGGGTCTCCGGGTTCTTGTCCAGCGGCAGGCCGTTGATGGCTGCATCGTACCAATCCTCGATAGCCCGCTGCATCCGGTCAGTGACAAGGGTCTTGCAACCGATGATATTCTCAATATCTGCGTGGTTTATCATGCGTTTTGAACACCTCTCTTTTGCCAGACGGGCTCCATGGCGTAGCGTGTCATATCGATGCTGTGGTTCGCTGCATCAACATACCCCGGCATCACGTCGCCGGTCTTTTTGTCGATGGCATACTCATACTCGGAAAACTCCCGGGCCGTCCACGGACAGCGCTGGGGGTCAATGACGATCTTTGCGCGGCTTTGCAGCCACTTCATGCCGTCGGTGACGGACGTGCCGCCGTGTGCTGCGTACTTCCGGCAGCCCCGCAGCCGGTCAAAGCCCAGATCGCGCAGTGTAGCGATTGAGCGATTGGCCGCACTATCGCCGATGATCTCGTCGTGCAGGTGTCGGCGCAGTGCCTCGGCCAGCTGAGCATCGGTCTCCTTCTGCGCCCTGTGCTCCTCGAAGATGTACAGGGTCTGCTGGGCGTGCTGATAGGCCATGCCGCCGAAGTGGTTCGGGTCGGGATACCAGCCGAAGTCCAGGCCGTAGTAGCGGCGGTCGAAGCCTGCGATCTCCTCACTGGTGATGGGCCGCAGCTCCAGATTCTCAAACACGGCAGTGCCGCAGCCCACGACCTCGCCCAGATACTCGTGGGCGTAGGCCACCGGGTCGCGCTGCTTCAGGGTCTCTGCGTCATCGTAGAAGCGGGGGCCCAGCCACTCGGGCGGGGTGGTCAGGTAGGTTGTGTGATGCCGGAACTGCTTCGGCTTTGCCTCCCGCTTGTACCGGTTGACCCAATGCCGCGCCATGGCGGGGGAGTTGAAGGTCTTGAAAGAAAAGCTGAAGGGGCCACCACGGAACACCGACTGCTCTACGTTTCGTATCTCTTCGGGCCCATCGTATTGGTCGAACTCCTCAAAATGCATCACACCGAAATAGCCAAACGGAACAGCGATGGATTTCAACTTGCCGGGGTCGTCCAGACCGTAGAACTGGATGGTCTGCCCGGTGGGAACATAGGTCAGAGTGTATGGCTTCTTGGTCTGCTTCCAGAGATGCCGGATGCCCATCCGGTCAATCACGCGGTTGTACTCCGGCCAGACGCTGGTGGCAATGGTGTTGCCGACCTTGCGCAGGACGACCGCGTGGATGTTCGGCACCCGCATGACGAGCAGCACCACTTCGGTGGCTGCAAAGGTGGACTTCAAGCTGCCGCGCCCACCATCGCCCAGATACTCGTTATACTCACCTGACCAGATGGCGGTGTGGGCGGCGTAGTATTCAGGGATGATCAGGCTGCTGAGTTTCAGCTGCTGCTTGAGCAGGTTTGGGGGCTGCCGTCTTTGGTATGTCATCCACGAACACCACCTTTCCATCGTAGCCGCGCAGCTCTGGGTGCTCGCTCCAGTGCTCGGGGTCACGGTTTTTCAAAAAGAAGCACATTGCGCCCAGGTCTCCACTCTGGGCTTTCTTGAACAGGGCGTTCTCCACGCTGGCCAGCGCTGCCTCTGCGCCTACGCTGATTGCCTGCTTGATGCGCGGGTCTTGCGTGCACCAACGCCGGAAAGTGCGCACCGGCACGCCGATCTGCTCGCAGATCTCCGCCTGCGTCAGGCCGTGCATTGCCAGCCGCTGCAGGCGCAGCAGCCCGCTGGGGCTGTTCCATTTTCCGATTTGGGATTCTCGTGCCAAGGTTTCACCTCCGTATGAGAAAACGGCGCACACTGGTTCCACTCTGGAGGAACCCTGCGGGCGGAGGATGACCCGAGTGTGCACCGTTTTGGCTGTGAAAAATGCCGGGGCAGGAAAGGAGTAGAAAACCGGCCTCGGCAGGGGAATGGTTATTTCAGACGGACGGCCTTTTCACCGGTGAAGTCCTCCCAGCGCTGGACGATCACGTCTACATAGCGCGGGTCGTACTCCATGGTGTAGCACTTCCGGCTCAGCTGCTCACAAGCGATCAGCGTAGAACCGCTGCCGCCGAACAGATCGAGCACGGTCTGCCCAGGCAGGGAACTGTTTTTGATCAACCTGCCGCAGAGCACCACCGGCTTCATGGTGGGGTGCTCTGCATTGCGGGGCGGCTTGTCGCAGCGGATGACGCTGCTGGGCTTCTGGGTCAGCAGCTCCTGGGCTTTGATGGCCCACTCCAGCAGCTGGTCTTTCTTCATGTGCCGCAGGTCGTCCGGCTTTGCGTCGTCGATGACAGTGGTCTGGCTGCGGTCGTTGACAAAGTAGTGGTTTGCGCCGGGCTTCCAGCCATACAGGCAGGGCTCGTGCTGCCACTGGTAGTCGCTGTGGCCGAGAACGAGGCTGTTCTTGACCCAGACCAGACATCCGTGCAGGCCCCAGCCTGCCTCCCGGAACATGGCCCGGAAGGCCTCGCCCTCCGTGTCCGCGTGGAATATGTACGCGCTGGCACCGGTGCGGCAGGCCTCAAAGGCCCGACTATATGCCTGAAGCAGGAACTGCCGGAACTGGCTTTCTGCCATGTTGTCGTTCTCGATCTTCTTGCCGTTCGAGCCCTGATAGTTCACGTTGTAGGGCGGGTCGGTGAGCAGCAGGTCGGCCAGCTGGCCGTCCATGAGCTGCTCCACGTCCTGCTGGCTGGTGCTGTCGCCGCACATGACCCGGTGGTCGCCAAGCAGCCAGATGTCTCCCCGCTGGGTGACCGGCTGCTCTGGGGGCTCTGCGGTGAAGTCGTCCTCTTTGACCTCCTCATCGATCTTGATCTGGAGGTTCAGGCCAAAGTCGGCCATGTCGTAGTCGATGCCGGTCAGCTCCTGCACCAGAAGCTGCAAGTCCCACTCGGCGACCTCGCCGGTGGAGTTGTCTGCAATGCGCAGAGCCTTGACCTTTTCCGGGTCGAGCTCTGCCGCAACAATGACCGGCACTTCCTGCAACTTGAGCCTCCGGGCGGCCTTGTACCGGGTGTGCCCTGCGATGATCACGCCGTCCCTGTCCACGATGATGGGGGACTGGAAGCCAAACTCTTTGATGCTGTTGGCGACGGCTTTTGCGGCCTCGTCATTGCGCCGGGGGTTATTGTCATAGGGGCGGATTTCGTCCAGCCGTTTGTACTCGATTTGGTGCTTCACGCTCTCCATGCAATCCCTCCGGACAAATAAAAATAGGCTCTCTGGCCATTGTACCAGAGAGCCTAGGGTAAAAACGTTATGACTTACTTTTTGGCTTTCGCCTTGGTGGTCTTGGTCTTGGCCTTTGCGGCCTTGTCCAGCTTGGCGTAGGGGTCTTTCCAGCCCTTGGGGAGATCACTTTTTTCAATGCGTCCGGTGTGAGCGTCCCATTCCATGGCTGCAACAGAGCGGCAGTCCCGGAGTTCACCGGGGGTCTTGGCCTTTTTCCGGAGTTCTGCTTCTCGGGTAGAGATGAATGCCTCTACTTGGTTGTTGGTGTAATTTGCCATGGTCGTCCTCCTTGTTCTCACCAGTTGGTGCCCTTTCGCTCGACCTGTTGTCTGCTCTTGATCGTGGAACAGATGGTCAGGGCTTTTCGACTGTATGCGACTTTGTATCCCCAGTCTCCGTTGTCGTACGCATTGTAGCCGGAGCTTGTCAGCCATATAGTTTTCAATTCGCTTTTACCCCACTGCGTATTTGTATGGCTGCTGATTAGGTATTGGTACGTCTTGGGGTGCTTGCAGGTCAGAAGCTCGTTGAAGCCGATCAGGTGGTCAACCCCGAAGGGCAGGGACAGTGCCTGGGTGACAGGGTATCCCGCCGGGGTCAGCTCGAGGCCGTCCAGCAGGAACCAGTTCACCAGCTGCCCTGTCCTCATCCTCTCGTTAGAAAAACCCATGCTCTGTCCTCCTGTGTGTTATCCAGAAGAGCATAGCATGGGTTTTGCTGTGAAAACGTTATGACTTGCGCACAGCGGCCCCTGCGGGCTTCTGTGCGGGGCTCTTGAGTGCGTTGCGGGAAGTTTGCCGCCTTGGGTGCTGCGCGGCTCTCAGAGGCGCTGCAGCTCCTTCCAGGCCCAGACCCGCAGAGTCTCCGGGGAGATGCCGCCACCGTAGAGCAGGGCGGCTTTCTGCCAGCTGACCTTGCCCGGCCCGAGAAAAACGATCTCGAAGGCCCGGCGGGTCAGTGGGTCGGTGATCGTGTCAATGAAGCCCCGCCGCTGGGTGCGGGGAAGTCTGCGGAATGCCCGAATACTCACTTGCTGTCTCCTCTCTGCGCCGCCTTGATGTGGGTCTTTACTGCCTGCATCAGGCTGTTCTGGTCGGTGTCCTTGCGGTTCAGTGCCTTGACCACCATCTCGTCGGCACCGCCCTTGACGATCAGCCGGTGAACAATGACACTCTGGGTCTGGCCCTGGCGGTAGAGCCGTGCTTCGCCCTGGGCGTAGAGCTCCAGGCTCCAGGGCAGGCTGTACCAGATCAGGTGGTGACCGCCCTGCTGCAGGTTCAGTCCGTAGGCGCAGCTGGCGGGCTGGGCCAGCAGAACGTCCAGCTTTCCTGCGTTCCAGTCTGCGGCATCCTGCCCGGAGCGCAGCACGGCGAATCTGAGGCTCTTGTGGCGGGCCTTCAGGGTCTCGATGAGCTGCTCCTCGTCGAAGCGGAAACCGTAAAACACGAGGGCTTTCTGGCCGTCCAGCGCGTCGATGAGCTCATCGAAAGCATCCAGCTTGCACCGGTGGATCTGGTGCACCGTGCCGTCCTCGTCGTACAGGCTGCCGTTGCACAGCTGGAGCAGCTTGCCGGTCAGGGCGGCCGCCTGCTGGGCGGTGATGGTCTCGCCGTCCACCTCCAGCAGGTAGTTCTTCTCCAGCTTCTTGTAGGCCGCCTTGGCGGGCTTGTCCAGCACCACCGGGATGTCGTCGATGATCTTTTCCGGCAGGGTCAGGTGGTCGGCGGCTTTGAAGCTCAGGACGATGTCCTTGATGCGGCTCTCCACCGCTTCAGCGGCACCGTCCCGGGGCTCGTAGCTGTACTCGGTGGGCCAGAAGTAGTTCTTGCGGTAGTGGGTGATGTACCGCCCCAGCCGCTCCCCCTGGTCGAGCAGGTAGATCTGGGCCCAGAGGTCGAGCAGGCTGTTGGGCCTTGGCGTGCCGGTCAACTCGACCACTTTGTGGATGCGGGGGCGCACCGCCTTGAGGGCTTTGAACCGCTGGGCGGCGTGATTCTTGAAGCTGGATGCCTCGTCCAGAACCACCATGTCAAAGTTCCAGCCCCGGCCCAGTGTGTGAACCAGCCAGGGGACGTTCTCGCGGTTGATGATGTAAATATCCGCTGGGGCTTCCAGTGCGGCTTTGCGCTGCTTCTCTGTGCCCAGCACGGTGGAAATGCGCAGGTGCTGCAGGTGCTCCCATTTCTCTGCCTCATCCTGCCACGTCGCCTCTGCGACCTTCTTCGGGGCGATGATGAGCGCTCTGCTGATCTCCAGCCGGTCGTAGATCAGCTGGTCGATGGCGGTCAACGTGACCACCGTCTTGCCCAGGCCCATCTCCATCCAGAGCGCCACCCCGGGCTTCTCGAGAATCGCTTCGATGCCCGCATGCTGATATGGGTGCGGGTGAAACTGCTGCATTGCTTTGACCTCCGTTTCTTTTAGGGCAGCGCGTCAGTCGTCGCTCTCATAAGGCCAGCCATTATCGTCTGACCAGTCGCTCTCTGCGTCGTCGGCGTTCGCCATCTGCGCCATGAAGCTTTCTTGGCTCAGGTTTGCTGCGGCATCTCTAGCTTCTTCTGCTGTGCTGATCTCGTAGCAGGGGAAGCCGAAGCTCTGGATCTTCTCCCGCCACCACTCCTGCAATCCTCCCGCCTTGACCTTTGCCCCGGGTCGCTTGAGTTCCACAAAGGCGATGATGCCGCCAGGGAAGAGGATCATCCGGTCGGGCACACCTCTGTGTCCGGGGCACACCCATTTCAGGCACACCCCGCCCTCGTCCTCCACGGCTTTGCGCAGGACGTTTTCGATGCTCTTCTCGAGGGGCTTATTTGTCGGCATTTTAGTTTCTCCTTTCGTGCTTGGGCTGAACATACAAACATACAAAAACATACTCAAATCCTATAAAACCCTCACGCGAAGAATATAAAGCTCTCACGTGTATGCGCATGCGCTCTTATTTCCTTTGATTTTTCCCTTTAAGGAGAAAAAGTGTGTATGTTGAGTATGTTTTGGCCTGAAAACCCGCATGGATGCTCACTTTTTCGTGCATACAAACTTTTTGGCCTTTGTATGTTGGCTGTATGTTGTGTATGTTTTGACCGCTGCTGCGGCTCTTGTTTTCTTCGGTTCTCTTAATGTTTGCCAAGTTCTCTGTATGCTCGGTTTCGCCGACCTGCTCTGTATGCTCTGTATGTTTCTCAAAGCGGTTTCGGCAGGTTCTGTATGCTCGTTTTTGGGCGGGTAATTACTCCGATTTTCTGCGCCAGATACGCTGCATTCCGTAGGGCCCGCAGCGCTGGGGGTACTTGCCCGGAGCCCATCCCGGGAGGCTGTTCAGCACGGCTGCGATGCGCTTGGACTGCTGCCGGTCGGGGGCCTTCCCGGTGCTGTCGAGCACCTCTCGCCAGACCTCGTTGACGCAGATCGAGGTGCGCTGCTGGGTGGCAGTGGCGGGGTCTGCAGGGCCGTTCTCCCACCAGCAGACCCGCTCGTCGATGGTGCGCTTGGCCCAGTCCAGAGGGAGGGGGTTGTCCAGAAAATCGAGAATGCTGCCCTCCCAGGGGTCGCGCTCGGTGTGCGCCTGCTGCTCTGCCAGAGCGGCCTTATGCAGCTCATCCCGGAGGATCAGCTCCTCTCCCGCGTTGAATCGGGCCACCGCTTCGGCCCACAGCTGATCCACTTCTGCGGGGGTCAGATCATCGTGCACGACCCGTGTGCGCCGCTCGTAGCTGCAATCTATGGGCCAGTATCGGCGGTTGCCGGTGGCATCGCGGAGAAAATCGGAGCTGTTGGAGGTACCGAAGAACACGCACCTGCGGGGGTACTGCACCGTTCTCCGGCCATAAGCGGCCCGGTATCTGTCCTCCGTCTGGCTCAGGAACTGCTTGGCCGCCTCGGATTCGCTCCTGCTGAAAGCCGTCATTTCGCCCAGCTCTACGATCCAGACACCCCGCAGGTTCTCCCGGGCCTCCTTGCCGTCGAAGCTGGTGATACTGTCGTTGAACCACTCCTTGCCCATCCGGCTGAGGAGCAGGCTCTTGCCGATGCCCTGCTTGCCGCTGAGGATGCAGATCTGGTCGAACTTGCAGCCTGGACGGAAGCACCGGGCCACCGCAGCAACGAACATCTTCCTGGTGACCGCGCGAGTGTAGCTGCTGTCCTCCGCGCCTAAGTAGTCGATGAACAGAGTGTCCAATCGCTCGGTGCCATCCCATGTAAGCCCGCTCAGGTACTCCCGCACCGGGTCTTTGGCGTGGCGGCCTCCGGTCAGCGCCACCGCGTCGGCGGCTTTATTGACCCCGCTGAAGTGGTAGGCTGTCTCCAGATACCAGCGCACGCCAGCGTCGTCCTCGTCGCTCCAGTCCCGCTCCTGGGTCTTGTCGCTCCAGGGGAAGGGGCCCTTGCACCGCAGCCGCTCCGAGAAGGTATCCGACCAGATCCGGCCTTTGAGCACCGGGTCATGCTCGAGGATGAGCCACGCGTTCTGGATGGTGCAGGCAATCGCGCCCTTCTGGGTGCGGTCGAGCTTTTCCTGCCACTTGTCCGGGTCAGTGTCCTCCTCGGGCAGCGGCTCGAAGCCCTCCATCGCGTGGTCTACGGTCTCCTGCCGCAGCAGGGCCGCCGTGGGGCCGTCGTTCTCGGCCAGGGCCCGCATCTGTTGCCAGCTGGGGAGGGACGCTGCGGGTGTGCCCGGCGCGGCATCGGCATCCAGCTGACCGAAGAGGTGGATTCGCACCAAATCCCAGGCATTCAGCAGCTTGCCGCCTGCGGGGTCGGTGCTGTGGTGGCTGTAGATGAAGTTGCCTTTGTCGTAAAGCACCGCGCCCGCCGTGGTGCTGCCTGCGGCGTAGGTCAGGCGGCCTGCGCCTGCATCCACGTACACACCGGGGAGAAACTTCTCAATCGCTGCGGGCACGTCGTAAGTCCGGCAGAAAGCGCCCACCACGCCCTGCTTGGCGGTGGGATCGGCCTGCTTGCCGCCGGGCAGCTTGACCGTCTCAGCGGAGCAGGCGGGCCATTGGCGCACGTCGTGCCAGTCCTCGTAAAGCCAGAGGGTGTCGTCCACGCTGATCCGGTCACCGTCCTCGGTGGCCTCGCAGACCCACTGGCTGTCGCTGCTGCGGCTGGGCCAGTACATCAGGCGCTCGGCTTCAAAGGTGGTTTTGTCGAACACCTGCATGGTGGGGTCGAGCATCTGGGCCACCATTCGGGCGCAGGGCTGGTACTCCTCTGGCTGCATCACGCGGTCGGTGGGGAAGATGGCCCGCAGCCGTGGGTGCTCCGGGTCGTGCTTCCGGGTGGAATAGACCGCTGCTGTGCCCAGGGCCTTGATGGCGGCCACCCACTGCTGTGTGCTGCCGGGGGCGCAGCTGTCCATGTCCAGCGTGATCAGGCTGCGCCCGGTGCAGCAGCCGCGGCGGCGCAGGCCGTCCCGCAGGCTGCCGCCCACAAAGCCGCCCACGTCTTTCCGCTTGTCCTGCTCGGCTTTGGGCAGGGCCATGTACTCGGCGTGGGTCTCAGTGCCGGCGTTGTTGTACATCCGGGCCGACAGGCTTTCGGTGAAGTCCTCCCAGGTCATAAGATCCTGCGCCCAGCTGGATGCCCATCGGCTGCTGCCCACGCTGATCTCAATTGGTGTAGCGCTCATTTGTCCTCCTCCTTCAGCGGGCCGTACTTGTACCGCTTTGCGTTCCATCTGGCCTTTGCTTCGATCTGCGTGCTGCCGCGCTCGCCGACCCTGCCGCAGCGGGTGCAGACCACCGACCAGCCGCCGTCGCTGGCGTACCTGCTGCTCTTGCGGTACCTGGTCAGCCCGACCGTCCCGTCAGTCCTCACCCCGACACCGTGGGGCAGGGCCCCGCAGGTGCAGGGGCGCACATCTGAGTTGTCAGGCGGGTAAGTCTTTCTCATCGTCTGCGCTCCTCCCACTCCGTTTTCGGGATGATCCGTGTGTCCAGGTGCCTCACTATGTTCATGGCCCGCCGCGCGCCCTGCGCCTCCCCGTAGCGCTTGGCGTTGAGCAGCGCCATGTACTCCAGATGCAGCCGGGTCAGTGCCGTGTCCTGGGACACGGCGTAGACCGCCGCCTTTTCCAGTGTCATTGCGTTTCGCATCGTCATCAGTCCTTTGTAAAGAAATCACCGTACCAGCCTGCCGCGTTCAGGGGCAGCCCCTCGGCCCAGGGCGGCACAATGCTCATAATGCGTACCACGTTGTCCAACGCGGCCTCTGCGTCCTGCGTGGTCGGCAGCTCGATGATGACCTCGTCGTGGACATGGAACACCACCTGGTACCCAGCCCGTCGGAGGTTGTCCAGCGCGAAAGCCAGGCAATCCCGGCCCACAGCTTGGGTGAGGTTCTCGGTCAACTTGCCGCCGTAGGTCTCGGCTTCCCGCCAGCTGCCCGTGTCCCACTCTTTATAGGTAATGCGGTCATCTGGCGTGGTGCCGGGGTCGGCGTAGAAGAGCTTGCGCCCGCTGGGCAGCTGCATCGTCAGAAACGGGAAGGGGAACCCGAGGGCCAGCTCCTTGCGGAGCGTCACCCCTACTCGGGGTACGGTAGTCCTGCCGGTGCGGATGGTGTGCACGGCGGCTTTCTGCATCGTATCCCAGAGCTTGCAGATGCTGGGGTTCTGCCTGCGCCAGCGCCGGACGATGTCCATCAGGCCGTCGTCGTCCAGGCCCAGCTGATCGCCGCCCATCCGTTTCATAGCGCCCACACCGCCCTGGTAGCCCAGAGCCAGCGTTGCCACTTTACCGCGCTGGCGGTACTTGTAGTTGGGGTTGCCCTTGACGATGCTGTCGAAGGGCACACCGAAGATGCGGGCTGCGGTGGCCTCGTAGATCTTGCCGGTGGTGCGGAAAACATCCAGCACCCACTCCTCACCAGCCAGCCATGCGATCAGCCGGGCCTCGATGGCCGAGAAGTCGGCATCTACGAAGGTGCACCCTTTGCCGGGCACCAGCGCTGTGCGGATCAGCTGGCTCAGGGTGTCCGATACATTGTCGGTCAGCAGCGCCAGCGCTTCAGGGTCGTGTAGCTTGACGATCTCTCGCCACTCAGCTTGATGGTCGAGGTAAGTGCGGGGCAGGTTCTGCACCTGAAGCAATCGCCCGGCCCAGCGCCCTGTCCGGTTGGCCCCATAGAATTGCAGGGTGCCACGCACCCGGTGGTCAGGGCCCGCGCTGGCTGCGATGGTCTCGTACTTGGTGTTGCTGGTCTTGCCCAGCTGCTGCCGGAGCTCCAGCACCCTGCGCACGTCGCTGGGCAGCTCTCCGGCCAGCGCATGGGTCACATCCTCTTTTGTCAGACCCGGCAGCTCTATGCCCCGGTTGTGGAGCCAGCCGAGGAGCTGGGCACGGCTGCCGGGGTTGGTCAGCCCGGTCAGTGTCTTGCTCTCGGCGGTCTGCTCCTCCGTGATCAGCGCGGAACAGGCGAGGGCCCCCTTTACCAGGGCCATATCCACGGCCACGCCCCGGGCGTTCATCTCCACATCCTCCCGCCACTGCTGCATGATGCTCTCGGGAACCGGCCAGGGAGCCAGCTTCCGGTCGTTGGCCCGCTCTGCGATCACGTCTAAGCCGTTGTATTTGCAGAACAGCCGCCACTTGTCGGGGTCGTGCTGAGGCAAGTTGCGGGTGCGCCCGCCGTTGCGCTTTGTGGGCTTGCAGGGCTTGCAGAAGTAGGTGATCAGCGCCTTGCCCTCTTTCATCTTGAGGGCATCCTCCGGCTGCTGCAGTACCTGACCCAGCGCACCCAGCTGGGCGGGCAGGCCGCAGTAGAGGGCGTGGATCATGCTGCATTCCCACTGCTGCAGCCAGAGCACCCGCTGTCCCCAGCTCAGGCCCATGGCCTCCGACAAGCACCACCACTCAAACGCAGCATTGTGCGCCCGCTTGGTGTACCTGTCGTCCAGCAGCCACGGCAGCTGCTCCCGAAGGAAATGCGCCGTGTCTGGCCAGGTTGTCAGGTCGATGACCTTTGGAGTGTCCAGATCTTTGTTGACATAGCCCAGCAGCAGAATCTGAAAGTCTGGGTCTTGGGCGTATCGGTAGGCACCGACCTTGGCGATGTCCTGCGGCGAGTAGGTTTCTATATCCACCGTGATGATCGGTTTCTTCACGGCTGCCTCCTTTCAAAAAGGCCGGAGGCCCGTTGTGCGGAGCCTCCGGTGGGTGATACTCAGTTCAGAAAATCGTCGTCCTCGTCGGTCAGCACCTCGAAGCCGTCCAGGTTGTTGCCCCCGCTCAGGCGCTCGCCGTCGCGGATCTTCTGGATGACCTCCAGCCCTGCGCCGATGCCCCGGTTGCCGCTGGCGCTGTAGGAGAAGAAGCCTACCTTGACCTTGGCGTAGCAGCCGCTGTACACCTCGTCCTGATCCAGCACTTCGTTGCAGGCCCGGTCGATGATCCGGGGGCGGCGGTCTGCGTTGGCGTTGGCATTGATGAACCAGCAGCCTGCATAGTTCTCGTCGTCCTTCTCCTCGTCGCCGTCACGCAGGGGCTCTTTCAACTTGGGCGGCAGCTTGCCACCCCACTTTGCCAGGGATGCGGGGTCGGTCTTGACGGCCTCGATGGCCTTGCGGATGGCGGCCAGGGCGTTGGTGTCGCTCTTCTTAATGAGCAGGCAGCAGCTGTACTTGGGGTCGCCGGTGCCGTTCACCTGCTTGGGCTCCCAGATGTTGGCGTAAGACAGACGGCAGGGAATGATAACTTCGTTCGTGTTCATGGTTAGTCCTCCTCGGGCTTGAAGCCCTCTAAACGGTCGTAGGCGGGGCGGGGGTCACTGGCCTGCGCCAGCTTGGGAGCCCCCGGGGCCCTGGTGATAAAGGCCGACATGGTCTCGGCAAAACGTTTCTTGCCGATCATCTTCTCGGCCACGGTCAGCGTGATGGGTGTGCGTGTGTACAGCATGGCCTCGTCGATGCCGTCTGCCTGCATCTGCCGGAAGGCGGCATCTTGGTCTGTCCACTTGCGGGTGCTGCGGCCCTGTACCAGCTTCCATCCGGGCAGGGCACGGCCCTCCATCAGCGCCTGCTGGGCGTACTCTTCCAGATCTCTGGCGTAGGCGGCCAGACCTTCCAGCTTCTGCAGCCACTCGCCCAGCTCCTCGTCAGAGAGTGTAGCGGGTTCCTGGTAGGGCTCAAATCCGGCCAGCGGGCCGTACTTGTCCTTCCATGCCCGGCAGGCGGGGTGTGCCTTGCAGAAGCGGCAGTGGGGGCCGGTGCAGAACTCGCCCTCGCCCTTCCAGGCCATCTCAGCGGCAGGCTGCAGCACCTCCCGTGCCCAGGTGAGAAGGTCGGCCAGGGAAACCACCCAGGTCTGGGGCTCCTCCTGCATCCGGGGCTGTACGATGCTCAGGCGCACTGTGCTGACCTCCTCGATGCCCTCAAAAAGGGCGTAAGCTCCGAGGGCGTAGTACATGAGCTGCGGGTTGCGCTCCGGGCTCACCGGCACGCCCTGCCCGTACTTGAAGTCGATGATGTGCAGGATGCCGTCGCCGATCAGCAGGCAGTCGCAGGTGCCGAAGCCGCCGGGCACCCACTGGCTCACGTCCACCTCCTGCTCGATGAACACCTCGGGCTGGTGGAGGTAAAGCCCCCACTGGAGGTACACAAACTCCACGTATTGGTTGGCGGCGTTGACCATCTCTGTCAGTGTCGGTTGATGCACCCAGTCGGTTAGCAAGTTAAAGGGTTTTCCGTTCTCCCAGTCTTTGAGCTTGTGACGGAGCGCAGTTTCACATACCTCGTGCGCCTGTGTGCCCTCTTCGGCGTACTTGCTGGTCTCCCCGGGCAGATGCTCGGTGGCCCGGGCGCTGGGCGGACAGGCGATCCACCGGGCCGCGCTGGAGGCCCCCAGCAGAGCGTGTTTAATTGGAGGCATTTGCGTCCACCTCGTCTTTCAACTTGAGCAGCTCCTCCCAGACGCTGGTGTAACTGTCAGGCGGCAGCTTAGAGATGGATGCAGCACCGGTGGCTTTGATGGCCGCCTGAACCCCTGCCCGCTTGCCAGCCACGATCAGGCTGCGGGCCAGATCGCGGATCTTGTCCAGCGTGGCGGGGTCAGTGACGGAGCCGTTTGCAACCGCCGGGGTGGTCGCTGTTGCCGGAGGTGCAGAGGGGGCAGCAGGGGCGGTCGTAGTCGCAGCAGCACCCGCATTCTGGGCAGGTACACTCGTAGGGTTTGCAGGCTCCTCCGCAGGGGCGGCTGCGGGCTCCCGTGTGGGCTTTTTGGCTTTGGCGGTGGTCTGCGCCTTGGGCTTGTCCGGCTGCTGCACAGGCTCGCTCTGGGGCAGCGGAGAGGTGTGCCGGGGAAGCTCGGCTGTGGTCATGGTGTGGGTCTCGACCCCGCCGTTGGGTGAGGTGTTGACGTTGATGGTCATGCCGCCCAGCTGGGTCAGGGTGTCCAGCAGTTCGGCTGGAGTTTCGCCGTGGATGGTCAGTGTGAAGTTCATAGTCATGCTCCTTTTATAAAAAGATTCTGTTGAATCTACGCTTTGCAGTTCGGAGCTGTATCTTTGCCATTGCCACGCCTCGCCATCGTCGTGCTGCCATGCCTTTGCTAAGCCAATCTTCGCGTCGCGATGCTATGCCATTGCTGTTCAGCGCAGAGCCAAGCCTTTGCCACCGCGTCGCACCACGAAGCCAAGCATCTCCTTTGCGCTACTCTACGCCACATTGCCATGCCGTCGCCAAGCCATGTTATGCCGAGCCTTTGCAGAGCGAAGCATCCCGTCGCAATGCCTTTGCCATACAGAGTCATGCCTTGCCTTTGCAATACGAAGCCTCGCCATGCCTTGCCGTTGCTATGCTTCCACAGCAGTGCTTTGCCGTCGCATATCTGGGCAATGCCATCCGTTGCCGTTGCCATGCCGGGCATTTCCTTGCCGTTGCGTCGCACGGCAGCCCAATGCCTTTGCAGTCAGCCGAGAATCTCGTAGGTGAAGCGGCCTTTACCAGAGTTGCGCCACTGGCCCAGGCCCCGGAGCTTGCCGTAATCCAGCCACTCCATCACCGCTTTTTCGTGGGCATCGTCCATGCAGGTGATCTCGAACTCGCAGGTCGAACCTGCGGGGATCTCCTCGGAGTTGGCCAGGCTCACGCGCTCGCCCTGGGCTGTCTGGGCCCGCAGGGGGCGCTGGCACTCGGTCATCTCTCCGCTGAGGGTCAGGGGGATCTGGCGGGGCCCGACAAAAATCAGGCCGTCGATGATCTTCTTGTAGGCTGTCAGCTTGCCGGATTCGTTCACGGCTTTCTTCTTGCCCTTCTCGTCTTTGCCGCCGATGCGCCCCAGCATACCGCAGGAGTCCTTAAAGAACCCCTTGAGCTGGTAATCATATAAGATCGGCTGCCCTGCCTCGTTGCGGGGGAATACTGTCATCGCCCTATCGGCTGCGGCATCTGCGCCCAGGGCGGCCACCTCATCCTCGATGGTGGAAGCGTCGGGGCCCTTGGATGCGATGTACTCGCGGGCCACGTTCGGGTTGGCAGGCCAGGTGCCGAGCAGCGGCTCGGTGAAGGTCAACTTGACTTTGATCGTTTTCATTCTGAAAAATCCTCCTTTTTCAGCTTTTCAACGTAGAATGTGTACTTGCTGTTAATGCCTGCCCGGGCATGGCTGACTGTGCTGTAAAAGACCCCCATTGTCATACCCAGGGCTTTGGCACATTGCGGGCCGGTACCGCTGGCGATGACCTCCTCGGTCGAAGCCTCGTATACCGTGTACCAGGTCATAATCCGAGCGCGCTCCGGAGCGCTGCGTCGAGGCGGCGCGTGTCCGCGTCGGTCAGGTGGCCGAGGTACTGCTGCAGATCAGCTCGGTCTGCGCCGTGTACCTGCCTTGGCAGGGCCATGCTCGGCTCACCGTAGCCCAGAAGAAGGACGTTGTCGCAGAATCCGTCGCCCCGGGCCAGCCTTGCGGGGCTGGAGGTCATGGGAACCACCGTCACCGTGCTGCCGGTCTGGTTGGCGCTGTCGCTGCTGACCACGATCACCGGTCGGTCACCCCGGATCAGGCAGGTGTCTGCCGGTTTGCGGTGGGTGTCGACCATCCACCAGATGTCTCCGCGTCTCTTGTCAGAAAACATGCTCAGTCCTCCTGTTCGCGGTTCTGCCGGTAGGCTGTGCAGTCTACCTTGCCGTAGCTCTGGCGCTTGTACCGCTCGTTGTCGGTCAGCAGGCTGTGTAGCGATAAGGCCAAGCCTGCGGCCAGGGCAAAGACCAGGAACGGAGCCGCTTGGGCAGCCTCTGTCGAGCTCCAGCTGCCCCACTGGGTCAGGGCATGTGCGGCGACCGTGCAGGCTCCCTGCGCCACTTTGACTGCCCCGATGAGAGCGAGCAGTGCAATGCTGCCGGTGATCGTGATCTTTTTCACTGTGATTCCTCCTTTTCGATGTCGGGGAAGAAGTAAGCCCCGACCTGCTCCTGCGGGATGTTCAGCACCCGGCAGATGGTCTTGATCTCGTCGGATGTCCAGGGCATCGTGCCCCGCATCCGGCGGCTGAGAGTTGACTGGGCGATCCCGGTGGCCTGTGCAAGCTCGGAATCGAACAGCCCGTAGTCCCGGAATCTTGCCCGCAGCCGCCAGAAGGGGCTCTGGTGAAAGCTGCCCAGTGGCGTGCTCGGTGTCATGGGGGTCACTCCTTTTTGGCCTTGCGCTTCTTGGGCTTGACTGCGTCGGAGTCCAGCGTTTTGGGAATCATCAGCCGGAAGGTCTCACGGCCTTTGGGTGTCAGCATGGTCTGCGTGCCCTTCCACTGGGTCTTTTCGTTGAAGCACTCCTTGACCTCGAACAGGCCGTTGTTCTTGTCAGCATAGGGCATCAGGTGGCCCTTCTTGTCGCGGTAGATGTACTTATGCTCCAGCAGGAAGGTGATGAATACTTTCTCGCCGACTTCCAGCTGCTTGGCGGTGTCGCGGAAGCTGGTCAGCAGGTTACGGTCTACCAGTTCGTCGAAGTATGCCGCTTTAGGTGCTGCAATCTGATTGGCGACCGTCAATTCCGAAATGCGCGTGTTCTGTGCGGCGATGCGGGCGTTCCGCTCTTCGAGAATCTTGTGAGTGACGGTCAGTGCCTTTGCCAGAAGCTCCTCGGTGGTCATCTGCTCCTGCCCGGCGATGTACCCGCCGCTCTTGCGGATGCTGGGCAAAACTTCGGAGGTGACCCAACGCTTGAACCGCTGCGCACCTTCCAGCTTGCTGCTGAAGATCAGGCTGTAAAGGCCACTCTCGTTGATGATGGTGGTCTCTTTCTCTCCGAACTGGGTGGTGATTCGCCACCCAGCTTTGTCCTGCTCGTCAACGTGGGACTTGAGTGCGTTTACGGTGTCCTTGTACCCCAGCGCCAGTGCCACGTCCTTGCCTACAAACCAAGGCTCACCGTTCTGCTCAAGGGTGCGGATGCTCCCGAACTCGGGATTGTTGAAGATCTGAATGTCAGTCATTGTTGTTATTCTCCATCTGTCGCATTTCATGCGACATTTTAGGCAAAGAAAATCCTGCAGCTCTCCTCTGCGGTCAGGTGCAGTTCTTTTGCGATTGCTTCGGCCTCACCGATGGTGAAAGATTGGCCTTCTACCGCCAGTTTTCGGTACATGGTTGCGGGGTGGATGCCGATGGCTTCCGCCAGCTTCTCCGTCGATATGCCGTGCTCTACCATGGCCGCTTTGAGTTTCAATACGTTCATCCGCGTTCACCTTCTTTCCGTCGCATCCCGTGCGACAACTGCATTGTACCAGTCACCCGCAGCAAAGTCAAGAGAAAAATCGCATTTTGAGCGACAAATTTTGAAAATCGACAGATGACTGTTGCAAATTTGCGAATTTTATGTATAATGGGACATGTAAAGGAGAATACGGCTATGAAAGTTGGAGACCGCATCCGTGCAAAAAGACAAGACTTAGGGATGTCCGTGGACGAACTGGCCGCGCGGCTGGGGAAGAACCGGGCGACCATGTATCGCTATGAGAAAGGTGATATCGAAAACATGCCGGTGAACGTGCTGGAGCCCTTGGCAGAAGTATTGCAAACCACCCCGGCGTATCTGATGGGCTGGACTCCAGATGACTATGATTGGGAGCGAGATTTGGATCATCGCTTGGACAGCGTCTACGGCCCTCGCTGGGACGCTGTACTGAAAAACTGCGGTGGGGATTACTCCAAGGCGTGGCAGGCATGGAAAGATATTGACCGGGAACAGGCCGAGGAAGCTCGGAAGATGTGGCGTGTTGATCAGGAAGCTACGCTGAAAAACAAAAACGCCCCCGTGGCGAAAAGCCACGAGAGCGTTGACTGGAAGCGGAGAGTGGGAGCCATACCGTGTAATGCTGCCCAGGTAGCGCCGCTGCTGGGGACAGTCCGGGCGGGGCTGCCCATGTATGCCGAGGAGAACATTGAGGGTTATATTCCGATCCGGCAGACCGACGGTGCAAAATATTTTTGGCTGAACATCCGGGGCGATAGCATGAACGCTGCGGGGATGAATGATGGCGATCAGATCCTGGTGCGCGAGCAGCCTGAAGTGGAGAATGGCGAGATCGCGGTGGTGCTAGTGAACGGCGACGAGGCCACGGTAAAGACCTTCCGGCAGGAGGGGAACCTTGTGATCCTGACACCCCGTAGCTCCAACCCGGTGCACCAGCCGCAGGTGTATGACCTGAAGAAAACGCCGGTGCAGGTTCTGGGCCGGGTGATCGAGTGCCGGAAGGTCTACTGACCTCCCTCCCGGGGCGTGGGCAACCTGAAACAAAGCATACAGAAATTCTTATAAACCTTACGCGGGCGTGCATCAAGCGCACTCGCGCGTGTATATATTCTTATTTTCTTCTATTTAGGGTCAGGATAAGGGTTTGAGTATGTTTCAGTATGTTTTGCCTAAAAACCCGCATGAACACTCACTTTTTCGTGACTACAAACGTTGCGCAGGTTTGTATGCGACTGAATGTTGCAAACAACTAGAATTTTGTTGCGTGGGTAGCGACCTGCTGCCCGTGCCTGAAAATGCAAAAACGCCCCCGGTGTTGGCGCACCGAGAGCGTTTAGATAGATCAGGCTCACCCGGAAGGTGATACACAGACCAGACATCTGTATTGTAGCACCTCCGGCTGGGCTTGTCAAAGTGTACCTGTCTTTCGGAGGTGTTTATATGGGAAAAAGAACAAATACGGCTGTCTGGATGGAAAAGCAACAGCGCTGGCAGATCAAAGTGCAGAAGAACGGGGAGCGGAGAGCGTTCACGTCAGCTACACCGGGCAGGACGGGACAGCGTGAGGCAAATCGCAAAGCCGATGCCTGGCTGGATGACGGCATCGCAAATACGCGGGTGCTGGTGGAGAATGTTTACGTGCAATGGATCGGGGAACTGAAGCTGACGACCAGCCGCTCGAACTGGGAACCGGTAGAAAGCCGCTGGAAAGTTTGGGTTAAACCGGTAATCGGTCGCCGCCGGGTTGAAGATCTGACCGAGGCACAGATGCAGACTGCGGTGAACCGTGGCTATGCGGGTGGCTTGAGTCGAAAATATCTCCGTTCCATGTGCGCTGATCTCCGGGCGTTCTGCAAGTGGATGAGACTGGGCAAAATGTCCACGCTATACCCGGAATCGCTACACGTGCCGAAGGGGGCCAGGTCGAGGGAAAAGACCATCTTGCAACCGGAAGATCTGAGAAAGCTCTTTGCCATTGATACCACCCTATGGCGCGGGGTGGCCGTACCAGATCCATATATCAACGCATACCGGTTCAGCGCGGTCACCGGGATGCGCCCGGGGGAGATGATCGGCCTGCGTTGGAGGGACGTAAAAGGCTCTGTGATCCAGATTCACCGGGCCATCAATTCCAGAGGGGAAGTGACCCGGGGCAAAAATGACAACGCCCTTCGTGCGGTACAGTTGACTCCGACGGCGGAGGAGATTCTGGCCGCGCAGCGTCTGCTGACAGGTGGGTCAGACTCAGTGTTCGGCATCAACTCAGAGAACACCTTCCGACACCGCTGGAAGCGCTACTGTGAGGTCAACGGACTTTCCTACGTTCCGCCGTATAATCTGCGGCATACCTTTGTGAGCATGGCCAAGACGCTACCGGAAGGTGCTGTAAAGCCTTTGGTCGGTCACTCCCGCCAAATGGACACCTACGGTATCTACGCCCATCTGATCGAGGGCGAAGAAAAGGAGACCACTGCCGCGCTGGAATCAGTGCTTCAGAAAATATTGCGGTAACCCACTTTAGTAACCCACTTTTTCTGGTAAAGCGTGAGCATCAAACGCCACCGGTGAATATCGGTTTTTCAAAACGGCGCATTTTCGTCAAAAATGCTACGGCGTATCCTCTCCCGGCAGTCCTTGACCGGGTTCGAGTCCCGTATCCTGCTCCAGAAAATAGCGCTCCAACGTGTAGTAAAGAACATGTTGGGGCGCTTTGCATTTTAATGCACTTTTGGGCGGGCGGCTTGTGTTTTGCCGGAAAATATGGTTCAATAGAGGAAAACAGACGGGAACGCACAGCGACTAAGAAAAAACGAGGTGGACACAATGAATCTGAAAGAAGCATTCCGCTATCAGAACAAGCTGCAGGCCCTTTTGGACGAGGCCCAGGGCATTCTGGACTGCGACGCCAACGTTACCAAGGTGGCAAACACCTACCTGCGCCACAAGGTCATGGCAGAGGCTGAGGATGAGACCATTATGGACGTGGCACAGACCGAATACGCCGAGCAGATCACCGACATTGCCCGGTTCATGCTCTACCTGCTGGAGGAGAAGGGCCGCCTGTTCGCCGCCATCCGCAAGGCAAAGGATGCGCTGGACATGGATATGGACAGCGAGGTCAGTCTGAACGCTGCGCGGCAGAGCGTGGCGCGCACTTTCAAGCGAATGAATGACCTGCGCAGCTCCGAGCAGCTGCTTTCCGGCGGCGGCACCGGCTACCGCTTTAACGCCGAGGGCAACCAGATCTCCTACTGCTGCGATGTAAAGCGGGTGACCACCATCAACTACGACCGCAAGGTCATCCACGCCGCGCTGAGCAAGCTGAACCGGCAGGCAGACGAGACCTCCAACCGGCTGGACCTCTGCCTTGTTACCTCCAAGGTGGACTACATCGTCCCCTTTGATGTGAACGCCAGCTTTGCCGAGGCGTTTGAGACATATCTGGAAAGCGCCAACCGTTAAACCACGCTCTACCGGCTATTTTGGGTGCGGCAAGCGCCGGGAGCGCGGCTGCCGGTTCAGGTGCAGATGAACGATAATGCTGCACAGTTCCGCAAGGAAGTTTCGGTCCGGCTCACCTTACGAGCCAGCATAATTGAAAAATCTTGCGTTCGGCTTTTCCGCCACCGCCAGACGTTTCTTCGCCGAAACCGTCCCTTGCCCTTTCCCGCATTCCTGCTTTTGTGCTTACGTCTCCATGGGCAGGCAGGCAAGCCACCCTTTCTGAATTTGCCCCGCAGACTGCTGCGGGAGCATTTTTCCGCCTGCGGGGCGGGTGCACTGCATCCCCCATTTTGCAGGCAGAGCAAATGGCAGAAGCTGCCCTGGATGCTTGCCGTATCCAAAATGGCCGGTGCAAAACCGGAGGGATAAGCGATGAAGTGCTGCAGCCCCGGCGGTAAAAAACTGCCGGGGCTGCAATTCTTGGAGGGAGTCGTTCGTATTCCAGACAAAGCAACTGAATTTAGACAAAGACGAGGTATGATCATGTCAACCAAACCGATTCGTCCCGCTGCCGCAAATTGCATTGACCTGAGTGCAGCAGCACTTCATCTCATTGCCATGGCGCTGATGCTGATGGATCACCTGTGGGCGACCCTGCTGCCGGCGCAGGAGTTGCTGACCTGTGCCGGGCGGCTGGCGTTTCCTATCTTTGCATTTATGACAGTGGAAGGCTACTTTCATACCCGGAATCTGAAGCGTTATGCCCTGCGGCTGCTGTTGTTTGCACTACTTTCGGAAGTGCCCTTTGATCTGATGTATGGCGGGACATGGTTCTACCCGGTGCATCAGAACGTGATCTGGACGCTGCTGCTGGGGCTTCTGGGGGTGCATCTGATGGAAACGGTGCGCAAAAAGCAAAAGCTCTGGGTCTCGCTGCCGGTGTGCGCCGCAGTGGCAGCAGCAGGGGCGCTGCTGGGAACGCTGGGCATGACAGATTACTACGGTGCCGGTGTGCTGACCGTGTTTGCTTTTTACATTTTCCGGGGCCGGAAATGGTGGTGCCTGCTGGGACAGGTGCTGACCCTGTACTGGATCAACGTGGTGCTTCTGGGCGGGCTGATGTACCCCATCCGGCTGTTCGGCATGGAGTTTGAGCTGTGTCAGCAGGGGCTTGCGCTGCTGGCGCTGGTGCCCATCTGGCTGTATCGCGGGCGGCAGGGCTGCCACAGCAAACCGTTCCAGTATGCCTGCTACGCCTTTTACCCGGTACACATGCTGCTGCTTGTGCTGGCGCTGAATTTCGTGAACCGATAAGAACGTAACTGTATCCCTGCGGGCCATGGATGCCTGCAATCTGATGGTATCCCGGGGGAATCTATTCTGCACTTTCCTGAGTCTGCTCTGTGGGCTTGATGGTCTTGACCCGCAAGGTGAAATACAGAAGATGGCAGACCCACACCACTGCAATACAGATCCTGCCGATGGGAGCATTTTTCATACAAAGAAAACCGATCGCCATGACAGCGGTGACCATTGCAATGATCTTGCATTTTGTTCCTGCTGTCATGGCTTTTTTCTGAACAAAGCTGTCCAGATACTTTTTGTACCGTGGTATACTGAATGGAACACCCGCAGGAGGTAAAATGCCCCATGAAAAAAGATAGATCGTTCCGCCCGGACCGGGTCCTCTCCTATTTCAGGGTGGAGTGGTTCCCGCTGCTCCTTGTGACCCTTTCGGGCCTTGTCTATAACATCGGTCTGCTGGCCGCGCCGTGGTTCGAGGGCCGGTTGGCCCAGTGCCTGGCGGATATCCTGGGCGGCAGTGAGACTGCTGCCCAAATGGCGCTGCTGGTGCTGGCCTACATTGCAGTCACACTGCTGGTGCAGGCGGCGCGCTTCATCAAACGCTTTTATGTGCGCCGCTTCGCCAACAACATCAACCGCCGGATGAAGGGCATCCTGTACGCCAATCTGGTGCGGCAGAGCCGGGCAGCGCTGGAAAAAGAGGGGGCCGGTGAACTGATGACCAAGGCCATCGCCGATGTGGACGACTGTGTGGAGGGAATGCGCAAGTTCACCACGGAGGTGTTCGACACCGGTGTGGCGCTGGCGGGCTATGCGGTCATGCTGCTGGTGTACGACTGGCGGCTGGCGATCCTGGGCCTGCTTTTTACTCCCGTGTCCTATGTCTGCGCGGCAGGGATGAAAAAGCCGGTGCAGCGCGCCGGTGCGGCCTATAAAAAGGCCGCCGGTGCCCTGAGCAGTGCCACGCTGGACCGTGCCCGGAATGCCGTGACCTACCGCATCTACGGCTGCGAGGAGGCCCGGATGGAAAAATACGAGGAGGCCCTGAGCCTTTACGAAAAGACTGCCGTGCGGAACAACGTGTGGCAGTCCGCGCTGCCGCCGCTTTATCTGGCGGCATCCGAGGCAGGGACCCTCTTCATCCTGTGGTTCGGCGCAAAGAATGTGCTGGGCACCGGCTGGAGCAGCTGGGATATCGCCGCCTTCACCACCTTCCTTTCCTGTTTCACCAAGCTGGTGGTCAAATCCTCCAAGGTGGCCAAGCTCTTCAACGCGGTGCAAAAGGCAGAGGTCTCCTGGAAGCGCATCAGACCCCTGATGAAAACACCCGAGCAGCTGGATGCCCTGCAGATCCCGGCGGCACAGGATGTGACGCTGAAAGAACTCGCCTTCTCCTATGGCGAAGAGCCTGTCTTCTCCGGCCTGAGCCTGACGGCCCATCCCGGCGATATCATCGGCATCACCGGCCCGGTCGCCTGTGGAAAATCCACCCTCGGCCGCGTGTTTCTTTGTGAAGCACCCTATCAGGGCTCGGTCTGCTTTGGCGGCAGGGAACTTTCCACCCTGACCCCGCGCCAGATCGCCGCCACGGTCGGTTATCTGGGCCATGACCCGGAACTGAGCGCCGACACCGTGCAGAATAATGTTCTCTGCGGCAGCGAACAGGATGCCATGCCGTGGCTTGCAGCCGCTGCCCTGAAGGAGGAAGTGCTGGCCATGGAAAAGGGTACGGAGACGGTCATCGGCAGCGGCGGCACCCGCCTTTCCGGCGGGCAGGCACAGCGTCTGGCATTGGCCCGGACGCTGGCCCATCCCCGCCCGGTGCTGGTGCTGGATGACCCATTCTCGGCACTGGACCGCAGCACCGAGGATGCGATCTTTGCCGAGCTGCAGGCGTATGCCAGGGATAAGGTGGTGTTCCTGATCTCCCACCGGCTGTACCATTTCCCGCAGATGCAGCAGATCATCTTTATGGAGGGCGGCAGGACCACCGTTGGCACCCACGAGGAGCTGATGGAAGCGGTTCCGGTCTACCGCCAGCTGTATGAAAGCCAGACCGGCCTGAAAGGGGGAGAGGGCGCATGAACATGAAAAAGAAAAATGATCACGGCGTATTTGCTGCCGTCCGGATGGCAGCGGCTTCACACCGCCTTCTCACGGTGGGCACGGTGCTGTGCGTGGCAGCTTCGGTGGCGGCATCCCTGCTGCCGCCCCTGCTGCTGGCCCGGGTCATCGACCGTCTGACCGCGGGCCTCCCGCTGTCCTTTCTGGCCGTGCTGCTCTACTTCGGCAGCCTTGCACTGGAAGGTGTGCTCACCTCGGCGCAGGAAAGCCTGCTGGTGCTCTTTGGCCAGAGGATGACCCATGCCCTGCGCTCGGAGATGTCCCGGAAGCTGAGCCGCCTGCCCGCTGGTACACTGGCAGAGCAGAACCCCGGCGAGGTGGCCGCCCGCTTTTCGGGCGATGTGGACACGGTGGAAGCCCTGTTCACTTCCGGCATCATCAGCATGGCAGCAGATGCCTGCCGCATCGTCTCCATCATGGGGGTCATTGCGGTGAAAAACACCGGCCTTGCGCTGATCCTGCTGCTGGTGCTGCCGCTGTTTGCCGTGTTCACCCGTTATGTCCAGAAGCGGATGCTGGCCGCGCAGCTGGACAACCGCCGCGCGGTCGCCGCTGTCTCCGGGCAGGTGCCCGAGACTCTGCACAACATCCGCACCATCCGGGCGCTGGGGCTGGAGGATTACATGGAGCGCCGGTATGACCGGTGCCTCGGTGACAGCTATGCCGCCATGGAGCGCACCAATTTTTATGATGCCGTCTATTCGCCGGTGGTGCTGCTGCTGAATGCCGCTGTGGTCGGCATCGTGATGCTGCTCTCCGCTTCGGGGAACGCACAGCTTCTGACCCTGTTCGGCATGTCGGTGGGCACTTCGGTGGCCGTCATCAACTACATCTCCCGCATCTTCGCCCCCATTGAGAGCCTGGGCATGGAGATCCAGACCATCCAGTCGGCCATGGCGGGTGTCAGGCGCATCGATGCCTTTCTCGACCAGCCGGAGCGCACGATCCCTCCCGCGCGCAGGGAGGCTGCCCGGGGCGATGTGGAATTTGCGCACGTCACCTTCGGCTATGGGGAACGGCACGTTCTGAAGGATTTTTCCATGACCGTGAAACAGGGGGAGCAGGTCACGCTGGTGGGCCGCACCGGTGCGGGCAAGAGCACCGTGTTCAAGCTCTTGCTGGGCCTGTATCAGCCAGAGGCCGGTACGGTGACCATCGGCGGCGTGAAGGTGGGGGACATCACCGACCGGGAGCGCCGCACCTGCATCGGCTGTGTGGAACAGCATTTCTCCCGCGTGCCGGGCACCGTGCTGGAACAGATCACGCTGGGAGACCCGCGGATCACCGGGGAAATGGCAAGGGATGCCGCCGCACTGGCCGGGATCGATGCTGCCATCCGGGCTCTGCCGGAGGGCTATGACACTGTCTGTACCGAGGGCATCTTCTCGCAGGGCGAGTGGCAGCTGCTGTCCATTGCCCGTGCCGCTGCCGCAGACCCCGCCGTGCTGCTGCTGGATGAGATCACCGCCAATCTGGATGCCGAAACCGAGGCCCGCGTGCTGGAGGCTCTGCGCCGTGCCTCCGCGGGCCGCACGGTGCTCTCCGTCTCCCACCGCGTCTATGAAAATCTTGGCGGCAGAACGATTGAGATCAGGACCCGGGAATGACGTATGACAAAAACGCCCCCTGTGCGCCGCAGCAGGCACACAGGGGGCGTTCTGGTATGCTCAATTCTTTTCGATGTAGACGCTGGTGGAGGGGAAGGCGAAGTTCACGCCGTCTGCCTGCATCACGTCCATGATGTTCAGATTCAGGTCGTTCTGCTGCTGCAGGAAGGTGGCATAGACGTTGGTGGTCAGGTAGGCCGAGATGAGGATGTTGATGCTGGAATCGCCAAAGCTGGTCAGCCGGACGATGTTGGTGCCCTTGTTGGTGTAAGGGCTGTTGTCCAGCATGGCCTGCAGGTCAGCCATCAGCTTTTCCAGCTGGGCACGGGTGGTGCCGTAGGTGACACCAAGGGTGAACTTATAGGGCCGCATGGTGCGCAGGGCCGCGTTCTGGACAGTGGAGGCGCAGATCTGGCTGTTGGTGATAATGACCACGCTGTGGTCCATGGAGCGGATGCGGGTGGAGCGGAAGTTGATGTCGATGACCTCGCCCTCCACATTGCCCACGGTGATCCAGTCGCCGATGGAAAAGGGTTTGTCCAGCAGGATGACGATGCCGCTGAACAGGTTGCTGGCGCTTTCCTGCGCGGCCAGCGAGATGGTCAGGCCCACAAGACCGGCACCGGCTACGATGCTGCCGATGGGGAAGCCGACGATCTGCGCGCAGGTGGCAACACCCAGAATGATGACCAGCACTTTGTAAGTGGTGTCCAGCAGGGAGCGCAGGGTCTTGTTGCTCCGGATCTCCGGGCTGAAGGAGGCCAGCAGCAGGTCGGCTACCTCAGAAGCGTTGTACAGGCCCTGACAGAACAGGAGGGTCGCTGCGATCTTATAGGCCGTGAACAGAAACTTTGTCAGGCCCGGAATGGCCCACGGCAGGCTGGTCAGGGCCAGATACAGGCCGCTGTAAAAGGCCATCCGCGCCAAAGGGCTCTGTAAGCTGCGCAGGAGGATGGGCGTGGCGGCAAAGTGCCAGCTGCGGGCCTGCAGAGCGGGAAAGATCTTCCGGCGCAGCAGCCAGCCGACCAGAAGCCCTGCAAAAACGATGACAGCGGCGCAGACAGCCCGGGCAGCCAGCGCCCACCAGCCCTCCAGCAAAAAAGGCCCGATCTCGAACCCGAGGTCACGAACGGTAAAAATCATGGCAAAAAGCTCCTTGTATCAGAAATTGTAACATCCTGTCCCACAGTATACCATATCCGGCCCGTGCAGGGCAAATAAAAAAGGGGTTGACAAGGCGGAGCAGCCGCGTTATACTCTTGGCCAGAAAGTTCGTTTCAGGGCGGGGTGAGATTCCCCACTGGCGGTACAGCCCGCGACCACCCGCAAGGGTGCTGACCCGGTGAGACTCCGGGGCCAACGGTATAGTCCGGATGCAAGAAACGGCAGGCAATACGATTTGTCTACGCGCCCTGTTGCAGTGTTTGCTGCGGCAGGGCGCGTTTTTGATTGTCTTCCCGGTTCCGAACCACGCGAAAGGGGCTTTCCAATCTATGATTTGGGGCAAAAACGCCCCGGGAGGATATTACCATGAAGAAAAACACGACCCGCAACCTGACCGTTGCCGCCATGCTCAGCGCGGTGGCCTTTATCCTGATGTTCATCGAGTTCCCGCTCCCGATGCTCATCCCGTCCTTCGTCAAGATGGACTTCTCCGACCTGCCCGCTCTTCTGGGTGCCTTTGCCCTTGGCCCGGTGTACGGTGTGATCATCAGCTTTATGAAGAACCTGCTCCATGTGGTCATCAAGGGTACCTCTACCGCGCTGGTGGGTGAGCTGTGCAACTTCATGCTGGGTGCGGTGTTCTCCGCACTGGCCGGTTACCTCTACAAGCACCACAAGAGCCGCAAGAACGCCATCATCGGTGCCGTGGCCGGTGCCGTGGCCATGGCCCTGTTCAGTGTGCCGTCCAACTACTTCATCACCTACCCGGCCTACGTCAAGTTCTACCACATGCCGCTGGAAGCCATCCTGGGCATGTATCAGGCTATCCTGCCCTCTGCAAACAGCCTTATCAAGTGCCTGGTCATCTTCAATATGCCCTTCACTCTGGTCAAGGGCCTGCTGGATGCCCTGATCTGCATGTTGATCTATAAGCCGCTCTCTCCCATCCTGCATGGCCGGAAGTGAGTGATAAAAAAGAAAGGACGCGAGAGCGTCCTTTCTTTTTTGCTTTTATCGATTCGATTTAAGACAGCGCGCCCTTTTCCAGCCACTTGCCCCGGGCAAGGCGGATAAGGAACAGCAGGCCCCGGATGCTCAGTTCGCAGCACATGGCACCCCAAACGCCCATCAGGCCCAGCCGGGGAGCCAGCAGGAACGCCAGCGTCAGCCGGATGCACCACATGCTGAATATGTTCAGCACAAAACAGGAGGTGCTGTCGCCCGCACCCTGCATGGCACCGCTGGCCACGATGGAAGCGCCGAACATGGGCTCGGCCCAGGCTTCGATGCGCAAAACCTGAGCACCCAGAGCGATGACAGCCGCATCGGTGGTGAAAAGGCTCATCAGGGTGGGGGCAAAGATCCACAGACCAACGCCGGAAAGGGCCATGACCCCCATGCCAAGGTCGGTGCACAGCCAGGCAAACCGCTTGGCCATATCCTTCCGGTTGGCACCCACGGCCTGGCCGATGAGGGTGACAGCTGCGCTCTGGATGCCGTAGCCTGCCATGTAGCACAGGCCCTCGGCGTTGACAGCCAGGCTGTTGGCGGCAATGGCCACGGTACCCAGGCCGGCCACGATGCGCACCAACACCACCTGCGCCAGAGAGATGGCGGCGCGCTCTCCCGCCAGAGGGCCGCCGACCCACAGCAGGTTCCGCAGGCAGGAGCGGGTGATCTTCCAGGGAGCGGGCTTCCGGATGCAGAGGGGGCCTTCCCGCAGCAGCAGGATGGCCAAAGCCAGCAGGCCGCCCACCACAGTGGCCAGGGCGGTGCCCAGGGCTGCGCCGGGCACACCCAGCCCGGCACCCCAGACGGTGATGCCCCACAGCGTCCGGGTGGGGTTGATGAGGAAGAAGTTGAAGATGGCATCCAACACGCAGACCAACACGCTGATGAGGCTGGCGGTCAGGGCGTTGCCTGCCGCCCGGAGGATGGAGAGGTACAAGCCCATGGCCATGGTGAAGGGCAGCGCCGCTGACCAGATGGCAAAGTAGGCTGTGGCGTTTGCCCGCAGGGAGGGATCAGCTCCCAGCCACCCCGGCAGAAAGGGGCTGATGCCCAGGCCGAAGAGAGCGGCTCCCACGCCCAGGATCACATTGAATAGCATGGCCTGCCGCAGCACACTGCGGGCATCATCCTGCCGGTCGGCCCCCAGATACTGGGCGATCTGGATGGAGAGGGCAGTGTACAGGCCTACCAGAACACCGTGGAGCAGCCAGGTGCTGGAGCTGACGATGCCGATGGAAGCGGTAGCTTCTGCACCGATGTGGCCCACCATGGCAGCATCGATGTATCCCATGGCAGTGACCACCAGCTGCTCCAGAATGGAGGGGATGCTCAGTGCCAGAGCCACCTGGGCCGTCTGGCGGGAGGGGGTGGTCTCACCCTGCCGCATCCGGGCCGAAAGCTGTTCAAGTGAAAGTTTCATGTATTCTCCTTTTTCTCCGATTTTCCTGTGAGACAAAAAAATACCCTCGAAAGGGCGTTTGTCCATCCATTATAGACAGGGGGGCGAAAAATGTCAACCCATCAGCCCATGGGGTAGCCATTGCCCCAGAGATTGATTTTTTGGCCCGGGCGTGATACACTTCATTTGTATCCAGCCGTGAAAGAACAGGAACGGCCTCTGCCGCTCCGGGAAAGAGGAAAAAAACTATGCTTCAACTGCTTTCTGGCAACCCGCGCACCGTGGATGCGCTGGGCTTTCTGCTTGCATTTGCGCTGACCGCGCTGATGGACTCGGTGTTCCACGATAAGCTCCCCCACGACCATGGCCGCGCGTTTGCCGTGAATGGCGAACTCTCCAAGGGCAAGGCCCGGGGTTCCGGCCTCATTTTTGTGCTCTGCATCGCACTGGTCACGCTGGCCGTGGTGCCCTTTAAGGCAGAGTATGTCATCTACACCGTCCTGCTCATTGCGTCCATGCTCTCCGGCTATTTTGACGATGCCGCCGAGACTGCCTGGAACGAGTACAAAAAGGGCCTGATCGATCTGGTCATCGCCGTTGTGGCGGGCGTGACCTACCTGAACTTCAACGGCACGGAGGTCAACTTCCTGAGCTGGAGCTTCAGCCTGCCCTATGCCGTCTACCTCATCCTGATCATCGTCCTGATCTGGGCCAGCATCAACGTGGTCAACTGCACCGATGGCGTGGACGGCCTTTCCGCCAGCCTTGCCGTGGTCAGCATCGGCACCTTCCTGCTGGCCTACTGGGAGGAGCTGGGGGATTACGCCACCGCCGGCATCGTGTTCATTGGTGCCCTGCTGGCCTACCTGTGGCAGAATGCCAAGCCTTCCACCCTGCTGATGGGGGACGCGGGCAGCCGCGCCATGGGCTTCTTCCTGGCCGTCCTGGCCCTCAAGAGCAGCCATCCCTTCGCCTTCCTGCTGGCCGCGCTGGTGTTCATCGTGGACGGCAGCCTGGGCATCCTGAAGATCAGCTTCAAGCGGTTTTTGCACATCTCCATCCTCAAGAACACCCTGACCCCGCTGCACGACCATGTGCGCAAGCGTCTGGGCTGGAGCGATGAGCAGGTCGTGGCCCGCTGGCTCATCCTGCAGGCTGTGGCATCCGCCTGGCTGCTGCTGTTGGTGCGGTAAAACACAAAAGGAAATGCAGCGCCCGCACAGGAAAGCTCCTGCGCGGGCGTTTTGCTGTTCTGGTCCGGGAGGAAAGTTCCAGCTTCCGGTACAGCGTTTCCAGACAGGCTGGGTCACGAATTTCCTGCATGAGTTCACCTCATTTCTTTTGTTTTATTGTGCCATGTGTCACAAACAAATGCAAGCAAAACCCTTATAATAGGGACGAAAGTGGAGGAAAAACCAATGGATTCTATTTTTGATCTCGATCATCTGTACCGCACCTATTTCAAGATGGCGCTGCCCTCGGTGTTCGGCCTGATGGTGAGCGTGGTGTATAATCTTGCCGATACCTTTTTCATTGCGCAGTCCAACAATACGGCGCTGATTGCGGGTGTTTCGCTCTGTGCGCCGGTGTTCACAGCCCTCATGGCCTTTGGCAACATCTACGGCCAGGGCGGCAGCTCACTCATTTCCCGCCTGCTGGGACAGGACGACCGTGAGGGCACCGGCCGGGTCAGCTCGTTCTGCTTCTATGTGGCCCTGACCACGGGCGTGGTGTTGGCAGTCCTGATGATGCTGTTCCGCGTCCCGCTGCTGGGCATTCTGGGTGCGACTGCTGAGACGATGCCGCACGCAGAGGCCTATTACACCGTGCTTGCCATTGGTGCCCCGGCCACGGTGCTGAACTTTATCCATTCCAACCTCGTCCGCTGCGAGGGCATGGCCACCCAGTCCATGATCGGCAGCATCGGCGGCACGGTCATCAACATCATCCTCGATCCCATCCTCATCACCACAGTGGGCTGGGGCGCAAGGGGCGCGGCCATTGCCACCATTGTGGGCTACCTGTGCAGCGACCTGTACTTCCTGTGGCTGCTCCACAAAAAGAGCCGCTGCCTGTCTGTCAAGCTGTCCCAGTGCCACGTCACGGGCAGGGAGCTGCAGCAGATTTTGGGCGTGGGTGTTACTGCCGCGCTGAGCAACCTGATGCAGAGCCTGACTGTCATTGTGATGAACCAGTTCCTCTTGCCCTACGGCAACGACAAAATTGCCGCCATGGGCATTGCCAGCAAGGTGAGCATGATCGCCCAGCTGGTTCTGGTTGGCTTCTCGTTCGGCGGCATCCCACTGTTTGGTTACCTGTACGGCGCAAAAAAGCGGGACGTGATGCGCAAGCTCATCCGCTTCTGTCTGACCTTCCTCGTCTCCATCGCCGTGGTGCTGTCCCTCATCCTCTGCCTGAATTCCGGGGCGCTGATGCGGCTCTTCGTGCAGGATGCCGGGATGATCGCCACTGGTGCGCAGATGCTCCGCTGGCAGGTCTACACCGCAGCCTTTGGCGGCGTGGTACTCCTGCTCACGGTGTTGTTCCAGGCAACTGGTAAAATCATACCGTCCTTCCTGCTCTCCATCAGCCGTCAGGGCGTGGTGTTTCTGTTGGCACTGGTGGTCTGCGTACATCTGTTCCAGTATCAGGGCGTGCTGATGGCTCAGGCTGTGGCCGACATCCTGAGCGCTGCGCTGGCCCTTGGCCTGCTGGCGGCCAGCCGCGATATCATCGCAAAACAGTAAACACAAAAACGCCCGGAGGGCCGCTGAAAGCTGCGGTTCTCCGGGCATTTTTAGTATTCGATGCCTTTGCGCGCCTTGATGCCCTTCTGGTAGGGGTGGCGGCAGCATTTCATCTCGGTGGAGTAGTCGGCGGCATCCAGCATCCACTGCGGGGCCTTGTGGGCGGTCAGCGCGCATTCCTGCGCGGCGGGGCGTTCCAGCACGGCCCGCCGGAGCAGGTCTTTGTCCACCATGTCCAGCTCCCAGGCCGAACCGGCCTCATCTAAAATGAGCAGGTCGGCAGGCTCGGCCAGTGCGGCGGTCAGGTTTTCGTTCTGCACGGCCCGGGCAGCGGCCTTTTCCGCTTCGTTCATCTGGAACACGAACTTCTGCCCGCCCTTGCCCCGGAAAATTTTTGCCCCCAGCTGGGCCAGCAGAGGGATCTCGCCGCTCTGCCCGCCCTTGAGGAACTGCACGATGACAACCCGTTTGCCGCTGCCCAGTGCGCGGAGGGCAAGGCCCATGGCGGCGGTGGTCTTCCCCTTGCCGTCGCCCCAGTAGAGATGCAGCAGGCCCTGTTCCATCATCCGTTCTCCTTTGTGTACTGCACGGTCTCCACCAGGTGCAGGATGTGCTGCTCCGGCCAGTCCCGGGCATCCAGCACATAGCCGCCCGCGTTGGGGCCGCACCAGTCGTGAAAGCTGCGGCGGGGCATGCCAAACCGCTCCAGTGCGGCCATCTGGGTGCCGCCGTGGGCCACGATGACCAGCCGCTCCTGCCCTTCGGCAAGGGCCTTGTCAATGAGGTTGGCCAGCGTTTTGCACACCCTGTTGCAGAAATCGCTCCTGCGCTCCCCGTCCGGGTGGGCAGCGTGCTCGTTTTCCTGCACCCATACCAGATATTCCGGGTCCTGCTCCACCTGCACGAAGGTCTGGCCCTCGAACCGGCCGAAGTTCATCTCCTTCAGCCCGTCCACCGGAATGAGCTTTGCCTCGGGAAAGAACACCCGCGCCGTCTGGGCGGTGCGCTGCAGCGGGGTGACATAGACCACCTCCGGTGAAAAATCTGCCTGCCGCAGCTGGGCGATGCCCGCGGCGGAAAGGGGGATGTCCCGCTGGCCCTGATATCGTTTTTGCGCGTTGTACTCCGTCTGGCCGTGACGCAGCAGATAAATGAGCATAATCGTTCTCCTTTTTGGTTTGTTCTGCACCATTATAGCCTATTTTGCGGTTATTTTCCAGCCATGCTCTTGCAATTCTTCCGCATTTCAGATATATTGAGTGGGTATGAAATTTCAGGGGAGAGAAGTGTCAATGGAGATCCGGGACCGGAAAGCAGCGCAGCGCCGGGCGGGCATCATGGCCCGCAGGGGTCTGCCGCAGGCAGAAAGAGCGGCGGCCAATGCAGCCATCTGTGCCCGCCTTCTGGCCATGTCCTGCTTCCAAAAGGCAGAGAATCTGCTGCTCTACGCCGCTTTTGGCGGGGAGGTGGATCTTGCTGTGCTGGCAGAGCAGGCGGCCCGGCTGGGCAAAACGGTGGCCTATCCGGTCTGTGGGGAAAACTTTACCCTGACCGCCGCCGTGCCGGGGCCGGACGGCTGGGAGGTGGGGGTTTACGGCATCCGCACACCGGTTCTGGAGCGGGCGGCGCTCATCCGGCCGGAGGCGCTTGATCTGGTGCTGGTGCCCTGCACTGCCTTTGATGCGGTCTGCCGCAGGGTGGGCATGGGCAAGGGCTACTATGACCGCTACCTGCCCAGGTGCCGGAACGCCGTGGCGCTGGGCGTGGCCTTTGAGGCCCAGCGGGTGCCGGAAGCGGCTGCAGATGAACAGGACTGGCAGCTGGATGGATTTGTAACAGAGAGGAAAGTATATCGTGGAACTGATGAATTTGAGCTGTGAAGGTTTTCTGGAGGAACTGGCCAGCAAGGCGGCGGCTCCGGGCGGCGGCGGCGCTTCGGCGCTGGTGGGCGCGGCCGGTGTGGCGCTGGGCAGCATGGTGGGCAGCCTGACCGTGGGCAAAAAGAAATATGCTGCCGTAGAAGCGGACATCGCTGCCCTGAATGTCCGGGCCGAGGCCCTGCGCAAGCAGCTGGAAGCGCTGGTGCAGGCCGACGCGGAGGCCTTTCTGCCTGTTGCGGCGGCCTACAAGCTGCCGAAAGAGACCCCGGAACAGCAGGCCCACAAGGCCGCGGTGCTGGAAAAGGCACTGGACAGAGCCTGCGCCGTGCCGCTGGAGGTGATGACTGCCTGCGGTGAGGGCATCGCGCTGGCCGCAGAGTACGCCGAAAAGGGCAGCGTCCTGGCCCGTTCTGATGCCGGATGCGCGGCGCTGTTCTGCAAGGCAGCCATGCAGGCGGCGGGGCTGAACGTGAAGGTCAACACCCGCCTGATGGCAGACAAAGCCCATGCGGATGCGCTGGAGGCCAGAGCGGAACAGCTGCTGGCCGAGTTTGTGCCGCAGGCTGACAGGGTCTATCAGACTGTATCAAATGAGTGAGGGGAGAAGAAAATGGCTCAGATCTTGAAGGGTGCGCCCGTGGTGGCCGCCATGAACGAAGCAAACGCCGCGCGCTGTGCCGCGCTGAAGGAAAAGGGTATCGTGCCCACGCTGGCTGTGGTGCGGGTCGGTGCGCGGGAGGATGACATTTCTTATGAAAAGGGGATCGTCACCCGGTGCGGTAAGGTTGGCGTGGAGGTGCGGCAGTTCCATCTGGCGGAAGATGTTACGCAGGAGGAACTGCTGGATGTGATCCGGCAGATCAATGGGGATGCATCGGTTCACGGGTGCCTGATCTTCCGGCCCCTGCCAAAGCGGTTCGATGACCGCAGGATCCAGGAGGCGCTTGCCCCGGAAAAGGATGTGGACGGCATCACGGACGGCTCGATGGCCGGTGTGTTCACCAACATGCCCATCGGCTATCCGCCCTGCACGGCGCAGGCCTGCCTTGAGATCCTGAAATACTACAACGTGCCGCTTTCCGGCAAACGGGCCGTGGTCGTGGGCCGCAGCCTGGTGGTGGGCAAGCCCGTTGCCATGATGCTGGACCGGGAGAACGCTACCGTGACCCTCTGCAATTCCCGCACCCAGGACCTGCCCGCCCTCTGCCGGGAGGCCGATGTGCTGGTGGTCGCCATGGGCAGGCGGGGAGCCATCGGGGCCGATTGCCTGCGGGAAGGTCAGGTCGTGGTGGATGTGGGCATCCACGTCAACGAAGAGGGCAAGCTCTGCGGCGATGTCCGCTTTGATGAGGCAGAACCCATCGTGGAGGCTGTCACCCCGGTGCCCGGCGGTGTGGGCACAGTGACCACCTCTGTGTTGGTGGGCCATGTGGTGGATGCCGCATCCGCACAGTAAAACAGAAAACAACAGGCGGTACCGGAAATTTCCGGCACCGCCTGTTGTTTTTATACGGTTGCAAGCACGGCAAGGATGCTCTGCCAGCGGGGGTTCTGCACCTGCTGCGCGGCACGGCGGGGCGCGGAAGGTGAAACCGTGCGGGCAGGACGCTGGACGCAGTCAGCCGGCTGCGCAAAGGGGGAGGCGAGTTCGGCCTGCCAACGGGCGGCCAGTGCCATGGCTTCAGGGCTGGATTGCAGGGTGCGGCGCTCCGTTCCGGCCAGAAAATCGCCCAGCCAGCAGAGAATGGCCGCAATGGGCAGGCAGTCGGCGGCACGGGTGGACCAGTAGTTCCACTCGCCGCCCCGGCCCACAAAGCTCTCCACGGTGATCATGGCACCTTCCCGGGCAGACTGAGGCAGGCAGGAGCGGGAGATGCCTGCCGCACGGCGCAGCTCCCGCAGAATGATCTCAGTACGGCCCGCGTCCAGGGTGTCATCCCGGATGCAGGCGGAAAAGTCCGCGCTGTCCAGCAGGCTCTCGGCCCGGGTGGGGAATTGCCCTGTCATCTCGCCGGATGCGTTGTGGCAGAGCTGCCAGCCCTTGCGGAACAGCTGGAAGTTCAGGTTGCGGCGGCCCATGGTGGAGTAAAACACCCGGGCGCGGCCATTGGGAGACTGCCGCAGCTCCAGATAGGCATCAGCGCCGCCCAGGTCCTGTACCTTGACGGTCAGGAGCAGGGAAGAATTGTTTTTCTGTGCGGACATGGCACGGTGCATTTCTTCAAAATAGCGGCTGGCATCCATAGCGGGTCTCCTCTCTGGTTTTGGATGATGTGTCGGAAACCATCCATCGGTTGTTCTCTGCCTGCATTATAGCACATGCAACAACGAAATACAACTATAAGTTTGACAAAAACCAAAATATTTTGGAAATCCAGGAATGCGGACAAACGAATTGGTTGTAAATGGAAAAGGCTTCTCCCATCGGAGAAGCCTTTTGTGGTGGCAGGATTCAATCGCCCAGCTCCCGGATCTCATTCTGGATGAGCCGCCCGGCGGCGCGTGCCAGCTGATCCATGCCCCGGATGCGGGCGAGATTTTTGCCGTAGATGCGTTCTGCATCGTGGCTGGAGCTGTCCTCGCCCATGAACACGGCAGAAACACGCAGACCCCTGCGCTGCAGGTCGCGTACCTCAGCAGCGGCATCGTCCACGCCGTAGGAGCCGCCGTAATCACAACCCAACGGTTGTTCCGGGCTGGGCGGCACGCGGCGGCTGTCGTTGGGGGAAGCATCCGTCAGCAGGATGAGCAGATGCCGGGGCGCGGGACCGGGGTCAAAGCTGACCAGATCGCCTGCCGCCCGCAGGGCAAGGCCGTCGCGGTTCCAGCCCGATGCAAAATACTGGTCGATCCCCTGCAGGCTTTTGTCCGCAAAGCCCTTGAGCACCCGCAGAACCGTATAGCCCCGCAGGCTGCAGAAGCTGCTGACCCGCACCGGGATGCCGCAGGCGGCAAGGCTCTGGGCCAGGATCGTGCCCTGCGCCGCAATGACCTCCTGACAGTGGAGCCGGGAAGCCGAAGCGTCCAGCAGCAGGTCCACGGTGAAGGAGGGCTGATTCTCCTCCTCGGCACAGCGGAACACCCGGCTGTCGTTCAGAAGGGGAGCGCGCCAGACCCGCTCCGGGTCCAGAGCGCCGCTGCGGGCGATCCGGGCATTGGGCTGCTGGTGGACCAGAATGCAGTTGCGGATCTGCTCGGTGAGCCGGAGCACTACGCTGCGGTGAAGCGCCCGGTTTTTGGCATAGTAGGCGCGGTTGCGGTCGGCCTGCAGCTGAGCCTGCTCGGCCAGGTGCTTTGCCTCCGGTGTGGGGGCCTGTTCCGGGCTGGGCACGCCGGAGGCAAACCAGAGGCGGCACCCGAGGTGCGCCCCGGTGCAGAGCGCCTGCTCGGCCTTGCGCAGACGCTCGGGCGGATAGAGGGAACGGCCAAAGCAGCTTTCAATGTAGGCGCGGTCCTCGGCGGCATTCTGCCGCAGGGTGATGTGGGCCAGCCGCTTGTCTGCCGTGGGGCCGAAGCCGCCCGCTTCCACAGAACCGGAGTGCTCCACGGTCAGCCGGTCGGTCTTGATCATCTGGGTGGGCAGCGTTTTGGTGGCAAGAGAGGCCAGCAGCCCCTCCAGATGCAAATGAAGCCCCACTTTGTGCCGGATCTTGCCGTCAAACAGGGCAAACCTTGCAAACAGGCCCAGCAGCTCACCCTTGAGCTGGCCGGGCTGGGGCGGTTGGGCTGGGGAAAGTGCCTCTGCCAGCCGGCGCTCGTAGGGGGTCATCACAGGCGGATGCCTGCCCTGTACGGTGCGCCAGCGGTCAGCCTGCATGGTGTAGACCAGTTGATTTTTTGCCATCCACTCCTGCCGCGAAAGCTTGTACTGGATGCCGAAGAAATAGTCCGCGTGGGCCCGGCGCAGCTCGGAAAGGACCGGGCGGCGGGGCAGTTCCAGCAGATAGACCGCGCTTTCGAGGTAGAGCCATGTCAGATCGTCCAGCTGGCTCTCCCGGAGATCGCCGTCCCATGTGGCAAAAAGGTCGCGGAGCAGGTCGTCGCCATAGTATTTGTGCACCAGCCCCACGACACAGTTCATATAAAAATCGATCGTGCCGTCGGTGTTGCGGGCCAGGAAAAGCGGCTCAAAGCCGTAGGCTCCCGCCGCCGCCCACACCTGATTGGCGG
>ONZR01000034.1_pt1 | contig 72281 bp, 58 predicted proteins | sample 1671691 | NCBI WGS metagenome assembly ONZR01 (sample SAMN06348182, study PRJEB24527) | human gut metagenome | biome: human gut; feature: ankylosing spondylitis patient; material: feces | host: Homo sapiens | place: China | collected 2015-10 | reverse complement strand
TGATCAAGATCATGAAGAAGCACAACGGTTAATTCGTTGCCTCTTAACGATTAAGAAGATATTGCCGCCTAGCATTTTTAATGCTGGGCGGCTTTTTGTTTTTATGCCTATGCAGGTTTGTGCTTGTGTGCTAAAACGCGCAAATGACTGCTCATAACGTTATAAAGTGAGAAATTCCTCTCGTTTTATTTTGTTTTCTCAATAATTTCCCTTATCTTTGCGGCATGAAACATTCTATGATAACCATATTGGGTCCTACTGCGAGCGGAAAGACGAGTCTTGCCGCTGCACTTGCTGCCAGGATTAACAGCTTGGATGCTGCGTCGTGGGGTGGCAACACGCAGGGTGCGGAGATTATCAGTGCTGATAGTCGCCAGGTGTATCGTGGTATGGACATTGGTACAGGAAAGGACTTGGAAGATTATACCATTGATGGAAAGCAGATACCTTATCATCTGATAGATATCTGTGAACCGGGTACGAAATACAATCTCTTTGAATATCAGCAAGACTTCTATGATGCTTATCTTGATATTCAGAAGAGAGGAGTGCTGCCGATTCTTTGTGGAGGTACCGGACTTTATATAGAATCGGTGCTCAAGGGATACCGTCTTTCTCCTGTTCCTCAGAATCAGGAACTTAGAGATAGATTGGCAGGTAAATCCTTGGAGGAACTCACCGTGATATTGCAAGAGTTGAAGGCTAAAACGGGATCGAATATGCACAATCGCACAGACGTGGATACTGCTCAGCGTGCTATCCGTGCCATCGAGATAGAGACGCATAATCTGGAACATCCGATGCCGGAGCGTGAACTCCCCGCTGTAGATTCACTCATCATTGGTGTGAGTATCGACCGTGATGCGCGCCGTGAGAAGATTACCCGCAGATTGAAGCAGCGCCTCCAGGAAGGAATGGTAGATGAAATAGTCACACTGTTAGATAAAGGTATTCCTGCGGAAAACCTTCTCTATTATGGGCTGGAATATAAGTTTGTTACGGAATACGTGATAGGCAAGACTACATACGAGGAAATGTTCCGGAGTCTTGAGATAGCCATCCATCAGTTTGCCAAGCGCCAGATGACTTGGTTTAGAGGCATGGAGCGAAGGGGTTTCACTATCCATTGGATAGATGCTTTGCAGCCGATGGAACAGAAAGTGGATCAAGTGATGGAATTAGTTAAAAATTCAAAGTAAAAAGCATGGCAGCTAATGAGAATAAATGGGGACTTCTTTACTGTCCCCGAGGCGGTTGGCGCAGCAACAAGCGCTGGGAAAAGATAGAAAAGGTGCTCAGGCAGCAAGGCGTGGATTACGACTTTGTGCAGAGCGAGAACCAGAAAAGCGTGGAGCGTCTGGTGAAGATGTTTGTCAACAATGGCTATAAGACGATAGTGATTGTTGGCGGAGATTCTGCGCTCAATGATGCCGTGAATTGCCTGATGCAGATGAACGAGGAAGAGCGTGATCAGGTGGCTTTGGGAGTGATACCTAACGGCTTGATGAACGACTTCGCTCATTTCTGGGGATTCGACGACAGTAATATCGAGCAGACTGTGGGTTGGCTCAAGAAGCGCCGCATCAGAAAGATAGACTTGGGTTGCATCCGATATACCAACAAGAAGGGGGATAAGTGTATCCGCTATTTCCTGAACTGTATCAATGTGGGCTTCATTGCCAATATCATGAACTTGCGACGCAAGACTCATCATGCTTTCGGCTCCAGAACCTTGTCGTTCATCCTTTCGTTCATCCTGATGATTTTCCAGCGTCTGGATTACAGGATGAACATCCATATCAATACGGATGTGATTAAGCGTAGGGTGATGACCATGTGTATCGGTAATGCTTCGGGCTATGGACAGACGCCAAATGCCGTGCCGTATAATGGATTGCTCGATGTATCTGTGGTTTATCATCCGCAGATGACGCAGCTCTTTGAAGGCATCTATCTCTTTGTGAAGGGAAAGTTCCTCAATCATAAGAGCGTGCATCCTTATCGTACCCGCGAAGTGGAGGTGCAGGCTGATCCGCATGCCTTGATAGGTATTGATGGAAGATTGATGAATACGCCAGTGGGACCTTACAAGGTGACAGCCATCCAGGAAGTCATCAACTTCCTGATACCAGTATAAGATATGAGGGTATAATATGATAATGTGCCATAAGTCATGCTAATAATGACTTATGGCACATTGCCGTTTTGTATTTATCTCTAATCTCTTATCTCTTTATCCCATATCTGCAATCTTCTTCAACTCTTCTTCGTTGAGAATCTTGATTTTTCTGACGTTCGTCTCGATGAGGCCCTCGCTGACGAATGCCGAAAGGGTTCGGATGCAGTTGCTCGTTGTCATGTTGGCAATGTTTGCCAGGTCTTCTCTGCTCAGGCTGCAATCCAGGGTGCTGTCGTCTTTTGCCAACCCGTAGGAGTCGAGCAGAAACAGGAGGGCTTCGGCAAGGCGGGCACGGATGTGCTTTTGGGTGAGGTTCACTGTGCGATCATCCGACTTTCCTATTTCTATGCTCAGGTATTTGATGAAGTAATGACCAATGTTGAAGCTTTTCTGCAACAATTTCATCAATACAGCGATGGGGAAGGAAGCCACCACGCAATTGTCTAATGACATAGCTGCGGTCTTGTAGATTTCGTCAGCGAAGTAAGCTCGGAATCCGAAAAACTCGAGTGGTTTGATGACACGGATAATCTGGTTTTTGCCAGATATGCCATCCTTGAAGATCTTCACCTTTCCCGTGAGCAGGCACATGGCTTCTGTGGGCTGCTGCTCGTTTTGATAGATGAGTTCCCCCTTCTTGAACTTTTTGAGTTCGATATGCTCAAGCAGTAAGTCGAACTGTTCGTCCTCGATACCGCCCCATAGTTTGGCTATTGCTTTAGCCGCTTTTTCCTTGTTGCTTTCTTTCTTCTTGGCCATTATCCTAGTATGTTTACTTGTTCAATTTTGGATTTCCGGATGCAAAATTACACAAAAAAAATTAAATACGTTCCTAAAAAGGGGTAAAAATATGTTTTATAACATACAAAACTCATTTTTTTCCAAAAAGTATTGACTTTTCTTTTGTCATAACGCAAAAAAGTTGTATCTTTGAATGCAATTAATATGGTCAACAAAAATTCAAAACCTTAATATAGATCTATGAGTTATCTAAAATTCGAAAAGGCCCTGATGACTAATTTACAAGAGTCATTGCCAAAAGAGTTGTTACGTACAAACCGCTCGGGTGCTTATTCGTGCTCAACGATTGTAGACTGTAATACACGAAAGTATCACGGACTGCTTGTCGTTCCAGTACCAGAACTGGACGATGATAATCACGTGCTCTTAAGTTCGCTCGACGTTACAGTGATTCAGCATGGCGCTGAGTTCAATCTTGGATTGCACAAGTACCAAGGCAACAACTACAGTCCGATGGGTCATAAGTACATTCGTGAGTTTGATTGCGATAAGGTGCCTACAACACTTTACCGCGTGGGTGGTGTAGTCCTCAAGAAAGAGGTAGTCTTCCAGCATTATGAGAACAGAATCCTGATTCGCTATACGCTGGTTGATGGTCATTCTGCCACTACACTTCGTTTCCGTCCATTCTTGGCCTTCCGTAGCGTTCGCCAGTTTACACATGAGAATGCCACAGCATCTCGTGACTATTCTGGAGTAGACAACGGAATCAAGACTTGCATGTATGCTGGCTATCCAGATCTCTATATGCAGTTCTCTAAGAAGAACGAGTTTAAATTCTGCCCAGATTGGTATCGTGGCGTGGAATATCCTAAGGAGCAGGAGAGAGGTTATGCTTCTAACGAAGACCTCTATGTACCAGGATATTTCGAGATGGGTATCAAGAAGGGTGAGACTATCGTCTTTGCTGCCTCTACTTCTGAAATCAAGACCAGTAGCTTGAAGAAGCTCTTTGATGAAGAAGTGGATGAGCGTTCGCCACGTGATAATTTCTTCCATTGCCTGGTGAATGCGGCGCATCAGTTCCATCGTCGTGAAAAGAACGACGACCGATACATCTTGGCGGGCTATCCTTGGTTCAAGTGTCGTGCCCGTGATACATTCATCTCTCTGCCGGGTCTTACCCTCTCTATCGAGGAGAACGACTACTTTGAGTTGGTGATGAAGACTGCCATGCGTGGTTACTATGAGTTTATGGAGGGCAAGCCTCTTACTGCTCATATCTCGGAAATCGAGATGCCTGACGTTCCTCTTTGGGCTATCTGGGCTCTGCAGCAGTATGCCAAGGAGACCTCTAAGGAGGAGTGCTACAAGAAGTATGGACAGTTTATCAAAGACGTAATTCATTTCATCCAGGACAACAAGCATCCTAACCTGGAGCTGATGGAGAACGGTCTGCTCTATACCAATGGCAAGGACAAGGCTGTGACTTGGATGAACTCCACTGCCAATGGCCGCCCTGTGGTTCCTCGTACGGGTTATATCGTAGAGTTCAATGCTCTGTGGTATAATGCCCTGTGCTTCTGTGCTTCTCTGGCAGGAGCCGTTGGCGAAGAGGCTGCACAGCAGGAATTGCTGGCTAGCGCAGAGGTTACCAAGAAGTCGTTCGTTGATACATTCCTCAATGAGTATGGCTATCTCTACGATTACGTGGATGGCAATATGATGGATTGGAGTGTTAGACCAAACATGATCTTCCCTGTAGCATTTGATTATTCTCCTTTGTCGCAAGACCAGAAGAAGAAGGTACTTGATATCTGTACACGTGAACTCCTGACTCCTAAGGGATTGCGTTCACTCTCTCCTAAGAGCGGTGGCTACAATCCTATTTATGTAGGTCCTCAGACTCAGCGCGACTATGCTTACCATCAGGGTACGGCATGGCCATGGCTCGGCGGTTTCTACATGGAGGCAAGTTTGAAGCTGTACAAGCGTACTCGCTTGAGCTTCGTAGAGCGCCAGATGGTGGGTTATGAGGATGAGATGTCTTATCACTGCCTCGGTACCATCAGCGAGCTCTTCGATGGCAATCCACCATTCTCTGGTCGTGGTGCCATATCTTTTGCTATGAACGTAGCAGAGATACTCCGTGCACTCGAATTACTAGAAAAGTATCAATATTAATATAAGGAGGACGCTATATGAAAGTTTTAATGTTTGGCTGGGAGTATCCTCCTCATGTATTTGGTGGCTTGGCTACTGCCAACTTTGGTATCACTCAGGGCTTGCATGCCCAGGGTGATGTTGATATTACACTGTGCCTGCCTCATCCTTTCGGTGATGAGGACCGCAGTGCATGTAAATTTGTGGCTATGAACAGTGTGCCTATCGCCTGGCGAGACGTCAATCATGACTATGTGCAGCAGCGTGTGGGCAACATCATGAATCCTGATGACTATTTCCGCTATCGTGACCACATCTATGCCGACTTTAACTATATGAATGTGAATGACCTCGGCTGTATGGACTTTGCCGGTGGTTATCCATCTAATCTCCACGACGAGATCAACAACTACAGCATCATTGCTGGCGTTGTAGCCCGTAGCGAAGAATTTGATATCATCCATGCTCATGACTGGCTGACATTCCCTGCCGGCATCCATGCCAAGAGAGTGAGCGGCAAGCCTCTGTGCATCCACGTGCATGCTACTGATTTCGACCGCAGCCGTGGTAAGGTGAACCCAACCGTGTATTCTATAGAGAAGGATGGTATGGACAATGCCGACTGCATCATGTGTGTATCTGAGTTGACCCGCCAGACCGTGATTAACCAGTATCACCAGGATCCACGCAAGTGCTTCGCCATGCACAATGCAGTGTATCCATTGAAGCAGGAGTGGCAGGATATCCCACGTCCAGACCATAAGGGTAAGGAGAAGGTGGTAACCTTCCTGGGACGTCTCACCATGCAGAAGGGTCCTGAGTATTTCGTTGAGGCTGCTAATATGGTATTGCATCGTACCCGCAACGTGCGTTTCTGCATGGCAGGTTCGGGCGATATGATGGACCAGATGATTTATCTCGCAGCCGAAAGAGGCATTGCCGACCGTTTCCACTTCCCGGGCTTCATGCGTGGTAAGCAGGTATATGAGTGCCTGAAGGATAGCGATGTATATGTGATGCCATCCGTGAGTGAGCCTTTCGGTATCTCTCCTCTGGAGGCGATGCAGTGTGGCACACCTACCATTATCTCTAAGCAGAGCGGTTGTGGAGAAATCCTCACCAACTGTATCAAGGTTGATTACTGGGACATCCATGCCCTGGCTGATGCTATTTACAGCATCTGCCACAACGAGAGTCTGTTCGACTATCTCTCGGAGGAAGGAAGAAAAGAGGTAGACCAGATTACCTGGGAGAAAGTGGGAGCCCGCATCAAGGACCTCTATCTCAAGACATTGGGATGGAAATAGTGGGCTATTAATAATCAAAAATTAATAATTAATAATTATGAAAACAATTTGTTTATATTTCGAGATACATCAGATTACCCATCTGAAACGCTACCGCTTCTTCGATATCGGTACTGATCATTATTACTATGATGATTATGAGAATGATCGTAGTATCAATGAGATTGCGGAGCGTTCCTATATGCCTGCCTTGAATGCCATTCAGGAGATGATAGAGAAGAACGGCCAGTACTTCAAGGTAGCCTTCTCTCTCTCTGGTGTGGGTATGGAGCAGTTGGAGCTCCATGCGCCTCAGGTATTGGAGAAGTTGCAGGAATTGAATAAGACTGGTTGCGTGGAGTTCCTTGCAGAGCCTTATTCTCATGGTCTTGCTTCCTTGGTCAACGAGATGAGCTTCAAGTCTGAGGTAGAGCGCCAGTGCACCAAGATTGAGGAATATTTCGGCAAGAAACCTACTGTGCTCCGTAATTCTTCTCTCATCTATAGCGATGAGATTGGTGCCGAGGTAGCTGATATGGGCTTCATCGGTATGCTTACCGAGGGTGCTAAGCATGTGTTGGGTTGGAAGTCACCTCACTATGTTTATCATTGTGCGATGAATCCAAAACTCAAGCTCTTGCTCCGTGATATCCGTTTGAGCGACGATATCTCTCTCCGCTTCTCTAACAGCGATTGGGAGGGCTATCCACTCTTCGCTGATAACTATATGAACGAAATTGCTGCCACTCCACAGGAGGAGCAGGTAATCAATATCTTCATGGAGTTGTCTGCTTTGGGCATCGCTCAGCCTCTGTCAAGCAATATCCTCGAGTTTATGAAGGCTTTGCCTCAGTGTGCTAAGGATCGTGGCATCACCTTCTCTACTCCTACAGAGATTTGCCAGAAGATGAAGTCTGTAGGCGAGATCAACGTGCCTGATACATTGAGTTGGGTAGATGAGGAGCGCGATGTAAGCTCTTGGCTCGGTAACCCGATGCAGCGTGAGGCTTTCAACAAGCTCTATAGCGTAGCCGACCGTGTTCGCATTGCCAATGACCCACGAATCAATCAGGACTGGGATTATCTGCAGGCAAGCAATAACTTCCGCTTCATGACCACCAAGCCAAGCAACGTAGGTTTGGATCGTGGCATCTATTCTAGCCCATTCGATGCATTCACCAACTATATGAATATCCTTGGTGACTTCATCTCCCGAGTAAACAACCTTTATCCTACTGAGGTGGATAATGAGCAGTTGGAGGGACTTCTGACTACCATTACCAACCAGGATCAGGAAATCGAGATGCAGGATAAGGAGATTACCCGTCTCCAGGCTAAGATTGAGAAGATTGAGGCAGAGGTAGCTAAGCTCCGTGGGGAGAAGGCGACTAAGGCTTCAGCTAAGAAGCCTGCAGCAAAGACTGCTGCCAAGAAGGCGTCAGCCAAGAAGACAGCAAAGGCTGAGCCAACAGAAGAAAAGAAGGATTAGATTTTAGATTACTCATAACTATTAATCCCCCTCGCTGCATTGATTTGCGGTGAGGGGGATTTTTTATTTCCCAAAAATATGTACATTGATCATAACGAATCCGGAAGGAAGCGTTATTTTTCAAAGTGAATCCAGTCGATATCGAAGAAGGCTGCATCGTTCTTCTTGGCTGTGCGGGTGTTGAAGAAACCGAGTTTCGCTCCAATCCACTTGCCTTCGCGCACAGTAAACGGATTGCCTATCTTGATGAACTTCTTGCCATCCAGGCTGTAGCTCCATTCTGCGATGGCCTGTATCTGGTTGGCAATGCCCTTGCTGTGTACCTTTACACGGAGCCATACGTCCTGTGTGGTGATGCGGGATGACGGGATGTCATCTACAGCATATTTCACAGTGTAAGGCTGTGGTTGCTTGCTAGTCTTGATGGCTACTTGCTTCACTACTTTCTCTGCCTTTCCCTTTTCTGCCTTCTCACAAGTTACATATTGCAAAACAACGCCTTCGTCCTTGGTATCAACAAATTTGAGTGCAGCATAGTCCATGCCCTGCATAATCATTCCTGCGCTTTCGCCCAGTACCTTATCTTTCTCCTTGTAAGCCTCTGTGCGGTTAGGAATGAACTTCACCTTGGCTGTGGCAGTGAAGTTCTCTGTAGGGAGCTTCTGGAGCAGCAGGTTAGGCAAATCATACAGGTTCTTCACATCTGCAGCCTGCTGCACGCCATAGAGGCGCAGCTTGGAGTTCTTGGCATCGCAGAAGTACCAGTACTGACTGTAAGGACCATTCCACTGCCATTGCAGACCGAGATCTACGCTGTTGAAATCATCCGATTCCTTAGGCTGGAAGTTTCCGCTTGATGGCAGGTTTGGCTTCTTCCATTGCTGAACAGGGTCGCCGCAGCCATCGCCATCCTTGTCGTCACCGATAACGAGCCAGTCGTTCACCCATTTGGCGGGTTGCAGATGAACCACACGCCCATAGGCGTGCTTATCCTGGAAATGGAGGAACCAGTCCTCGCCGTTCTGGGTATCTACCCAAGCACCCTGGTGAGGGCCGTTCACCTTCTTGTTCTTTCCCTGTGCCATGCCCACATACTCCTCGTAAGGACCGTATGGATTCTTGGAACGCAGTTCCACCTGCCAGCCATACTTCACGCCGCCCGCAGGACTCATGATGTAATAGTAGCCGTTGCGCTTGTAGAATTTGGTACCCTCGATGGTAGGTTGGTCTTCATGTCCATCATATACAATGCGTGAAGGACCAATCACCTTGGTGCCGTCTGGTGACATAGGAGCCACGAAGAGCACCGATTTGATGCCGGCTCTAGAACCGGCACAACCATGCGAAAGATAAGCCTTTCCGTCTTCATCCCACAGTGGGCAGCAGTCGATAAGACCTTTTCCCTTCATCACCCAGGTGATAGGCTCCCAAGGACCACGAGGATCTTGTGTCTTGGTCATGAAGAGCCCCTGGTCTGGATCGCCGCAATAGATGTAGAACCATCCGTCGTGATAGCGGATAGAGGGTGCCCACACATAGTTGCCATGCTGAACTTTCTTGCGCCAGTCCAAGTCTGTGCCCTGATACTCTGGCAATACAGGATAGTCATCGAGTAGTGCCGCACCGATAATCTCCCAGTTTACCAGGTCGGTGCTGTGCAGAATCTGCAGACCAGGGAAACACTGGAAGGAAGAGGAAGTCATGTAGTAGTCATTGCCCACACGGCATACATCCGGGTCAGAGTAGTCGGCGTCAATCACCGGGTTGCGATACATTCCGTTCTTCACGTTCGGATTCCATGTATGTGAAGCAGCCTTCTGTGCGTTTACTCCCATCGCTGTGAATGGAGAGCTCAAAGCGATGGTTGCGAGAACGCACAGGAGTGAATGAGATTTTATTTTCATTGTTACTGATAATTTTTAAGTAAACTATTCCGTTACCTATTTTTAAGTAACTTATTTAGTTACGTATTTCTTGTTGTTGAAAACGTAGATACCTTTGTTGAGGCTCTTCAAATCATCAGCCTTAGCATTGCTCTTTACCACTCTGCCGCTCAAGTCGTAAACGTTGTTGTCGGCTGGCTGGGTGATGGCTGTTATATTCTTGATGCCTGTAGATGTTTCTGTATAGAGAGTGAACTGCAAGATGCACTGCTTTACCTTTGGAGTGAAAGTAAGCGTGTGTTCTACTGGTGAATTAAACTCCACAGTATAGTTCTTCACGCTCTTGTCCTTTGGGAAAATGTAGGTGTCTGCATCATAGCTCGTACCATTAATTTCACCGATATAGGCATCAGCAGTATCATAGTTGTTACGGCCCTCAATATCCATCTTGGTTATCTTTACTCCATCAGGAATGATGATGGTGTATTGGTTGGCGCTAAACTTGATATAAGTAGTACCTGAACCGACATCGTATGACTTTCCCTTCTCGTTGCTGATAGCGAAGCCATTGCTGAATGAACCGGCTTTCTTATCAGTCAAAGTCTTTGAGTTCAAAGTGAAAGGACCCTTTGTGTCTGTTACGGTAGAACCTGTAGATGTAGCACCACACTGGTCATCCCATGTAGAATCAAACTTCTTGAGCCAGATAGAACCGCTGCTTACGGTAATCTTAGAGTTGTTCTTGAATACGAGATTATCTACAAAGCGGATATCGATGCCTTTCTTGGCTGAAATCTGCACGTTGTCGAGTGTCACGTTCTTGATGTGGCTCTCAGGGCGACCTACCAGGAAGATGGCATTGCCATCGCAAACATCTGTAGTCTTCACGTTCTGAAGCAGAATGTCGGTGTAGGTTGGGGTAGTGCTATCCAAAGCTCTTGCATTTGCCTTATCTACGGCAGGATCGCTGTTGTAGTTCTTGTCGTAGAAGCAGTCGATAGAGAATGGATTCTTCACGTTGGTCATGGTGAAGTTGGTGAACTTCCAGTCTTCCTCCCCACCGCCGCGCAGAGTTACCTTGTTAGTTGTTTTATCTACATCTTGACCAGTCTTCATGCGGATGCCCGCAGTAGTACCGTTCATGGTGATTTGATCAAACCATACATGCTTGATGTTTTCGGTGAAGCTGCCGATAGAAGCTCCGTGACCCGTTCCGAAATAGCAGTTCCATACATGGATATACTGTGCATCGTTGTCGCAAACTACGTTGTCATCTCCGTTGCTGATGTTACAGTTGTAGATATTAACGTATGGACCCCAGATAGAGATACCATCTGTATTATGAGATGCCTTTCCCTTGCCAGCTTCAGATGAAGGTTCGCTGATGGTTACATCATGGATAGTTGCATGGCTAGCCTTACCGCTGTTGCTGATGGTGATGTTCACACCCGGAGTATTCTGAATCTTGAAGTTGCGGAGCAAGAAGCGCTTGCCCTGCTCGAAGCGAATCATTGCACCAGGATTGAAGGTTTCACCATTCTCTCTTGCGAGCCACCAGCGTGCACCCTGACCGTCGATGACAGAAGTTTCACCTTCACCCTCGATAACTATGTCGGTAACGTTCTTGCCCTTGTTCTTTCCGCCGATGAAGACAGTCTTGGTATTAGGAGCCTTGCCATATTCCACGAGTTTCAGGGTGGCACCTGCGCAGAGGTGGAGGATGGTCTTCGCCTTGATGCTGAGCACTTCGGTCTTGCTGGTCATTTGGTCTGTGCTACCAAACATCCAGGTACCTGCAGGTATTACGACCATACCGCCAGTTGAAGGAACCGCATCAAGAGCTTTCTGGATAGCCTTGGTGTTATCTGCAGCAGATGTAGAGGCACCATAATCCTTGATGTTAAACGTATTTGCCGAAGTGATAGCAGGCAACTGAGGTAAGTTGACTGCAGTCCAACCCGCAGGGGTGTTCTGTGCGTTCTGCTCAGCAGTGATGCCGGCAAAAGTTTGTGCCTTGGCAAAGAAAGGCACAGCCATGAGTGCAGCGAGCACGATGGTTTTAATCATTTTTCTATTCATATTTTTTAGGTTTAATTTCTTTTTGGCAAAGTTACTACTTTTCTGCCGATTACTGATACAATCAGAGTATAAAAAACACGAAAACGATTACGCAATTTATCAGCCTTATCTTTATGAACTATAATAGGAAACAAAAAAGTGCAATGCTCCAAGTAAATAAGCATTGCACTAGATTTCTTATGATTTCAATATCTTGATTTCTTCAATAGATAGGCCTGTAGAATTAGCTATGATATCCAAAGGGGTGTTATAGGTCAGAAGCTTCTTGGCAATTTCCAGGCTTTTCTTTTTTTCTCCTTCTTTCATGCCTTTCTCCATGCCTTTCTCCATACCTTTCTCCATACCCTCTTTTATGCCTTTGTTAACGGCATGCTCAAGTGCTGCATAATTGTCCCACATGACCATCATGCTGTTATCATATTTCTCCTGTTCTTCTTTTGTCAGGGTCTTGGAGTCAGCGATTTCTGCCAATCTCTTGAATATCTTGTGCTGAGCCTCAAAAGGCATTAGTTCTAAAGTCTCCATATGCTTTAAATTATAAATCCAACAATCAAAAAACGTAGTACATTCTGCTTCTTTCTTTTTAAAAAGAGGCATCACTAAGTAGATAAAACGGATTTTGTTTGAATAAACCTCTCCGCTTTCCTTATCTGCAAGCACAACATCTGTTCTGAACTTCTTTGGCGTATTTTCATCTACATTAAAGTTCATGAAGCAGATTACATAAACAGGCGTGAGATGATAATCCCATCGTCCTTTTACGCCTTGATCTACTATCGTTTTTGATGCATAGTAAAGAGAACGGTCTATGAAGTAGGGCTGACTCTTGTTTTGCATCTCAACAATAATGTGCTCACCTGTGTCAGTTTCGCAAAAGACGTCGTAGATGATTCCTCGCTGGTCTTTTGTTTCTGGCAACATCTCTTTGTCCTTAAACTTCACATCCTTGATGTGCTGTTCTCCCAGGAGAAGCTGGTTTAAGAATTCTATCAGCAAGTCCTTGCTGTATTCCTGGCCGAAGATTCGTTTGAACGACCAGTCTGTGAATGGGTTGATGTATCTTGCCATATCTTTGCGATGTTATGTTCACGTTGCAAAGATACGCTTTTTCTTCGTAACTTCCAAGAAAATAATTGTAAAAATGAGATAGAGAATAAGAGAAAATAAAAAAAAGTGCAATGCCCGACTTTTGATGAGGACATTGCACCTTTAATCATATTATTTATCAGATGTAAGTACTATTACTGTACAATCCAGCGTGGGTCGCCGAAGTTACCATACTTACTCTGGTATTTGTCTTGGATAGTGAAATCACCTGTTGAAGGTGATACCCAAAGTTCTGTGGATGAAATATCTGCAGGATCTCCAATATGCAACTTTGACTTCCAAGTGTATTCATTGGTATAATATACATCAACGAATGGAGCGTTCTTGTAACTTGTTGCAGTTGCATCTGCCAACGCTGCACTCTGACCGATGAGGGTGTTGCTAACGTTAGGAACAATATTGTTGTTCTTGTTGGTATCGATGAGATACTTACTGCCCACAACTGCGTCATACAATGTACAGTGATCTACATTTACCTTTGTCATGCTGTTGGCTACAGCAATCATAGAACCTGCTGAGAGATTAGTGATGGTAGAGTTGGTGAGGTTTACTGTTTCCAACTGTGCCTCTGGAGCATCTTTACCTGCTGCCAACACACCATAAGAACCGATCTTATTGATTAAGCAGTTGTTGAAGTTGATGCTACCGATGGCAGGTTTAATTTCCTTCTGCAGACGGATAATACCACGGGTATTCTTGATATTACACTTATCGAACTGAATAGAACCGATGTTATCGTCCGTGTTCAAGTTGAGGATGTAGTCTGCGCTGTTGTCCTTATTCTCCAAGTTGAGGTTGTAGAAACGGATGAGATCTTTTTCGCCCTCAATCTTGATTTCCTTCACCTTCCATGTAGAAACGGCACCAGATGCTCCCCAGAAGTAGATGCTCTTGATGTTGGCTGGGATAGTGAGTCCCTTCTGTTCGCCAGTATCAGAACTTGTCATCTGGTAAGTTGCATTCTTAGGCATAACAATGACAACCTTGTCTGATGTTGCTTCCTTCAAAATGGTACCCAGGTCCTCGCCCTCGGCAAGAGTCATGACATCAAAGCCTTCAGGGTAAGCTTCGGTAGTCTTGAATGAATAAGTACCTCTCAGATTCTCCTTGTTCCACAACTTCACCTTGTATGAAGAGTTAGCCTTCAAGCCAGTAATGGTCAGCTTACCTGCTGCAACGTCCTCGGCAGTGAAGTCAACCTTGGTAGAATCTTCTGAACTCTTGTAATAGTAAACAGCATCGATGGTCTTACCTGCAATGAAGCTTACGGTAGCTGTGCTTGATGTAACATCAACACCTGTGATAATCTGTTCAGCCTTGGTCTTAAACTTAAACTTATCCAAGTATTTCCAGTTAGAAGACTTTCCGTCTAAGCTGCGACCCTTGATACGGATGTAGTACTCTGTGTTTCCATCCAGATTGTAGATGCTGTCAGGAGTATCTACAATTGTTGAGTCAACAACGCTATGATCGGTGCCGCCCATAGGAATATCGTTGTACAAAGAGTCTGTGCTGTACTCAATGATGTAATAGTCGGTGTTTGGCATCTTCTTGAAGCTCACCTCAGCGCGGTCGTCCAGAGGAGTAACCGAAAGTTCGATAGAGTGGAACAAGCGGTCGTAGCTAGCGTCAACACTCCAGTCATTGTCATCGGTACAAGATGTCAATGAAGCAAATCCCAGGAGCATGAGTGCTCCGGAGATTGCGCTTTTATTAATTTTAGATAAATTCATTATTATTCAAATTTTATCTTTTATTAGAATGGTTGATGAATTGCTGTTTTATAGCAATCGCTTATTAATACCCATAAGAATTACTCAACTTGCCCTGTGAATCGGCGATACTTGATGTAGCGATAGGGAGTAGGTAGCGGTTCTTTACAGTTGTATTGAGATATGAACTGATGAATGGCAGTTTGCCTTTAAGGTTCTTCTGGTCCTTATCGGTTACCTCTGCACCCCACCAGGTTACATTCTCGTAGCCGGCTGTATTCTCAGGAACTTCATACCAGCATACAGAATTCATATCAATCTTTTCATCTGTAGCAGTCTTGATGGTCTTGTAATAGAGCTTAGCAGGATACTCATTGATCTGAGCCTCATAGTCAGCCTTAAACTGGTCTATCTTCTTGCTCAGGAGGTTCCAGCGCTCCAACTCATATTTACGTACACACTCACCTGCAAACTCCCAGGCATTCTCGTCAACAATGGCATTGAAGAATGCATCCTTGTCAGAAGAAATTCCAGCTACGTATGCCTTGGCATCAGCCTTGTTGGCATCAGCGAAAGCACGCTCGTGTACCATGCCGAGAGCGTCACGGGCACTTAATCCGTTTACGCCACCTGTAGTAGCGTCAGGATTGCCGTTAAGCTCATTCATTACTTCAGCATACATCAGAAGAATCTGAGAGTAGCGCAGGGTAATGAAGTTGATACCTGTACATACCTTTTCTGTACTTCCCAAGGCAGCCTGACGCCATTCCTCACTCATCTTACGGATATCCCACTTACCGCAGTAGATACCGAATGGTGCGTTCTTGTCGAATGACTCTTTCATCACACCATCTGTCTCCTTCAGGGTGTAAGGAACACAGGTTATGTCACGACGCTGATCTTTGTGGTCGTATGACCAGAAGAGAGGAGCTGTCATCTTAACCTTACCAGATGAGTTACCCTTCTTACCATAGCGTGAAGAAGAACCATTAATGCGAACACCGATGGTATAGCCTAACTCACCACTTCTGTTAACGCCCAGTGCTACTTCGAAGAGATTCTCGTAGTACTTGTCATCAAGCTTGTTCTGGTTGATGAGATACCACTCGTTCTCATAGCTTGGGTTCAACTGGTGAATGCCCTTACTGATGATTTCATTGAGATGAGTCTGTGCCAACTTATAATACTTGGTACGCTCAGCTGCACCTGGACGCTGTGTAGGATAGGTAGGGTCGCTGTTCTCTGTAGCAGTCTCATATCCGTCTTTCTGACTTTCGCGGATAGCCCATCCAGCACGCTGCAAGGCAATCTGTGCGAGCAAGCCATGAGCATAGCCCTTGGTGATGCGCTCTGTGGTATATGAGTTCTCGCCTACCCAGCAAAGGTCTGGGATAGCTCGCTCCAACTCTACGATCATGCTGTCCATGATTTCATCACGGTCGGTCTTGCCTACGTAGATGTTGCTCAAGTCTGTCTTAGTTCCTTCCAACTTCATTGGCACGTCACCGAAGTTTCTTACCAGGTTGAAGTAGAGGAGTGCTCTTACTGTGATAGCCTCAGCACGGTAGCGATGCATCAGTTTGATGTTGCTCTTGGTTTCATTGCCACTCTGTGTGTCGAAGTTGTTTACGAGCTCGATTACATTGTTGCTGTATTCGATACCCTCGTAAAGCTTGTCCCAGCTGGTCTGAATCTTAGACCAGCTACCAGCTACCATGTTGAAGTTGCAGACACCACGCTCACTGTTGGTCTGTGAAGTGGTAGATGCGTCCTGACCATCTATCAGCTCAATATCTGAGTTGGTACCGAGGGTGATACCCATCAACTGTCCGTAGATACCCTCTTCTGTCAGTTCACCATATGCCTTGTTCAATACAAGACTAGTATAGTAAGGTGAAGTTGCTACCGCATCAGGAGTGTGCTCCGAAGGTGACTGCTGATCGAGGAAATCACTACATGATGTTGTTGTACCGAGCAACAATCCGCTTATCAATAATGCTTTAAAAATATTCTTATTCTTCATTGTTATATCCTCCCTTGAATTAGAATGAAACGTTCATACCAAATACGAATGAGCGGCTCTTTGGATAAGCTGCATAGTCGATACCTGGGCACATTGGATTCTTCTTTGAACTTGTATCTGTCTCTGGATCTGAACCTGAGTAGCCTGTAATGGTTAACAGGTTATAGGCTGTTGCGTAGAAACGTACGTTGCTCAAGTTTACCTTCTTGATAAGGTACTTTGGCAAGGTATAACCCAATGTCAATGTCTGCAAACGGAGGAATGAACCATCCTCTACAGCATAGTCTGTGATTGACATGGTACCTGTTACACAAGGGTTGAATACGCTTGCGTTGGCATTGATGGCATTCAGGGTGTTGTAGATATTCTCGATACCGCCATATTGAGCAATGACAGTTGAAGAAGGCTTTGTCAGGTTGACACCTGTGGCTGGATCAACGCATGTATAGCGGTTGATGAAGTCGTTGTTCAGGTTGTAGCCCTTGCGAGAACCCTGATAGAAGCTAGAAGCCAACTTGGTACCATTCACAATCTTGTTGCCGAATGAGTAGTTGCAGAATACAGATGCATCGAAGCCATGGAAGGTTGCGTTGAAACCGAAACCACCTGTCCAAGGTGCGATGGTGTTACCCAAGCGCTGCTTGATAGCCTTGCCGTTCTCGTCTGCCTCCAACTTGATGGCACCTGGAGCCAATGTTCCACCGATAGTACCTACGGTATTTGCGATGCTGGCATCTGCCAACTCCCATGCAGTACCGTTCCACTTCAGGTCGCCTGTGCCGGTCTCAGGGTTATAAACAGTATAGAAACCGTTCATCTTGTAACCCCAAACCTCACCGAGTCGGCCACCTTCTACGAGGCGGAAGTTCTGGTTGTCATTGCAGAGAGAACCTGCCCACTTATACTCCTGGAACTCAGCCTGGCTGTTCAGCTTGTCAATCTTGTTGCGGTTGTAAGAGATGTTGCCAGTGAAACCGAGTGTGAAGTCCTTCTTGTTGATGATATCAGCATTGATGGTGAACTCGAAACCCTTGTTGGATGTCTGACCGAAGTTCTGATACTGGTAAGCATATCCCGAAATAGATGGGATGTTGGTCTGCATCAGCAAGTCCTTGGTTGTATTCCAATAGAAGTCGATGGTACCATTGATACGGCTGTTGAAGAAGCCGAAATCGAGACCGAGGTCACGGGTGATGGTTGTCTCCCACTTCAGGTTTGGATTAGACAAAGTCTTGTGCTCCAGCATGGTAGTGAATTTACCATCGAAGAATGGCACCTTTGCTGTAGCATCAGACAATGAGTAAGTTGCATCAATCAAACCGCTCTTGATACGGTTGTTGCCAGCAGTACCATAAGAGAGACGGAACTTCAAGTTTGACAACCAGCTGGCTGTACTCTTCATGAACTCCTCCTCGCTTACACGCCATGCGAAGGCTGCTGATGGGAAGTAACCCCAACGGTTGCCTGCAGCAAACTTAGAAGATGCATCGGCACGGAGTGTAGCAGTGAAGAGATACTTCTCTGCGTAAGAGTAGTTGATACGGCCGAAGTAAGACAAGAGGTTGTCCTTACGGCTGATGGTATTATCGTTAGGGAGAGCTGTACCAGCAGCCTGGTTAGCCAAAGCTTCCTTGATACCGAATGTAGTAGGGAAGGCTACGGTTGTTGATGTGTAGCTCTCATCCTGAGATGACGACCACTCCTGACCTACGAGTACATTGAGCTTGTCACCCTTCAGCAGGGCGTTCTTTGTATCGTATGTCAAGGTATTGGCATTACGCCAGTTCTTGTTGTCCTTGCGGATAATCTGAGTCTGTGGCTGACCAGAGTAACCGAACTTAGAGTTGCGTGATGCGTATGTACCCCAAGCCTGGTCTGTCTTCTCATAGCTCCAGGAGTAACCGAATTCAGAACGGAAGGTGATGCCCTTGAATGGCTTCCAGTTCAAGCCGGCATTGTAGTTCTGACGGAAACGGCGCTGCTGCTTGTAGGTGTCATCCATACGCTGTGTAGGACTAGCTTCTGTGCTGTTTGAGCTTTCATCATCGTCATCGCCGCTGATGAACAGAGGATCTACTGGGCGGAATGTAACAGTCTTGGCTACAATAGAGTTAGAGGCATTGCTCTCGTTGGTGTCAGCACCAGAACCCAAACCGTTAATCTTGGTATAAGCCAATCGGGCATTGAAGTCCAATGTCAACCACTTGTTCAACTTGCTGTTGAGCTTAGCGTTGATATTGTCCTTGGTATAGTCAGATGACTTCATGATGCTCTTGTCATCAGTACGGGCATAGCTGATGTTGTACTTAGTCTCCTTGGTACCACCATTTACAGCTACGTTGTAAATCTGCTGCAAGCCTGTGCGACCGAAGAGGTCGTCCTGCCAGTTGTTACCCTTTACAGACTTCCAGATTTCCATATCATCGTAGTCACCATACTCAGTGTTACCTACTTCATACTGATAGAGAGCGTAGTTGTAAGGATCCATGACCTTGGTCTCCTTAGCTATCTTCTTGAAACCTAAAGATGCACCAAAGCTTACCTGAGTCTTACCCTCCTTACCACTCTTAGTAGTAACGATGATAACACCATTGGCACCACGTGCACCATAGATAGCTGTTGAAGAAGCATCCTTCAATACGTCGATAGTCTCGATTTCGCTTGGAGCGATATCGCTAATAGAACTTACAGGGAATCCGTCAACGATGTAGAGGGGAGAGTTATCCTGTGAAAGAGAACCACCACCGCGCACGCGGATCTTGATGTCTGCATCAGGCGAACCTTCTGTAGTTGTGATGTTTACACCGGCAAGCTTACCTGTCATGGCTTCGCCTACACTTGAGACAGGGATGTCTGCAAGCTCCTTGGAACCGATGGAAGCCACAGAACCAGTAAGGTCCTTCTTCTTCATCGTACCATAACCGATTACAACCACATCATTGAGGGTGGTATTGTCATCCTCGAGCTTGATGTCAATCGTTTCTTTACCAGCAACGCTTACTTCCTTCGCTTTCATACCGATGTATGAAATCTTCAGTTTCTTGCTTTTGCCTTTTAAGTTTACTGTGAAGTTACCGTCAATGTCGGTCACGCCACCATTGCCAGCTACACCTACCTCCATGACAGATGCGCCGATGATTGGCTCGCCCGTATTGTCAGTAACAACTCCCTTTACCGTTTGCGCTGAGACGCTTGTTACCATGAACATGAGCGCACCTGCAAGCGCAATCTTTTTTCTGTTATAATTACCAGACATACACTTATAAGGTTAGATTATACTTATTAAAAATTTGTTTCTTAATCTCGATTTATACATTTAAGTAGATTAAAACTACTATGCAAAAAATGTCTGCCTTTGTGGCATCGATTCATGCACGGGTTATTATTTCCGTGTGCAAATTTAGATAAAAAAAATGAATTACGTTGTATAAATCGGCGAAAAGATTACGTAAACGTTTGCTAAAATGTGTATTTTAACATAAAATCCCCTAAAGAATGCCTTTTCGGGGCTATTCTTTAGGGGATGAAGGTTTCAGGATCTTACCTGAGATTTCTACATGTTTTCTTTCAGTTTTCCAACTCTATGATGCGATTATTTCACTACCATTTTGGTTGTCTCCTTGCTGCCGTCAGCCAGGGTCTTTACCACGATGTTGATGCCTTTCTGAAGACGGCTCTGCTGTGTGCCGCTTACTGCGAAGATGGCAGTCTTTACGGCTGCACCGTTTTCTGTGGCAGCGTGGATGTCCTTGATGCCTGTAGCTACAGATGTTACCTCGCCGAAGCCACCCATCTGGTTGGCAGCACGAACGGTGAATTTGCCAGTAGCACCTTCCAGGTTGAGGCTCTTCTCGCTGGTCAGGGCGAAGAACTCGCCATCCTTCAATACGATGTACATCTGTGCATCGCCTGTCCATGAAAGCTTGCCGTCTACCTCTGAAGCTTCACCTGCGGTCTGCTGGGCTGCCAACTTGGCTGGTTCCCACTTGCCGAATACATTCTCCAGGGTGTAAGCTGCTGCTTCATCGGCAGTGAGGATGATGTTCTCCTCGTCCTTCAATACTTTGCCGTCTGATGCCTTGAACACTACCTTCTTCTCTGCAGGAGAGAATACGTTGCCTTCTGCATCCTTCAAAACGTCGAGGCGGAACTTGTCTGCCATCGCATCGCCCATTGCGTTGATGGTGAAGTAAGCAAACTTCTTGTCGTCGTTCAGAATTTCATCCTTCTGGTTTACGGTGGTGTTGAGCCAGGTAAGGCGGGTGATGTTGTTCCATGAGCGGCCCAGGCTGAATGCCTTTGCCTTGTTCTCGATGGTGCAATCCTTGAAGATGTAGCCCCATTCGCTCTTGCTGTTAGGAGCTGCAATCACATCCTCACCGTTCTTTTCGCCTTCCTTGCGACTCTCGTTTACGAAGAGTACACGGTTGAAATATACATCGCCGCCACCACAAACATAGTCCACTGTGCCGTGAATCTCTGAATCCTCAAAGTAGAACTGTCCCTTGCCGTTTGGCTCATTGCTATAGTATGTATCCTGGTAAGAGAGCATCTTCACGTTCTTGCAGATGGTCTGGGTACCCTTATCCTGGAGGCAGACAGCACGACCGGCTGAACCGCTCTTGTAATATTCCAGTGCATTCTGCAGGGTGATGTCCTGCATATAGAGGTTGTTACCTGTGTTGAGAAGGGTAGCGGTGGTACCGATGCCCTCGTTCTCGATAGCAGGCTTGTTTACGATGATGGTCTTGTCCATGCTCTCACCGATGATGGAAATGTTGTTTCCGCTGATGTTGGTGAGACACTGGTCGCCCAGATTGTATGTGCCGTTAGGCAGGAAGATGAACGAGCGGGCTGCATCGGCAGCAGCGTTGGCGCCGTTTACTACCTCCAGTGTGGTGATGAAGCTCTGTGCGTCACCAGCCTTCACGCTGTACCAGTTGCCGTTCTGTACGAAGGCAGGCTCAGTCATGTTCACGATGCTGAGGTTGTGCAGATAAGCTGTGCCTTCAAACGAGAGGGTATAGAAGCCGCTCTCTGTTGATGGGTTCTGGAGAATGCCAGAGTTGCCGTCCTTGCTAGCCTTGGCATCGATGCTTGCCACCTCATTGCCCTGAGGGTCTGAGAGGATGATCTTGCCTGAGCCTGAAAACTGGCAGAGGGCCATCTTGATGTAACCCTTGCCGCCCATCAATACCTTCACCTTGCTGTCGGCATTGAAGGTCCAGCCGTGAGTAGCGTCGTGCCATTTGCCGCCTTCTACCTCGATAGCCTCATGGTCGTTGATGTCGAAACCTTCCTTCTGAAGGTCGTAGTCGTAGCGGGCTGTGCCGCTGGCTGTCTCGACGTCTGTTACCAGAGCGTAGAGTGATGTGTTCTCTGTTATGACAGAAGAAGCGGTGAACTTCTGGCTGTCCTTCTTCTGGTCGCTAGCCCAACCACGGAACTTTTTGCCGTCGGCTACGGTCACCTTCCCGGTTGTACCATCCAGGAACTTCTCGATTTCTGCATCCTGCTCTACTGACTGAGTGCCGAGAACAGTCTTGCCATCTACATCATAATAGGTAAGGGTGAAGTCTGGCTTGAAACCTATTGTGAGTTCGTAGGTAGCCTCGTCGCCGTTTGCCTCTACCACGAGGGTAGCCACGGTCTTCTGCTCTGCACCTTCGCCTGTTGTAGCATAAGTAATGCTCTTGATGTTTCCGTTGTCTGCTGTGATTTCTGTCAGAGGATTGGTCTCTGAGATGAGGTTTGCCTTCTTTGAGATAAGAACTGTAGCCACCTGCTTGCCTGAAGCATCCTCTGCGAAGAGGTCGGCTGCATGATACTTCTCGCCGTTGAGCAGGAAGCTGCCGAGCATAGGAGCCTTGCTCATATCTACATTGCCATAGATGGCGAGGTCGGTTACGTAAGCGTTCTGACCGAGAGCAAAGTTCTCGAACTTAATCTGACAGTTGATGCGGTTTACCTCGAGTGTCAGGTCCTCGCCCTTCGCATTTGCGATAGCAACATTGTGGATTGCTACCCAGTCTTCATCGCCGTCACCCTTTACTGATACCTTGATACCACGCTTGCCACCTGTAGCAGCCTGGTGCAGGGTAATTTTGGTGATGCTAGCCAATGGAGATGTTACCACGCTAGGTTCTGCAGCCTTGTATTCGCCAGTGTATTTGGCAGTCTGCATGAAACCGGTAATTTCTGGGAACTTCGAATGGGTACCTGTTGGATAAACACCCACGCCATTGAATGTAAAGCTGAGCTCCTCCTTGCTGTAGAGGGTTTTCACCTTTACCACCTCGTCGGTAGCCTTGGCACGGTCGATGGCCTCCCAGTTGGTGAAATCGGTAGAGTAGAGTGTCTTCTCCTGCAAGGCACTTGCCTGAACGAGCTTGATGCCGTAGAAGTAACCGTTCTCTGCTACTTCAATCTGTACATAGCCCTGAGTAGCTTCATCTACTGTTGCATTGTGCTCAATGATTTCATCAGCCGAAGTTGTTTCACCGATGGTGAAAGTAGCACGATACTTCTCGTTGCCATAGTTCATGATGGTAACGATGTCTCTGGATGATTTCACCGGAACCTTCAGGATGGTTCCCTTGTTGATTTGGGCATCGGCAGAGCGGCCCTTCAACTTGCCGTTGGTTGCATCCACGGTCATTTCGATACCTTCCACGGTAGAGGCGATAGCACTAACGCTCTTTTCCACCTGGATACTTTGGATACCTTCCGGCAAATTGGCTTTGAAATTCCATTCTGCCGTAACGTCTTGTGCTTTAGCTATGAAAGCAAAGACCAACATCAGGCATAGAAGCCCGAATCTTAGTAGATTTCTTTTCATCTGTTATATTCTTTTAGGTCTATTAAAAATCTTGTTTATAAGTTGTGAACTTGTTTGTTAAGTTGTGAACTTGTTTATTCTGTGGCAAAAGTACGCATATTATTTGGGATAGACAAGAGTTGGGGGGTGATACTTTCACGTAAACGTTTTCGCAAAATCTCGGAGATTTTCAGTTCATTTTCTTGGTTAATGGCGAATAATTGATTACTTTTGCTGCCGTAAACAATTACAAATTAATACTTAAACGTACATACCTATTTTTAATTTAGATATTCATACCTATTTTATATATAGATATTACAAATTAAACAATAAAAACAATATAAACGACTTAAACTTTAAAAATTATGAAGAAATTTTTTACTCTTATTGCAGCTGTCGCTATGGCAGCAAGTATGAACGCTCAGGGCACTTATGCAGTGCAGGAAGGTGACAATGTAAAGGCTGGCGATCAGATTACTTCAGTAGAGAACATCACTCTTACTTATATGGAGAATGATGGTGCTGCTTTTGCTGTTGGTAAGGCTGTGAATAACTGGGCTGATGCTGATTTCGGTGCTTACGTTTGTGGTAAGAACAGTGGTAAGTTGGTGTCTGGTGCAGAGCCTACTGGCTGCGCTTACAAGTTCGAGACCACAAAAGCAGGTTCTTTAACTGTAGCAGTTCAATTGAATGGAAACAAGGGCTTCCATATCTTGGATGCAGATTTTGCTGAGGTAGCTCCTGCTTCTTATAATTTACCTGCTGCCAAGGATGGTGCTTCTCAGGAGTTCACACAGAACGAGAAGGGCGAGAACATCATTGCAAAGAAGTCTAATGGTACTGTAACATTCAGCGTTGCTGAGGGTGGTACATACTATGTACTCGCTGCAGGTACTAAGATGGGCTTCTTCGGCTTCAAGTATGAGGCTGGCACATCTACAGGCATCTCTTCTATCGAGGCTGCTGCCAAGAACGATGGCAAGACATACAACATGGCTGGTCAGCAGGTTTCTGGCTCTTTCAAGGGCTTGGTAATCAAGAACGGCAAGAAGTATGTAAAGTAACAGATTGTATAAACAGATAAAACAAAAGGGCATTCCCAAACGAGGGGATGCCCTTTTTGTTTTATGAGAAGTTTTATTTTATTCCTTTACAACCTTATCCACCATGGTCTTTCCGTTCTGAAACAGCATCTTGCGGATGTTGATTCCTTTTTGAGGAGCAGAAAGAAGAGTGCCGTTGAGACTGTAATACGTTACTTTGGCTATTCCTCCAGGATAGGAGGAGATCACTTGCGAGATACCGGTGGGATTCTTGCATTCCGGGTAGTATTCATCCACCTTGTTTTCTGCATCAGCATTACCTTGCTTCATGATGTCCTCAACCAGCGAATTGGCATATACTTCCACGTTGGTGTAGTAACCCTTGCCGTCGAGCGAGTAGGTGAGGGCATCGCTGCCATCGTTTGGATTCAAACCGTTGGCAAGCTCCCATGCATCAGGAATTCCGTCCTTATCCGTATCGAAGTCAGCAGGACGGGAAGCGGTGCCGAAAGTAGATTCGGTGTAGCCGTTTACGTCTGATACCTTATCGATGATGCCTGGCGACTGAGTGATACTTCCCTTATACTGTGCCGTTCCCGTCTTAGCCTCTTCCATGTAGCGTGCATCTATCTCATCGCGGTAGAGCGAGGCTCCGCCGTATGCCAGAACCTTGCTGAATGCTTGGGCTGCAGAGTGGGTGGTAACCTCTCCCGTAGGAGCAGGATTATCCATCTTGATCTTGACGCAAGACTTGCCGCTGATGGTTACATGGGCAACATTGTCACCATAAAAGTTTTTGGCATCCGGACTGTAGTATTCTCCGTTCAGGCTTGGAATGCCTTTGTCGTAGCTGATACCTTTCCAATCCTGATTCGTGGTAACAGAACCCTTGGTGGTTTCGGTGGTGTTTCCGTTGATGAAGTAACGGCTGGTCATGTCGTATAACTCAGGATGATTCTTGTCGGAATTGCTCTGTGTAGAAAGTGTGACAAGGGTGATACGGTCCTGATTTCCCCGTACGCTTCCTGTGCTTATATCTACTTTGAGTCCATTCAAAGTTTTACCTTTCAAACTATGGCTGGGACCAGCCTTGTAGTAGTTGTTGACGATATTGATCTGTCCGCCACCAGGACCGCCATAGCAGGTTCCTTGTGCATTATACATCACACAGTTTCGAAAATCGACGTTCTCTGCCTGCACGGCGTTCTGCCATTTGTAGGTGCTGTATTCCTTGTTGGAAGTATAGCCTGTCCATCCATATCTGGCACCATTGAATCGAGGACCGCGGTTCATGAGATGGCCTACGAAGTTGTGGTGGAAGCTGGCTAGCTTACCGCCCCAGATGCCTCCGTAACCATGTGCTCCCTTAGAGTGGCCCGGATTGGTGAGACTCTCGGCAACGGTACACCACTGCATGGTGAAATTGTTGTTGTCGTAGAAAGATGCCACCTCGTCGATACTCCAGCTGAAGGAACAGTGGTCGAAGATGATGCCCGTCTTGTTGCGCTGCCAGGTAGCATCAGCACCATCATTGACGTCCTTTTCCTGTCCGCGTCGCAGACGGATGAAGCGGATGATGCAGTTGTCTTCCGGTTGAACCGTGTAATATCTCAGAGTGATGCCCGGAGAAGGAGCAGTCTGACCTAGGATGGTGGTGTTGGCTCCGATGGTGAGGTTGGAAGCCAGCGGAATGACGCCAGCCACATCGAAGACGATGATTTTCTTACTGTTGCCCGTTACTGCGGCACGGAACGATCCGGTACCCTTGTCGTTGAGATTAGTTACGTGGATTACTTTTCCACCTCTTCCGCCCGTTACATATCTTCCGTGACCTTCTGCGCCCGGAAAGGCAGGGGCTTGTGCCAAAGCAGCAGCACTCACGAGTGCTGCTGCCATGCTTGTTAATATCTTCTTGTTATTCATTTGATATTGATGTATTCAAAATTCAGCCATTATTTGATGTATTCAAATCTTTGCAATTACTTGTTCAATCCCTGCATTTCCATCTCCAGGCTAGCCCAGAGGAATGGACCAACGCCCTTGGCGTCGTTGTCACGGATTGGCTCGCTCATGTAATACTCAAAGCTGCCGTCACGCTTGAAGTTTGGCTTCTTGACGTATGGACCAGGGCCAGGACCCAAGCCGCTTACAGAACAGCACTTGGTAAGACTGATGGTCTTGTCTGCATTTACCTGGATAAACTGGTCGATGATGCCCTTGTACGCCTTTACGCCAGCATCGCGGAACTTCTCGCCGAGATAACCCTTGCGGTAACCCTTCAGCAATACGTAGGCAAACATGCTTGATGCTGTGCTCTCCAGATAGTTGCGTGGATCCTTCACATCCATCACGTCATACCATACGCCCGTCTTCTTATCCTGATATTTCACTACGCTCTCCATTGCTTTGTTCAGCAGGCTGATTACCTCGCCACGGCGGGCATAGTCCTCAGGCATCGCCTCCAGGCACTCGGTCATCGCCATCACATACCATCCCAAGGCTCTCGCCCAGGTATGCTGGCTCTTACCGTTCTCCTTGTCAGCCCAGAACTGTTCGTGAGTCTCGTCCCAGGCATGCTTCCACAGCTGGGTCTTCTCGTCGTATGTGCGGTAATCAGTCTTGATCATCTGGTCTACGGCATCGTCCAGAATCTTCTTCGCCTTCTTAGGCTTCAGGTTCTGCACGGCATAGTTGCAGTAGAAAGGCAGGCCCATGAAGATACCGTCCAGCCAAACCTGGTTGGCATAGATAGCCTTGTGCCAGTAAACGCCTTCCTTGGTGCGAGGCTGGTTCTGAAGCTGCTTGAACAGGGTCTTCAGTGCCAGTTCGTTTCCCTTGCTAGGGAAGAGGTTCTGCATGCGGAGTATAAACTTCGCCGTGCGCACGTTGTCGAGGTTGAAATCCTCGTATTTATAGCCGGTGATGTTTCCCTTCTCGTCAATCATCTTCGCCGGATATTCCTTCAGATATTCGATGATGCTCTCGTGGTCGGCAGTGCTCTCTGTGCCCTTGAAGGCATTCTTGGCGTTGAAGGTGCTCTTGTCCTTATAATATAAATAGGTGTCGAGCATGCCTTCCATCTCGATGCCCATCACATAGCTCCAGCGTGGTTTCTTTGGACTGAAGTCGAGGTTGTATGGGTGTGGAGTGCGATGCATCTCGCTGTGGGTGAGCCACTCTGAATAGTTCTGGTAAGGCTGTTCTGCCTTGCTGAGAATCAGCGAACCGTTGATCATCAGGTTTTCAAACTTCACGTTGCGGGTCTTTCCGGTCATCTGCACAGGCTTCTTCACCACGCCGTTGAAGGTGCAGTTCTTCACGTTGATGTCGTAAACGTTCTCCACCTCGTTTCTGCCGATGATGAGCACACCATAGTTGCTCTTCTGGCAGGTTACGTCTTCCATGCTTACGTTTCTCACGGTAGGCTCGAAACCGCGGTAGCAGATTTCCTTGCGCTCGTAGTCGAGGTTGATTTTCAGCACGGCTTCCTTACACTGACCCACGGTCACCTTGCGCATGTTGATGTTCTGAATCAGTCCGCCACGGCAGTTGTTGGTCTTGATGCGGAGGATGCGCTCCAGGTTAGGCGAGTCCATGCGGCAGTTTTCTGCATACACATTTTCGCATCCGCCCGAGATTTCCGAACCGATTACCACGCCTCCGTGTCCATCCTGCATCTCACAGTTGCGGATGATAATGTTGCGTGATGGCTGGTTCCAGAGTCGTCCGTCGTTGTTTCTTCCGCTCTTGATGGCGATGCAGTCGTCACCGGTGTGGAAGATACAGTCCTCGATGAGCACGTTCTCGCATGCCTCAGGGTCGCATCCGTCGCCGTTAGGTCCTTCGTTCCAGATGGTTACGCCCTTCACTGTGATGTTCTTGCAGAGCAATGGATGGATTACCCAGAAAGGCGAGTTGAGCAGCTTTACTCCCTGGATGAGGATGCGCTCGCTGCGTACGAAGTTGATGAGCTGAGGGCGCAATCCCTGTCCCAGTCCAAACTTGCGCTGGTCGAAATCCACGCCGTCTTCAGCCTGCTTCAGCAGTTTGGCACGCGAACCCAGGCTCTGTGCTTCCTTGGTGATGCCCTCCTTGTAGTTGAAACTCTTGTGTCCGCACATCGGCCACCACGTCTCCATGTTTCCGCCTCCGTCGATGGTACCTTCGCCGGTGATGGCGATGTCGGTAGCCTTGTAGGCGTAGATGCAAGGCGAATAGTTCCAGCAGGCAAGACCTTCCCATGAGGTGCGTACCAGTGGATAGAGCTTGGTGTCGAAAACAAACTGCAGGATAGCATCCTTCTGCACCTCCAGTTTCACGCGGCTCTTCATCTCTATGGCACCCGTCTTCCAGGTACCCTTAGGAATCACCACGCATCCGCCTCCCTTTTTCGAAACCAGGGCGATGAGCTTGTTGATGGCTTTCTGGTTCTGTGCTGCCGGATTCGATAGTTTGGCACCATACTTGGAGATGTCATACACTTTTGCCGACTGCGGCAAATCAGGCAGTTGAATGCTCTGTTCAATCCGCTTGTACTCCGCTTCGTCCCATCCTGCGGCGTTGGTCCAGGCAGGAATCAGCAGGGCGATGAGCAACAATTTAAAGATTTTTTTCATTGTTCTGTTTATCTAAATATGTTTTTAAATAGGTTGGTTCTATGTCCTTATCTGATAAGAAGATACACCGATGCAAAGATAATGAATTTATTTAGAATAAGGGGACTTTGAAATGTTAAAAATGCAAGAAGCCGCTTTTTTATCCGTAAAAATTTGGTGGTTTTAATAAAAAAGTGTACCTTTGTAGCGAAATTTAACATCAATCATACAAAAATTAAACTGTTCGCCTATCGATTAGACATTTACTTAATATACTAATAAATATTTAAGAAATGAGAAATCTGAATGAAATGACAGATGAGGAATTGGCCTTGGCTTACGTCGAGGGCAACAATAAGGCTTTTGACCTTTTGTTGGCTCACAACGAAGTGAAGCTCTTTTCCTATATCATGTTTGTAGTACACGATGAGGAAGTGGCGAATGATATCTTTCAGGAGACTTTCGTCAAAGCCATCGTCAAGCTCCAGAATGGTGCCTACTCACCTAATGGTAAGTTTGGTGCATGGCTCATGCGCATTGCGCATAACGTCATCATTGATGGATACCGTGACCAGAAGCATCAGCGCATCGTTGACCAGAAGAACAACAACGACCTGTCGGGTCTGAAGGGAGACGGCGTGATAGATAGCTACGTGGAGCGCGAGCTGGTGCGTGAGCAGATTATGGGCGACGTGAAGAAGCTCATGATGTTCTTGCCTGCCAACCAGCGTGAAGTGGTTTACATGCGATATTACCAGGACATGTCGTTCAAGGAAATCGCCGAGACCACCAATGTAAGCATCAATACCAGTCTGGGCCGTATGCGCTATGCAATCCTCAACCTTCGCAGAATGGCTAAGGAGCATCATATCAGTTTGCAGCTGGACTAAATGTTTCCAGCTGCAAGCTGCCTGTTGCTTTTTCTGAGAACAGAAGATTCTTTTTCTAAGAACAGAAGATGATTCTAGAAACTTGAAAATCCTATGGAAAGATTCAGAAGTGTTAATCCTCAATCTGCTCCAGTTCCTTCAGTGAATGGATGGTAGCCAGAGGGTCTTTGCTTTTGAATACATAGCTTCCGCTCACCAATACGTTTACCCCGGCCTTCACCAGTCGTGGGGCAGTCTCTCCCTGCACGCCGCCATCCACCTCTATGAGTGCCTGGCTGCCGCTCTCTTTGATGAGTTTGCGCAGTCGTGCCGTCTTCTGGATGGTGTTTTCGATGAACTTCTGTCCGCCGAATCCTGGGTTTACGCTCATCAGCAGCACCATGTCTACATCGCAGATGATGTCTTCCAGAACGCTCACTGGGGTAGAAGGGTTCAGGGTAACGCCTGCCTTCATGCCGGCAGCATGTATCTGCTGTATGGTGCGGTGCAGGTGGGTGCATGCTTCGTAGTGAACGTTCATCATCATGGCGCCCGTCTTGGCTGTCTGCTCAATATACTGTTCCGGGTGCAGAATCATGAAGTGCACGTCCAGCGGTTTGGTGCATGCTTTCGCTACGGCTTCTAACACTGGGAAGCCGAAGGAGATATTAGGTACGAACACGCCGTCCATAATATCCATGTGGAGCCAGTCGGCTTCACTCTTATTAATCATTTCTACATCGCTCTTCAGGTCAATGAAATTGGCTGAGAGGAGTGAAGGTGAAACTATCGTCTTCATCTTTATCGTTTTTCTGTTTTTTGTTTGTCAGGGTCCTAGACCCTAGTTGACCCAATACGCCTTGCAAGATTCATTCTTCTTGAAGGCACGGTAGGTGTATGCCAACTGCTTAATGAAAAAGATGGTCTTTGCCGACGGTCTCATTTCTTCTGAAGTAAACAAATGCTTCATAGGCGTATATCTTTTAAATTGTTAATATTGAAATCCTTTCTCTATTATCATAACGTCGGGAAGTTTCCTTTATTACATTTTACCCTAATTTTCTTCATTTCTTTTTTGTTTTTCCCAATTATCTTCTATATATAATAAGGTGTAGACTTAATCTTTGTCTACACTATGGGGCAAAAAATAACTTTTTTCTGTTGAAATGATAAATTTCTCATAAAAAAGTTTGTAGTTTAAAAGAAAAAGTGTACTTTTGCAACTGAATAAATTCAATAACAAGATTAATAACAAATAAAGTTAATTCAATATGATGACAATATTCGTATCTACAGCATGGTGGTGGCGTAACTCAAGATTCAAGAAGTCGTGAGTCGAGAAGCCGTGTATAGATATGAAACTGATATACTAAGGGCCTGCCGTAACTTACGACAGGCCCTTTTTACATTTAATAAAAGATATAAAAGATAGGAGATTAAGATTATGGAAATGAAGGACATCTTAAACAGAATGTTGAACCACGAGGAACTTTCTCGCGAGGAAACCAAGGAGATTATCATCGGCATCACCCAGAGTGAGTTCCCAGAGGAGCAGATCACTGCCCTGCTCACCGGTTTGCAGATGAGAGGCGTCACCGTAGATGAGCTGTTGGGCTTCCGTGATGGCATCCTTGCCACCGGCGTTCCTGCCATCCTCGACTGCGACCGCTACATCGATGTAGTGGGTACGGGCGGCGACCGCAAAAATACCTTCAATATTTCTACCACATCCTGCTTCGTCATCGCCGGTGCCGGCTATAAGGTGGCTAAGCATGGCAACTACGCAGCCACATCGGTGAGCGGTGCATCTAATGTCATCAAGAACCACGGCGTGGAGTTCACGGATGATATCGACCGCCTGAACCGAAGCATCAACGAGGCGGGCATCGTTTATCTCCATGCCCAGTTGTTTGCCAAGGCAATGAAGTTTGTGGGTCCTATCCGCAAGGCGCTCCAGTTCCCTACGGTGTTTAATCTCCTGGGACCTCTGGTGAATCCGAGTCAGCCAAAGTGCCAGTTGCTGGGTGTAGCCAATCTCGACCAGATGCGCCTTTATAATCAGGTATATCAGAAGTTGGGCATCGACTATGGCATCGTGAACAGCATCGATGGTTATGATGAGATTTCGCTTACCGGCGATTTCAAGGTAACCACCAATAATTACGAGCGCATCTTCAAGCCTCAGGATCTGGGCTTCGAGATAGCCAAGCCAGAAGAGATTAAGGGTGGTGCCACTGAGGAAGAGGCGAAGGAAATCTTCGATGCCGTGCTTGAAAACAGAGCGCTTCCTGCCCAGAAGAACATCGTTCTCGCCAATGCTGCCTTCGGAATCCAGGTGATGGAGAAGGGAAAGAAGAGCATTGAGGAATGCGTGGAGATAGCAAGAGAGAGCATCGATTCTGGCAAGGCACTGGCCACATTCAAGAAATTCGTGGAGCTGAATAGATAAAGGTAAAAAGGCTTTTAAAGATAAAAAGGTAAAAACGTAAAAAATGGCTGATATATTAGAAGAGATAGTGGCACATAAGAAGATGGAGATAGAGCAGCGAAAGCGCTTTATCCAGCCACGACAGATGATAACCCTCACCGAGCAGAAAATGCAGGAGGATGGGGGAAAGGTGATGGGAGGAAGCATGAAGCAGGCACTGATGGGCTCTGATACGGGTATCATCGCCGAGTTCAAGCGAAAGTCGCCGAGCAAGGGCTGGATCAAGGAGGCGGGAAAGGCGAGCATTATCCCGCTGAGCTACCAGCAGAACGGGGCTTCGGCTCTGAGCATCCTGACGGATATAGATTACTTCGGCGGATATGATGAGTATATCCAGGAAGCAAGACATGTGGGTGTTTCTATACCTATATTATATAAGAACTTCCTGATAGAGGAGTATCAGCTGTTGCAGGCGAGATATTGCGGAGCCTCTGCCGTGCTGCTCATTGCGGCATGCCTCAGTAAAGAGAAGTGCAAGGGGCTGATGAACATGGCTCACCAGTTGGGCATGGAGGTATTGTTGGAGATGCATAACGAAAGAGATTTTGAGTATGCGGAATTGGAACCGGATATGTATGGCATCAACAATCGCAATCTGGGTACTTTCGTTACGGATGTAGAGAATAGCTTCCGCTTGGCAGAGAAACTTCCGAAGGATGTATGTCGTGTGAGCGAGAGTGGCATTTCTGATCCCATGATAGTAAAAAGGCTCCGTGATAAGGCCTCCTTCCATGGCTTCCTGATGGGAGAGCAGTTTATGAAGCAGGAGAATCCTGGTCAGGCACTATCGGAATTCATTGCTCAATTAAGCTAGTTGCATTCATAGTTCAATGATAGAATAATAGAATAATAGATAACAATAATAATGGTAATAAAGGTTTGTGGCATGCGCGATGCCCAGAATATTCGCGAAGTGAGCCAGTTGGGCGTTGATATGATAGGAATGATTTTCTATCCGAAATCGCCTCGCTACGTGGAGATGCAGAGCAGTCACGCTGGCATCATTCCTGATTACGCAAAAGAGGATATTAATATAAAATCTTCAAAAACTCCAGCCCGAGTAGGCGTATTTGTAGATGATATGGTTCAGAACATCGTGACACGAGTGGTGAATTATCATTTGGATTATGTCCAACTTCATGGCAATGAACCACGGGAGATGTGCGAGAATCTGAGATTAACCCTCGAGTCCGACATCCGACCAGGCATCAAGATCATCGAGGCAATCAGTGTATCTGATGCCTCCGACATTCAGAAATATAAGGAGTATGTAGGCGCTGTTGACCTCTTCCTTTTCGACACCAAATGCAAGACGGTGGGTGGAAGTGGCCGGCAGTTTGATTGGCAGGTTCTGGAGCAATACGATGGCGAAGTCCCATTCCTCCTGAGTGGCGGTATCGGACCGGAAGATGCATCCCGTCTCCATGCCTTCCATCATCCCAAATGCATCGGCATCGACCTCAACTCCCGTTTCGAGATAGAGCCGGGAGTGAAGGATGTAGAGAAGCTCAAGGGATTCTTGAATGAGATACAATAAAGAGAAATACAATAAAGAGAGATACAATAAAGACTTTGAGTTAAGCCTCATTTGTAACACAAAACGATTTTAAAATACAACACAGGATGAACAAGATAAATGCATTATTTGCAAACAACAAAGACCGCAAGCTTTTGAGCTTGTATTTCTGCGCCGGATGCCCTACCTTAGAAGGTACTGGTGATGTAATCAAGGCGATGGAACGCAAGGGCATCGATATGATAGAAGTAGGTATCCCCTTCAGTGACCCATTGGCAGATGGACCCGTTATCCAGAGCGCAGGTACCAAGGCACTGAAAAACGGCATGACCGTAAAGACACTCTTTGGTCAGCTCAAAGCCATCAAGGATGAAGTCAATCTTCCGCTCGTTCTCATGGGCTATCTCAACCCCATCATGCACTATGGCATCGAGGAGTTCTTCAAGAACTGCGTAGAGAGCGGAGTGAGCGGAACCATCATTCCCGACCTTCCTTTCGATGACTATCTCAAGGTAGTTAAGCCTATCGCCGATAAGTACGATATCCGCGTCATCATGATGATTACTCCGGAAACCAGCGAGGAGCGCATCCGCTTCATCGATGAGCATACCGATGGCTTCATCTATATGGTCAGCTCCGCCAGCATCACCGGCGCACAGAGCAGCTTCGGCGATGCCAAGCTCGCTTACTTCAACCATATCAACAGCATGAACCTCCGCAACCCACGCATGATTGGCTTCGGCATCAGCAACAAGCAGACCCTTACCAGTGCGCAGGATAACGCCGCCGGTGCCATCATCGGCAGTAAGTTTGTGACATTGCTCAATGAAACCATGAATCCAGACCATGCACTGGCTGAACTCTTCGAGGCACTCAAACATTAAAGTTCAATGTAAAAAAGTTCAAAGTATTATGTATCAAGTTGACGATAAAGGATTTTTTGGAAAATTCGGAGGAGCTTACGTTCCGGAAATATTATATAAGTGTGTAACAGAACTCCAGCAGGCTTACAAGCCTATCATCGAGAGCGAGGAGTTCAAGAAAGAATATTATGCCCTGCTCAAGGATTACGTGGGTCGTCCTTCACCTCTCTATTATGCCAAGCGCATGAGCGAGAAGTATGGTTGCCAGCTCTATCTGAAGCGTGAGGATCTGAACCATACCGGTGCACACAAAATCAATAACACCATCGGACAGATTCTGATGGCGAAGAAGATGGGAAAGACCCGTATCATCGCCGAAACGGGTGCCGGACAGCATGGCGTTGCCACAGCCACCGTCTGCGCCCTGATGGATATGAAGTGCGAAATCTTCATGGGTGCCACCGATGTGGAGCGCCAGCATACCAACGTAGAACGTATGAAGATGTTGGGCGCCAAGGTGAACCCTGTTCGCACAGGCAATATGACTCTGAGCGATGCCTGCTCTGAGGCCATCCGCGACTGGTGCTGTCACCCACAGGATACCTTCTATATCGTAGGTTCCACCATGGGTCCGCATCCTTACCCTGATATCGTGGCAAAGATGCAGAGCGTCATCAGCGAGGAACTGAAATGGCAGTTGGAGGAGAAGATCGGTCGCGATTATCCTGATTACCTCATCGCCTGCGTGGGTGGCGGAAGCAATGCTGCAGGTACCATCTATCATTACATCGATGATGATCGTGTTCAGATTTATCTGGCTGAGGCTGCCGGTCATGGCATCGATACCAACTATACCGCTGCCACCATGCATTGCGGTACAGAGGGAATCATCCACGGCGCCCGCACCCTGGTGATGCAGACTGAAGATGGTCAGATTGAAGAGGCCTTCACCATCAGTGCCGGTTTGGATTATCCAGGCATCGGACCAATGCACGCCGATTTGGCAACAAGAGGCAGAAGTCATGTGCTTGCCATCAAGGACGATGAGGCCATCTATGCCGGTTATGAGTTGACCCGCATGGAGGGAATCATCCCAGCCATCGAGAGTGCCCACGCCGTAGCCGCCTTGAAGAAGATGAAGTTCAAGAAGGATGATGTGGTAGTCCTCACTGTTTCAGGCCGTGGCGACAAGGATGTGGAGACGTATTTGAGCCATAAGGAAATGGCAGGAGAATACGGCAACTTTTAAATAGTTAATAGTTAAAAGTTAATAGTTAATAGAGGCTGCGCCGTTGAGCAAGATTGTCAAAGCGGTTCATGCTATAAACTATAAATTATCAATTATAAACTAAATGAAATATAGTTATCATACAGTAACCCGCAAGATTCTTGCCGACCTTTATACGCCGGTGGGAGTCTATATGCGATTGAGAGATATTTATCCCCAGTCGGCTCTGATGGAGAGTTCCGACTATCATGGTTCCGAGAACTCCCGGTCCTTCATCGGCGTTCATCCGCTGGCAAGCATCGCCGTGAGTCATGGCGAGGTCATCAAGACCTATCCTGATGGCAGCGTGGAGAAGGAAGTTCTCCCGGCTTTCGGCGAGGGCAAGGGCGAACAGTGCAAGCTCGCCATCTCCAAGGCCATCAACGATTTCATCCAGAGCTTCCATGTAGAAGGAGAGGGCAAGGAATTCTGCGGACTCTATGGCTTCACCACCTTCAACGCCGTGAGATATTTCGAGAATATCCCCGTAAAGGATACCACCATGGAGAAGAACGATGCGCCGGATATCTATTATATCATGTATAAGGACATCATCGTGTTCGATCACTTCAATAATACCATGGAGCTGATTGCGCTTCAAGAGAGTGAAGAACGAAGAGTGAAGAGTGAAGAATCTCACTCTTCACTTCCTGAGCTCGATGCCCTGCTCAAGGCCGTGAACAAGGCGAATGTGAAGCCTTATGATTTCCATCCGGTGGGCGATACCTTTTCTACCCTTACCGACGAGGAGTACAAGGCAAACATCCGCAAGTGCATCCAGCACTGTCTGCGGGGCGATGTCTTCCAGATAGTTGTCAGCCGCCGCTTCATCCAGAAATACGAGGGCGATGACTTCAAGCTCTATCGTGCCCTGCGCAGCATCAACCCGTCGCCATATCTCTTCTATTTCGATTTCGGCGGATTCCGCATCTTCGGCTCTTCTCCAGAAACCCACAACCGCATCGTGGGCGACAAGGCATTTATTGACCCGATAGCTGGAACCACCCGTCGCACAGGCGATATGGAGCAGGATAGAAAGGCTGCCGAGTTCCTCCGCAACGACCCGAAGGAGAATGCCGAGCACGTGATGCTGGTAGATTTGGCGCGCAACGACTTGAGCCGCAACTGCCATGGTGTGAAGGTAGATTTCTATAAGGATATGCAGTTTTATAGCCACGTCATCCACCTGGTGAGCCGTGTGAGCGGAACCCTCGATCAGGATGCCGACCACATCAAGGAGTTCATCGATACCTTCCCAGCCGGCACCCTGAGCGGTGCGCCAAAGGTGAGAGCGATGCAGATTATCTCCGAACTGGAACCTCATAATCGTGGAGCCTACGGTGGCTGCATCGGATTCATCGGCTTGAATGGTGATTTGAACCAGGCGATTGTAATCCGAACCTTCATCAGCCGCAATGGCGAACTCTGGTTCCAGGCAGGAAGTGGAGTCGTGGCGAAAAGCAATGACCAGTATGAGTTGGAAGAGTGCAATAACAAGTTGGGCGCCCTCACCAAGGCGGTTCATATTGCAGAAGAACTGTAAATAATCATTAATAAGATGAAAGTAGTAATCATAGATAATTACGATTCCTTCACCTATAATCTGGCACATTTGGTGAAGGAGTTGGGCGTGGACGTTACGGTATATCGCAACGACCAGTTTCAGCTCCGCGAGTTGGAGCCATTTGATAAGATCATATTGAGTCCGGGTCCGGGAATCCCATCCGAGGCGGGTTTGTTGATGGATGTCATCAGGAAGTATGCAGGCATCAAGCCGATGCTGGGCGTATGTCTGGGTCATCAGGCGATAGGCGAGGCGTTTGGTGCCAAGCTCACCAACCTCAAGGAGGTGTATCATGGCGTTGCCACCCCATGCACCCAGTTTGGCATCGATCCGATATTCCAGGGCATGGAGAAGCGAATCGAGATAGGAAGATATCATTCGTGGGTAGTAGATAGAACGAATTTCCCTGAGTGCCTCGATGTCACCGCCGTGAGCGACGACGGTTGCATCATGGGCTTGAAGCACAAGAACTATGATATCCATGGCATCCAGTTTCATCCCGAAAGCGTGCTGACCCCAGAAGGCAAGACCATCGTCAAGAACTTTCTGGAGTTGTAAGAGCATGGAAATGATAGAAGATGATTCTTCAGTAAGATCAGAAAAAGATATATAAAAAATCCCAGGCGATTTACCATCACCTGGGATTTTTTTATATTTTTTTCAGATTATCAGATGGGAATTACAAGTCCCAACCCACGGCACTGGCGCCGAGAACGGCAGCGGAACTGCCATCAAGAGTTGATACCAGGAACTTAGCCTTGCCCTTGTAAATCTTCAATACATTCTCATCGTATGCCTTCTTCAAAGGCTCCATCAGCAAGTCACCAGCCTTGGTCAAACCGCCGAAGAATACGAATGCCTCTGGTGCAGAGAAGGCTGCAAAGTTAGCACAGGCCTCACCCAGCATCTTACCAGTGAAGTCGTAGATGCGCTTAGCCAAGGCATCGCCCTTGCCGGCAGCCACACTCACGTCGTAAGAAGTGATATCCTCTGGCTTCATCTCGCGGAGCAAAGAAGGTTCGTCGCTTGTCTCCAGGAACTCGCGTGCTGTGCGAGCCACACCCGTAGCAGAGCAGTAAGTCTCCAGACAACCTCTTCTGCCGCAACCGCATACGCGGCCAGCCTCGCCAGGAACCACGATTACGTGACCCAACTCACCAGCGAAACCATCGCTACCGTAAACCATCTGACCGTTGATAACGATACCAGAACCTACACCAGTACCCAAAGTAATGTCGATAAAGTTCTTCATACCACGAGCCACACCGTAAGTCATCTCGCCCAAGGCAGCCGCATTTGCGTCGTTAGTCAAAGCCACAGGAATACCCAAAGCCTTGCTGAAGAGTTCTGCCAATGGCACTACGCCATCATGCGCCCAAGGAAGGTTAGGAGCAAACTCTATGGTACCTGTATAGAAGTTACCGTTAGGAGCACCGATACCCATACCCTTAATCTTCTCGATACCGCCGATGGTATCAAGCACAGGCTGCAAAGCCTCTACAGAAGCTTTTACATATTCATCCACAGTCTTATAGCCACCAGTCTTGATAGCTGTTGTAGCCTTAATGTCACCGCGTGCATCTACGATGCCGAACACTGAATTAGTACCGCCAAGGTCCAAGCCAATTACGTATGGCTTCATTGCATTTTCTGTCATGTCTTTATTTTAAATTAGTTAGAATTGTTTTTAATTATAATTCTTTGCAAAGATGATGCAAACGAGCGCAATGAAAACTTGTTTTCAAATTGCCGAGTGCAGCATATCTTCTGCAAAGATAAGAAATAGTTTTGAAATAGTGGCTATTTGTTGTATAAAAAAGTATAATTTCTTCTTTTTTTTTAACCGAAATCAAATAAAACTTACGTCTTAAGAAAAAAAGAGGGGCTAAAATGAAAGTTTAACCCAAAAAATTACTAGATGTGCCCGATTTTTTGTAACTTTGCCCGCTGTTATTAGATTTTATATTTTTTAGCCGGTTGGGATACTGGCAAAATGGAATAGAGAAAATGAATTTAGCATTTCCAATAGAGTTTAACATCCTTGACTTTGTATTCAAGGGAATTCTTATCGGTGTGATTGCCTCGGCTCCGATGGGTCCGGTGGGCATCCTTTGTATTCAGCGAACCTTGAACAAGGGGCGATGGTATGGTTTCGTAACGGGTGTCGGTGCAGCTTGCAGCGACATCGTCTATGCGCTTTTCACGGGCTTGGGTATGAGCTTCGTGATGGATTTCGTGAACAATTCGCAGAACAAGTTCATCCTCCAGATTCTCGGCAGCGTAATGCTCCTCATCTTCGGCATCTATTGCTTCAAGAGCAATCCTACCAAGAACATGCACCAGAGCAGCAACAAGCAGGGTACCCTTACCCACAATGCCATCACGGCTTTCCTGGTAACGCTGAGCAATCCGCTCATCGTCTTCCTCTTCATGGCCACCTTTGCCCAGTTTGCCTTCGTGGTACCTGATATGCCGATCGAAATGGGTGTGGGCTATCTAAGCATTGTCTTCGGAGCCCTGCTCTGGTGGTTCGGTCTCACCTGGCTCATCGACAAGGTGAGGGGAAAGTTTGATACCAACGGCATCCTTATTATTAATAAGGTGATAGGAAGCGTGGTCATCATCTTCTCTGTCATTGCCCTCTTCGGCACAGTATTCAATCTGTACCATCTGCCAGGCTTTTAATCTTAGAGTTAAAAGTTGATAGTTAATAGTTTATAGTTCAAACTTCAAAGTAAATATGTTTGTAGCACAAGAATTAAGAAAGACGAGTATTGCAGAATACCTCTTATATATGTGGCAGATAGAGGATATCATCCGTGCCTACGGATGCTCGCTGCCTGTCATCAAGAAGAATTACATCGAAAGATTCAATTTCACTCCCGAGCAGAAAGATGAGGAACTCGACTGGTTCGGCAACCTCATCCGCATGATGAACGAGGAGGGAAAGCGTGAGTATGGTCATCTCGATATCAACCGTGTGCTCCTGCAGGATGTCATCGACCTTCATGCCCGATTGCTCCAGAGCAGCAAGTTTCCTATCTACAACGCCGAATACTACAAGGTGTTGCCGTTCATCGTTGAGCTGCGCAACCGTGGCGACAAGGAACTCAACGAGATTGAAACCTGCCTCGATGCCCTCTATGGCGTGATGATGCTCCGCCTGCAGAAAAAGGAGATTACTCCCGAAACTGAGCGTGCCATCAAGGAAATCACCGTCTTCATCGGTCTCTTGAGCGATTACTATATCAAGGACCGCACCGAAGGTCTGAAGTTCGACGACGACGACGCGTAGTGATTAGTTTTTAGTGATTAGTGATTATTTTTCAGTGATTAAATTTTTAGTATATACATTATTATAATATATATATAACGATATATAACAGATGAAAGAGATTGAAAGAAGAAGAACATTTGCCATCATTTCGCACCCTGATGCCGGTAAGACAACTTTGACCGAGAAGTTTCTGCTCTTCGGTGGACAGATTCAGGTGGCTGGTGCCGTTAAAAATAATAGGATTCGTAAAACTGCCACTTCCGACTGGATGGATATCGAGAAACAGCGTGGTATCTCGGTTTCTACATCCGTGATGGAGTTCGATTACCTGCCAGATGGACAGACCGGAGAACCTTACAAGGTGAATATCCTCGATACTCCAGGTCACCAGGACTTCTGCGAGGATACCTACCGTACCCTCACCGCCGTGGATTCTGCCATCATCGTGGTGGATTCTGCCAAGGGTGTGGAGGCACAGACCCGCAAGCTGATGGAGGTGTGCCGCATGCGCAATACTCCGGTTATCATCTTCATCAACAAGATGGACCGTGAGGGACGTGACCCATTCGATGTTCTCGATGAGTTGGAAGAAGAATTGAAGATTTCCGTTCGCCCATTGTCTTGGCCTATCGGTCAGGGCGCCCGATTCAAGGGTGTTTACAATATCTACGAGCACCAGCTCAACCTTTTCACACCTAACAAGCAGCGTGTCACAGAGAAGGTAGAGGTGGATATCCAGTCAAAGGAACTTGATGAGCGAGTAGGCGAGCGTGAGGCAAGCCAGTTGCGCGAGGAACTGGAACTGGTTGATGGTGTTTATCCTGAGTTTGATGTAGAAACCTATCGCTCTGCCGAAGTAGCACCGGTATTCTTTGGTTCAGCCTTGAACAACTTCGGTGTGCAGGAGCTTCTTGATTGCTTCGTGCAGATTGCCCCATCGCCAAAGCCAACCCAGGCAGAGGAGCGCCAGGTGGAGCCAGAGGAGCCTAAGTTCACTGGTTTCATCTTCAAGATTACCGCCAATATCGACCCTAACCACCGTTCCTGCATCGCCTTCTGCAAGATCTGCTCTGGTAAGTTTGTGCGCAATCAGCCTTACTACCACGTGCGACTCGACAAGACCGTGCGCTTCTCTTCGCCAACCCAGTTTATGGCGCAGCGCAAGAGCACCATCGACGAGGCCTATCCGGGCGACATCGTAGGTTTGCCAGACAACGGCATCTTCAAGATTGGCGATACCCTTACCGAGGGCGAGAAGATTCATTTCCGTGGATTGCCTTCGTTCTCACCACTTCTCTTCAAGTACATCGAGAACGATGACCCTATGAAGAGCAAGCAGTTCCAGAAGGGATTGGAGCAGCTCATGAACGAGGGTGTGGCTCAGTTGTTCGTCAACCAGTTCAACGGTCGCCGCATCGTGGGTACCGTGGGCCAGCTTCAGTTCGAGGTTATCCAGTATCGCCTGGAGAACGAGTACAACGCCAAGTGCCGCTGGGAGCCTGTTCACCTGCACAAGGCATGCTGGATTGAGGCCGACGACGAGAAGGAGCTGGAGAACTTCAAGAAGCGCAAGTACCAGTATATGGCCAAGGATATCGAGGGCCGCGATGTGTTCCTCGCCGATTCAGGCTACGTGTTGAGCATGGCTCAGCAGGATTTTGAGCACATCAAGTTCCACTTTACATCAGAATTCTAAAATTTCAGCATGGTAATGGATGAAGAGTTAACAGGATACAAACAAAGCAGGACGGCGAAGCTGGTTGCCTGGCAGAAGAAACACATCTCTGACAAGCAGATGACCCTGATTCTCGCCTTCCTCATCGGTCTGCTCGCTTCGGTGGCAGGCTTCTTCTTGCATGCCATCGTACACGAGATACAGTATCTGCTCACTTCGGGATTCGAGAAGGGTACCTATAATCTGCTCTTCCTGCTGTTCCCTATCGTGGGCATCTACCTCACGTCGCTGTTCATCAAGTATGTGGTGCGCGACAATATCTCGCATGGTATCACAAGAGTACTTTATGCCATCTCCACCAAGAACTCCCGACTCAAGGGGCACAACTGCTGGTCGTCAGTGGTGGCATCAGGCATCACCATCGGTTTCGGTGGTTCCGTGGGAGCCGAGGCACCTATCGTGCTCACCGGTTCAGCCATCGGTTCCAACCTGGGACAGATTTTCCGCATGGATAAGAAGACCATGATGCTGCTGGTGGGATGTGGAGCTAGTGCCGCCATTGCAGGCGTGTTCAAGGCGCCGATAGCCGGACTGGTGTTCACCCTCGAGGTGCTGATGGTAGATCTGAGCATGGCATCGCTCTTGCCTATCTTGATTTCGTGCGTCACGGCCACCTGTTTCACCTATATATTCGATGGTGACAGTTCGCTGTTCGAATTCACGCTCACCAACCCATGGGAGCTGGACCGCACCCCGGCGTGCATTCTGCTGGGTGTTTTCTGCGGACTGGTGAGTCTGTATTTCATGCGCACCATGTCCATCTGCGAGGGCTTTTTCGGCAAACTGGGTCAGTATCCATACGCCAAACTACTGTTTGGAGGACTCATCCTCAGCACGCTCATCTTCTTCTTCCCGTCGCTTTACGGTGAGGGCTATTCTGCCGTCAACATCCTGCTCAAGGGCAGCACGGAGGCAGAGTGGGGGCAGGTGATGAACCGTTCGCTGTTTTCGGGTCAGGACAATCTGCTCATCTTCTACATAGCGTTTGTCACCTTTACCAAGGTATTTGCCACCTCGGCAACCAATGGTAGTGGCGGTTGTGGTGGAACCTTTGCGCCTTCGCTGTTTATCGGCGGTTTCGCAGGCTTCCTTTTTGCCCGCCTGTGGAACATCTATCAGGTAGGCGTTCATGTGCCGGAGCAGAATTTTGCGCTCATGGGCATGGCGGGTCTCATTACGGGCGTGATGCATGCGCCGCTAACGGGCATCTTCCTCATCGCCGAACTCACGGGTGGCTATCAGCTCTTCATGCCGCTGATGATTGTGTGCATCTCTTCGCTGCTCACCATCAGCATCTTCGAGAGCCACAGCATCTACGCCCTGCGTCTGGCCAGAGAGGGCAAGTTGCTCACCCACCATGTAGATCGTTCGGCACTTACGCTGATGAGCATGCAGAGCATGGTTGAGAAGGATTACCATCCTATCAGTCCCGATCTGCCGATGAGCAAGCTGGTGAGCGAGATTTCAAGAAGTAACAACAACTTTGTTCCGGTGTTGGATGATGCCGGTGTGCTGAAGGGCGTGATAGATATCACCCGTCTGCGCCACATCATCTTCCGCACGGAACTGTATAATCACTTCAAGGTGAGCCAGCTGATGATTCAGCCGTCGGCAACCCTGGGCGAGAACGAGCGCATGGATGAGGTGATGGATAAGTTTGATAAAACCGATGCCGCGCAGCTGCCAGTGGTAGATGTCAACGGCGTGCTGAAGGGCTATATCAGCCGCACCAAGATTTACGAGGTATATCGCAAGATTGTGGCGGATATGTCGGCAGAATAGAGAAAGTGAAGAGTGAAGAACGAAGAGTGAAGAATTCGTTGGCTTTGCTGGTTTAAACTTCAAATATTATTTTTATGGAGAAGAAAGATTTAAGAATCATATTTATGGGAACCCCGGAGTTTGCGGTGGAATCCCTCAAGCGCCTGGTAGAGGGCGGATATAACGTGGTGGCTGTGGTTACCCAGCCTGATAAGCCAGTGGGCAGACATCAGGACACCCTGCAGCCATCGCAGGTAAAGCAGTATGCGCTTTCGCAGGGCCTGCCAGTGTTGCAGCCGGTGAAGATGAAAGACCCTGAGTTTGTGGAGCAGTTGCGCAGCTATCAGGCCGATTTGCAGGTAGTAGTAGCCTTCCGCATGCTGCCAGAGGTGGTATGGGCGATGCCTAAGTATGGCACCTTCAATGTGCATGCCGCCCTGCTGCCACAGTATCGTGGTGCAGCCCCAATCAACTGGGCTGTGATCAACGGCGAGAAGGAGACGGGTGTCACCACCTTCTTCTTAGACCACGACATCGATACCGGTCGCATCATCATGCAGAAGCAATTCCCTATTCCGGAAGAAGCCAATGTGGAGTATGTATATGATGGCCTGATGCATCTGGGTGCCGAACTGGCACTGGAAACCATCGATGCCCTGATAGCAGCCGATGGCAACATTGCATCCATTGCCCAGGAAGAACTGGTGGGCGAGGGCGTGGAGTTGAAATCAGCCCCAAAGATTTTCAAGGACACCTGTCGCATTGATTTCCACAAGCCAGCCAAGCAGGTTCACGATTTCGTACGTGGTCTTTCGCCATATCCTGGAGCCTGGACAGAAATCAAGAAGAAGGCACCAGTGGTTATCTTTGAGGATACGGATGGCGAGATGCCAGAGGCTACGTCTCATCCTGCGCAGAAGAAGAGTGTGGAGAAGGTTCAGGTGTTGAAGATTTTCAAGACCCAGCAGTCTGAAGAACCTCGTGGCGCAGCACCAGTAGGTTCTTTGAGAATCTTCGAGAAGAAGTTGCAGGTAGCGTGTCTTGATAATTGGCTCAACATCCAGGAGCTGCAGCTTTCGGGCAAGAAGCGCATGGATGCCGCCGCCTTCCTCAACGGCATGAAGGACATCGCCTATTACGAGTGCCAGAAGAGCCAGGAAGATAATTTTTAATTCATAGTAATCATAGTAATATGACCAGAGAAGAAGATATTAAGAATGCAGTGGAATGCATGCGAAAGGGTGGAGTGATTCTCTATCCTACAGATACCGTATGGGGCATCGGCTGTGATGCCACCAATCCGGAGGCTGTGAAGAAGGTGTACGAGATTAAGAAGCGTGATGATTCCAAGGCGCTGATTTGTCTCATTGATTCAGCCGACCGCATGGCGCGTTATTTCCGCAACGTGCCTCAGGTGGCGTGGGATTTCATTGATGCAGCGATGCCGGTGAAGCCTACCACCATCATCCTGGATGATGCCAATGGCGTGGCTCATAACCTGGTAGCCGAGGATGGCAGCTTGGCGATGCGAGTAACTTACGAGGAGTTCAGCAAGCAGCTCTGCTACCGTTTCCAGAAGCCTATCGTGAGCACGAGTGCCAATGTTAGTGGCGAGCCGGCAGCCCAGAACTACCGTGACATTTCCGAAGAGATTCTGAATGCCGTGGATTACGTATGCTGGACTCGTCGCCAGGAGCACAAGCCTCACCAGCCATCCAGCATCGTAAAGATTGCGAAGAATGGTGAAGTGAAAGTCATCAGATAAAGTTCCGCCAGGCGGATATAAAAAAAAGAGGTGCATCGCAAGTCTTTCTCTTGCAATGCACCTCAATTTTTTAACCTATAATGATGCTATCTTCTACAGATGGAAATCAATTTCCTTGAGCCATGCCTTGGTATCAAAGCAAGGACACTCCTTCTTGACACCAGGCAAATCGCGGTGGCCTAGGATGGTGGCATCCGGATAATCCTGAGCCAGAGAATACAGCAGCTCCTCCAGCGTAATCTTCTGCGCCTCGGTGCGCGTATCCGCAGGATGACCATTTTTGTCCAAGCCACCCTCGTAGCAAATGCCAATGCTATGCTGGTTGTAGTGACGGGCATGAGCACCCACCTTGTCCTCATGACGGCCAGGATACAGGGTGCCGTCCTTGGTGATGTAATAATGGTAACCAATCTCTGCGAAGCCACGAGCCTTGTGGCACGCCTCCAGATCCTCAATGCTGAAGTTCTGGTTCTCACGGGTAGCGCTGCAATGCACTACAATCAAATTGATAGTTCTTTTACATTTCATTTTCTTCTTCTTTTTTTAATGGTTCAACTTAGTGTTCTTTTTCTCTTGACCTTTCTCAAGGACTTCTCGCTCAAGCCTTTCACTCAAGGCCTTTCTCACGCCATCTCACATCATTTACAAGCCCTTGCAACTCTGTACACAGAAGGCGCTGATGATGGCAGTCAATACCGTGATGGTAAAATTAATCACTTTCTTGATAGTCTCTCTCTTCATTTGTTATCCCTTTCCTTTTTTTTGATGTTACAATGCCGAGTTTACAATACCCTGGTTACAATACTATGTGCTCGTTGTCGCCGTTAGATCCGCTGTCGCCGCCAGAAGTGCCTGAATCGTCCTTGCCGGTTCCTCCTGAAGTGTTGTCACCCGTTGATGATCCTCCCGAAGTGTTATCACCCGTTGATGATCCTCCCGATGGAGTGTTGCCTCCACCATTCGAACCGCCGCCATCAGTTCCGCCGCCATCAATAACAATCACACCCTTATCCACTCTCTTGATAGTGGCATCGAGGTTCAAGCTGGCAGAAATCAAGTTACCCGTGGCGCGGGCTCTCGACTTCACTCCGGCAATGTTCTTGGCTGCCGACCACTCGCCAATGCTCTTGGCACCCATCTTGTTCTTGATGCCCAAGCTGAAGATCGCCAGGTCGTTGATCTTCACGGCAATGCCCTGCAAATTCAACTCTCTGATGCAGTTCACGGCGTCGGTAAGCATACCCTTGATGGCACCCTTTGAGAACGGGGTGTTGTGTGACGACATGTGCTCTGCCAACTTGTCGAGATCATAAGTCTCGTTAACCACTGGATATGCGTAATACAAACCATACGCATTCGGCATCTTCTTGTTCTTGTTCTGTTTCAATACTACCTGAATCATACTTTTTCCCTTTCGCGTTAAAATTGTTAGTTAATTTAGTTTTAGTAACTCTCCAGTTGATGCATCTCCTTCTGAATTACGATGCAAAGATACGGCTTTTTTTCGACTCACTCTGAACTTTCGTGAACTTTCGCAAAAAAAATCTAAAAAAACATGAAAAAAGTTTGGGGAACCCTTACGGATCCCCCAAATATTCAAAAATCAACTCCTTTTGCCTCGGAGTAAACAACTTGTTGCAACTCTTGTAACCTTCTGCCTGAAGCAGTTCCATGAGTCCCTTGCATTGCTTGATCCAAATCATCAAGTGCTTTTCGGCACTCCTTGGTTTGGCATCAGGAAAGTAGAGACGAGCGATGGCTCTCTTGCTATTTTGATTTTGCATACTCTCTAACTTGTTTCGGATTCAGAAATGACTAAGATAGAATCCTCAGTGACTAAGATAGAAATCTCAGTGACTTAGATAGAATCACGGGTTAGGATAGTTCGGATTGTAGTTCGAATACATCGCCACTTCCGCACCGCTCTTTTCCACCACGAGCCAGAAATTTCCCGTACGTCGGTGCTCACTCTTGAAACCAAGCCTCGCCATGATGCTGCCGATACTCTGGTTCGACATGTTCTGGCGCAAGGCAGGGTTGGTGCAGATCTTTTCCATGATCTCTGCTGTGGTAACCGACTTGATGAACCTGGGCTCTGTTGATTCATCCGGGATACGAAAAAAACGCAATATCTGCTCCTCTGCAAAGTTGGAAACCATGAAGAGGCGATTGTGCTTACGCATCTTCTCCACATCCTCGAAAGTCTGCCAGTATACCCAGCCATCCTCTCGGATGCCCTTCGATACACTCTGACCCAGAGCCAAAGCCTGAGAGTAGAGATCCTCGTAGTTGATAGCCTTCTCTCTAGGGCTCACAATCTTGGTAACAATCCATGGCGAGAAACGGCGGTTCTCCACATCGGTGATGATGTGCTGCTGGTTGCTCGTTCCGCAGAGCGAAGCACGGTGCTCCAGCTCAGACCGGTACTTGTCGTAAGGGCGACGGAAGGAGAAAACCTCCTTGGTCATGTTGCTCTTGAAGGCACTCAGGTTTCTGCCGAATATCGCCTCAAACTCATCCAGGTTCACACTAGCCTTGGTAGCCTGAGCCTCCATGGCATCCTTGTCCAGATAGTTGCTGGTACTGTCGTTCAGATAGTAAGTCTTGAGGCATGGAGGGAGCAGGGCACCCAGAATGGTGGTCTTGTAGATGCCGCCCTTGCCCACCAGAATCAGCATCGACTGGTTCACGAAGTGAGGATTCACCCATGCCACCACCATCGACACAAACCACTTTCGGAAATATTCCACAAACTCCTCCTGGGTGTGGCAATACTCGGGGCGGTCTTCCACCGTGATTCGCATGGCAAACTCCCTGATGTAATCCGTCTTGCCGTCCCACTTCGGCAGACTGCGCAGATAGTGATCCAGTGGATTGAAAGGCTGGCTGTAGTCGCTGGTCACGATATCTCCCAGTTTCTGCACACTGGTATGGATGCCCTTCAGGTCCATCTCCATCCAGATGGAGTGCAGGATGTCGTCGCTCACATCGGTATACTTCAGGTACTTGGCATCCTTCACCATGCGGCTCACCACCTGATACTTGCCGGTAACCATGTTGTGAACGAACTCGTAGTTCTGGTCGAGCCACTGTCTGATGAGCTTCAGCGTAGCCTGAACCGGATAGTCCTCGCCCTTGGCGTAGAAGTGCCATTTGCCGGCAAGTTCGCCATGGTTCTTGTACACACTTCTCACCACGCTAGCCGTGTCGGCATACTGCTGCGAGAACTCGGAGGTGGCATACTGCAGCGCCTTCTCCTCCTCGATGCCGTATTTCAGGCAGCAGTAGGCAAAGCTGGTAACATACTCGTTGTGCTGATGCTCCTCGAATCTTTTGCCCCAGCTCTCAATCATCACCTTGATGTGGGGAGCTGCCTCCTCGATGGTTGGGGTGTAGCCGCCCTTCTTCTTGCGGGTCTTGCTGCTCTTAGGTCTGCCGCCCTTGTTTTTCTTCTTCTCGTTCTTGATGCGTTCCTGGGTAACCTTCAGCTCGCTGGGGGTGAGCTTCAGGGGGATTGCCTCCCAGTTGAAGTAGGCATCAGAGTCGTGGGCAAGGCCGCAGAGTCTGCCGATGTCGGTGGCCTGCTGGTCGGCCTCCCAGTTGAGCAGGGTGTTGTAGAAGCTGATGGCCTTCTTGATCATGGCATTGAAGAGTTCCACGATGGTGAGGTCGCAGTTCTCGGCTCTGTCGTATCCCACGATGATGCGGATACCCTGTCCGCTGATGGTGTGATAGACGGCTAGGGCATAGGCCGACTGGCATGCCGCCTTGAACATGCTCTCAATCTGCTCAGCCGAGGCATCATGGATGTCGTAGTCCAGGGCAATCATTCGGGTCTCAGCCTTCACGTTCTCCAGGCTTCTGCCTCTGCCGTCATACTGCAGTGAGGCAGAGATGGCAGGGCCTAGAGGCTTGAGCTCATCTGCATAGCTCTTGCTGATGGCCATTCTCTTGCGATAGGCCATGGTTAGTGAACTTACCAGGGAGTCTTTTGTGATAAGTCGCTCCAAGTCTTCTCTACTGGCGAGAGGCATGCTCTCGGTGCTCTTGAGTGATGCGAATAGTGACGGCATCACGGCGTCGTTTGGTTTTTGGGCCATAGTTGTTATTTTTTATTGGGTCAGCTGGAGATTTTTGCCTCTTCGGTCGGCCCGGGGTTAGGTGAAACCAAGGCTGTGATGTGAAGGCTTGGTCTCAAAAAACTAGTTTTCCGATACTAAAAACCTATATCTAAAACCCTGATATTCATTTCATTTACCTTTATAACACGCTGTATATACAAAAGTTCTGGACCCTAGGGTTCACATCACACTCTCGAATCAGCGGTCATTCGGGTAGGATTTCGGTTGCAAAAGTAGTTTTTTCCAGCGAGATTCATCCTATCTTCAACCCCATTTCTGGGTGGAAAACAATAAAGATTTAACAAACTTAAAGGTATTTTTATCCAAAATTTACGAAAATTCACAAATGGTTCGGTGGAAAATGTCAATAATCCGGAGAAATATTATACCTTTGCAAACAGAATGAAGATGAGAGGGGGTTTTTAAAGAATAAACAATAAATAAAACAAATTAAAAATGGCAACAAAAAAAAAGATGATGAAAAAGGAGTACTGAAGAGAATCGGAAAGTTTTTTCTTGATGTGTTCAAGGATGTGTCAGAAAAAGGTACTCATATTACCCAAGCAAAATTGGATAAGGTGTATGGTATTAATAAACATTATATGGAGGCGTTCAGACGTGGAAGCGATATGAAGTTTACTCATATGATGAGGGTGGTGCGAACTTACTTGTTGCAGTTTAAAAGTATCGAGGATAAGGTAAATCACCTTATAGAGGTGCTGGATATTGTTAGAGATCAGGATATTGACAACTATGGACCAGAATGTTCTCCTTTTGGTATGAGTATCAAGGACGCCATCCAATATATGATTTATAAAAAAGCCTTGGAGTTGATAAAGTTCAACTCTGAGGAAGAAATCAAAAAAAAGATTCATGATTTGCTGGTTAAAACTCATCAGATAAAAGATTAGGATAATTGACTTATTTGTACAAAAAAATCTGCCCCTCTGCTTCACAGCAGAAGGGCAGATAATTAACCTTCTCTTATGGTAATAACTTACCAATAGGTAAACATTATTTGTAAATTTACCAGTTTTGTTTATTAACCTAACTTTTTTAGATAAAAATTAATTATCGATTTATCCGACTTTTTCTGTTTCATGTCTTGTTCAATGTCAACGTTCGAAAGGCATTTTGCCGAGAATAGGGTTCTCTTTTTCTTTGCCTTATCGAATGCTTGGTCAATGAATCCTGGTATATATTATATATTATATATTTAGGTTAGTTATTACATTTTCGTTTGCAAATATATGGCTTTTTAGTAAACTTGTATGTTTTTGATAGTTAATAAAGATTAAATGGGGTAAAAAAGGATATAGTTCGGCATATTTTTTAGAGAAAAATTCTTCAACTAGCGATTATTTCGTATCTTTGCAGCATCTAACAGCATCATTGCATATAATTTAAATGAATATCGTATGAAACAGGTAGAAGAAAGATACATCAGCTTGCTGACCGACTTCGGTTTCAAGCGCATTTTTGGAACGGCAATGAATAAGGATTTGCTGATTTGCTTCCTCAACAGCTTGTTTAATGGCAGACAGGTTGTGAAGGATGTTTCGTATCTGAATCCGGAGCACGTGGGGGATGTCTATACCGACCGCAAAGCCATCTTCGACGTGTATTGTGAAGGGGAAAACGGCGAGAAGTTCATCGTTGAAATGCAAAACGCCTACCAGACGTATTTCAAGGACCGATCTCTCTTCTATTCTACTTTCCCGATTCGTGAGCAGGCACCTAAGGGGAATGAGTGGAATTTCAAACTCAATCATGTCTATACTGTTGCCCTGCTCAACTTCAACATGAACGAGGATGCCTTCGACAAGGAGAAGATTCGCCACCACGTGCAGTTGTGTGATACAGCAACCCACAAGGTTTTCTATGATAAGCTTGAGTTTATCTATGTAGAGATAGCCAAGTTCAATAAGACTTTGGAAGAGCTGGAAACGCTCTATGACAAATGGCTTTATGCCTTGAAGAACCTCTATAAGCTTACCCAGCGTCCAAAGGAGTTATGCGATAAAGTCTTCGACCGCCTTTTCGAAGAGGCCGAGATTGCCAAGTTCACGCCTCAGGAGGTAAGGGAGTATGAAGCAAGCAAGAAGGCTTATAGGGATATCAAGAACTCTATTGATACTGCGAAAAATCAGGGTAAGGAAGAAGGTCTTGCCGAGGGCATTGAAATAGGTAAGAAAGAGGGCAGAAAAGAAGGAAGAATTGAAGCTAACACAGAAACAGCTCAGCGTTTGCTGGCTATGGGACTTTCTGCCGAACAAGTAGCCGAGGCTACTCAGCTGCCCTTGAATATCATTGAAAAACTGAGCAAATCTTAATAGTTTGCTCCCGCTAGGCGCTTGCTCCCGTCAGGACGCTTAGCGGGGATAATGTCTGATGGGAGCAATACTGTGGAAGAAAAGAATATAGTAATTAATAACTAACTAATAAATAAATATGAAATCTATTAACTTGATTATCTTGTTTTTGATGGCTGTATTGCCAACCTGTGCTCGTGGCAATCTGCATGATCAGTACAATCTGCAGCAACAGCAAGAAAAGAAAAAGAAAGAGCATACAGTGGAAGTTTATGGTGACGTGAAAGATTCGTTTACCCAGGCCTTTCTGAAGGCCTTTGTCACGGTGATGGACAAGGACAGCAACGTGATAGATACCATGACTACGAGTGGATGGGGAAAACACCTCTTTTATCATACTCAAGTCCCAGCACGTCCCGCTACTTATATCGTCAAGGCAGAGTGTGAAGGCTATGAGACGAACAGTATCAATCATACGATCAAATACATAGCACGCAATAAAAGTTTCTTATTTCCTTCGCTTTTGCTCAAGAAGAAATTCAATCAGGATGTTGCCCTCGATGACGTGGTGGTGACTGGCACCAAGGTGAAGCTGGCTTACCGTGGTGACACGCTCGTCTTTAACGCCAGCGCATTCAATGTGCCTGATGGCTCCATGCTCGATGCTCTTATAAGACAGATGCCAGGAGCTGAACTGAAGAGTAATGGCGATATTTACGTAAACGGCAAAAAGATAGATTATCTGCTCCTTAACGGAAAAGACTTCTTCAAGGGGAAGAATCAGGTGATGCTCGACAATCTTCCTTACTATACCGTGAAGGAACTGAAGGTGTATGACCGTTCTTCTGAAAAAAGCCGACTCATGGGGAAGGAGATGGAGAAGAAAGACTATGTGATGGATGTGGCCCTGAAGCGTGAGTACTCCCGTGGATACATCGCCAACGTGGAGGCGGCGGGGGGAAGCGAAGACCGATATCTGGCTCGTCTCTTCGGTCTCTACTACACTGACAATTCTCGAATCTCGGTATTCGGCAACATGAATAACAAGAACGAAACACGAAGACCGGGAAGTCAGGGCGACTGGTCGCCTTCCAACAGTCCGCAGGGACAAAAGACTACCCGCCAAGTGGGCGTTGACTTTAATACGACATCGAAGAGCCAGAAAATAAGAGAGAAGGGAAACGTTACGTTTGCTTGGGACAATACGCATGACTTGACCCACAGTTCGCAGGAGAATTTTGCCTCTACAGGCAATATCTTCGGTAGAAGTATCAGTGATTCGCGCAGCGACAACCATAGTTTCAACCTCTACAATAACTTCCAGGTGGATGGAAAGTTGGGAGTATGGTTGGATACCCGTATCGACTACTCCGACAGAAAGTCATCTTCGTCAAACCTCAGTGCTACCTATTCTGCCAATCCTGAAAGATGGGGCGATATCAGGCAGACCATCGATTCTACCTTTGCACAGAATGTTAGTGGCAGCTTGCATGACATCATCACCAACCGGTCGCTCTATCAGTCACGCTCAAAAGTACATGCATTCACAGGTAGTCAGCAAGCTCTGGCGTGGTATAAGTTGCCATGGGGTGACAGAATAACTCTGGGCATGTCTGGAAAGTATACCAGCTCCAAGCCAAACGAGTCTTTCAGCCTGAACCGCAATGAGTATTTCAAGACTGGCGAGAAGGATTTGCGTAACTATTACAACGACAGCAGACAGAACAGCTATGATATGAATGCCAGCTTGGATTATGAAATAGCAATTCCATATTCTAAATGGGCAATGTTTATAGGACCCAAATTTGCGCAGACCTATCAATCGGTGAAGGGCTTGAAATACCGCCTGGATGAGCTTGGCGGCGACTGGATAGCCAATCCGGAACTGATGTTCGCCACGCTGCCTTCTAACATGGAACAGCTTTCGGGGGTGATTGACGAGGATGTGAGTAGAAGCTATCAAACGCTGAAAAAGAATACGGGTGGTGAACTTATATTCCAAAGAAATGATAGATCTTCATACCTGTTTCTATCGCTGAGCATTTCTGAAGAAAAAGAGCGTCTCAATTACCATACTTCGGCTCTCGACACGATAGCCCGGAGAAACCGTGTGGTGTTCATGCCATCGTTCATGTATGATTGTAGTGACGATAAGAAGACTATCCGCTTATATTATTATATGCAGAGCCAGACGCCTGATTTCTTCAGCATCATGCCATACAGAGACAATTCGAATCCGCTGGCGGTGAGGGTGAACAATCCGGACCTGGAGAATTCGCTGTATCATCATTACGAAGCAAACATCCGTTTCAACGGACTCAAGAATCAGCAGTATGTGGGATTCTTCGCTACGGGTAATTTCTATCACAATCTTGTGGGTACCCGCACTACTTATAATTCGCAGACGGGTGGTTACACCTATATGAGTGATAATATTGGTGGTGGCGGCAACTGGGATTTCTGGACAACGACATCTTATGGTGTGGCTCTTGACAAGGCCCGTTTGTTCCGTCTGGATTATCGCCTGTGGTTTAACGGTTTGCGCCGCAAGGATTTTGATATAGCTTACGATGATAATTCTACTCAGCTCTGCTATGTGCTCAGAACTGAGTTGGGTAACAGTTTGTACTTCAAGTATCAGAAAGACAAGTTGAGCATCAACCTGGGTGGAAAGGTGGAGTGGAAGCATGGTACGAGCGACCGCAGCAATTTCGAGAAATTGAATGCCTATGATTTTGAGTATGGTGGCAACATGACTTACACCTTGCCTCTGGGCATTTCGCTCTCTACCGACCTGAAGGAATATTGCAGGCGTGGTTATAGCGAGAAATCGTTTAACACCAGTGATCTGGTATGGAATGCTTCGCTGGCCCGTTCGTTCTGCAAAGGCAAGCTGACGCTGAAGGCGGAGGCTTTTGATATTCTTCAGAATCTGTCGAGCACCGTGTATGAGGTGGGCGGCCAGGGCAAGACTGAGAAATGGAACAATACCCTGCCAAGCTATGCGATGGTGCATTTGATGTATAAATTCAGCAAGGCGCCGAAGAGTAAGAAGTAATTGTGGGGGGATGAGACTTGTGGGGGCTTTGGATGTATGATACAAATACACTTTTAAGGACGACTTTTTGTGATTTTCCACACTTTTAAGGACGACTTTTTGTAGTTTTATACATTTTTAAGGACGACTTTTTGTGCTCTTTGAAATAAAAAATGTATCTTTGCATTCAGAAATATCAAATAATCAGATAGCTATGAAGAGAAATGCCATCAAATACCTATATCAATGGAAAGCAAGCAACGACCGAAAGCCGTTGATCATGCTTGGAGCCCGCCAAGTTGGCAAAACCTGGCTGATGCAGGAATTTGCCAAAGAGGCCTATACCCGTAGTGCGTATATAAACTTCGAAGACAATGAAATGCTCCGGGAAGTTTTTGCTCATGACTTTGATATCCCCCGCATTATTAATAGCATACAATGGAGTACAGGTGTTTCTATAGACGAAGATACACTTATTATCCTTGATGAGATACAAGAAGCGCCCAGGGGTATCACTGCATTAAAGTATTTTGCAGAAAAAGCACCTCAATATCATGTCGTAGCTGCAGGTTCGTTGCTCGGAATAGCAATGCATCAGAATGACTCTTTTCCTGTAGGTAAAGTAGATTTCATGCATTTATATCCCCTTACATTCTTTGAATTTCTGGATGCAATCGGTGAAAGCCGTATGGTAGAACTGCTCATGTCAAAGGATTGGAATATGATAACCATGTTCCGGAATAAATTCGAAGAATGCATGCGACAGTATTATCTGGTAGGGGGAATGCCGGCTGTAGTCCAGTCTTTTGCCAGTGAGGGGAATCTGTCTAAAGTCAGAAGCATTCAAAAAGGAATCCTTGAAGCGTATGAGCGTGATTTTTCCAAACATGCTCCGGCCATAGAAGTTCCACGTATCCGAATGGTATGGAAATCCATCCCATCCCAGCTTGCCAAGGAAAACAAGAAATTCATCTATGGTGCCGTCAAGGAAGGAGCTAGAGCAAAGGATTTTGAGCTCGCTATCGAATGGCTGAAAGATGCAGGGTTGATCTATAAGGTAAACCGTTGTAAGAAAGCCCTGTTGCCATTGGCTGCATACGAGGATTTTTCTGCTTTCAAGTTATTCCTGTCTGATGTGGGACTGATGGGAGCCATGAGCAATATTCCTGCCCAAAGCTTGCTGGAAGGAAATGTGCTGTTTTCAGATTTTAAGGGGGCACTGACAGAGCAGTATGTCCTGCAGCAGCTTAAGGAGAAATCTTCCTTGTCTATCTATTATTGGTCGGCAGAAAATTCACGTGGTGAAATAGATTTTCTGGTGCAGGATGAGGAAAGAATCATTCCGATAGAAGTAAAGGCTGAGGAGAATTTACAGGCTAAGAGTCTGAGGGTGTTTGTGGAGCGCAATCAGGGATTGAAAGGTATGCGCCTATCCATGTCACCTTACAGAGAGCAGGATTGGCTTGACAATTATCCTTTATATTCCGTATCTGCAATACTCGGATAAAAAAACAAAGTTCACAAGGTTGTGGACCACAACCTTGTGAACTTTTAATAGTATATTGTAAATCAGGTGTTTAAATGTGTTTGTTTTTTTTTTTGATGCCTGCGGGAATAAACGCAAAAAAAGAGGAAAGCAATGTTGCTTTCCTCTTTTTTAAGTGTTCTGGGTGGAAGGTGGGACTCGAACCCACGACATTCAGAACCACAATCTGACGCTCTAACCAACTGAACTACGTCCACCATTTGATTTTTATGTTTGCTTAAAGAAATGTGGGTGGAAGGTGGGACTCGAACCCACGACATTCAGAACCACAATCTGACGCTCTAACCAACTGAACTACGTCCACCATTTTTTAAGCGAGTGCAAAGGTACGGAAAAAATTTGGTTCCACCAAATATTTCCGTACTTTTTTACATTTTTTTTATTTTGCAGGGCTGTTTGGCACTACAGGAGCTGCCTTTTCTGCTGCAGGTACTGCTTTCTCTGCACCGGCTGCTGCTGGAGCTGCCTTCTGAGCACCGGCTGCTGCATCCTTGCTGGCACCTGGCATAGCAGGAAGAGCGGTCTGCTCCTGGGTTGCACCCTCCATAACGCTGCTCTCGCCCACAGCCTGTGGAGCTACGTAAGCGCAAGCTACGCTGATTACTACCATCAGACCGGCAAGGGTCCATGTAATCTTTTCTACTACATCGGTGGTCTTGCGAACACCCATGATAGAGTTGGTTGAAGAGAAGTTAGATGCCAATCCACCTCCCTTTGACTCCTGGATCAGAACGATGAGTACCATCAAGATGGATACCAGGACGATCAATACTACAAATAATGTGTAAATCATTTTTTTTAAAACTAGTTTTATTATTATTATTTATTTTCTTTTCTTCTCGTTAAGCATCAGTTTTTCGAGGAAGCGGAGCTGATCTATATAGAACGCACTCTTCTGTGGATGCTGCTTGTACAGGCGGTCGATAATCTGATAGGCCCGCTCGTACTTGCCCTGCTTGATGTAGATTCGGGCAAGGGTCTCCGTAAAGACACCACCGTTTTCAGAGGCAGCTTGGGTTTCGGAAGAATCTGCTTCTGCAGTTTCCTTCTTCTCCTCCATCTCTTCCTTTTCCTCCTTTTCTTCCTTCTTCTCCATCATCTCGCTCTCCTGATCCTCCTCCTCTTTATCCTTGTGGAGCTTGAATCCGCCTTCTTCTATGAAGTCATCGATGAGTGCGATGGTTCTTGATGGCTGCTCGTGCTCGGTTTCCGTCTCCGTCTCCATCAGATAGGCCACGTAGTCAACGGCGGCATCGGCTGGCGTTGGCTTGCGCTTCTCTTCCGGTTCCTTCTCCCTTTCCTCTGCTTCGGTTGGGATGGAGTGGAGGAAGTGGTCGATGAGACTGCTGGTGCGGTCGCTCTTCGGCTTGCCTTCCACAGCTTCGTGGCGGTTTGAGTTCTGACTCTTGAGCTGATAGTGGGCTGCCTCTACCATCTGGAAGATGACCTTGCGGTCGGAGATGTAGATGGCGGCACGGCGCAGTTCCTCGTCGAAGCTCGGGTCGTGGAGCAGGTACAGGTTCTGCAACATCAGAAGGCGAGCCGTCTGATAGTACGGATAGAGGGCCAGGAGGGCGCGCAAATCATAGAGCGTCTCCCGGTTCATTTCCTCAGGATGTTGTATCAATCTGTTTAGTTCCACGATACTATTAACTTTAAACTATAAACTATTAGCTCTAAATTCTACTACCAGTTTGCCACTGTGGCGTTGAAGATCTGGTCAACCAGGTCTTTTACCATCTGCGTTACCAACTCTTCCTGCACAGAGGCTAGGCTCTGGGTGGTATCGTAGGTCTTGGCAGAGGTGAACTGGCGCTCGAAATCCTCGTTGTGGTTCTTGGTGTTGGTGAAGCGTACGTTCACCGTGATGCTCAGCTCGGTCTGGGCTGAATATCCCTCGGCACTCACCGACTTGTTGCGCTGTGAGTATTGGGTAATTTCGCCCTCTATCTTCAGGTCGCCATTGCGGCTCACCTGGCGGAGCTGGGTGTTGCTGGCAAACTTATCCTTCAGTTCGTTGTTGAACATCGGACCCATCGGACCCCATACATAGGAGCTGCGGATAGGGAAGTCGGCCAACTGGATGGTCTTGGTCTTGGTGTAGTCGATGCTGGCGCCGTTGAACTTGTAGCTCACGGAGCAGGCTGCGGTGACACCCATCACCAGGACAATGCCTATTATATATATGTACGCGCGTAGATGCTTCATAAATTGTATTTTTTAATTCTTCTGTAGAGCGTTCTGTCGGAGATGCCCAGTTCCTCGGCCGCCTTCTTTCGGTTGCCATTGTTGCGTTCCAGGGCGCGCTCTATCATCTGTCGGCTCAGTTCATTGAGGTTGAGCGATTCGTTCTCGCTCTCATTCTCATTCTCCATGTCCTTGATTTCCTCTGCCTCGATATCCTCGGCATCCCGTCTTGGTTCGGTATAGATTCTGCCTTCCTGCAGATTGCCGAATTCGGAAGGGTAGTGGGGTTCAGGCATTCCCGAAACCGATGGGGATGTGATTCCCGAAACCGATGCTGGCATTCCTGAAACCGATGGTACGCCTGAAACCGTGGCTGGAGGCATGCCTGAGATGTTTTGCGGATGGCTGAAACCTTTGGCACCGCTGAGACCGCGAGCTTCATCGAGTTGGTCGCGCAGCGATTTCATCTCTCTTCGCAGGTCGCTCACGTTGCCCCTCAGTTCGTAGAGAATCTTGTAGAGCATCTCGCGCTCGCTTTCGTAGCTATGCTGCTCGTTTCCGGCTTGCGGAATGGTGGCGAGCTGGGTAGTTTCCTCATCTCTTGGGATGAACTGCGAGAGGGTTTCGAGATTGATTTCCCTTTCCCGGCTCAGCACCGACATCTGTTCGGTGATGTTCTTGAGCTGTCGCACGTTGCCTGGCCACTTATATTTCAGCATGAGCGCCTTGGCATCCTCGGTGAGTGAAATCTTAGGCAATCGGTATTTCTCTGCCATCTGCATCGCGAAGAGGCGGAAGAGCAGGAGGATGTCGTTGCCGCGTTCACGCAGCGGAGGCATCTGGATAGGGATGGTATTCAAGCGATAGTAGAGGTCTTCGCGGAATTTTCCCTCGCTCACAGCCTTGCGCATGTTCACGTTGGTAGCTGCCACGATTCTTACATCAGTCTTTCTGATTTCGGTGCCGCCCACACGGATGTATTCACCCGTTTCGAGCACACGCAGCAGTCGGGCTTGCGTCTGTATAGGCAGTTCACCCACCTCGTCGAGGAAGATGGTACCCTTGTTGGCGATGCCGAAATATCCTTCGCTTTCGCCGATGGCTCCGGTGAAGGAACCTTTCTCATGACCGAAGAGTTCGCTGTCGATAGTTCCCTCTGGGATACTGCCGCAGTTGATGGCGAAATATCTTTCGCGTCTTCTCGGCGAGTTATCGTGAATGACTCGTGGGATGATTTCCTTACCCACACCGCTCTCTCCGATGATAAGCACGGAAAGGTCGGTCGGTGCCACTTGTAGGGCGACATCGAGAGCACGGTTCAATCCGTCGCTATTTCCGACGATATTGTAGCGTTGTTTTATTTTCTGTAGTTCAGAATTATCCATTTAGCTGCCAAAATTACACATTTTTTTTGAATTAACTGCCTTTTTTGCCCAAAAAGTGGGTATAATAAGGTAGAAAATAGGCGAAAATGTGATATTTCGCCTATTCTCTACGTATTTCGAGCCTATTCTGCTGGTTGTGGAGCAGGCTGTTCTGCTGGCTTCTGAGGAGCTGGCTGCGCCTGTTTTTCGGCAGGATTAGGCTGCTGTGTCAACTTTTTATCAGTCTGCTGGGCAGGCTGAGGGGCGTTGTTGTTGGCATTACCATTGTTGCCACCATTGTTATTGCCGTTGTTTCCCTTAGGGGCATTCTGCTCGTTGTTTCCCTTGGTGCCGTTCTGCTTGTTTCCGCCCTTTGGAGGGAATGGGGAAGGAACGTGCTTCTTTGGGATGGAGAAGCGAACCTTCTCGCTCTCATCACGCTTCTCGTGGTAGAGCTTTGGCAGTGGGTTCTGGTAAGCCTCTTCGCAGGTTTCGCGATGGCGGAAGGCATCGAGTGCCAGGAAGATGGCGTGGCGGAACGAGATGGCATCTGCCTCGTTGTAGCCTGCCATATAGTAGCATGGGGTGGTGTTGGCTGCTGTATGGATGATAGGGAGACCAGCGGTATAGAGCACGCCATCCTCGTTGAAGAGGGAGTGGAATGGTACGGCTGCCTGGTCGTGGTACATCGCCATGACGCCATCGAACTCGTTGTAGTATCCGTTGCCGAAGAAATCGTCGGCTGGGTAAGGACCGAATGCCTGGATGCCCTTCTCGGCGAGTGCATCGATGGCTGGGATGATGATGTTGCGCTCCTCGGTGCCGCAGCTCTGTTCCTCGTTGATGCTTGGGTTGAGGGCGAGCACAGCGATGCGTGGGTTGGTGAGGAGGAAGTCGCGCTTCAGGGTGTGCCAGAGCAGGGTGGTTTTCTCCACGATGCTTTCCTGGGTGATTGACTTGGCCACCTGGGTGAGTGGTGTCTTGCCGGTGACGGAGGCAATGCGCAGGTCGTCGCCTACGAGCAGGCTCAGGGCATGGCTGCCGTCGCCCAGACAGGTTTCGATGTAGTCTTTGTGATCCACGAAGGTGTAGCCTTCAATCTTGATGTTCTGACTGCTTACCGGGGCTGTGACGAGCACATCGTAGAGACCGTCGCGATAGTCGGTCATGGCACGGTCGAGTGCCTTGACTGCTGCTGCTCCTGATTCCGGAGTAGGCATACCCATATCCACCTTCACTTCCTCTTCTACGGCAGCGAGGAGGTTGATTCTTCCATCTTCAGCATCTTCAGCTTTCTGGATGATGGAGAACTGGGCTGGCAGGTTCATCGCCTTGCGATAGTAGGCTGCCACTTTTGGCGAGCCGTAGATGATAGGGGTGCAATACTCCAGCATCTCCGGTTCGTTGAATGCCTTAAAAATGAGTTCATATCCGATACCGTTGGTATCGCCGTGGGTGATAGCCACTTTGATTCTTTTGTTGTCCATGAAATTTTATTTTATAGTAGAAATCGCAGCTTCGAGCTGCTTGATTAATATTTTCTTTTTCATTTCGGGTGCATAGACAAAGGCGATGATGTAGAGGTTATAGCCTTGCTTTGCTGCCTGGCTTGTTTGCCTATGAATGCGATGCATTACGTAAGGCCCTCCCATGGCATCTCCTTTCATCTCCCAGAGTCCTCTTTCTGAGAGATGAGGAATCACCATATACATGCTGTCGGTTTCACCCGGCATATTGGTTCGGAGAATGCTATCAATCAAAGCCTTGTCATTTACATGAAAAGCATTTGAATTCTTCATTCTTCGTTCTTCACTCTTCACTTTTCCTGCTCTTCGTTCTTCACTCTTCACTTTAAACACGAGCAGGTTCTGCATGCCCGAACTGGCGTTGTTCGAGATCCAGATGAAGTCTTTCGCCTTTTTGCTGGCGTTCATCGCTGCAGGAATCTTCATGTCGATTCCGAACATCTTTTTGATTTCGTCCTGCATCTCCCCGTTTTGTTTGCTGGGGTTGCCGGAGATGATATCTGCCAGATGTTTCAGTTCCACTTCATCCACGATGTGGCGGAGTTTCTCGCCATTGAGCCTTTCCCGCAACTGCTGTGCCGATTGGGCGGTTATGCGAATGATATTCTGTGGCGCTGCATTCTCGTCGTGGTGAAGTGTGACGGAGAAATCCCGCTCTCCGATATTCACGACGATTCGGGTTCTGACGAGCAGATAGTTTCCCCGGGTCTTGCCCTTCTTTACCTGAATCAGTCGGCAGAGTGGTTCGGGTTGGGGCAGTCCTGTCACATCCTCCGTCAGCATCTTGGTTACGATGCTGTCGGTATCTCCCTCAAGCACCACCTCGTAAGGCATTCCCGTGCTTTTGGGCAGTTTTCCATTTCGCCCTCCTGTGTTGCAGCTTGCCAGGAAGAGTAACAGGAGGCAAATGATTGGTAAGAGTCTTATATGATACATGTTGTTACATGTCCTCTAAGAACTTCTTTCCTCTAGGAGTATAGAGGAAAACCAATATGCATAAGCCTATAAAAGCTAGGCTTGCCATTGTTAATACTAATGAATCCATAATTCTATTTTAAAGATTCTCTAACCATTTCTTTCCTGGTTTTGTATAAAGCCAAGCCAGAAAGCTTGCTGCAATTACTAAGAAACCAGTCATAGTCAACGCTAAGTATTCCATAATTTATTTATTTAAAATTTTAAATCCGATAATAAAGAAAATTATAGATAGGATTATGCCTGTAGCAAAATACCATAGGGAAAATGAAGCTTTTGAGTCTCCAACACCGAACAATGGTGGTAAACTTCCCAAGAACGTTATAGAAAACGAAGTTTTGCTTAAGTCATAGAAGTATTTACCCGTCTCAGACCTTTTTGTTCTTTCCTTTTCTTTTCTTTCATTTTTTGTATCCATTTGTACCATATCCCCCCCCTCCTTTCTTATTCCTTTCCATGCTTCTGCTCCTCATCCTCGTGCTGTCGGATTTCTCCAATCTTCTTCGAGGTGCTGAGCAAGCCGCAGGCGGCGTAGATGTCCTGGCCGCGGCTGGCACGGATGGTGGTGAAAACACCATGCTGGGTGAGGTAATCACGGAACTGCTCCATCTTCTCGTCGTTCACACCCTGCAACGGGATGTCGGGAATCTGATGGAAACGGATGAGATTGAAACGGCAATCCAGACCCTTCACCAGTTTGATGATGGCCTTGGCATGCTGCATGCTGTCGTTCACGCCCTTGAACACGATGTACTCGAAACTCAGGCGGCGCTGATGGGAGAAATCGTAGTTCTTCAACAACTCCACCACCTGCTCGATACCCATGCCCCTTTCGGCAGGCATCAGTTCGGCACGCTCCGATGGAATAGGGTCGTGCATTGAAATCGCTACATGGCACTCGCTCTCTTCCAGGAATCGCTTCAGCTTGTTCTTTACGCCCACAGAACTTACCGTGATGCGCTTCGGGCTCCACGCCCAACCGTAATCGGCGGTGAGAATCTCGGTGGCACGGAGCACATTGTCGAGATTATCCATCGGCTCGCCCTGTCCCATGAACACGATGTTGGTGAGCTTATCCACCTCAGGCAGCGAGTAAATCTGGTTCAGGATGTCGCCGGCAGGCAAACTCCCCTCGAATCCCTGCTTTCCGGTCTGGCAGAAGAGGCAGTTCATCTTGCAGCCCACCTGCGAAGAGACGCAGAGCGTGGCGCGGTCCTTATCAGGAATATACACCGTTTCCACGAACTTTCCGCTTCGGGTAGGGAAGAGATACTTGATGGTACCATCCACAGAATGTTGTGCGTCAGAATATTCTGCGCATCCTATTTCGTATTCGGCAGCGAGTTTGGCACGGTTGGCCTTCGAGATATTGGTCATCTCATCAATGCTCTTCACATGCTGCTCATAGAGCCATTTCGCCATCTGTCCGCCGGTGAAGGCAGGCATGCCGAGATCCTTAGCCACCTGCTTCAATTCGGCAAGTGTAAGGCCCAAAAGATATTTTTTTTCATTATTCATACTGCAAAGATAGTGTTTTTTGCCGAAAAAGTGTTATCTTTGCCACATATTTTAAGATAATAAGTTGAAATAAAGATAAAAAACATAGTTTCAAGCCCCAAAACGGGGTGAAAAACAGAAAATAAGGAACAAAGAAATGAGAGAAAAAATAGACCTTTTCTTGCCATGTGAAGACCTGGAGGTGGCCCAAGAAGCACTCGGAGAACTTCATGACAACAAGACAGTTCAGCATATCAACCTGATGGTGAGCGCCGATTTCGCTGCCCACCATCAGGTGCCAGACGGCTGTACCTTCGTGGTTATCGACCGACTGGAGAGTAGCAACACCGTGGAGAGCATCGCCGAAAATGCCGATGCCGACTTCGTGATGATCTGCACCAAGACCACCCCTATCAGATGGGGCCTCTATGCCTTGGAGCGTTTCCTGCGCACGGCGGATGATACCGCGGCGGTGATGGTTTACTCCGACCACTATTCGCTGGTGAAGGATGATGCATCTTCAGAAAAAGTATCTGGTAAACTGGAAAAGCATCCTGTGATTGATTATCAGCAGGGTAGTTTGCGGGATGACTTCGATTTCGGAAGTCTCTGGCTCGTCAAGGCGCAGGCGCTGCGCAACTATATCGCCCAGCAGGATAGACAGGAATATCAGTTTGCCGGCCTCTACGACCTGCGTCTCTATCTGAGCCGTGTGGGAGAGATTTTCCATCTGAATGAGTTCCTCTATACCGAGAACGAACTGGATAACAGAAAGAGCGGCGAAAAGCAGTTTGACTATGTGAACCCTAGAAACCGTGAGGTGCAGATAGAGATGGAAAAGGCTTGTACACAGCATCTTAACAAGGTGGGTGCTCTGGTGGATACCAGCTACTACCGTCTGCCTGATTTCGACGAACAGGAGTTTGAATACGAGGCTTCGGTGGTGATTCCGGTGTTTAACCGTGAGAAGACCATCGCCGATGCCGTGAAGAGTGCTTTGGCGCAGAAAACGGATTTCAAGTTTAACGTGATTGTGGTGAACAATCATTCTACGGATAAAACCGGAGAGATTCTAGATGAAATAGCAGATGACCGTTTGATTCAGATAGTTCCTGATAGAAAGGACCTGGGAATCGGCGGCTGCTGGAATGTTGCCATCAACAGCGACTATTGCGGAAAATTCGCCGTGCAGCTGGATAGCGACGACCTGTATTCATCTTCTGAAACCCTTCAGAAAATAGTGGATGCCTTCTACGACCAGAAGGCGGCGATGATGATTGGCGCCTACCGCATGTGCGATTTCGACCTGAATACCCTGCCTCCGGGACTCATCGACCATAAGGAATGGACCGAGGATAACGGTTGTAACAACGCATTGCGTATCAACGGCTTGGGTGCACCACGCGCCTTCTTTACCCCGTTGGTAAGACAGATGCAGTTCCCTAACACCAGCTATGGTGAGGACTACGCCCTGGGACTGGCTTTCTCTCGCCGTTATCGCATCGGAAGAATCTACGACGAGCTTTATCTCTGCCGTCGCTGGGGAGGCAATTCGGATGCCGCCCTGAGCATCGACAGGGTGAATGCCAACAATCTCTATAAAGACCGTCTGCGCACCATGGAGCTGATGGCCCGCAAGCAGATGATGCAGGGCAAGGCGGATATCATGGAAGACAGCAGCATCTCCAGATTCTTCAACCGACAGTTGGAGAAATGGGCTGATGCCCGCCATCGCTTCCGCGACCTGAAGCATGTGGAAACCCGTCAGCTCTCGGAGTTAATCAAGCTGCAGTGGAACCCTGCCCGCATCGTGAGCACGGGAGCCAAGATAGACAGGAAGACCCTGGGCGAGCGCCCTTGCTTCCTCTGCGACCGCAACCGACCAAAGGAGCAGATGTCGCAGCAGATAGATGAAAACTTCCATCTGCTGGTGAATCCGTTCCCAATCCTTCCGGTGCATTTCACCATTCCGGCCCGCAAGCATCAGTATCAGGCCATCTATCAGAACTATGGCGAGATGCATCGCTTCCTCTCGCTTCACAGCGAACTGATGGTGTTCTATAACGGTCCGAAGTGTGGTGCCTCTGCCCCTGATCATCTTCATTTCCAGGCGGGTACGAGCGGCATCCTGCCGTTGCAGTCCAACTGGCAGCGTCTTTCGCGCAATCTTACTGACGTCATCACTCTGAACGATGAAGAGAAGATAGCCGTGGTTCACGACTTCGTGGTTCCAGCCTTCGTCATCATCTCGAAGAGTGAGGAGAGCGACGAGATGCTCTTCCACCGTCTTTACAGAGCCATGCCGCTGCGTGGTGGAGAGACCGAGCCGATGATGAATATCGTGGCATGGAGAAAGGGCGATGAATTCATATCGGTGGTGATCCCGAGAGAGAAGCACCGTCCGGAGGCTTACTTTGCCGATGGCGATGCCCAACTGATGGTTTCGCCGGGTGCCCTAGATATGTCGGGACTCATCATCACCCCAAGAGAGGAGGATTTCAGAAAACTGACCGATGAGCGTGCCGAGGCACTGCTGCAGGAATGCGGTGTGAGCCAGGAGAAGATGAACAGCATCGTGAGCAAGCTGAAGGTGGCAAAGGAGGCAGAAGATTCCATTCTGGCTACATCTGCCCTATATAATAATGAGGAGGAACCAGAGGTTACCGTGGGCATCGTGAGTGCCCAGAAGGTGCATTTCTCGCTGAACAAGCCTTATCTGGCTAAGGGCGAAATCGTGATTGGCGAGCAGGAGGTGGAGTTCTTCGAGGGCGGCATCATGTGGAACGGCAATCTTTACAGTAAGCTCACCTTCCATCCGCAGAGCGACGACGCCTCGTTCTCTATCAGCGACGTAACCATCGGTGTGAACTTCCACTGGGAGCGCAAGGAGACGCAGACCTTCCTGGGTGCCCTCCGCTTCGTGGTGGAATCGGATAAGATCTATGCCATCAACGAACTGCCGGTGGAGCGTTATCTGGAGAGTGTAATCAGCAGTGAGATGAGTGCCACATCGAGCCTAGAACTGCTGAAGGCACATGCCGTGATTTCACGTTCGTGGCTGCTGGCGCAGATGCAGAAGCGCAGAGAGGTGGCTGAGAGCGGCAACAATTTCTTCTCGTTCACCAAAAAGGAGGATACGCTGATTCGCTGGTACGACCGTGAGGACCACACCCTCTTTGATGTGTGTGCCGATGACCACTGCCAGCGTTATCAGGGCATCACGAAGGAAACCTCGCCACATGTTGCCGAGGCTATCAGACTGACCCGTGGCCAGGTGTTGCTGGATGGCGGCGAGATTTGCGATGCAAGATTCTCGAAATGCTGCGGCGGAGTAACTGAGGAATTCCAATACTGCTGGGAGAATACGCCGAAGAACTATCTCACGGCAGTGAGGGATATCGCCTTGGGAATATCGGGAGCAGGAAATAATTTAGGAACGAAGGCTCCTCTTCCTAATCTTACCAATGAGGATGAGGCAGAGAAGTGGATCCGCTTCAATCCGCCTGCTTTCTGCAACACGCAGGATAAGAAAATCCTCTCGGAGGTGCTGAACGATTACGACCAGGAGACCGTGGATTTCTATCGCTGGAAGGTGACCCTGACCCAGGAGAAGTTGCAGCAGCTTATCGCCGACAAGCTGAAGATGGACTTCGGTGCCATCCTCGACATGAAGGCGGTGGAAAGAGGAACGAGCGGCCGCATCAGCAAGCTGCAGATTATCGGAACCGAGAAGACCTTCACCATCGGTAAGGAACTGGAAATCCGACGTGCCCTGAGCGATTCTCATCTTCTGAGCTCTGCCTTCGTGGTAGATAAATATGATGCAGATGAAAACGGTGTTCCGCAGCGCTTCGAACTGATTGGCGCCGGATGGGGACACGGAGTAGGACTCTGCCAGATTGGGGCTGCCGTGATGGGCGAGGAGGGGTATCTCTATGATGCCATCCTGCTGCACTACTATCAGGGAGCAGAAATCAAGAAACTCTATCAATAATTTGAATGTTGAATGTTGGGTGTTAAAAGAGGCTACGCTTCTTTTGACACCTGATGTTCTGAACCTAATATTAAAAATGAAATGGTAACAAAGAAAAATAGTCGGAATCCATGGGCTTGGATTCCGACCCTCTATTTTGCAGAAGGACTGCCCAACGTCATTGTGACCGCCCTCTCTGTGGTGATGTATATGCAGTTGGGTCTCACCGATGCCGAGGTGGGTCTCTATACCGGATGGCTCGCCCTGCCTTGGGTTATCAAGCCCCTGTGGAGCCCGTTCATCGACCTGCTGAAGACCAAGCGCTGGTGGGTGCTCACCATGCAGGCGCTCATCGGAGCCGCCCTTGCCGGCATCGCCTTCTCGCTGCCTACTGCCTTCTGGTTCCAGGCAACGATGTGCTTCTTCTTCCTCATCGCCTTCTGCAGTGCCACCCACGATATTTCGGCGGATGGCTTTTATATGATAGAATTGGATGAGCATACGCAGACCAAGTTTGTGGGACTGCGAAACACCTTCTATCGCCTCGCCATCATCTTTGTGAATGGTTTCCTGGTGATGCTGGCAGGTGTGCTCCAGGTAATGTTCCGCAACCAGATACGCTTCTCGTGGGCGCTTATCTTCTACGGATTGGCGGGCATCTTCATCGGACTGTGGCTCTATCACAGCCGGTTTATGCCGCGCCCTAAGGAGGATGTGCAGACGGATAGAACGGTGGGTGAAGTGGCGCACGAACTGACGAACATGTTCCGCACCTTCTTCGTGAAGTTCAGGGTGGGGGAAACCATCTGCGTGATGCTCTTCCTGCTGCTCTATCGCTTCCCGGAAGCACTCCTGAATACGATGACCAAGACCTTCGTCCTTCGTCCTAATTCGCAGGGCGGACTGGGCTTGTCGCCGCAGGAATATGGTTTTGCCAATGGCACGGTGGGACTGATAGGCTTGCTGCTGGGTGGTATCATCGGCGGTATTCTGGTGAGCCGCGATGGTATGAAGAAATGGCTTTGGCCGATGGTTTGCGCCATCACCCTGCCGGATGTGGTTTACATCTATCTGAGTTATTCGCTGAACAGCAATCTTATCGTGGTATCGAGCTGTCTTTTCGTAGAGCAGTTTGGCTATGGTCTGGGCTTCACGGTTCTTACGCTCTACATGCTGTTCTACAGTCAGGGCAAGTTCAAGACCTCGCATTATTCCATCTGCACGGGCATCTCCTATCTGGGTTTAATGTTGCCAGGTATGGTTTCTGGCTATCTGAAAGATATGGTAGGTTACCGCATGTTCTTCATCATCGTGATGGCCTGCTGCGCCATCACCTTCCTGGTTACTGCCTTCCTGAAAATAGATCCGGAGTTCGGAAAGAAGGAGAAGGAGATCAAGGAGGAAATAGAAGAGGAAGAAACGGAAGAAATGGAAGTGATAGAATAGATTGAATAGTAAATCTATATATAAATAGGTGAAAATCTGAGAAAAGGTCGTTGGGTATTGTTCCAACGACCTTTTATTGTTAAAGTAATTATTCCCCGATAATCGTTGCGATGAGGTGTCGGCTGCCGCCTCCCTCTCTGAATTCGCAGAGGTAAATCCCCTGCCATGTACCAAGGTTCAATCTGCCATTGGTAATAGGAATGGTGAGCGATACACCCACCATGCTCGATTTGGCATGTGCCGACATATCCGTAGGTCCTTCATCCTGGTGCAGGTATCTTGGGTCGCCATCCGGAACCAGTCTTTCGAAGATCCCCTTCAAGTCATGTCTCACATCTGGGTCGAAGTTCTCGTTCAGCGACAATCCGCAACTGGTATGTCTTACGAAGAGGTTCAGAATCCCCGTCTTAGGCAGCGCCGGCAAGTTCCTCATCACCTCGTTGGTTACGAGGTGAAAGCCGCGAGGAAGCGGACGCAATGAAAATTCTACTTGCTGTATCATATTCTTCTTTTTGTTTATATTCTTATACTTTATACTTCTATCTTTATACTTTATACTTCTATCTTTATACTTTATAATTCCTTTTTCAGCCATTCACCGAAGAACTTATCGTACAGTTCGTAAGTTCCATCCGTCTCTGTAACAAAATCTTTCTCCAATAATCCCTTGATTCCACCTTGTACAAAACTGGCGGAAGGAAGATTGTGCTTCTTGATGAATGCCGATGACATGATGTTTTGAGCCTTGCCAGCGTTGCAGATGGCAAAGAGAAGTTCCTTTTGCTTAGCTGGTAATTGAAAGAGGAGTGCTTCGTATGCAAAAGCACTCTCGTCTATAATCGAGTTGAGCGCCAGTTCCATCATCTTATCGTCAGCCCTTTCCATCATCTTATCATCAGTTCTTTCTGTGAGCGAGAAAATCTTATTGAGCATCCTCTGCAGATACCAGGTGATGCCGTCAAAACGGTCGTATATCTGATAAATGGTTTCTCGTTTGATATGCTTCTGTCTTTCTTCGAAAAGACGAGTGGTAAAGTCTGCATATACCTCTCTATCAATAGCTTTCAGCGTTTTAATGGAGGTGCTTTGGTAGAAAGGACGGGCATGGCTCAAGAACATTTCCGACATCATATTGCGCTGAGATCCGGCAAAGATGAAGCTGGCATTATGGCAGTGCTGGATGTAGGTGCGCAGTATGGCTTCCACATTAGCTTCTCTATAGCTGCTGATGGTTTGGAATTCATCAATGGCCACGATGCAAGGCTTATCAGCACTTTCCAGATAATGGAAAATTTCATCGAGCGTTGTGGTTGGACTGGTGATTTCTCCCAAATCTACTCCCCACGAAGGCACGCCATTCATGTCGAAGCTGATGGATGAACGGAGTGAGTGGAGGCAGTTAAGAAAATGTTCCACTACTTTGGTGCCTTTAGGTTTCAGACTTTGCAGAATACTTCTGCCTAGTTCCTGAATGAAATCGGCTAGGGTTTTCGTGGCATAAATATCTACAAGAAATGTATAGTATTTATCCTTGATTTCTTCCTGGGCATAGACGTGTTGCACCAACCCTGTCTTGCCGATTCTTCTAGGTGCAATCAGGGTGATATTATTGCCATTCTTGATTTCTCTTATCAAGTCGATGGTTTCCTTTTCTCTATCACAGAAGTAAGCGTCGGATATGTATCCTCGCAGAATAAACGGATTCTCTATCATTGTATATAATCTTCTTTATAATCTTCTTTATTGTCTTTGAATAGTCTTATATCTTTCTGATAATCATGGTGCAAAGATAATTATAATTTTATTATTATAATACTATTATAATGCAAATATAGGAAAGTTTAACCATTTAAGGGTATCTCCTTCAATCAAGTCGATAATATCTCTTCTAATCAAGTCGGGTATTTCCTTGCTATTTGCTACCCCGAAAAATCTTCTTCTTTAGAAGAAGGAAAAAAACAGGAAAAATAATCCCGAAAAAATTTGGTGGTTTCAAAATAATGATGTACTTTTGCATCCGAAATCAAGCATTAAGAGTTGCCCAGTTGCGGCACACCAACCGAGTTTCGCAT
>ONZR01000033.1_pt1 | contig 74734 bp, 61 predicted proteins | sample 1671691 | NCBI WGS metagenome assembly ONZR01 (sample SAMN06348182, study PRJEB24527) | human gut metagenome | biome: human gut; feature: ankylosing spondylitis patient; material: feces | host: Homo sapiens | place: China | collected 2015-10 | reverse complement strand
ACGATTCATAAATCTACCCTTAATCGTGTATTGAATGATAGTTGCGGATTTTAGGGGTAATATTCGTTATGATGTGGGCAAAGATAGTGCAAGCCGAAGGCAGAACATCAAGCTTGCTTGAATGTTATGCTGAGGTGCAGCCTATCTTCTGCAAAGATATAAATTAAAGTTGAGAGTTGAAAATTTTCAACTCTCAACTTTTACACTATCTTGTCAATGAGAACTTCATGCTCAATCCGAAGTCCTGCGTCGTTGTCGGATACGAGCTCGACGAGAGCAGCGGTGTGTTGGTCTGTCGGTCGTAGTAGAAGCTCATGGTGAGCAGTCGCGATACGGTGTAGTCGGCAGAGAACGCGAGCTTGAACGCCGTGTTGCCACTGTTAGCCGACGAGGTCATCGTGGCGATGTCGCGACTTATCGACGCCTGCTTGCGCAGACTGAGGTCGAGACGCAACCTCAAGTCGTTGTTCACACCACCGGTCGAGCGCGAGCGGTTCGACGAACTGTTGTTGTTGGCGTTCTTCGACTTCACGCGGCGATGCTTGTTGCTGCCACCACCTCCGAAGAGTCGGAAGTTGTTGATGGTGTAGCCGGCACCAATCACCCAGTCGTTCGACGACGACTCGTTCACCTGTACCGATGTCATACTCAGACTCAGCACGCGTGTCTTGCGATACTCCGCCTTAATGGTCATGTTGTTGTTCAGCGTCACGTCCACGCCAAGCAGTGGCGAGAACGACTCGTTGATGCTCACTGTCGACACGTTGTACATAGAGTTAGGTGTCGGCATACCGGTGGTTGCATCGGTGATGAAGCCGAGTCCGCCCATGTACTCCATGAACGTGCTGTACGACGAGTAGGAACCTACGGCGTACACACTCTTGTACGAGTGGTTGATGTTGACACTCTTGAACACGTCGCGGAACCATGGCAGCTTCGACAGACCGCTGTACTTTATCGACCAGTTGGGCAGCAGGTGAGCCAACGTTGGGAAGATAGACATCTGCGAGCCCATATTGGTGTAGGCTGCGAGGAACGCCGGCACCATCACATCGGAGCTGTACTTGTTCACTCCGCCGTTAACAGCGTCGAACTTCTTTCCTGCGAGCGGCGAGCCGGCAGGATATACCGCACCGGCATACCGCGCCTCGACACGCTGACGGAAGCCTTCGAGCGAGTTGCAGAAGCGTTCAAACGATGCCGACTTGTAGCCGTTCTTTGCGCTGCCCGAGCCCTCGAATGCACTGCGCAGCGAGAGCGTTGTCATGGTGAACGTACCACTCTCGGTGGTCGGGTTGCCGGCATACATATACTGCACCTGACGTGCCGTTGTCTTGGCACGCGATGCCGTGAGGTCAATCTTCAAGTTGCGCACAGGCTCAAGCGTTGCTCTTAGCTGCAGGTCTTCGGTCTGATTGGTAGCAGCCGGCGTAGCAAGCGAGTCAGCCACCATCAGCCAGCCGTTCTCGCGTGCCTTGTCTATATACGAGTCGCCCACGAAGCCGAACGCAAAGTCTAAACCTGGCGACAGCGGACCGTAGCCCGAACCCTGTCCGAACATATTACCAACCATCGGCTTGAAGCCCGGTATCGACATCGAGTACTGGTTGCGATAGCTGATGCTCACGTTGCGCACCATCATCATCAAACGTGCCACACTCTGTGCTGCACGATACCACTTCTGGTTTTCAAGTGGTTCCTTTGCCAGAACCGACACCTTTATCTTCGTAGCCGAGTCTACCTTGTTCAATATCAAGATATTGTTGTCGTCGACACGCTTGTACTTCAGTTCGAACACTCTGCCTGCCTCCGTGCGTCCGCTTACGATGATGCGCTTCGTGCGCTTACCGTGGTTCACCTTTATAGTAGTGTCGGGCATGAGCGTTATTTCCTTCTCAAAGCCCTTCTTCTTTTTGCTCAGCAGGTCGCGTGGGTTGAGATCTTTTGCCAGCGCAGGCTTCTTCTTCGATTTGAGGTCGCCTCCCTTTGCGTCTTCCTCACGCTTCTTCTTAGCCTCCTCACGTTTCTTCCTTCGCGCCTCCTCTGCCTTCTTGCGGTTGGCAGCCGAGTTGTCTTTCTTGAAGCGGTCATTCACCCTCTTCAGGAACGGAACATGGTTGTAGAGCTTCTCCAGGTTCCACTGGCTGTTGAGGTTTATCTGTCGGTTGTTGGCGATAGTGTTACCGAGCGACGTGCCGTCCTCAAGGTCCGAACCGCGCATCCAGTTATATGTAGCGTTGTACGAGCCGTCGGCTGTGAGCCAGTCGAACACCGGAATGAGGTTGATAGGCACCTTGTACGATGCCTGGAACGATTGGTTGTACTTCAGCGGTCTGCCCAAATGCTTGATGGATGTCCACACGGAGTCTTTCCATGCCTGATAGCTGTCGGGATAGAGGTCTTTGTTCACTGGTGTGTACGGTTCCTCAATCTCTGCGTTTGTGGCACTTTGAAAGTTCATGTGCAAGTTCTTCGTGAGGTCCCAACGCAGGTTGAACTCGCGGTTCCACAAGAACTGTGACGAGAACGTGAGCGGCAGCTTCTGGTTCTCGGTCGACTCCATGTCGCGCTCCTGCAGCTCATAGTAGTTGCGTGTGATGTCGGTGTTGAACGCCACATTCTGCGGCAGCCAGTTCAGTCCGAACTTCTTCGGCAGGTCGAGCCACTTTGAGCGTTTCTTTATCTTCTTGAACGGCTCCCATGCCTTGTACACCGGCGACCACGAATAGTTGAATGCACCGCGCCAGTTGTCCTCGCGCTCGTAGATAGTCGTCTCACCTGTGGTGTAGCTATGACTATGACTGTACGAGAACGAGAAGTTTGCTGGGTCGTAAGGCATCGGGTGGCGCTTGTTCTGTATGCCGACACGCACGTTCGACAGCGAGAAGTTGGTCTGCGTCACTTTCGTCACGGCGAGACTCTCAATCGAGTCGCGCTCGTGCTTAGAGCCAGCCGCTTCGAGAGCGTCGTCGAGCTCCATGTCGGTGTCAAGCGGATTGTACTTTGGCGATGTCTTCTCCTTAGTCACCGAGTAGTAGAGCGGTGCCGTCACTTTCGCCTTGTCGGGGAAGAACTTGCCGAGCTCTACGTTTGCCGTAACGGTGTAGTTGGAGTAGTTGTCGGTAGAACGCTGTGCCACGCCCTCCTCCAGTCCGCCGAAGCCTGCCGAGCTATATTTGCCCTGCACGTTGACGGTGCCGAGGTCGGAGAGTTGCAGGTTGAGCGTGCCCTGTGCAGCCCAACCGCCCGAGTTGTTGAATTCCTTCAGTCGGAGTTCGTTCACCCAGACCTCACCACTCTTCACCTCGCCCGAGTTGTTGCGCACACCGATGACCATTGTCTTCACCTCGCCCAGTGTCGGGTTACCCATCACCGAGATGCGGTTCTTAGGCTGGTCGGGGTCGTATGCCGAGTAGAGTCGGTTGAACGAAGCCTGTCCGTGCGCCTTCGCCTTGTTGCGTTCCTTCTTCAAGCCGGTAAGCTTAGAGAGAGCTATGTCGAGCATGTTCTCCTCGGGCCATACGGTGCGGGCGTCGGTAACCGAGAAGCGTCCGTACTTGCCTGGCTCGGTCAGCTTCAGCGGTATCTCGTACTCGTAGAAGTTGCTCTTGTAGTCGGAGCCGAGACGTATGAACACCGACAGCTGTCCGTCCTCAAGGCTTGTCTGGTTGGGCTGGAAAGCATTGGCGTGCACAAACATCTGCAGGCGTTTGTACTGTCTGAGGTCGAGCGATGTGTTCTTGTACACCGCCTTCGCCTCGCCTGTGCCGAGCGTGGTGACGCTCATCGAGAGTGCCTGCTCGTTGTTCTCAACGAGCTGTGGCTGCGTGGGGTCCTGTCCGCGCTTGATGCCCGGCGGCAGGATATAGTTGACGGGCTGTTTGTCGTTGTTCTCCTCGATGTTCACGGCACTCACCACGAGCTTGCCCGATGTTGAAGCCGAGTTGTCGAGGTTCTGCTCGTAGACGCGCCACTCGCCACGCACGAGGTCGAGTGTGCCGAAGCGCAGCACGATAGGATGCTTGAAGCCGGTGAGGAACATACGCATGAAGCGCATGGATGTGAAGTCGTTGATTGCGCCGAACTTCTTCTCGTACTCGCGCAGTGGGATGCGGAACTGGTACCAGTTGACGGTCTCTGTCTTGTTGTTGCGCAACTGGTGGGTGTCCTCGCGCTTGTCTACGATGTAGTTCTTGCCCACCTCGAGGTCTTCGGGGCGGATAGACACGCGATACTGGAAGAACTTCTCGTACTCGTTGAGCGTGTAGTCCTGATTGATATCCTCAACGTCTGGTGTCGACTTGTACGATGTGTCGTAGCTCTCGGTGCGCGAGTCGTTGTCGGGCGAGTTGCCCTGCGGGTTGTTTATATACTTGTAGCGGCGCAGGATGGGTGCCTTTATCTTGTCGTAGTCGGAACCGCGGAAGTAGTGGTAGTTGTCGCCTGCCGGGTCTGCCCAGATTGAGTCCCACACGGCAGGGTTCACCTTGCCCTGCACCTCGCGCAGGAAGTCCTGATAGCTCTCCCACTTCTGCTCCTCCTCGTCGTTGAGTCCGTTGAAGCCCACGTCCTGCAGCGCACGCGAGCCCTTCGATGTTGCGAAGGCGTACACGACGGTAGCCTGGTTGGGCACCTTACCCCACTGCGTTGTGGTGAAGTTCTGCGAGCCGTCTACGGGCATTCCGCTCTCGTAGAACTTCTTGCCGTCGCGCAGAATGTCCTCGCTCATCTCGCCGAGGTTGATGTAGAAGTCGCCGCCGTAATCGGCAGCCACGCCCTGTTCGCGTGTGTAGATGAATGGGTCGAGCATCCAGAACTCGATGTACTCGATGTTGGCAGCCTCGAAGTCGTTGGTGTCGAGCTTACGCATCATACCGCCCCAACGCTTCTGCGGATTGTTGAGTGTGCCGTCGTAGTTGAGGTCGGGGTCGAAGTTGTACGGGCCACGCTCGTTCGGATAGTAAGCGAGGTTAAGGATGTTGAGCATCGACGAGTTGCCGTTGTATGCGCTCTGGTCGCGGGCTGGGAACAGCTCGCTCACATAGAACTCGCGAACGTAATGGTTAGACAGCTGGTCGAGGTCGCTCTTGATGTGGCTCGGCGTGAGCGACGAAGAGCGGCGTGTGAAGAGCGGGTCGATGGTGTACCACGCCAGACGCGAGCGGTTGAAGCCCGAGCGCAGCGTAGACTTGTCGCCCGACTCAGGGAACATCGACGGCACCGACGAGATTATCCACGACGTAGGTGTAGACACGTCGATGGTGTTCTTGGTGTTCTCGAAGTCGTCGATGTACGAGGCGTTGTCCTGCGTGCCGCTGCTCTGTCCGGCTATGAGTTGCGCGAACTCGCCTGAGAACGAGATGCTCGAAGGCTGCGTAAGATGCAGGAAGGGCAGCTTGTCGAGCATGTTCGTGAGCCACTGGCTCTGCTTCTTCCAGTTGATGTTCAAGCCCCAGATGGTGTTGTTGAGCGGTTCCGAGCCCATGTTCACCTTGTTGGTGAGCGCCTGTTCGGAGAGGTGTTGGAACGTACCCGAGAGCTGGAAGTCCTTCGAGAAGTCGTACTCCCAGTTCATACCGAACATCGTCTTGCGCTCCTGTCCGTAGTCGGTGTTACTTTCGAGCGACACGTTCACGGCGGTGCCGGCATCGATGATGCTCTGGTTGAGGATGGTCACCTCGCCACCCGAGTAGTCTACCGAATAGTCGGTGCCTTCGGCGAGCGTCACGCCGCCTGCCGTAACCACCACCGAGCCTTGCGGAATGTTGTATGCGCCGAGCGAGATGACGTTAGCCGATGTGCCGCGGAACTGACCCATAAGCACATACTTGTCCTTCTCGGCTATCTGTTTAGCCACGATTTTCGTAGAGTCGTAAAGCTCGGTGAAGGCGTACTTCGCAGCCTTGTCTGCCGCCACACCGTTCTTCAGAAGCGTCTCGTACATATAGCTGCCGAACGGTTCGGCTACGGGGAAGAACACGCGTCCGTTCGTCACGGTGTAGCCCTCCACGTAGTCGAAGTAGCCGTTGGGGTGCGCCTTATTGTTATTGTCGAGTCGGTCGGCTCCGAGGAACTTTATGAGGGTCTGGTTCTTCACCTGTGGCTCGGGTATGTATGTGAGGTAGACACCGGCGGTGTCGCTCTGGAACTTCACATCCAAGCGGAACTTCTCCTTCTCCACCGACGATGCGAGGTAGTACACGTTCTTCATCATCAAGCCCCAGTTGCCCTGATGTGGGTTGTTGCTGGTGTTCTTCAACGCCTTCACGTAGAGTGCCTTGTTCGAGTCGCTGATGTCCGAGGCGAACTCGCCCACCTGGTATGTCACGCCGCCGTATGTGTACTCGTAAGCCACGGCGAGCACCTGGTCGGTCTGCAGCGATGTCTTCAGCGAGATGTAGCCTAAAGCCTTGTTCACGGTGTACTCCGACGAGTTGAGCAGGCGCGCACGCTCCAGCTTCTCGTAGTCGGATCCGCCCACGAAGCCGGCTATTCCGTCGAGCACGGTAGAGGTCTGGTCGATGTCGCGTGCGGCGGCGTACTGCGATGTCATGGCTGCATACTCAGAGTTGGCAGCATTGGCAGGCACGGGCTGACCCGTGATGCCCCACAGATTGTTCGACACGCGGTTGTTCTCGCCCAAGTCGGTGAGGGCGATGATGTTACGTGTGTTCGACGTTACGCCCGACTTGTTCGTCACCCACACCTCCACGCGGTTGATAGTGATGCCCGATGTGAGGTTGGGCAGCGAGCGCATCGACTCGTCGTAGCGGTCGTGGAAATACTGCGCGAGGAAGAAGTGGCGGTTCTCTTCATAGTTGGCTGCGTCTATCTCGAACGGTGTGAACTGCTTGCCGCCCTTCGACGACACCGACTTCGACGACGACTTCTTCTGCGAGGCTACGAGCTGCAGCTTGAGTTTGCCGAACTGCAGGTCGGTGCGCAGACCGAAGAGCGAGGAAGCTCCGCGCACGAGCGACGAGTTGGATGGGAACGACACGTTGCCAGCCTCGATGAGCTTCACAATCTCGTCCTCCTTGCCGTCGTACTTCAACTTGAGGCTCTGCGCGTCGAAGTCGAAGGTAGCGTCGGTGTTGTAGTTGAGGTTCATGTTCACCTTGTCGCCCACACGTCCGTTCAGACTAACGTTTATCTTCTCGTCGAAGTCCATCGTGGTGGTCTTGCGGTTGCGCACGGGCAGCGACGGGTTGTCGATGCTCTTCATCGTGGCGCCGAACTTCAGCTCGGCAGTACCCTGCGTCTTGATGCGCACACCGCCCGGTCCGAATATCTTCTCAGCCGGTCCGAGGTCGAAGTGCATGTCGGTGAAGTCGAACTTCTCCTTGCCCTTAGCCTGGTATATCTCGTCGTTCTTCTTGCGGAAGAACTGGTTCATCATGCGTCGCTCGCTCCACTTGCGATACTCCTCCTGCGTCATCATAAACGGGGCGTTGATGTACGAGTCGGATATCTTCGAGCCGATGATGTATCGGTCGAGCGAGTCGTTGTACACCACGTCCTGCTTCAGGTTGTCGGGACGCTTCAGGTCGGCAGCATTCTGGTCGAGGTCGTCGAGCGTTATGGGCAGCGTGCGCTGTATCTTCCAGCGCGGATGCAGCAGCGAGTCGGGTATCGAGTCCTCGTTCTCGAGCTTCGGCTGCGCCTTGATAGCGAGCGTGTCGGGGCGGTCGGCATTGGCATCGCGCTGCGGAGCCGCGTCGCGCGTCTTGCGCACGGAGAGCTTGCGCTGCGGTCGTTGCGGTGTCTGCGTGATGGCATACGATGCCACAGCCGCCATAATCATTATGACGACCATCATGCGAGCCGTGCCGAGCGAGCGAAGCTCCTGCAGCCTACACTTTAAAAATCGGGTTATAATATTTATGAAATTCAAAATCAGCTTATTTATAGGAGGCTACGGCATCCCTGCCGTAGCCACGCAGCCACCAACTTATTTACTTAATCTGCTTCAACGCCAACTTCACCACCTGCTCAACGGGCAGCGTAGCATCGTCGGTGAGTATCGCCGTAACCACCTTAGCCGTTGGCGCAGGCGAGAAACCGAGCATGGTGAGCGCAGCCACCGCCTCGTCGCGCACATCGACGGGTATTGTGCTGTCGGCAGCCGTGCCGGCAGACACCTCTTGCGCTATACCCAGCGAGAGAATCTTGTCCTTCAGGTCGACAATGATGCGCTGCGCGGTCTTCAGACCGATGCCCTTCACACTCTTCAGCACGCGCTCGTTGCCCGTAGAGATAGCGTTGCAGAGCTCCGACGGCGATGCCGACGAGAGAATCATACGCGCCGTGTTGGCTCCCACGCCCGACACGGTGATGAGCAGACGGTAGAGATCGCGCTCCTGCTTCGACGCAAAGCCAAAGAATGTGTAACTATCGTCGCGACCGCCAGTGACAAGTGCCTCGTGCACAAACAGTTTCACGTTCTGCTTGCCCTGTATCGCCTCGTATGTATTCAGCGAAATATTCAGCGCATAACCCACGCCGTAAGCCTCAACAATGGCTTGCGCCGGAGTGAGTTCTGCCAGTTCGCCCTTTATGTAATCAATCATTTCTCAGTACGTTTTATTCGTTGTTTTCAGTACGTTTTATTCATTGTTTTGTTGTCAGCATTAAGCCCTCAAAGTGCTTAACGTTTATTAATAACGTACCTTTCCGCAATTTATTATATACGCAGGCGCAGTTTGTTGCAAATACAGGCGCAGTTTGTTGAATGTGTTAGTGCGGTTTATTGTAGATACAGGCGCAGTTTGGTCGCTCTTCACCACATGTTTTGTCATCGTTGCGCGTCCGCCACCCGATCAGATTCCGTTCGCAACCCGATCAGATTCCGTCCGCCACCCGATCAGATTCCGTTCGCCGCCCGATCAGATTCCGTCCGCCACCCGTAGGAGGATATGGCATCTTGCCATATCCACGCAGCCCTCATAGGGGGTGCAGCGGTCTCCGCTGCACCAACCAACCAATCAACCACCAACCAACCAAACAAACACCCAACCAACAAACAATTTAATTTTACCCATCAAAAGCAGCCATATATCCAACAAAAACACTAACTTTGCAAATCCATAAAAACTCCAACCATATGTCCAACACAAGCACCATCTTCACAGAAGAACATAACATCCAAACACCCTGCAAGCTCTTCGTCGTGGGCGACCCACAGGTGCTGCTCATACAGCCGTCGGCACGCCACGAGGAAAAGAACGACGGTGTGCGATGCGAGGTCGACCTTATTGCACAGGCGAGCCCCACAGGCTTCGCCATGGTCTTCTTCGACTGCGTTGAGTGGGCGCGTGCGCTCATGCCGTGGGCTGACGATGCCGTGTCGCGCGACACAGAGGTAGGCAGACACGCTCCCGACACGCTGCGCCTCATTGAGCGCACCCTACTGCCATGGCTTCGCGAGCGTTTCGGCGCACTGCCCTGTATCATCGGCGGCTACTCGCTCGGCGGACTCTTCGCCCTTTGGGCTGCACGCAACACCGATGCCTTCACCGCCGTAGCTGCCGCTTCACCTTCGCTATGGATTAACGGTTGGGGCGAATATGCCGCTGCACACCCCATACTATCGCCACAAGCAACTGCGCATCACAGTCTTAACACAACACTACAAATCTCAACACCTCAACATATCACCACTACAACACCTATCCACCTCTCCCTCGGCGACCGCGAAGAGCACTGTCGCAACCAGCGCATGAAGCGCATCGGCGACTGCGTGCGTGCAGAGCACACCCTACTCTGCCAGCAACTCTCCCCCACCGCCGTCACCCTGCGCTGGCACGAAGGCGGACACTTCGGTGCCGAAGCAGAACGCACAGCGGAAGCATTCGCATGGTGCATAGAACAATTAGTACATAATTTTCAACAGCCACAAAAATAACACCAAATGATATACTTAAATAACTTTAATTTGCCCCCAATAGACGAGGAAGAACACTTCTTAAATTCCTTTCGCCGTACATGCTACGACTCATACTATCCATTCAACTTCTTCACATCCGACAAACAACTTGGGCGTATCGACTTTTCGGACATCACAATACTATGCGGAAGCAACGGTTCGGGGAAAAGCACATTGCTAAATATCATAGCCGAGAAACTAAAACTGGATAGAAAAACCACATACAACAAGACCCATTTCTTCGACCCCTACCTTGAGAAATGTCGTTACGAATTAAGCGTACACGACCCATTACAACTAAAAAGCCTCAAACGCTTATCAAAGATAATAACAAGCGACGACGTGTTTAGCAACATCATCGAGGTTCGTGAAAGGAATGAAAATCTGAACTTCAAACGCGAATTGATTTTCAACGAGAAGAATAATATAAATCGGTACGGCGGACAAGGACCACGCGGATTTAACACTGACGACCCACAAAGCATGAAAGCATACACCGACTATCATCAAAAGAGAAAACAATCGGGCTCCAGATACGTTAGAGAAAACGTCGGAGTAGACGAAAGAACCTACTCAAATGGCGAAAACGGCTTTAAATACTTCACCGACTCTATCCAACCCGGAGGCCTGTATCTATTAGACGAGCCCGAAAATTCGCTATCGGCAGAGATGCAGCTCGAACTGGTGCAATTCATCATCGGTATGGCACGGTTCTACGATTGCCAGTTCATCATGTCAACCCATAGCCCATTCCTCTTGTCTATACCTTACGCCAAGATATATGATATGGACAACTCGCCCGTCTCTGTGTGCAAATGGACTGACCTACCCAGCGTAAGAATTTATTACGAATTCTTCAAAGACCACGATTGCGAATTCAACAGAATCTAAACACAAACCCAACAACGCTTAGACCCACAACAACCAGAGTCGACGAATATTGATAGCCGACGGAATATTTTTTATAAATAAGGTGTATAATTCAAATAAAACCCTTATCTTTGCAGAAATATCTCTCCTAACGGAGAACAAACACAAGGTGTGAATTTCATAAAAGTTCTTGCAACTTTTGAGATATGACTTACTAATATATTTTTTGCATGCAATTAGTAATGACTATGCTTTTGCTATCGCCACCTATGGCGATGTGCAAGGACATAAAGTAGACGGCGAAGATGACGCAGGATTGCTTAGATTCACCTTCTACAGCCAGTGTAAGCCAACGCTTACCAAAGGGCATTCACATAATCGGGGCTGACAAACCATCGGCGCCGAGAGTAGAAACTATACCCATACCGAAACACAGTAGCTATTATGAAGATGTTGCTCAGCAGCCCACCTCCTGGAGCTATCTGTTCATACATCACATGGCGGTAAAGTCGTTTCAGAAGTGGCTTGAAGCATACAACGCCGACGACACCCGCCCCACTAAACAACCCTTCTTCATACACCAAGCCACCAGCTACGCCTACAAAAATGCGGAGACACAACGCGGTGTTAAGAAGATCGTGAAGCCCACCATCAGCGGCCTCATCTTTCTGCAAGGCACCGTGAAGAGCATCCAGAAGTTCCTATCACAATATTTTCCTCAGTACCACTTAGTAAACGACCGCTGTCACGGGCGTCCTGCCTCCATACGCGACACCATCATGCAGCCCTTTATGAACGTACTGAAAGCCCACCCCGAGCAAGTCACCCTCCTCAACGCCCCCATCGAGAAGTTCGCCAAAGACCACGTGAAGCTCCGCGTCCTCACCGGTCCCTTCAAAGACTACGAAGGCTACATCATCCGCATCGACCGCAACCGCCAACTCGTCTTCGACTTCGCCGGCCGCGCCGTCGCACTCAGAGGCGTACACCAGGAAGATTTTGAGGTGGCAGAATAGATAGCACAATAATCTTTCAATGCCAATATCTATGTACTTGCAAAAAGGACCTATACAAGGGGCTATGCCCTAAATTGAGTACTAATATTATTACTATTATTATGCAAGATAAAGACATTAATTTATATCCCATTTGTGTTGTTCCTGCTGAGCGCCATTATGATTCTTTTAAGGATTTGATTAATGATGTCAAGTGGTTTGAGCAATCCCGGGCACATTTTTACAAAGAGAATCCTCAGTACAAACCGAAACAAGGAACGTTTGAACAGGTAAGGGTTAAAGGGAAAAAAGGCTACATCTTGATACCTACGTCTCAGGATTATGGGGTTCTCTATAGGGGACAGGGTGGTTACTATGGACGGTGTCTTCCTACTATTTATCGTCAACAACTGACTGATGATGAGCTTTTTGTAGAGAAAGTAAGAATATCCGAGTTCCGTTTGTTTTTAGAGCAGTTTGATGTTACACAACGCTTTGAAAACAGTCATTATCAAGTAGATTATGTTGGATTGGCGCAACATTACGGATTGAAGACCGACGTGTTGGATGTCACTAATAGTATAGAAGTTGCCATGTTCTTTGCCATGTGCGATTATGACAGTGATACAGATTCTTATAAGCCAAAGCATGAAGACAAACAATATGTAGGTTATCTTTATGCTATTTTGGCAAACGAGAATAGTAATGATCCGCACAATCCCTTTGGTGTCTACTCCGATAAACTGAAAGTTATAGGGTTACAACCATTTAAACGACCAGGCAGACAGAATGGATTCGCTTATCATGTAGGTAGCGAGGGACTTATTAGTGGCTATTTGTACTCGTTTAATTATACAAAAGACGATTCCATTGAGATATTCAATTATTTCCATGCGGGTGAGTATTTATGGTGCAAGGACGATATAGTGGATGTGGCTAAGGCAATAGCTAAGATAACAACCTTTTCAAGTGAAGCGGTTCGTTTGGCGACAAAGATGTTTGACGCCACAATGAGTGTTACTAAAAGAATTGACAGATTGAGAAAGGCCGGCTATGTATTTGTAAGCCGTCGAAAGCAACCGTGGGCTTCTATCAAGAAACCTATTACCGATGACCAATGGTATGCCATTCAGAGTAATATCGTAACAAGACAATTACGATCGGGAGGAAAAGTTTATTCGTCCGTAACCACCCAAGAGATTGGTCAAGAGACGATGTTCAATTACATGTATGGGTGTGTAGACAGTCCTAAGGACTATGATTCTGGACTATGTTATATGGAAGAAAAATACCGTCCCGTCTTTGGTCTCCAAAGTAGTATGCATCACGAACCTATGCACCCTGCCAAAGAAGATGGAAAGATATATGCTGAATGGTATGAGAATGGTAATACAGCCCCGCGCTCAAGATCGTTCCAAGTACCAGAGTCGTTGAAGCCACGGTTGGTGAGGGTGCCGCGTAAATAATAAAAAGTTTCTATTTCATGATAGGATGACGTACAGAATGGAGAAAAGTAGCCCCTCAAATTTGCTCTTATATCAGAATAATTGTAAGCACTCAAATTAGGGCTTAAATTAGAAAGAAGTATCTTTGCTGCTGAACTAAAAACATTTGATTTATGTACAGCAGCGAAGATTTGGAAAGATTCTATTTCCAGTACCAGACGGAGGCAATGCCGAAAGGCATCTCCATTGAGCAGTTCTGCTCACGCAACAAAGTACCTTATAATATATTCTATAAATGGTACAAGGATACACGCAACAAAATAGTGGAAGTGAAGGTGGATGGACTTTCTTCCTCAGTTCAAGAACAGCCGAAGAAAGAAGCCCGTCAGCAGGAACCACAGAAAGCAGGTCCAACATCTCTCGTTCGTATACTTGTGGAGCTTCGTATGACCAATGGTCTGCATGTCTCCCAGAAGAATCTAAGCTATCAGGAGTTGAAGCGGCTGATAGAGAAACTGGAGGGCCTATGCTGAGTGTAACAGGATTGAACCAGTTCTACTATCTCCGTGACTTTACGGATATGCGATGCAAGCATAGTCGCGTATTGTCCATCATACGCGAACAACTACACCGTGAGCCAAATGACGGGGATGTATTTATCGTGATGTCACGAGACCGCCGCATAGTAAGACTGTTCACATACGACAACCGTTCATACAGCCTGTTTGAAAAGAAGTTCGTATCGGGTTATCAGTTTATGAAAGTGGAGCGTGAAGGTGGTGAATTGGTCTATAGGATAGACTGGAAAGATGTCGTGTTGTTATTGGAAAGTCCAATAGTTAAAACATTGAAAATCAAATAATTATATTGTTTGTTTATTCGTTTTTCTCATATATTTTCACTATCTTTGTAGTTGAAAATCAGAGCATTACGGATGAAGGAACTGCAACATATCATAGAACAAAAGCGAGAACTTTTGGCACGAGAATCAATCTCGCGCCCAGTTCTTGATTACAGTGAAGGTATGACAATAGAAGAACAAAAACGTTATATCAATTACCTTGCGGAACGACTCGAAAAGGCAGACTTGGGATTACGTGCCCGTGATGCAGTGCTTCAGGATTTTCTTGATAAGCAGAAGGAATATGACGAACGCTTGTCCAAATTGGATGATGTGTTGTCTAAGGTCTCGTCTTTAGAGTCGTCGTTGAAGGAAAAGGAACGTAAATTAAAATCGGCAGAACGCAAGGTTGCTGACCTTACTGCCAAACTGAAGTTTGCCGACAAGAACCGCTTTGGTGACAAGAGACAGAAAGTAAAGAAGGCAGAATCAACAAAAGCAGAAGAGTCAGATCGTGGTAAAGACGAGGATGATTTTGACGGCACTTCATCTTCTCTTCCGGACAACTCCGTTTCCAAGAACGAGGCTTGTTCCAAAGAAGAGAATCCGTCAAAGAAGGAGCGTGACTTGTCCAACCGTCCCGAAACATACAAGACCATGTGCGTTAAGGGACTTTCTGAAGAGTACAAGTCAGATGAGGCTAAAGTGCCAGGGCGAATCCTTGGCAAGAAGATGGTTTCCGTCTTTCACCTTGAGATGAACCTTGTCGAGAAACGCTTCGAGATGGTGCATTACGTGGAGAAAGGCAAGAAGCCGAAATGTGGTTATTTCCCCAAAGCCGGGAATCCTGAATTTGTGACGAAGTTCGAGGGAACAAAGGCAACACCTGAGTTCCTACAGGCAATTGCCTACGAGGTGTATGTGAAGAACGTCACATTCGGGCTTCTCCATCAATGGCTGACGGATATGGGAATGACCGTTTCTGCAAATACGCTGCGCAATTGGTTGAAGAAAGGCAAAGTTTATCTTGACAAGCTCGTTGGGTCACTGAAGGAAGTAGCGTTGGAGAAAGACTCAATCGTAAACTGCGACGAGACCTGGTGCAAGGTGCGCAAGTACGACCACTACAAGAAATGTTACATCTGGGTACTTGTGAACAAGACAGAGCGTGTGGTTATCTTCTTCTACGACAATGGTTCCCGTGGACGTGATGTGCTTACAGACTTTATCGGTGATGCAGAATTGAAGAGCATCATGTCTGACGGCTACAATGCCTATACCTTTATTGGTAACGAGTTGAAGGCAGCCGAGACTCCCAATTTATCCAAGACAGACCATCAGGTGTGTCTTGCACATGCGCGTGCCAAGTTTGTGAAAGCAAGCGAGCAGGCTGGTGACAAGAATGCCGATATCTTCATTAAGTATATAGAGGATTTGTACAACTTGGAACGCCAGTATACAAAGGATAATCTTACTGACGAGGAGAGGGGGAAACAACGTCAAGGTCTTGAGACGAAAGGCATCCTGATAAATCTCCGCACTCATCTCGGTATAGAGAAGTCCAAGGATCCTGCGACTGTTACTCCTTATTTGCAGAAAGCGTTGAACTATCTGGATACATTTTGGACAAACCTCTTTACCTATATAAAGGATGGAAGTTATCCGATAGACAACAATGCAGCCGAGCGTGCAGTCCGTCCTCTGACGACCCAACGAAATAGTATGCTCCACTTTGGCAGTGATGAGGGAGCGAAGATGGCTGCCACTTATCACAGTATAATCAGTACGGTGAAGCTGCAGGGGCGGTCGGCGTGGGATTACCTTGGAAAGTTTTTTGTTAACATCTTTAACGGTTGCAGAGATTTTTTCAATCTGCGGCCAGGCAATATCGGATTGGCGACATGCCAATAGTTAATAAACAAGTGAAATTTTTAACATCTCAATGTATAGGTACTTGCAAAAGTGCCTATACAGAGGGTTATGCCCTAAATTGAGTACTAACACTTCACAATTATTTTGGCGTCTATTTTGTTTATAGATGTGTTCATTAGTACCTGTAATGGACACTATTGAACACGTCAAAAGTAACAATAATAATAGATGATATGACTACATATTTATACAAAGATGGTGATAAGGAACTTATTGCTAATCAAATGGAAGAAGTTGAAAACGTATCATTTAAAGAAACTATGATAAAGTTTCATGCATCTTCAGTAGCTCCAGTTTTGAAAGCATACCTTGGTAAAGATAAGAAATGTAGGCTTCCATACAATGACGATATTGTTTATCGTGCAGCATCAATAATTGCAGAGAATACATATGAAAACTTTACAAAATGTAGTTTTGATAGTTGCTTTAAAAGCCTTTTTAAGAAAGAATTGAGCAAAAAAGAACAAATACGTCTATTAAAGGGAGTTCAACTCACAGAAACTCAATTATTTTCTTTGTTCAACTTTGCTGAAGAATGTGGGTATAAGTTTAGCCATTATAAATGGCGAGGCGATCCTAAGAGTGTAAAAGATGAAACGCTCCCTTCATTTATGCATTTAAAAGACGATGGAAGTATTGAATATATGGGAGAAACAACTCTTACTGAAGGTCAAATGAGAACAATCATAGAGCAAGCAAATGTGTTGATAGTAAGTATTTTCGATAATGGTACTCACTGGCATTGTTTTTTGCAAACATATAAAGGTTTGAAGGGACAAGAACCAGGCGAACAAGGAAGTAGACCTCACATACATTATCTTTCAGATTCTTTTGGAATATCAAAAGATGATTTAACAAAAATGATCAGAATGGGAAGATACCCTAATACACCTGTACATATCCCATTGTTGAATGATGTAACAGAGAATAAGTAAATTACCCAATCATCAGATAATAACAAGCGAATAGCTAAGAATACTTTGCTTCTTTACTTCCGAATGCTCTTTATGATGGTGGTGTGGTTGTATACGAACCGTGTGATATTGAATGCGTTGGGGTGGAATACTTTGGAATACATTTCTTTAAACCGTAAACACATTTTAAGGTTCGTTGATTTGTGCAGCTTAACGCAATACATATAAAACAATTAAAACGTAAAACATATATTTAATGTCAAACCAAACAACAGAGAATAACAAACGAATATTAAAAACAATATGACTGAATACGAAAAGGATATAACTTCAAGAACTTACTTTCATTATTTGAAAGGGCTGATTGCGAGATGGAAGCAGCACTTCAAGTATGACAGAGCTGTAAGGATAGCCCGTAAGAGAGGGGCGACAATTGGTGAAAACGTGGTGATGCCGTTGTCTCTGGCAAAGGCATCTAACTCCAATTTGAAGATTGGTGACCATGTTAGCATACAGACTGACAAGATAGATTTACGTAATCCGGTAACCATCGGCAATCATGTGATTATCGGTTCTGAAACGGAGATTATTACAACTTCACACAACATTGATTCTGAGGAATGGGAACATAAGCATTACGGACTTACAATAGAAGATTATGTTTGGATACCAACACGTGTCATGATTCTTCCTTCATGTCGTAAAATTGAAATGGGGGGGGTAATATCAAGCGGAAGCGTTGTGGTTAAAAACGTGGAAACGATGTCGGTAGTTGGTGGAAATCCGGCAAAAGAATTTAAGAAAAGAAAATGTGTGCATAAGAACCTCGTAGTAGAATCATTACTCGGTGGTGACTATCACACATATAAGAAAACAAGATTATTAAAGACTTGATAGTGTCGTTAGAATAAATATGTCAGATAATTTTAATAAAAACAGAATAGTAAAGAATAGTTTGCTGTTATATGTCCGTATGCTCTTCACTATGTGGCTCAACCTTTGGATTACAAGACTTGTTTTGGCCAATCTTGGTGTAGAGGACATGGGTGTTTATGGTGTTGTAGGAAGCATTGTCGGATTAGCGTCAGTATTTACTGGAGGAGTAACAAATGCAGTACAACGATTTATAACCTTTGAATCAGGAAAAACTGATGGAAATACAAATCTTGTTTTTTGTACATCGCTAAATATTATATTCATTCTATCTGCAATAGTATTTCTATTATTAGAATGTATCGGGGTATATATGTTATTTTATAGCGTCAATATTCCAGCTAATAGTATGAATGCAGCTTTTTGGGTATTGCAATTATCAATTCTTACATGTGTTGTAAATCTAATAAGCATCCCATATAACGCATTGGTTATTGCTCATGAAAAGATGGATGCCTTTGCCGTAATCTCCATTTTACAAGTGGTTTTCACATTTTGCGCAGTGTATACTTTGGCGTGGTTTGACAATCGTCTTTTAGTTTATGGCATTATGATGGCTGCAGTTAGCATCATCATACGTCTAATATATCAAATCTACTGCCATTACAAGTTTGACGAAGCTCACTATCATTTTATAATTGATAAAAACCAGCTTAGACAACTTGGAAGGTTTACTGGTGTATCCACAGTTTCTGGAGCTCTTCAGATTGTATCTTCCCAAGGAATCATCTTTGTCATTAATTGGACATTTGGAGTGGCAATAAATGCAGTTTATAATATATCTTTACAACTCAAGAACGCAATTCTTTCATTTGCCCTTAATTTGTTTAAAGCTATCTCACCACAAATAACAAAAACATATGCAAACAATGAAATTGAAACACACAAAACTTTAGTATATAGCGGTAGCAAATTGGAAGTTTTTCTTATATACTTTATAATGATTCCATTCCTATTCAGAACAGAATTCATTATGCAGCTTTGGTTGGGTAATGTACCTCAATACGCTGTTGGTTTTGCCCAATGTGCAGTCATTATAAGTCTTACATATGCAATGTTTGAGCCTATAAGAACAGCGGTTTATGCGACTAATAAAATAATGAAGTTCATGATATATCCAGAAATACTATATTTATTGGTATTACCATTAGGATATGCAACGAGTAAAATTTGGAACGACCCTCTCTTTCTAATATTTGTTATTGTCGGATTAGATGTGCTAATATGCGGTGTCAGAATTTATTATGCATTAAAAGTTAGTCCTATAAAGTTGAATGAATTATGTTTTAAGGTATTCATACCAACTTTAAACGTTGCTATCATTGGAGGAATATCTTGTCTGGGCATATGTCAACTCTGTCCTTTAAGTATTTTAGGGTTATTATTTTTACTTTTAACAAATAGTATAGTTTTGATATTAATAATATATGTTATAGGCCTAAATAAAAAAGAAAAAAAAATATGCACTTCTTTAACCAAAAAGGTAATAAATATAATAGCAAAAAGATAATATGATAGAAATTAATAAGAACAACGTTGTTCATTCTTGTAAAGCTTATAGTGAGCAAATAAGAAGTCGCAGCAAGCTCCATTATTTAGTGGGATTATTGGTGCGTTGGAAACAGAATTTAAAATATAAAAGAGCTGTTAGAATTGCAAGAAAGAACGGGGCGACCATAGGTGACGGAGTCATTATGCCATTAAAGCTTGCACGCAAGGCAAATTCAAATTTAATTATTGGTGATCATGTTAGTATTCAAACTGATAAAATTGATTTACGATCACCTGTTCATATAGGTAATTATGTAATTATTGGCTCTGAAACCGAAATAATAACAACATCTCACAATATAAACGCCCCAACTTTTGATGTAAAACATTATGGCATAACCATTGAAGATTATGTATGGTTACCTACAAAAATCTTGGTGCTGCCAAGTTGCAGAAAGATTGAGTTCGGTGCCGTTGTGGGGAGCGGTAGTGTTGTTGTAAAGAACGTACCATGTATGTGTGTAGTAAGTGGTAATCCTTCTACTGTTATAAAGAAAAGAGAAATTGTTCATTCAAGCTTAGTTGTAGAGAAACTATTAGGAGGAGATTTCTCTCTTTATAAAAAATGTCGAAAATATGATTTTACATAAATTATTTAAATATTCAAACCAGACAGAGAAATATTTTTCAATAGTTGTAGTTTTACTTCTTGTTGAAGGTATTTTCCGCAAATGGATTCTACCAGACAGTATTGGAAATATTTTTATGATTATTAGAGATCCTTTTATTGCATACATAGTTATCAAAAACCGTAGATTATTAAATGGTAATTTTATAATGCAATTTATTATTTTTATGGCTATAATATTGTTCTTTGCAACATTATTTGTAGGTCATCATAATATATTTGTTGCATTATATGGTATAAGGATTTGGGTCATCTATTTCCCTGCTATATACATTTTTGGAAAACGATTAAGTCAAAATTATGTTGAAAGAGTCGGTTGGCTATTCGTAAAAATTCTGCCTTTTATTATTATTTTGACAATTCTTCAATTTATTTCTCCAGTAGGAGCATTTGTCAATAAAGGATTAAGTACTGATATAGATATGACAAAATCTGCTGGTGAAGTGATGCTTAGACCTTCTGGTATTTTCACTAGTATTGCAGGCTTGGCATGTTATTATACCATTTCATTTCCATTCTTATTATACTTTTGGACATTTAGGAAGGATGTTATAAAAAGGAAGTTCATAATAATTGCAATATGTTTATACATAGTTTCAATTCCAGTATCTATTTCACGAACACATTTTTTGTTTTCTCTGGTTAACATGTTATTCTATATGGGTATCATTAATAGCAAGAAATTAAACAAAATCTTATCTTTAGGCGTTGTAATACTGTTATCATTATTTGTGATGCAGAAAATCCCTACAACAAATGTATTTATAGATACTTTTTTATCTCGTTTTGAGGGGGCAAGCGAAACAGAAGGAGGTACAGCAAATTCTGCAATGCAAAGAACATTGGGAGATGCCTTAGAAATATTAGAAAATGACATTCCAACATTTGGCTATGGAGAAGGTTTCTGTACAAATTTTGGTGTAAAGATGATTACTGGAGTTGTTGGCGCTTCAAACATTCATGATACAAAACTACAAAAAGTATATCTCGATTCTGAAATGGAGTGGTCAAGACTTATGACTGAAGACGGTATTGTATTAGGTGTATTAATGATTTTATTAAGGCTGTGCTTAGGACTGTCTTTCATAAAAGTCGCATATAGTTGGAAACGTAAAGGTTATAAAATTCCATGGCTTTTTTTAGGACCACCTTTAATCTTTATGACAACGATGCCAATGAAACAACCTTTTAGTGTTGGTTTTATGTTTATTTATGGGGCGATATTTATCGCTTTTTCTCAGAAAAAAATTAGTAACTTATGAAAATTGTAGTAGCAAGTTTAGGTAGAGCTCATTTATTAGATTGTGCAAGAGAGCTTCAAAAGCAAGGGCATGATGTTATTTTCTATAGTATAACTCCTTCTTGGAGATTTAATAAATATGGATTAAATACTGGCGGTAAATCACTATTAAAGTATGCTCTTTTGTTTTACTTTTTAAAGCGGTTTGTAAAAAAGGAATGGACACATCGTTTATATCGTTTTGTATTAGATGAACTAGTATGTTTTTTGATGCCCAAATGTGATGTTTTCATATGTCAAAGTCCTAATTATGTCAAAGCGTTGAGTCTCGCAAAGAATAAATATCATGCATTAACAATATTAGATAGAGGGTCGACCCATATAAAGAGTTTTGATCAGATAGCTAAAATGTATGGTGATAATAAAGGCCATTCTCGTCGTGAGAAAGAAAGAGATGAAGGCCAATATTTTGAAGCTGATTATGTAACAGTGGCAAGCGATTTTGTGCTAAATACATTCAAAGAGAATGGATTTGATTGCACAAAGATTTTTGTTAACCAATATGGTGTGCGAATAGATAATTTCTTTCCACAAAATATAGAAAAGGAATATGACTGTATCTTTGTAGGACAATGGTGCAGATTAAAAGGATGTGAATTATTAATTGAATACTTCCTACAACATCCCAATTTGAAGTTCATACATGTTGGTGCTATTGGAAATATAGAGTTTCCACAAGTGGATAATATGGTACATATTGATGCCATCCCTGAAAAAGAGTTGGCAAAATATTATAATATGTCAAGAATTTTTGTTTTCCCAAGCTTCAACGATGGATATGGCTTAGTTTTAAATCAAGCCGCAGCTTGTGGTTTACCTATTGTATGCTCACAAAATTGCGGTGGAGCTTCATTAAAAGAAATAATAGCAGAACCAGATTCTGTGTTTATAATGGATGACTTTTCTTTAGACTCATTACATGGTTGTGTTATGAATGCTATGAATTATACCGTTAAAACGGTTAATAGTTATGATTTAACATGGGAAGCTTATGGCAAACGTTACGATCAATTTCTAAAAAGAGTAACACATAATAATGGAAAGAATTAATTATATCGACTCATTAAAAGGCATTGCCATCATCACAATTGTTTGGCGGCACATAGCTGATTTGGGGTTAATTGGTCATGTTAATTGTTTATTTCTGTCCGTTTTAAACAGTTTTCATGTGCCGTTATTTTTTTTCTTATCAGGCATTTTTGCATTTAAAAGATTAGAGACAATTACAACGAAGAATATTTTCTTGTTTGTTAAAGATAAGTTTTTTCGTTTACTTTTTCCCTTTACAATCTTCGGAGGATTATATCATTTCACCGTTTGTAATTTAAACGATTTCCCTGGGTATTGGTTTTTGCCTGCATTATTTTATTGCATGCTAATAGGAATAGTTTATAAAACTATTGAGAATGTAATTGGGGGGGGTAAAATTAAGGATGCTGTCTTAATTGTTTTTGTATGGGGAATTGCAAGTATTTTGTGGATGGTAAAGTTGGACATTCCGTATTATTTAGGAGGATTAAAACAATTTCCATTTTTTATGATGGGATATTACTTTAACAAATATGGAATTCTAACTTTAAAGAAATTAAACAAAGAACATTTCATGTTACCATTATTGATATGTTATTTTGTTTCCTTCTATGTTATGTATTCTCGAAAGATGATTTTCAACTTTCCTGCACTTTTCGCAGTACCTATTGTTGTTTATTTTGTCTCATCAATCAGTAAAACTATTCCTTCTTGGATCAATGATGTAGGAAAACATTCTTTAGAGATATACGTTTTGCATTTCTTTTTCATACCTTCAATATTTCCTATTGGAAGTTTTTTGTTAAGTCAACATTCATATAATGAAAATTTTGTCATTGTCTTGCTGATATGTGCAATTATTAGTATACCCATAATAGCAATTTGTTTGATATTGTCAAAAATTATAGGAATGTCAAACTATTTGGGATTTATTTGTTTTGGACAAAAAAATAAGAAATGAAAAAAAAACTATTATTATTATGCAATGATCTTGGTAAAAGCATATTTTCGCATGGTATAGACATACTAAAAGAGCAGTATGATGTAACGATGATTAATCGTCCACAACTATACCCTACAGATTTAAAATCAGCGAAATATTCACCTTTAAGATTGATAAAAAGTCTAACATCATTGTACAGGATCCAAAAGGTTGATTCTGATTTGATAAATACTATAGGAGAAACAAAATTTGATAAATTTTTAGTATTTGGATATTATCAAATAAATGCGGCAATAGTAAGGAAGGTTAAGCACAACAACCCAAATTGCGAAACAATCATATATTTTTATGATTCATTCTGTCGTCTTAATTTTTCAAACGATATAAAACATTTTGATAAGTGTTTTACCTTTGACAGAGAGGATGCTATAAACTACAGCATTGAGTATTTGCCCTTTTATGCAGAAAAATATGATAATACTTTAGTAACATATGATTTATGTCACATAGGTTCTTGGAGTCCAGGTCATTTGTATAGATTACCTTGTTTGGCTAAGCTATCAGAAGAACTAAAAAAACATCGCCTTACTAGTTATTTCAAATGCACTTATTATGACATTTCGAATTTTACATTGTTTCGAAGAATAATTTTTAAAGTCAGAGCTATGTTCAATAAAGAATTCTCTCTTTATGAAATTCTATTTAGAAAATACAAGAATAGCAAAATATTGACAAAAAATCGTACATCGTATGAAGAAATGTTGGCAATAGAAGCTTCATCTAGATGTATAGTAGAAATCAATGCTCAACGAGCAGGTCTATCTCCTCGCGTTATAAATGCATTAGCAAATGGAAGAAAAGTAATCATCAATAATAAATGTATCCGTGATGAGATCTTTTATGATCAGGACCTTGTTTTTATTATTGACGAACGTAATCCCACATTCGATATAAATTTTCTTTTTAAAGAGTCGAAGAATATTGACATGAGTGATTTATTTTTACAAAACTGGCTTTCAATTATTCTGGAAAATAAATTTAATAAATACACAATAAAATGAAAACAAAAATTTTAGATTGTACCTTGCGAGATGGCGGCTACTATACCAATTGGGATTTTGACCATCAAATCGTTGATACATATTTGGATGCCGTAAACAAACTTCCGATTGATTATATCGAAGTAGGTTATCGTAATCTTCCATCTGAAGAATATATGGGAGAATATGGGTATTGCCCTGTATATGTATTGAAACACATACGGGAAACCACTACTAAGAAAGTGGCTGTAATGCTTAATGAGAAGAGCACACAGCCTTCTGATTTAGACAAGCTGCTTTCTCCAATTGTGGGGCTAGCAGATATGATACGCATAGCCATCAATCCTTCTAATTTTGATCGGGCAATAATATTGGCCAAAGCTGTAAAAAGCATGGGGTTTGAGGTGGGATTCAATACCATGTATATGTCAAAATGGAAGGACATGAATTTTTATGATGAATTATATAAGCTTGATGGTGTAGCCGATTTATTCTGCATGGTAGACTCATTTGGCGGTGTATCGCCTCATGATGTAAAAGAAACAATAGACATTATTCGCAATGCAGTAAACTGTCCTATTGGTTTCCATGGTCATAACAATCTTGAAATGGGCCTTGTCAACACCATCGCCGCTATAGAAAAAGAGTGCGATTTTGTTGATGCAACCATATTGGGAATGGGAAGAGGGGCAGGAAATTTGAAGATGGAGCTTCTCCTGACATACATGAACAAGAACTATAATCTTGATGTAGATTTCAATATGTTGGGAAATGTTATTTCAGCCTTTACCCCATTGTATAACAAATATCAATGGGGTACAAATCTTCCATATATGTTGGCAGGCGCAAATTCCTTCCCGCAGAAAGAAGTTATGAGCATGGTAACTAATCGTGTCTATTCGTTTAATAGCATAGTACGCTCTCTTGAAAACAGGAAATCTAATATAGAAGACAATGCAAAGTTTCCTGTCTTAGAGGCCAAGCACTATGATAATGTGATAATAATTGGTGGCGGTGCAATGGCATACGAACATCTGCAAGGTATAAAAGTCTTCATTAACCAACATAAAAATCATTGTGCATTAATATTTGCAACATGTAGAAATGCAATGTATTATACAGACATTGATGTCGATAAGTATTTCTGTTTGGTTGGCAATGAAGTGAAACGTTTAAAGAGTAATGTAGGCATACTTGGCAAAAATGACAAATGTATATTGCCTCCTTATCCAAGAGTGCTTGGCACAGATGTTTATGATGAATATGCTTCTAAAACATACGAGTTGCAAAAAAATGAGTTTACCGAAGAGTATCAGGATTCATGTACAACAGTGGCCTTACAAACAGCGATGAATATGTCTGATAAAATATTCATTATCGGATATGATGGTTATCCTAATGGATATTTGTCAGACAAAGAACGAGAACTAACTTTAGAGAACAGAAAAATTTTCTTATGTGCAGAGAAGTTCCTAAGCCACAAACTGGTTTCTCTTACACCAACGTTATATAATGAGTTAAAAACAAAATCTCTATATCAATATATTGAATGATAGGTACAATAATTGAACTTTGTCTGTTCATTATAGCAACAGCTTTTACCCCCCCCACACACACAATAATGAACGCAAATCTGATTTCTTAGGTTTCTGTCAGACGAATTCTATAAGAGGCATAGCCATTTTGATGGTTATTCTTATGCATTCTTCTTGCAACTTTGGTTTAAAAATTTTTACACCTTTGGGTGGTATTGGCGTAGCATTGTTTTTAATTTTGAGTGGGTATGGACTGACAGAATCATATAAAAGAAAAGGACTAATAGTTTTTTGGAAAAGCAAGTTTAGTAAAATTTGGATTCCTTATGCAATCGTGTTGACTGTGTGTACAATTTGGTCCTTATCTTTTAAGCCTTATGTGATTGTTCAGTACTGTTTAATTGATAGTCCTTTTTGGTATATAAGTTTTTTGTTCTACAACTACATTCTGTTCTATGTGTGCCATAAGTATAAGTTTTTGTACAAATACAGGTTTACAATATTTCTTGTGTATGCATTTATTCTGTTTGCTTTTGATACACGAATTAGAGCTGAACAATGCCTTTGTTTTGTAACAGGAATGTGGATTTCTGATTATAAAAAAATAGTTTATAAATTCTTGTCAAACAAGAACATGGTATTATGTACAATCTTTTTGCTATATGGCATTTCTGCTTCTGCTTTGTTTTTAAAACAAATGCCTACATTCCGTGGACAAATGGAGCATGTTAGATTGTTTCAAAATATCATGGAGCTGTTAATTAAATATCCATTTGCGATTGCAACTATTGTCGTTTTCACAACAAACATTTTTGATAGGATTCAAAGAAGTCTGTTGATTGGCAACCGATTTTTAGGATTTTGTTCAAAAATCAGTTTAGAATTATACATCATCCATTTCTCATTAAGAGTTATGTTGAATAAAGAGTATCAAGTCTTTTCTATATTAACTTTCTTAGGATTATCCTTTGTTTTAAGTATATTGTTATATCGTTTAAAAAATCATATTATACTATGGATAAAATAGCATTTTTCTTACCTACCCGAAAGGGTAGCGAGCGTGTTAAAAACAAAAACACACGTCCTTTTGCTGGCATAGAAGGAGGTTTGGTTGAAAACAAAATCAAACAGATATTGGCCACAAAACATGTTGATGAAATAATTTTCTCTTCGAACGACGAGAGATGTATGGAGGTCGCTGACAAGTATTCTTATGACAGCCGTTTGCGTATCATACCACGTCCTGACGAGCTTTGTCTTAGCTCTACCAATCTTCAAGATTTGATATGCTATGTCCCTACGGTTACTGATGCCGACCACATTCTATGGGGTCATGTAACAACTCCCCTGGCTGGTGCTGAAGAGTATGACAAAGGTATTGAGTTGTATTTGTCAAAATTGGAAGAAGGTTACGACTCGTTGGTCGGCGTAACAGAGTTTAAGAACTTCCTTCTTAACAAGAATGGTAAGCTTGTAAACAACACGACAGATATACCATGGCCTCGCACTCAAGATCTTGAGGCTTTATATGAGATTAACCATACTATGTTTCTTGCAAAGAGAGAGGTTTATACTAAATTGAAAAATCGTTTAGGTGAGAAGGTCCTTCTTCATGTAATGGACGAAATTCATTCAAAAGACATTGATTGGGAGGATGATTTTACTATTGCGGAAATAATGTACAAAAATTTGTATGGAAAGAAATAAAGTTGTAACATTCGGAGAAATCATGGTGCGTTTAGGCGCACCAGATTATCTCAAACTTATACAAAGCAATAGTCTTGATGTAAGTTATGCGGGCGCAGAGGCAAATATAGCTGTTAGCTTGGCACACTATGGAATTTCAACAGATTACGTCACATGTCTTCCTGACAACCCTGTTGCTGAGCGTTGTGTGATGGAATTGAGAGGACATAAAGTAGGTGTGAAACACATTGTTCGTTCCGGCAAACGAATGGGTATTCTATATCTTGAGACAGGAAGCAATATGCGTCCGTCAAAAGTATTTTATGATAGAGAATACTCATCTATCGCTATGGTAGAGAATGACAGTATTGATTGGCATGAAGTATTAAAAGATGCCAATTGGTTCCATTGGACAGGAATAACACCTGCTTTATCACAAAACGCTGCCGATGAGTGTTTGAAAGCAATAAAGGCTGCTAATGAGCTGGGCGTAACGGTCTCTTGCGACATTAACTATCGCGGTAATCTTTGGAACTATGGCAAGACAGCTGCTGAGGTTATGCCGGAACTGGTTAAGGGATGTGATTTGATTCTGGGCAACGAGGAAGATTGTGAAAAGGTGTTCGGTATAAAGCCATTAAACTTTGATGCCGAGAACACAAACGGCAATATCAAGCAAGAGTCGTTCCTGTCTGTATGCAAACAAATGATTGAAAAATTCCCTCGTTGTAAAAAAATGGCGGTCACTCTACGAGGTGCTATCAATGCCAATCATAACACATGGAGTGGCATCTTGTATGATGGCAATCAGTTGTATCAATCTTCGAAATATGACATCACCGATATAGTAGATCGTGTTGGTGGAGGTGATTCTTTTATGGGTGGTTTGATTTTCGGACTGCTTCATTATAAAGACAATCAAAAGGCTCTAGATTTTGCAACAGCTGCCAGTGCCTATAAGCATACATTAAAAGGTGATTTCAATTGGGCTACTATTGAAGATGTTGAAGCTTTGATGGGTGGCAATGTTAGTGGACGAGTAAAAAGATAAGTTATGGGATTTTGGAATTTGATGATAAAGAAGGATGATATAATAGTTTCATCTGTAGAGAAAATTAGAGGCCTTAAAAATAGTTTGAGCCCGACATTGAACAGAGTGCATCGAAAAATGCTATCTTTACCACCAATGGGACTTGGACGAGATTTGTATGTTTTACTTAATGCACCATCTCTTAAAACACAAGACTTATCTGTGTTGAAAGGTAAGGACACAATGTTTGTCAATCGCGGTTTCATGCATCCTCTGTTTAAGGAGTTACAGCCTAAATATCATGTCTTTGTCGATTCTAAAATGCTTAAAGGCATTTGGCCTGTAACCTGGATAGATGAAATTGTGAGTCTCTCACCGGACATCACTATCATTTTGCCATTGGAATGGTATACAAACCCTTTATTCCGTCCATACATAGAAAAAGGGACTAAGATTTATTGGTCAAAAAACATTTTACCTTTTAACAACTTGGGAGTTTCCGGAGAGTGTTTTTCTTTTGGTATAGAACAGAAATATGATAAAATTTATTTCGCAGGATTTGATGCTACTGGTATAGGACATGAAATGGTGAAATCGGCAGATAGTCATTTTTATGGTAATGATAGCGAACTAGAAGGTAAGTCTACCAAGCAATTTGTCATAGATTTATTAATGCATTCTCGACATTTACATGACTTGAACCGTCTTGCAGATTATTGCAAAACACATGATATAAAATTAATAAACATTACCAATGGGGGATTATTAGATATGTTTCCTCGTGAAAACATTCTTCCCTTACTAAAATAAATACATGACTCAATATCTTAGTGACAAACTACGAATCCTATCGTTAATTTCTATTATCTTCGTTCTCTATATTCATTCTGGCTTTCATGCAGATGAGATAGAGGGGATGGTGGTGAACGACAGAGTGCAGGAATTCGTATCGGGGATGATGGGGCGATGTGCCGTTCCGTTGTTCTATGTGATTTCGGGCTATTTGTTCTTTCTGAAAGTGCCGGAAGGGATGAAGTCCATCTATGGCAAGATGAGGAAGAGGGTGGGAACATTGGTTGTGCCTTATATCATCGGGTGTCTGTTCTTTGTTGGCTTTGGCGTGCTTATGGCGGTATTGCCGGGGGTGTCGAAGTATATGAACAGTTCGTTGATGCCTCTTTTTTTTAAGCCCATAGGAGAAATTCTTCGTTCTATATTCTATGATGCAGGAAACGGAACCCCTTGTGCTTTCCAACTATGGTTCTTGCGTGATTTGATATTGATTGTTGCGACATCTCCATTGTGGTATCTGTGTCTGAAACATCTGAAATGGGGATTTGTTGCAGTCGTATTCGTGCTGACATATTTGGATGTGCCTCATGTTCCTTTCTATTCTCTTTTTTGGTTCGTCTTAGGTGGACAACTGACTAAGGCAAAAATTGAAATGGGGGGGGGTAAGTGGTAGAATTAAAGTAGCAATATTTGGATTGTGCTTATTCTTAATAATATCAATAATACAATTGTTCTTTCCTGATATAATTAATTGGAGCCTGTTGCGTATTCCAATAATTCTGCTTGGAATTATTGGAGCTTGGGGATTATACGATGTGGTTTTGGGAAAGGATTTCAGCCTGTCGAGACATCAATGGCTTGGCATTGCTTGTCAGTTTACTTTTTTCATATATCTCTTCCATGAACCTACGCTTAATATTGTTCGCAAATTGATAGTCGTCGTATTGGGCAAGAATGAGTTCGGGTATATGGCTTCTTATCTCATTTCTCCTTGGATATTCACGGTTTGCGCCGTATTTGCAGGATTACTGTTCAGAAAGTATCTTCCCAGAGTGTATGATGTTTGCACCGGGGGAAGATGAAAAATCTTTTATTTTAAAATGAAAATCATTCACTATATCCCAAGTATCGACCGCACGGCGGGCGGTACTTCTACTTATATGCAGGTGCTTGCCAAGGGGCTTGGCGAGTTGGCAGAGGTGCATATCATTACGCATGCCTCGAAGAATCCGTTGACGATGGAGAACTGTATGGTGCATTATGTGCCGGAGTATAATCCCTTTAAAGGGGCTTGGTGGAAGAGAGTCGCCGAGATGATGGAGGAGGTGAGGCCCGACATCGTGCATGTAAACTGCTGCTGGTTGCCGGCATGTGCTGCGGTACAGCATATTGCACAGAAGCATGGATATAAGGTGGTGCTGACTCCGCATGGTATGCTGGAGCCTTGGATCATAAAGCGTCATTACTGGACGCGTAAGGTGCCGGCTTTGCTGCTTTACCAGAAAGCTGCGGTGAGGAAGGCGGACTGCATCCAGTCTACGGCGGAGAGCGAACGCGATAACCTCTTGAAGTTGGGTTATAACTCCAATATCAAGGTGGTTAAACTCGGTATTGATGCTGACGGCATTGAAATGAAGAAGTCTTGGAAGAAGACTCGCCAGATATTGTTCCTCTCTCGTGTGCATGTGAAGAAGGGTATCAATTTCCTCATTGAGGCGGCAGCGGTGCTGCGCTCTGAACTTCAGGGTTACAAGATATTGGTGGCTGGTGAGGGTGATGCCGACTATGTGGCTGAGATGAAGAGGATGATTGCCGATAATGGTCTGCAGGACATTGTGCAGCTTGTCGGCGGCGTGTATGGTGGCGAGAAATGGCGACTGTTCCAGACTTCCGACTTCTTCGTGCTGCCTACTCACTCCGAAAACTTCGGCCTTGCCATTGCAGAGAGCCTTGCTTCGGGCACGCCAGTCATTACTACCATAGGCACGCCATGGCATGACCTCAACGATACCAATAGCGGAGCTTGGATGGAGATAGGTACGCAGCCTCTGGTGGAGACGCTGCGCAGGTTTCTGGCATTGTCGGATGATGAACTCGAAGCGATGGGGCGCAACGGAAGAAGACTGATAGAGGAGAAATATTCAGCCCACGTAATGGCAAAAGAAATGATGGAGGTGTATGAGACACTTATCCCTAATCTCACGAATGGGTATTGAGGTAATAGAGAACGAATAGATAAATCAATTTATAGTTATGAATTTAGAACGTCATACTCCGGGGCGTGTGTCCTTGGGTATCAAGTTGAAGCGGGTGGTGTGGAATGTCATGGCTGCCTTGCTGTTTCGTTCTTTTATCACTCCCGTGTTCCGCAAGTGGCGGTTGCTGTTGTTGCGGATGTTCGGGGCAGAGGTGGAATGGGACGCTAATGTGTATGCCTCGGTGAAGGTATGGGCACCATGGATGTTGAGGATGGGACACAGGGCGTGTCTCGGCCCTGAGGTGATATGCTATAACCAGGACTTGGTGGTGTTGGAGGATGATGCCATCGTATCGCAGTACTCATATCTATGCACGGCGGGGCATGACATCGACCATGCCAATACTGCTGACAGCGGTCTCGTTACGTCTCCTATTGTATTGCGCCGTGGGGCGTGGATTGGCAGCCGTGCGTTTATCGGCATGGGAGTGGAGATTGGTGAGAATGCCGTGGTTGGCGCTACGGCTTCAGTATATAAGAATGTTGAACCTTGGACTGTCGTGGGTGGCAATCCTGCGAAAGTAATCAAGAAAAGGGAACTGAAGAATGAATAAGATTTATGATTTAGAGGGGAGAAACAAGGCGATAGTGCTGTTCAAGTTTTTTGCAGCTTTGCTGATTACCTATTCGCATATGGGACTGCTATTCCCTAAATTTGGTGGTTTGGTGACAGGCGGTGCGATTGGTGACGGACTATTCTTCTTCTGTTCGGGTTTTACGCTGTTTCTTGGTAGGGACGGCGGTTTCTTGAACTGGTATAAGCGTAGGGTAAGCCGCATTTATCCTTCCATCATCATGTGGGCCTTGCTGTCGGCTGTGGTGTTCGGTTGGACATGGTATGTGACGGACTTGATTACCACTCCCAAGTATTGGTTTATCCCTTGCATAATGGTGTATTATGCCATATTCTATGTAATTCGCAGGTATCTGATGAAGTATATGAAGGCGGTGTTTGTTGGTTCTTTGCTGATAATAACCGCGTTGAGTTTCTTTGTTCTTGATATGGAGCGGTCTGTGATGTATGCGCAGGTCTCGTTCATGCGGATATATTATTTTATGTTCATGCTCTTGGGTGCAATAACAGCTCTCGACCTTCGCAAGTCCGATAATGAAATGATATTTGGCGGATTGCGTAGAATGTGCGTTGGGGGGGGGTAAAAATAAAGGGAGATTAGGAGTTATGAGAGAGGAATTGAACGTTTCGCGTTCTTTTTCTTTGTTTTGTATCTCCATTGTTTTGTATTATGTCTGCATGGCAGCATACAAGCTCGGTCCTCTTTACTGCCATTTCCAGATGGTATCGTTGATACCATTGCTGTTAGCGATATACTTCTTTTTCATATTCTGTAGTTGTGAGAAGATGATAAAAGTGTTCGACAAGGCGTTATTTGGAAACGTGGTGTATTTCATTTCTTCCTTAACATTAGAGATTTATCTCGTGCAGTATGCGTTGTTTACAGACAGGATGAATTTCATGTTTCCACTTAATATTCCAGTGATGTATCTAATGATATTTGGTGTTGCGTATGTGCTGAAAGTACTTGCACAATGTTTCTCCCAAATCTTTGGCAAGGAAGATATGGTGGTGAAGAAACTGTTTAAAGTATAATTCGTCTTATTGCTTATTTTAGCGTTTTAAAATTGATGGACTCTTGTATTGACAAGGTGGAGATGACTCTGCTGGAGATATTGAGGAGAGAGGTAACGGGGCAGGACGGGACGGAGAAGATGGAATTGTCTGTTGCCGGACTGAATGCCGTTATGCGCCTCGCCAGAGAACATGCCGTTACGGGACTGGTGGCTAATGCTGCAATGAGGAACCGGATTGTGATTGCCGGAGGTGTGGCGGAAGGCAGAGGGGAGACCGTGATGAGGCTTATGCAGCAGACCATGGCGCACAAACAGAACCAGCGTAGGTTTGAGGATGCCGTGGGGCGCTTCGCCCGACTGATGAAGGAGAACAGTATCGCCTATGTGGTGTTCAAGGGACTGGCTGTGGCGAGATATTATCCCGAACCATTTGTACGGACGATGGGCGACGTGGACTTCTATGTTCCGCAGAGGGATTTCCTGCGGGCGGTGGAGGTGATAGAGCGTGGGCTGCATGTGAAGATGGACAAGGAGGATGTTGACAAACACTACAGTTTTGACTGGCAGGGCATCCGCTTCGAGATGCACTATCAGATTGAGACCTTCGGCAGCCATCGGCATCAGCACCGCTTCGACAGGATGATTGACGAGGCTATGGCGGAGCATACGGATTCGTTCACGGTATGCGACTCCGACGGCAATGAAACCGAGGTCAGCGTATTGCCACCGACAGAAGATCTAATCGTGGTTTTTAAGCATAAGTTTAACCATCTGCTCGTGGAGGGCGTTGGCTTGCGCCAGACCTTGGACTTGGCAGTGCTTCTGAATGCTTATAGGGACAAGATAAATGTCGGAAGGCTGATGACAGCCTTGGACGGTATAGGCTATATGAAAGCATTCCGAGCCATGCTCGCCATGATGAAGCGGTATTTCGGTTTTGAATGGCTGGACAGTAACTTTGTGTTGGGCTGTCGCGACGAACGGTATGCCGACAAGCTCATGGCTGTTGTCATGGAGAGTGGAAACTTTGGCAGGAAGGCTTATCGGAACCATACAACAGGGAAAAAGAAAAGCATGGAGACTGCCACAAGAGCGTTGCGTCATTGCGTGACGTTTTTGCGGTTGGCTCCCAAAGATATACTTTGCTTGATACCACGAAGAATAGGTATCACACTGAAACAGAAATTTTAAATCATGATATTTTGTTCATTAGGAACTATGGATATGCCGTTTGAAAGAATGGCGTATGCTATAGATTTGTTTGCTGCTACGACAGACGAAGAGGTCATCGTGCAGACAGGTTGGACGAACTATCCTTATAAGCATGTGAGCAAGAGCTTCAAGATGTGTACCAAAGAAGAAATGGAACACTACCAAGAGGAAGCGTCTTTGCTTATCATGCAGGGAGGATGGGGTTCGATATGTGAGAGTATGGAGAAAGGCAAGCGGATGGTAATCATTCCTCGCTATGACGGTACGGAGCATATTCATGACCAGTTTCAACTGATAAGGAAATTAGATGAAATAGGTACGGTTGTAGGTGTTTTTCCCTCTGAGTTTAATCCAAAGAAGTATAAGGAGCAATACGACGAAACCGCAAGACTATTGAAATCTGCGGTTGATAAAGCCCAAACCTTCGATTTCAAGACAATAAAGAAAGGCAAGGCTGAACCCTTGCTGAGACAAAAAATAGAAGAACTCGGCTGTGGCAAGCGAATTTGTCTTGCATCGTCAGCAGGAGGGCATCTGCGTGAACTGCAACTTGCTATTGGTACTATTCCAAATGACTACCATTGCTATTGGCTTACTCTTCCGACAACTTCCACTAAAGCCTTTATGAAAGACAAGGAACATGTTTTCCTTACTAATTTCCAACCGGCTCGTAAATGGACTCTCTTTGCCAATGCTATTCCTGCCTTGTTGTGGGTTTTAATAAAACGCCCGACTTGTATAATTACCACAGGTGCTGGTGTATGCATTCCTACCATTGCTTTTGCCAAGAAGCTGCTTGGCACAAAGATTCTTTTTATAAATTCGGCTGCTGACGTAACTCATGCAAGCAAAACGCCTCTGTGGATTGAGAAAAAGGCTGACTTGTTCCTTGTGCAATGGGAGGAAATGAAACAGATATTTCCAAATGCTATATGTTGCGGAGTCCTTTGATTTTCCTCGCAACAATAATTTTATTGATTTTTTACAACTATATGAAAGTTTCGATTATAACATCAAGTTACAACCGTGAGAAGACTATTCGCGGTTGTATAGAGAGTGTGTTGGCGCAGGACTATCCTGACATTGAGTATATCGTGGTGGATGGTGCTTCTAAGGATGCTTCGCTCTCAATTATCAATGAGTATAAGGACAGGATAAGTAAGATAATCTCTGAGCCTGACCATGGCATGTACGAGGCTATCAACAAGGGCATTAGGGCTGCTACTGGCGATGTCATCGGTCTGGTGCATTCGGACGACTTTCTGTATTCTCCTCAGACTGTATCCAATATAGTGAAGCGGTTTGAGGAGACTCATGCCGATTTTCTGTATGGTGACGGATTGTTTGTGAATGCCGAGAACACGGATAGGGTGGTGCGCAACTGGATTGGTGGCGACTATCGTCTGTGGAAAGTTCGTCACGGTTGGTTGCCGCTCCATCCCACTTGCTATATCAAGCGCAGCGCCATAGAGCGTAAGGGACTGTATAACGAGAGCTATAAGATAGCCGCCGACTCGGACTTCCTCTTTCGCTATCTGCTTGGCGGCGAGTTGAGCGTCACTTATCTGCATGAATATATCGTGAGAATGCGCATGGGCGGACTGAGTACGGACTCCGCTCGAAGGAAGCAGATGTGGAAGGAGGATATCAGAATGTATCAGTCGCACGGCATGAATCCTACATTGACAAAGTTGGAGAAGATGCTGTGGAAGGTGCCACAGTTTATCGGGGCTAAATTCAAGTGATAGGCTCATTATTTGTGAATACACAGAACATCATAAACATCTTAAAATTAGAAAAGTGATGTGGTGGAAAATAATTTTAGGAGTAATAGGATTAGCTGTCGTTGGTTTTATTGGCATGGTCATCAAGATGGCGATAACTGAAGCAAAGGAGGAGACGAGGGATATAGAGAGGGCGAGTAAATCAGAAAAATGATTTGGTGCAATTGTCCGTATCGGTCGGCGCAGATGCTCGTATCGGTCGGCGCAGATGTCCGTATCGGTCGGCGCAGATGTCCGTATCGGTCGACGCAGATGTCCGTATCGACCGACGCGGATGGTTTTAGCAGTGCTTCAACTCCATATCCCTTCGCGATTTCGACTTGATTACGAGCCATACGCCACTGAAGACGAGCACTACTGCCACGGCTTGCTTCCACGTGAAGAGGCACATGCCGCAGGCGATGCTCACCGATACCGCCACCACGGGCTGCATATAGTTGTAGATGCTCACCACGGTGGGGCGCAGCGTGCGTTGCGCCGTCTGCATACACAGGTAGGCGATGTAGGTGCCGAAGAATACCACGAAGCCTGTTTCGAGCCATGTCTTGAGGCTAACAGCCTGCCAGTCGGTAGACGCGGCGTGCGAGCCGAGGAACGGCGTGAGCAGCAGCGTAGCCCACGTGAACATCCACTTGCTCATAGTTATCGGACTGTAGCGTTTCAGAATGCTGCGATAGAGCGAGAGGTAGAGCGCGAACGACATCTGCGCAGCCACGCACAGCAGGTCGCCACGTATGTCGCCGATGCGCGAGTCGTTGGCTACGGCGGTGCTGGCTATCAGAATGACGGCACCCGAGCAGCCTACGCCCACGCCCAGCGCCTTGCGCCCCGTGATGGGTTCCTTCAGAATGAGCGCTGCGAATATCATTGCGAAGATAGGCAGCGATGTGGTTACGATGGCGGCGTTGGACGGGGTGGTGATGCTCAGACCGATGGTGAAGCAACACTGGTTGCATACGAGTCCGAATACGCCGGCTCCGCAGAGCACGAAGATGTCCTTAAGTGGCACATGCTCGTGCTTGGTGAAGAGCGATGTTATCCAGAAGAACACCGCTCCGCCTAAGGCACGCAGATATACCATATTCAGATTGTCCACCCCGCTGAGCATCGCGTCCTTGCCGATGGGAGCCATGAGACCCCAGATGGCGCAGGCGGAGAGAATGGCGAGGTGGGCAATCAGTACGCGTTTGTTCTGCATTGCGTCTATACGAGGTGAGCGATGAGGTCCTCACGCTCGCCGGCGAGCATGTCGATAACCGGAATTTCAACCATTGTGTAGCAGCCCGGCTGCTGGCGCATTGTAGCGCGAGCCACGTTGACGAGCACCTGACCGGTAAGTGCAGGGTTGTTGATGCTCATGGTGAACTCCATGCGCTGGTTCTGTGTCTTGCCGCTCACGCCCTTGCGTGTGAGATGTACGCCGTGACCCATATCGCGCACGGCATCAACTGATGGTACGGCGAACACGTGAGTCTCGTCGTTAGAGAAGTAGGGGTCTGCCTTGATAGCCGCCGTAACGTCTTCGAGCTTCGCTCCCTCCTCGAGTTCTACGTACACCATGCGGCGGTGCAAACCCTCGCCCTTCGGTATGGTCATAGACAGAGCATCCTTCACGCCCTCCTTAGAGCGCACGCATACGCTGTGGCCCATCGACATGCCGGGTCCGAAGTTGGTGTAGCTGAGGCCCTTCGGTGCGAGACTCTGCATCAGAGTGCGCACGATAGAGTCGGAACCTGGGTCCCAACCAGCAGCGATGATGCTCACCGTACCGTTCTTCTTGCACTCCTCAGAGAGTGTGCGACGGTAGTCGACGATAGAAGTATGTATGTCGAAGCTGTCTACGGTGTTGATACCGAGTGCTGATATCTGCTTTGCGTACTCCTCGCACGAGCGTGTCGGAGTAGCAAGGATAGCTACGTCCACGTCCTTCAGCTCGCGGATGTCCTTCACAACCTCGTACTGTGCCAGTTCGGCAGGCTTGTTCTCGGCACCGTGACGGCGCACCACACCTGCAATCTCAAAGTCGTCGGCAGCTTCAAGCGCCTGAATTGCATAATGTCCGATGTTGCCGTATCCCACTACGGCTGCTCTAATCTTTTTCATGTCTTTCACTTTATTATAATTAATAATATACGTAACACATCGTATTGTAGATGTGTTGCATCGTTCTTGATGAGTGCAAAGTTATAGAAAATCATTAAAACAACTTCTTCCTGCGTGGCGTTTTTTTACGTATTTTACAGTCTGTTAGGCAAAATCATTAAAAATAGGTATTTCATAATTCGCTGATTATGCTTAATTTTGCAACCGTAAAATAAAAATACTCAACGACAATGAAAAAGAAATATCTTGGCAAGACCATCGGGTCGTTGCTTATAGTACTTCTTATGATGCCGTTAGGGCACGCACTTATGATTCTGATGGAGCACTTCCTCGAGCCGACAACGCTTCACTATTCGGCGTTCTTGATGGGCTTCGTAGGACTCGTAATCACCATAGCCGGTGTGTTCGTGAAGGGCGATACACGCCAGACCTGCTTCGGACTCGCCGGAGCCTTGCTCTTTTGGACAGGTTGGGTGGAGTTTTTGTTCGCTTACTTTGCGCAGCGCTTCGGCGTTCACTGCGACCTTGTGGGCAACGGCGTTGTGCAGACTGTTACGGAATACGTCAACGGTGTTGGTGACAACCATACGTTCACAATCAACGGCACACCGCTCGAAGATTTCTCGCGTGCCGAACTTAAGGCGATACGAGGCTCCCGACCGGAGTATCTCATTATGCCTGCCACCTTCGGCATGTGGATGATGTTCGTAGTGATGTACACCTTCTGCACCCGCACCGGCTGTCTGTTCATCCGCTGGGTACAGAGACATTGCGGAATAAACGAAAAGGTGGAGTTGCGACCTATGGCGTATCATCCGAGCATAGTGATGTTCATGGAGTGGAACATCATGATGTGGGGACTCTACATGCTGCTTATGTTCTGCTACGACCCAGTATTCCTCGGCGACCATCACCCAGTGACCTACGCCATTGCAGCCATCTGTCTCATCGGTTCGGCACTGATGTTCAAGAAGCAGCTCTACATAAAGCAGTGGGGACGCAACCTGCGCATGGCTTACGCCACGGTTATCGTGTTCTGGACCTTCGTGGAGGTGGTTGCACGCAACGGACTCTTCAAGGAGATATGGGTCGACCCGATGAATCATGTGGTGGAGATGAGCGCAGTGCTCGCCATCTTCGTGGCGCTCATAGGGGGCAGCTGGATGTATAATGTGAAGGATGCTGAGGCTGACGCGAAGTTATTGGCATAGTTTATACATTATATAATATACAGCAATAGTAAAAGACAATATATAATAACATTAAAAATCAAAAATAATAACAACTCTTTTTATGAAAAGAATTTTTACTCTCTTGTTTGCTGCATTCACAGCAACAACAATCATGGCACAAATGCACGGACCGATGAAGTTTGTAGGCGCTTCGAATATGAAAGTCTCAACAATGAGCAACGATAACCCCAGTGACACAATATTGTTCGCAATGAACGGCATGGAGTCGGGCAACATCACTCTGCCTGCCATGAAGGGTATGAAGACAATACCATCGTTCACCATCAGCGGTGCTAAATTCACGTTGGGCGAGAACCATGTCGTTACGTTTGCCGACCAGACTTTCAGCACAAAGGTGAAAGTGGACGGAGCCGAGAAGAACATCACCGGCACATCGCTTTCAGGCACATACAACATGGAAGACAACTCGCTCTCGCTTACTGTTGTGTTCCAGTACGGCAAGATGCCGATGTCTATGACATACAGCGTGAAAGGCTACTACGTTAAGGCGGTGTCTAACCCCATCACTGTGACCGTAGGCGGACAGTTCACATACAACAACGACAACGTAACATACGAGTTGCGTCGATACAAGGACGGCGAAACAGACAAGCTCGACGTTACTGTTCCTTCCTATACGCTCGCAAACACCATCATGGGCAACCTCACACTCGGTTCGTACACCGTGAAGGGACTCGTTTACGACGAGGCTCAGGGCGGCTACTACCGCGACTATAAGAACGACGGACTTAAGTTCCACTTCACAGCCGTTCAAGGTGGCAAGACAACAATGGACAAGGACTACGACTTCGCAACAGACAAGGATAACAACATTCTTGTAAAGTACGAAGGCAACAACGTAAGCTCTATCGTCAACACCTTCCAGGTGGGAACCATGCCTTTCGGTATCGTGTCGGTGTTCAGTGGTGCAACAACATCAATAGACGACATCACCACAACGCCGTCTCACGATCTCAACACCACACCGTCTCAGCAGTACAACCTTGCAGGTCAGCGTGTGGACAACAACTATAAAGGAATTGTTATAGTCAATGGTAAGAAGTATTTGAGAAAATAGTATAATGATTAAAAAAGCCATTTTACTTGCTGTTGCAACTGTGAGCATACACATGCTCACAGCCTGCAACGGCATTTTTGATGATATATACGACCAGCCGAAGCCCGTCGTGCCGGCGAAAGGACAGCTCGTCATCGATGCTACGAGCTGGACCGACTGGTATTATGTCTCTCTGCCACGCCTTCAGCGCCTTGCAGAAGCCGGCGACGAGGACGCTCTGCTTAAGGCTCAGAGCGAGTTCGAGAAGCGTCCTATCCCGTTTGCGCTCAGCGAAGGCAGCGAGTGGGACGGACGTTCGGGTCAGTATCTGTATTGGTTCGACGTGTGGGGTGAAGGCATACAGAACAACGAGTTTCGCCAGCTCACCAAGACCGACGCTCAGCAAGACCCCGAGGAGTGGAGCTTCGCCGTGCACCGCAACAACGTGCGCACAAACGGTGGTGCCGTCTACGAGACGCAGTACACCTCCTTCGACCAACTCCCCGAGTCGAGCACCGAATTCGCTAACAAGGAGTTCACCGCCGACGAGTGGAGCGAGAACGAAGTGTGGAGCAGTAAGGAACAGATGCTGCTAAGTCTCGTGCCGTCGCAGGGCATCAATATTAATAAGGTGCTCTCGTCGTGGCTTGAGTTCAAGTTCAACGTGCCGCCCGACTACATCCCCAACAAGCATGTCTTCATCCTGCGACTTGCCGACGGCACCTACGCCGCTCTACAGCTCGCCGACTTCATCTCGCCCGAAGGCAAAAAGTGCTTCCTGACCATTAACTATAAGTATCCGTATTAAGGAGTTATGGTGGTGAGATGGTGAGGTGTTGGGGTGTTGAGATGTTAGGGTGTTGAGATGGTGAGATGTTGAGATGTTGCGATTTGCACATACGCAACCAGCTTCTGTGAATTCTGCGAATTCCGTGGGATAACAACGCGCCCTAACATCTGTGCAGATCTGTGACATCCGTGGGAGAACAAACGCATCCTGACATCTGTGCTGATCTGTGAAATCTGTGGGAGAAAAAACGCATTCCACCATCTGTGTAAATCCGTGAAATCTGTGGGAAACTCACAAGACTGCGTGGGTATGGCAAGATGCCATACCCTCCTATAATTAAAAATACAAAAAGATAAATGATAAAAAACATAATACTTCCGCTCGCTCTTCTCGCAACCGCGCAAGCGGCGATGGCGCAGGCAGACCCAGAACTCGACGATGTGCAGCTCGACTCCATCTTTCGCCATTACGAACTGGAGGAAGTGGTGGTGACCGGCACACGCACACCGAAGTTTCTGAAGGACACACCTATACAGACACGTGTCATCACGTCGCGCGACATAGCCCGCACCGATGCCACCAACGTGCAGGACCTCCTGCAGCAGGAGTTGCCCGGCGTGGAGTTCTCCTACTCGATGAACCAGCGGACCCACCTCAACTTCGCCGGATTCGGCGGACAGGGCATCCTCTTCCTCGTAGACGGCGAGCGTCTCGCAGGCGAGTCGATGGACGATGTCGACTTCTCGCGTCTGCTTATGGCTGGCGTGGAGCGTATCGAGATAGTGAAAGGCGCATCGTCGGCGTTGTACGGCAGCAGTGCAGCTGGTGGAGTGGTGAACATCATCACAAAGAACGCCACCGAGCCGTGGACCCTGAACGTGAACGCACGCTACGCCAAGCATAACGACCAACGCTACGGTGGCGTGTTCGGACTCAGCTCGAAGCACTGGAGAAATGCGTTCAGTGCCAACTATCACAACAAGGACAACTACAACGTGACGAGCGCTGCCAACCCCGTGACACGTGTCATCTCCACCATCTACGGCGAGCGCACCGTCGACTTCAAGGACAAGCTGACATGGCGACCCTTCGACCGACTGAGCATCGGAGCACGTGCCGGCTACTTCTTCCGCGAGACAACGCGCACCGTGAACCTGCCCGAACGCTATCGTGACTTCTCTGGCGGCTTGCGTCTCGACTGGCTTATCACCAAGGACGACAACCTGCAGGCGAGCTACGCTTTCGACCAGTACGACAAGTCGGACTATCAGCAGCTGCGCCACCTCGACATACGCGACTACAGCAACGTGCAGAACACGGTCCGACTGCTCTACAACCACTCGTTCGGCGAGACAGCGATGCTCACCGTCGGTGCCGACTATATGCATGACTATCTCTTTAACACTTATCTCGCCGGCGCAGCACGCGAGCAGGACTGCTACGACGTGTTCGCGCAGTACGACTGGAATATCACCGACAAACTCGAAGCCGTGGCTGCCGTGCGCTACGACTATTTCTCCGATCAGTCGAACTCGCAGCTTACGCCAAAGCTCAACCTCCGCTATAAGCCCAACCACCGTCTCGTGCTGCGTGCCGGTTACGGCATGGGCTTCCGTGCGCCGTCGCTGAAGGAACGCTACTACAACTTCGACATGGCTGGCATCTGGATTGTCGAGGGCAACGAGAATCTGAAAGCCGAAAAGAGCCACAACTTCACGCTCTCTGCCGAATACTCACGCGCCAACTGCAGCCTTGCCGTGTCGGCATATTACAATAATGTAATAAACAAGATCTCTACATCGGCGCCCTATTTCAAGTCGATAGAAGACAAGCTGCCCTATCTGCCCTATACCAACCTCGCCAACTACAGAGTGTTCGGCGCAGACGTTAGCATGCAGGCACGCTGGCAGAACGGCATCTCGGCACGACTCAGCTACGCTCACACCAAGGAGCGCCTGCCGAAGGACAAGGATGGCAACACCATAAACAACCAGTACATACCGGCACGAGCCCATGCTCTGAACGCCAACGTCGACTACGACCATCAGTTCACGAAGCGCTACGGCATATACGCTTCGCTCAACGGACGCCTGCTTTCGGGTACGGAGAACGTGGAGTTCAAGAACTACTACGACGTGACCGAGGGCACGGTGCGTGTGAAGTATCCTGCCTACACCCTCTGGAAACTCTCGCTCACGCAGCGTGTAGGCAAGGCGGTGAGTATAACCACCGCTCTTGACAACCTCTTCAACTATCGTCCGAAGCACTACTACCTCAATGCGCCGCTCACCGACGGCATAACATTCCAGGTTGGCGTGTCGGTTGATATCAACAAACTTTAGGGGGTGCACTCCTAAGAACAACACCAACGGCTCGGTTGGTACAGCAGAGACTGCTGCACCCCCTAAGAAGTGCACCAACCAAGCATAATATTGTTTAACAACTAAGCAAATATGGTACTTTCAAATCTACAGCATAGCGACCGTATCGAGTCGCTACACCCGTTGTTCAAGACCGTGTTCGACTACGTGAAGTCGCACGACTTGCTCAATACTCCTTGCGGACGCATAGAGTTGCAGGGCGACGACCTCTTCATCAACAACGTCAACCCCGAGTGCGTAGCAGCCGACAAGCAAGTGCTTGAGGTGCATCGTCAGTATATCGATATCCACATCCTCCTCGAAGGCGAGGAGACCATCGGCTGGAAAGCTATCGAGGACTGCACAAACGAGACGAAACCCTACGATGCCGAAGCCGACTGCGCTCTATATGCCGAGCCGGCTTCCGCTTACGTGAAGCTCCACCCTGGCGAGTTCCTCATCGTGTGGCCCGAAGACCCACACGCACCGGTGATTGGCGAGGGAAAGATTCGCAAGCTGATCGTTAAGGTTAAGCTTTAAGAGTTTTGAATTTTGAATTTTGAGTTTTGAATTGTTGCCTACGGCAATTTTGAATTTTGAGTTTTGAATTTTGAATTATGCGCTTTGCTCATTTTGAATTTATGAATTAGGAATTGAGATTTGTGAGTTGCGAATTCTTAATTCAAAATTGACTAACTCAAAATCGGCGCAGCCGATAATTCAAAACTCAAAACTCACAATTCAAAACTCAATATCTTCGCAGCCGATCTTCTTCCAATCGAACCCAGCCACCAGTTCTTCAGCTGTCACCCTATTGGGCGACTTCTGCAGTCCTGCCTTATAAGCCAACAAGCCTATAATATCCTCTGCTTCGAAGCGCGATCGTAAAGCCCCCATGTCGAGACTGCGGTCGCGCTTCGACAGTCTCTGCCCCTCGGTGTTGCAGAGCAGCGGCAGATGAGTGAAGCGCGGCGGAGCAAATCCCAATTCCTTTGCCAGATAAATCTGTTGTGGCGACGAGAGCAGCAAGTCGCGACCGCGCACTACCTCCGTGATGCCCATCAGCGCATCGTCCACCACCACCGCCAGCTGGTAAGCCCACGCCCCGTCCTTGCGTCGCACGATGAAGTCGCCGCATTGCGTCGTCAGGTCTACGGTCTGTTCGCCGTAGTGTCCGTCGACGAACGACACGATGCCCTCGCCCTCCTCCGGCACACGCATACGTATAGCCGCCGGTCCGCTATGCGTCCCCGGTTTCAGATTGCGACACGTACCCTTATACACCACGCGCCCGTCGCTCTCGTGCGGAGCCTGTGTAGCCAATATGTCCGCACGCGTGCAGTAGCACGGATACGTCATACCACGGTCAGCAAGTTTCTGCAGCTCCGCCTCGTATATCTCGCCACGCTCGCTCTGATAGAACGGACCCTCGTCCCACGTCAGGCCGAGCCATTCGAGGTCGCTCATAATCAAGTCGGCATACTCCATACGCGACCGCTGCGGATCAATATCCTCAATGCGCAGCACCCACTTGCCACCCTGCGCCTTTATCGAAAGCCACGACAGCAACGCACTGAATACATTGCCCAGATGCATACGTCCCGTCGGCGACGGCGCAAAGCGACCCCTCTCTATATATTCCTTATTGTTCATCTTTGTTTTATTAGGAGGGTAGGGCATCTTGCCCTACCCACGCACCCTCGCACTGCTATATAATGACAGCTTAAAGGCTGCGTGGGTATGGCAAGATGCCATACCCTCCTATATTAGTCTGCAAAATTATAAAGAATAATCGGTTCGAGCGTAAGTTGTTGCAATAATATTTAGTTTTGTTACAAATCGATACTTATTTGCTGAATAAAACTACAGATTCGCTGAATATTTCGGTTTGTACTGCGTATTTGTTTGGAAAGTTACAAAAGTTTTCTATACCTTTGCGGTGTGTTTGAATAGAAATAATAAGAAAATGAAAGGACCGAGCGCGTGAATCGTCACGTCGCCCGGTCTTTTTTGTGTTTAAAAACCTTGACAAGCTTTTTACGAAACAGTTACATATAGCAAAACCGCCCGGATAGGCATCGTTTCCGACTGTCCTATCCGGGCGGTTTATATATAAATGTATAAGTGGTATTCTATGCGTGTAGCATTAGATCTGCACCTTCACGGTTGTAGCCTGAGCATTGCATACTACAGTAACGAGATATGTGCCCTTTGCGAGTTCCACCTTTGCCTTGTCGGCAGTAGTGGTGAGTCCGCTAACAACGCGTCCCTCGAAGTCGCTCACGAGGATGCGCTTTGCGAGTCCTGCAGTCTCCGGCATACTGATCTTAACGCAGTTCTTGCCAGCAACAATGCTGAAATCCTTTGCTGCAACCGTAGAAGCTACGCCGTCAACCACCTTCTTCTCAGCCAGACGGAACACACGTGTAGCGTGCTTGCGCACATCGGTTGTGAATGTGCCCGTAGCCTCGCCTGCCTCAGCATTCTCCATCACGTCACGAACGGTGTAAGTCTTTGTCGGGTCGAGAGCCGGAATAGCTGTGAAGTCGAATGTAGCCTGCTTCTCAGAGCTTGACATGTTGGTTACAGAGAGAGCCACGTCGCCGTTCTCGCAGTCCTTAGCGAAGACAACGAGGTTGTCAGCCTCAGAGATAAGGTCGCCCTGCTGCCCCATGCGGTCCTGGTTGAGAGCGATAAGCTCCTTGTTGCGCAGCAGCTTGAAGTCGGCATCGGTGAGAGTGTTCTTGCTCGGGTCGAACGACAGAGCCATCGGCGAAGACCACATACACCAGAGAGCGAACTGTGTAGCATACTCGTCGTCGGTCATACCAGCGCCAGTGCCACCGCAGAGGTCGTTAGACGACTTACCCGTAGCGTGCAGACCGGTGCAAAGCATATCCGAATCGTTGAAGCGGTTCACACCCTGATAAGCAGAGAGGTTCTTCATAGCCTCGATGCTCTGTACGACGCCAACACCGCTACCAGAACCTGTCCAGCAGTCGCGTACGTCCTGCGAGATGCGCCAGCAGCGTCCGCCTACCTCAGCACCCCACTTCCACGGTTCGCGCACGCCCCACTCGCAGATGTAGAGCATAGTGTTGTTGCCTGCAGCAGCGAAAGCGTCAGCAAGAGCCTTGTAGCGCTTCTTCGCTGTCTCTACGTCGTCCGGCGCATAGCAGTAGTCGCACTTCACAACGTCTACGCCCCACTCGGCGTATGTCTTGGCGTCTATTGTCTCGTAGCCATACGAACCAAATGCGCCAGCACATGTTCTGTCAGCAGCGTCGGTATAAAGACCGAACTTCATGCCGTTCTTGTGAACATAGTCGGCAACAGTTTTCAGACCGTTCGGAAAGCGTGATGCGTTAGGCTGCGGTGTGCCGTCAGCCTTGCGTGTGCCCTGCCAGAGGTCGTCCATCATGATGTGGTTCCAACCGCACTCGTACAGACCTTTGTTCTGGAAGAGTTCTACAGCCTGCTCAATGATTTTCTGTGAGATGTTGCCCTGAACCGAGTTCCAAGAGAGCCAGCCCATGAACGGCACGGGGTGCTGCAGAGAGCTTGATACGGTGAGCGTTACGTCCTCCGATGTTGTCTCGCCGTCTGCTGTGACGTTAATCTGATATGTATATACGCCTTCTTCAGCAACTACGCCCTCTACGATATTGCGGTCAGCGTTCCATGTAAGACCTGCAGGCAGATTGCTTACAGAGAGCTGAGCACCGGTAACGGTAGAGCGAACCTTCTGCATGAAGCGAACGTTAGGCTGCGAGAACACGGTTGTAGCACAAGCGAGCTTTGTGGTGAGTTCCTCTGCGCTCACGATGCACGGACGTGTAGAGTTCTGATCCTGGAACACGAGATAAGCGTTAGCCCAGTCGACATGGTCGCAAGTGTTTGTGCCGTCAGTGCCGTTCGAAGTCTCAAGATAGAGATACTTCCAACCGCTGAGGTTGTCAGCGTGGATGTCTACCGACTGGTTTGAGAAGCGGTTGATAGTACCCTTAGCCACGTCCTCTGTAGCACCACCTTCAGCCTTTACGTAAACATGATAATCGAAGTTGCCAGCCTCCTTCACCTCGTCGTCAACGCCGAGCACAGTGTAGAAGTCGGTTACCGATCCGTTGAGCTTGATGATAATCTGCGACGGTCCGTGTGTGCCCACTCCGCTCTCGTATACCTTGCCACCAATGGTGATGTTGTTGCCGTCGATGCTCTTGTCCTTCTTCGGAGTGTGGTTCTCCCAACCGCACTTTGTCTTCTCAATTTCGAGCGACGAAAGACGGATGTATTCCTGACCTAAAGGAGCGTCCGGGATAGTGACTACGTTGGAGCCTTCCTGCCACATGTCCGACTCGTTGATGAGCTGCGGAGCTGTGCCAGCGTACTTGAAGTAAGCGTCGCCGAGATCCACATGGTCGCCCCATGCCTCTTCGCCCTTGTCGAAGTTGAGAATAAGATACACTGCGCCGGTAAGGTCAACATCAATCGTTGTGCCGGTAGCGTCGTTGACATTGATAGTGCCACTCTTCACAGTCGTAGCCTGTTTGCTGCTGTTGTAAGTAGTGACGGTATAGTCAACGATGCCGTGCTTAGCCTGTGTAGGCGCTGCTGCATCAATACCGAAAATAGCGTGAAAACTTTTGGCACCATTCACCTTCACCACAAATTTTGAAGGAGCATGTGTGCCTACACCCGTTGTGTAGGTGTTGCCGGCTATAATAAGCGGTGTACCAAACGTAGCCTTGTCGGCATACACCTTATTCTTATTATCGTCGTTGAAATAAGTGACAGTAGTCAGGTCGAGCGAACTCAACAGACATACGTCATTACCAGTTGGGGGGGGGGGTAATTGTCTCTGCTTTAGCATCAACAATGCCCATCACGCTGACAACCACCAAGGCTACCAGCGCGCTTACGTTACGTAAAAGTTGTTTCATTGTTTTTTAATAAAAAGTTGATTGATTTGTTGTATTATAGATTTTCTGCAAAGTTACCCATTATTATCCGATTGGCAAAACATTACGTTGTGTTTAACATAAAAAGTTTCGCAGCGATAACAGAGTCGGTGACTATTTGCTTAATTGCAGAATAATTTGTAATTTAGCGACATAAAACCAGACAATTCATATGGAACCTAAACATAATATGAACAGATGAAGATACACCATAAACTACACCAATACATATTTGCAGCGGCAGTCGTCTCGCTGCAAATACCTGCATCTGCCACTGCTCAGGTGCAGGAGCTGAACGTGCAGCGCGACACAGTCCCCACATATTTGAAGGTACAGAACAAAGGTATCGTAAACAATGCGCTCGACGTGTTGAACGGCAATGCAGCCGGTGTTAACGTTACGTCGAACGGCATGGACCGTATGGCGCAGCTCTCGTCGGTGCGAGTGCGCGGCACCACGTCAATAGTAGGAGGCAACGACCCGCTCGTCATCATCGACGGCGTGACAAGCGACATAGCCACGCTCTCCACCATCTATCCTGCCGACATCGAGAGCTTCTCTGTGCTGAAGAATGCTGCCGAGACCGCACTCTACGGCTCGCGTGGTGCGTCGGGCGTTATCGAGGTGAAGACAAAGCGAGGCACAGGCAAAGGGTTCCAAATATCTTATGAGACAAACATCGGACTGGAAGCCATGTCAAAGAAGCTCGACATGCTGTCGGCTGACGAGTATCTCGCTACAGCCAAACGTCTCGGGGTATATGCCAACAACGGCGGATACAAAAACAACTTCTACGACGTAATCACCCGAACCGGCTTTGTTCAGAACCATTATTTGGCTTTCAGCGGTGGCTCGGAGCAGTCGAACTATCGTGCGTCGTTCGGTTATATCGACCATAACACCATAATAAAGACCAAGGACTATAACAATTTCGTGGCAAAGATAGATGTCACGCAACATGCTTTCGGCAACCGTCTCGTCGGCGACTTTGGTGTGTTCGGCTCTACGTACAAGAACAACGACATCTTCGACCCGCAGATGCTGTTCTACTCTGCTGCTTGTCAGAACCCTACCTATCCTGCCGGTCGCGATGCCAACGGCAACTGGACAAAGAACGGTTCTGCATATCGTATCAATCCGCCTTCTGCCGTGCTTGCCGAGCGTAGCGACCAGAAGGAGATGTACTTCAACACCCATATGCGACTGCTCTACAAGCTTGCGCCCTCGCTAAATCTGTCGGCATTCGGTAGCTACTCATATACATCCAACGAAAACTCTGAGTTCTGCCCCACATGGGTGTGGGCGCAGGGCAACGTATATCGCGGCGAGTTCAAGAAACAGGAGTATCTCGGCAATGTCTCGCTCGACTATGCCCATACATGGGGCAGCCACTCGCTGTCTGCCGGACTCTCCACAGAATACCATTACCTGGAACGCACCGCATTCTGGACACGCGCCAAGGGCATAACAACAAACGAGTTCGGATACGACAACATCGGAGCCACAGCGTCGCGTCCTTATGGCGCTACGGGCAGCATCTACGAAGACCAGTCGCTGGCATCGGTCATGGCAAACGCCTCCTATACATTATATAATAAGTATAAGCTCACGCTCACTATGCGTGGCGACGGTTCGTCTATGGTTGGCGACGACCACACATGGGGCTTCTTCCCGTCGGTCTCGGCAGAATGGGACGTTAAGAAGGAGCACTTCTTAAGCGGTTTCGACGGAATAAGTACTCTGAAACTGCGCACGGGCTACGGACACTCGGGCAATCTTGGCGGCATATCCGCCTATACCACCATGAACAATGTGCAGCAGACGGGCATCGTACCCGTCAACAACACGCCGACTGTGACGCTCGGCACCATACGCAACAACAACCCCGACTTGAAATGGGAGACAAAGTCGACGTTCAATATCGGTGGCGAGATTGGACTGTGGCACAACCGCCTTATGCTCACCGCTGAATACTATTACTCTAAGACCACCGACATGCTCTATTCCTACGACGTGCCCGTGCCGCCGTTCGCCTACGACAAGCTGTTGGCAAACATCGGCGCTATGTCGAACCAGGGTCTTGAGATCGGTTTCTCTATTGCGCCGGTGCAGACAAAGGATATAGACCTGAACGTGAGCATGAACCTCTCGTTCCAGAAGAATAAGCTGCTGTCGCTCTCCGGCAACTATAACGGCATGAATATGTCGGCTGCCAACATCACAGCCATTGGCTCCATAGACGGAGCCGGACAGAACGGCGGTGACAACAACCATGTGCTCTACCAGATTGTAGGACAACCCTTGGGTGTGTTCTATCTGCCCCATTGCACCGGACTCTACAAGGACGAGCAGGGTACGATGAAGTATAGGATAGAAGACCTCGACCGCAACGGCACCATCGACTTCGGCGACGGTGGCGACCGACGCATCTGCGGACAAGCCACGCCAAAGGCAACGCTCGGCTCCAACATATCGCTGCGCTACAAGAACTTCTATATGTCGCTGCAGATGAACGGAGCTTTCGGACACAAGATCTTCAACGGCACGGCATTGGCTTACAACAACATGTCGTCGTTCCCGATATACAACGTGATGAAGGGTGCGCCCGAACGTAACATCGTCGACCAGAACGTGTCTGACTATTGGCTCGAACGCGGCGACTACCTCAACTTCGAGTATCTAACCGTCGGCTACAACGTGCCGGTGAAGAGCAACATAGTACGCTCGCTGCGCGTGTCGTGCAGTGTCAACAACCTTGCCACCATCACGTCGTACAGCGGACTGACACCGATGATCAACTCGTATGTTGTAAACTCGTCAATGGGCATCGACGACAAACGCTGCTATCCTACCTATCGAACCTACTCCATAGGAGTGAGTGTGCAGTTCTAAACATCCCGAAATGTTTTCACCAACGTAACGATTAACTACTATGAAACATAGATTTTTCGCATTGTCTGTTCTCGCCCTTTCGCTCTCGCTGACGAGTTGTCTCGACGAGACACCAAAGGACCAGATACCAGAGCAGAATATTTACGACTCTGCCAACAGCCTGTATGTCAACGCCGTAGCTTCGCTGTACAACTATATCGGTGCACACGAGGAGGGCGAAGGCTTGCAGGGCACATGCCGCGGCATATACGACTACAACACGCTGACCACCGACGAGGCTATCATGCCCATACGCGGCGGCAACTGGTATGACGGCGGACTGTGGCAAAACATGTACAACCATACATGGACTGCCACCGACACCGATCTGTACAACGTCTGGAAATATCTCTATAAGGTTATCGTGCTCTCCACAAAGTCGCTGGAGACGATAGACCAGTACAAGGCGCTGCTTACCGACAGGCAGTATGACGAGTACAAGGCGGAGGTGAGAGCCGTTAGAGCCATGTTCTACTATTATGCTATGGACATGTTCGGACGCATCCCCATTCTTGAGTCGACAGCGCAGAAGACTGCCGACATACGACAGAGTGAGCGCAGCGAAGTGTTCAGCTATATCGTGAACGAGCTGCAGACCGTGGCGCCGCTTCTGCCCCTTGAGCACAGCAACCTGCAGGGCAACTACTACGGTAGGGTGACGCGTCCGGTGGCGTGGTTCCTGCTTGCCAAACTCGCCCTCAACGCCGAAGTGTACACCGACAACGACTGGACCGACTCGTCACGGCCCGACGGCAATACGATATTGTTCGATATCGACGGCACACAGAAGAACGCATGGCAGACCTGCATCCACTACTGCGACCTGATAGCAGCCGCCGGATATTCGCTCGAGAGCGACTATGCAAGCAACTTCGCCGTGCACAACGAAAACTCGAAGGAGAACATCTTCACCATTCCGTTAGACAAGATGCTCTATCTGAACGAGTTCCACTATCTGTTCCGCTCGCGCCATTACGCACACGGCGGTGCATATGGCGGGGCTTCCGAGAACGGCACCTGCGCCACGCTGCACACTATGGCTGTAAACGGCTACGGCACAGCCTCGCCCGACACGCGCCTCGAACTTAACTTCTACACGGGTAGGGTGGAGGTTGACGGCAAGTATGTAACCCTCGACGACGGCACACCGCTCCAGTACATGCCGCTCGCCGTCGAGCAGAACCTCACGGCAAGCAAATACATCGAGACGGCAGGAGCACGCATGAAGAAATATGAGGTAGACCGCACTGCCTACTCCGACGGACGTATGCCCGACAACGACATCGTGCTCTACAGATACGCCGACGTGCTGCTGATGAAGGCAGAGGCAAAGGTGAGAAACGGAGAGTCGGGCGACGAGCAACTCAACGCCGTGCGCTCGCGTGCCGGAATGCCCTCGCTTGCAGCCACACTCGCGAACATCCTCGACGAGCGTCTGCTCGAACTTGTGTGGGAAGGCTGGCGCCGGCAGGACATGATACGCTTCGGCACCTACTGCGAGCCGTACGACATACACACACCGTCAGCCGCCGACAAGAAGCGATACACCATAGTGTTCCCGATTCCGGAAAAAGCACGCGAACTGAACCCTAATCTCGCGCAAAACCCTGGATATTAATAAAAAGCAAAGCCGGCACTACAGATGTCCCATTGTGCAAATAAAAAACAAATAATGAATAATTCGTGAAATGAAAACAAAAAAATACCTCAAAATAGGTATAGTATAATTCTTTTTTTGTAATTTTGTAAGCGTAAAGGGTGTGAGACGTAAAAGCTTATGCCGCTTTCGTAGAAAAGACTTTACACATTAATAATTTAAATTATTATAACCGATTATGATTTATTCAAAAGAAGTAGACAACATGTGCGTTGTCGCAAAGGGTCCTAACCACGGACCGGCTCCAATTCCTGAGGAAGGAAAATGGATTTATGCCAAGGAGATTAAGGATATTTCTGGCTATACTCACGGTGTGGGTTGGTGTGCTCCGCAGCAGGGTGCCTGCAAGCTGTCTCTGAACGTTAAGGACGGCGTTATTCAGGAGGCTCTCGTTGAGACTATCGGTTGCACCGGTATGACTCACTCAGCAGCTATGGCTTCTGAGATTCTCCCGGGCAAGACAATCCTCGAGGCTCTTAACACTGACCTCGTTTGCGATGCTATCAACACAGCTATGCGCGAGCTCTTCCTCCAGATTGTTTACGGACGTACACAGAGCGCATTCTCTGAGGGCGGTCTCGTAATCGGTGCTGGTCTTGAGGACCTCGGCAAGGGTCTTCGCTCACAGACAGGTACTCTCTACGGTACAGTAGCTAAGGGTACACGCTACTTGGAGCTCACAGAGGGCTACATCACACGTCAGTTCCTCGACAAGGACAACCAGGTTTGCGGTTATGAGTATGTTCACCTCGGCAAGATGATGGAAGCTATCAAGAACGGTATGGACGCTAACGAGGCTGTCAAGAAGTTCACAGGTAGCTATGGTCGTACAACTGCTGAGCAGGGTGTTGTTAAAGCAATTGATCCACGTAAAGAATAATAAGGAGATACAGATATGATTAGAAAAGTAAGTTACGAAAGTCAGGAACGTCGCGAGAAGCAGGTTCTTGCTGCTCTTAATGCTAACGGTATTCAGAGCTTGGAAGAGGCTAATCAAATCTGCGAGGACGCAGGTGTTGACCCTTATCAGATGTGTGAAGATACTCAGCGTATCTGCTTCGAGAACGCTAAGTGGGCGTATGTAGCTGGTGCTGCTATCGCTATCAAGAAAGGTGCTAAGACTGCTGCTGACGCAGCTGAGGCTATCGGTATCGGTTTGCAGGCTTTCTGCATCCCTGGTTCTGTAGCTGACGACCGTAAGGTTGGTCTTGGTCACGGTAACTTGGCTGCTCGTTTGCTCCGTGAGGAGACTCAGTGCTTCGCTTTCTTGGCTGGTCACGAGTCTTTCGCTGCTGCTGAGGGTGCTATCAAGATTGCTGAGATGGCAAACAAGGTTCGCAAGAACCCATTGCGCGTTATCTTGAACGGTCTTGGTAAGGATGCTGCTCAGATCATCAGCCGCATCAACGGTTTCACATACGTACAGACAAAGTTCGACTACTATACAGGTGAGTTGAAGGTTGTTAACCGCATCGCTTACAGCGACGGTCCACGTGCTAAGGTTAACTGCTATGGCGCTGACGACGTTCGCGAGGGTGTTGCTATCAACTGGAGCGAGGATGTAGACGTATCAATCACTGGTAACTCTACAAACCCTACACGTTTCCAGCACCCAGTAGCTGGTACATACAAGAAGGAGCGTGTGGCTGCTGGTAAGCCATACTTCTCAGTAGCTTCTGGTGGTGGTACAGGTCGTACATTGCACCCAGATAACATGGCTGCTGGTCCTGCTTCTTACGGTATGACTGATACTATGGGTCGTATGCACTCAGACGCTCAGTTCGCAGGTTCTTCTTCAGTTCCTGCTCACGTAGAGATGATGGGCTTCCTCGGCATGGGTAACAACCCGATGGTAGGTGCTTCTGTAGCTATCGCCGTTGCTATCGACCTCGCTCTCAACAAGAAGTAATTCTTCGCTCTTAGCGAGATTTACATAATATGACGACTCCCATAGTCCGCAAGGATTATGGGAGTCGTTTTTTTGGTGGGGGCTTATCCGATAGTTTGCAAGAATACAAATGTGGTTGTTGCAAAAAATGCAACAACCTCTCAAAAGTGGATTGCTACACCTTATTACTCCGAGATAAGTAGTGTAGCTGAAAAAATCCACCATATCTTCCAGCATCACCGTAACTCTCACATTATTAGCAATATAAAGGCTGGCAGATAACCTCAGAAACGGGGCTATCTGCCAGCCTATCTTCCAGCTTATGGCTGCTTATCTTCCAGTCTATCTTCCAGCTTATGGCTGCTTATCTTCCAGTCTAAACGATTTATCTTCTAACCTCAGCATTTCTTTTAAATTAGGTTGATGCCTAAACATAGATTGTTGCCACGCTACGACAATGAAGTTGCGGTAGCGTGGCAATGAAGTTTCGGTAGCGTGGCAATGTTGTTATAGTAGCGTGGCAATGTTGTTGTAGTAGCGTGGCAACACTTTTTTTCCTAATTTCGTCATTGCGTCACCCAATATTAAGTGACGCAAAAATACAAAATATTGTTTATCAACAAGTTCTAAAATCACATTATTAATACTATAAAGGCTGGCAGATAATCTCAGAAACGGGTTGTCTGCCAGCCTATCTTCCAGCCTTGACGGGTGTCTTCCAGTCGCAACGCTGAGTTTTTATGGTAGCGCGAGTAGAATGAGGTTTACCATAATTGTTCGTTTTTGAGTTCTGCTACGAAATCTTCAAGAGTTGTGCCAGTTGGCTTTTCTGCATTTTCCACTCTTTTTATAGCTTCGTCTATTGATGTAGGACCAAAGAGAGGTTCTGAAACGCTCGCCTGTGTATTTCCCTTTAATGTAGTCGATGCCATATCTTGTTGCTTTATATTACTGATGTTTTTGCAAATCTACTCATTATTTCGTTTACTACCAATTTTTTGTTCCAAAAACAGCCGATAGTTATGTTTATTGCTTTGGTTAAACGTAGTAGTCTTAGAAAATTAGCCGCGCTGCGGTAATCGGATAACCAACGTGTGGTTGGGATATAAAGGCAAATAGGCTGGAGACAAACGCTGTCGTTGCGTTGTCTACAGCCTATTTTATGTAATAAAGAGTCTTATTCTGTGTAATAAAGAGTCTTATTTTATGTAATAAAGAGTCTTATTTCGTATTGTATGGAGTGGGGCAGAGCCGCCTCTTTACTCCATCAAGTCCTCTCCGAGGTGGGTTGTCTGCTCGCGCTTCATGCGCTCTTCCACCTCGCGCGGCTTTGTGGCGTAGGTGATCATGCGGATAGAGTCGTTGTAGCTAACGTACTTCCAGAGCCAGTTGAGCAGCACCATCATCTTGTTCTTCACGCCGAGGATAGAACGCAGGTGGACGACGAGCCACAGCACCCAGGCGAAGAAGCCCTGACTGCGGAACTTGCCTATCTCTACGACCGCCTTGTTGCGTCCGATGGTAGCCATCGAGCCGAGGTTCTTGTAGCGGAACGCGGTGAGAGCGCTGCTGTCTGCGCCCTGGTCGATTAGCTTGAGGTTCTTGGCGAGGTTCTTAGCCTGCTGTATAGCCACCTGCGCCACCTGCGGATGGCCGTTCGGGTAGGCTGCGTCGGAGGTCTGCAGACACTGGTCGCCGATGGCGAACACGTCTTCGACACCCTGAATGCGGTTGAACTCGTCCACCTTGAAGCGGAAGCCGCGACCCAAGTGGCTCTCGTCGATGCCCGGCATGGCGTTGGCTCTGATGCCCGACACCCAGAGGAATGTACGTGTAGGAATCTCGGTGCCGTCCTTCATGACTACCTTGTGGTCGCGATAGTCGGTCACCATCTTGCCGAACTGTATGTCTACGCCCATGCTCTTGAGGAACTCGTACGCCTTCTGCGACGACTCCTGCGAGAGTCCGGCAAGCAGGCGGTCGCCCGCCTCAATGAGATATATGTGCATCAACGACGAGTCCATGTCGGGGTAGTCGTACGGTATGACGTAGCGTCTCATCTCTGCAAGTGCGCCGGCAATCTCTACGCCCGTTGCGCCGCCGCCCACGATGACGACGTTGAGCAGTTCCTGGCGTTCCTCCTCAGTGGCGCAGGTGAGAGCGCGCTCGAAGTTGGAGAGCAGGGCGTTGCGCAAACCCATCGCCTCGGGCACCGTCTTCATCGGTATTGCCCACTCCTCAATGTTCTTGTTGCCGAAGAAGTTGGTCGTAGCGCCGGCAGCCAGCACGAGATAGTCGTAGTCGATTTTGCCGATGGAGGTCTGCAGAATCTTCTTCTCGGTGTCTACCATACGAGCCTCTGCCATGCGGAAATAGAAGTCCTTGCGCTTGCGGAAGATCTGTCGGAAGGGGAACGAGATGCTGCTCGGGTCGATACCTGCCGAAGCTATCTGATAGATAAGCGGCGGAAACTGGTGGAAGTTGTTCTTGTCGATCAGCACCACCTGCATACCCGACCCGTAGAGGTCTTCTGCAAGGCGCAGTCCGCCGAGTCCGCCACCAACGATTACTACTCTTTTCTTCTGATTTCTCTGGATATTGATGCTCATAAAATTGGGTTAAAAATGGTTATCCTTAATTCTTCTACAAAGTTACAGCATTTTTATTGAAATACGTGTTACATCAACCAACAGATTGTGATATTTATGTTTTATGTTAAGGGTTGTTTTTCTCATGCTGCTTTTGTATGGAGATATTGGCAGTTGGGTAGTGTGAGGCTCTTATGCAAAGTAATATTAAAAAACGTTGGAAAACCGAGAATTTGTAAGCTGCGTTCGGTGTTTGGCGTAAATGTATAAGCAGAAATATATATCTTTGCACGGAAATATATAGAGGGTATTATACAAGTACGTATTTGAAATGATTATGAGAAAACCACACGTATGCTTCTTAGGAGTTTTGTTTGCTTCGCAGCAGATGCTGGCGCAGACCGATAGCATAGCCGATACTCGTGAGCTGAAAGCCGTGGTGGTGAAAGCCACGAACGGCATCAAGTCGAGATTTCGGGTTGACAACGCCGAGATAATAGGGCAGGGACAGCTGATACGTGCGGCTTGCTGCAACTTAGGCGAGTCGTTCACAGCCAATCCGTCGGTAGACGTTAGCTACAGCGATGCTGCCACCGGCGCCAAGCAGATAAAGTTGCTCGGACTGAGCGGCACGTACGTGCAGATGCTCACCGAGAACGTGCCCAACCTGCGAGGCGCAGCCCTGCCATACAGCTTAGGTTATGTGCCTGGTCCCTGGATGCAGTCGATACAGGTGAGCAAGGGAGCGTCGAGTGTGAAGAACGGATACGAAAGCACTACGGGACAGATAAACATCGAGTTTCTGAAGCCGCAGGGCACCGATGGCGTGCGTGCGAACGTTTATCAGGACAGCGAACTGAAAACGGAGGTGAACCTCGACGGAAGCGTTCATCTCAACGAGCGCCTTTCTACCGCAACACTTCTCCACTTCGAGAACCGCCAGATGGATCACGACGGCAACGGCGACGGCTTCATGGATATGCCGAAGTTGCGCCAGTATAATGTGATGCACCGCTGGGCGTATGTGTCGCCACGCTGGATCAGTCAGCTGATGCTGCGCGGCTTGCACGACGAGCGCAATGGAGGGCAGAGCCGCAAGCATTCGGCAACCGCTTCGTCTGAACCTCTCTACACAACTGGGGTGAAGACCAACCGCTACGAGGCACAGTGGAAGAACGGCTTTACGCTGAACGCCGACCACAACACGTCCGTCGCACTTATGCTGCACGGATCGTGGCACGATGCAGACAACATCTTCGGACGCACCGAGTATGATGTCACCCAGAAGAACGGATATGCGCAGCTGATGTTCGAAACCGACATCACGGAGCATCACAACCTAAGCGTCGGTGCATCGCTCAACCACGACTATTACGACGAACGCTTCAATCCGTTGGGCACACTGGCACGAGCTGAGAGCACTGTTTCTAAGGAGACGACACCGGGTGTGTATGCACAATATACATATAAGTTGGGCGAGAAGTTCACGGTTATGCCTGGCGTACGTTGGGATCATTCGAGCCGTTACGGCGGTTTCTTCACACCGCGTCTGCACGTAAAATACTCTCCGAACAGCATCGTCACGCTCCGCACCTCGGTGGGCAAGGGCTATCGCTCGCCACATGCTCTGGCTGAGAACGTGTCGCTCTTGGCAAGTGGTAGAGAGATATTCGTATCGCCCGACCTAAAGCAGGAGGAAGCATGGAACACGGGTGCTTCGTTGGGTTTCAATATACCGCTCTTCGGCAGAAATCTGGAGCTGAACGCGGAGTATTACTACACCGACTTCGTCAATCAGATGATAATGAACTTCGACGGAGCGAGTGGACAGCACACGCTTCGCTTCGAGAACCTCGACGGCAAGAGCTATAGTCACACCTTTCAGGTTGATGCTACATACGCACTGTTCAGCGGCATGACAGCCACAGCCGCCTTCCGTCTTAACGACGTGAAGTGCACCTACGACGGCAGTCTGCGCCAGAAGCCTCTCACTTCGCGCTACAAAGGCTTGCTCACGCTCTCGTATAAGACACCGCTCGAACTGTGGCAGTTTGACGTGACGGGTCAGCTGAACGGTGGCGGCGAGCTGTACGACCAGAGTAGCTATCCTGCCTACTTCCAGTTGCAGGCGCAGGTGACCAGGGAGTTCCATCGCTTCAGTCTGTACGTCGGCGGAGAGAATCTCACCAACTACAAGATTGACGATCCGATACGCCATGCACATCACCCGTGGAGCGTGGCGTTCGATGCCACACAAGTATGGGGACCCGTTACGGGAGCGATGGCATACGTCGGAGTACGCTTCAAACTTGAGAAGTTATAGTAACCAATATAAAATAAGGATAATATGAAAAAGAATCTTTTAACAGCATTTATGCTCATGCTTGCCGGCAACAGCTTCGCACAGACAGCAGCCGACACATTGGTAGTTACAACACAGCCGCAGATGCACTGCCAGAACTGTGAGAAAAAGATAAAGAGCAACATCCGCTTCGTAAAGGGCACAAAGAAAATCGCAACCTCTGTAGACGACCAGAAAGTGACAATCGTGTACGACGGCAGAAAGGCCAAATACAACGACTATGTTGAGGCTTTCAAGAAAATAGGTTACGAGATAAAGAAGAAGTAAATATCCAGGGTTAGTGCCATACCTTTGTGAGCCATTTTCTCACCGGCTCGTCGTAGATCTTTAGGCAGAGCCATGCCAGCACTATGCTGCTTACTACCACCGCCAGAGCCACGTACCATGTCTCTTGCAGGGTGTACTGTTCGGTCTTGATGAGCCAGCGGTAGAAGGCGTACATCAGTGGGTAGTGGACGATGTAGAGTGGGTAGGATATGTCGCCCAGAAAGCGGCAGATGCGTGTAGAAGCGGCATCTGTTGTCTTACCTGATGCGGCAAGCCACACTATCAAGGGGAAGATTGCGACGATGCATACGCTTTCGAACACACCATTCAGACTAAGCGTGCCTAAGATGCCGCCGAGTGCATAGCTACTATTTATATAAGGTACGTGGAAGAGTGCGAGAAGCACGGCGGTGCTTATCCAAAACGCACCACGCACGTTATTGAAAGGCTTGAAGATGCGCGAAAGCAACACACCGGCTGTGAACGGGCAGAGCATTCGCAGCGATCCGCCGAGCATATTCATGCTGTCTACAGTCCAACCCACACCGATAGACCCGTAGCCAGACTGATCGGTGACGGCGAACCACGTCAGTGTGCAGCACAATGCTACCGTCAGCAGGGAGAGCAAGCGTGTGGAAAGTCGGCGTATGATGAGCGCATACACGATGTTGCCGATATACTCGAAGAAGAGTGACCAGCACGGTCCGTTGAGCGGAAACATCTCGCCGTTGCCACGCACCTCGCGTGGCATACCGGGCAGAGCCGGCAGCATCAGACAGCCACAGACGAAGGCAAGAAGTGTAAGCCCGAGAGTGGCGTGTGTGCCGTCCCAACGCTCCATGCCAGTAAGTAGGAAAGACACGGCACCGATGAGTGCGCCCATGCACACCATCGGTTGCAGGCGTATTAAACGGCGACGGAAGAATCCGCCCGTGGTTAGTGTCTTGCCCCAACGACTGTCGTAGGCGTAGCCCACTACGAAACCTGAGAGGATGAAGAAGAAGTCGACAGCGAGATAGCCGTGGTTGATGAAGTCGGTGACGGGCTTGTTGCCGGCGAACTGGAAGCCTTCGAACACGTGATACCATACGACGAGCAGGGCGGCTACACCGCGCAGACCGTCGAGTAGGGCGTAATGAGGTTTGGAATTGTATGCTTGCACTATTTATATTTTATTTTGTTCCTTTTACGGGTCGCTAAATTACTAATAATTTTACAATTTGGCAAGTGCTTTCGTAATACAGTCCATTAAGAGTTATGATATGTGGAAAAATTCCACACTGTGTAGACCGGTTTCTACACTTGTTGGATATGGCGTAAATAAGCAATCGGCTGGTTACGAGTGCTTTAAGATAAAATATGATGTGTGGCACGTAATTTGTCCCCTGTCTTGTTATTAATCAACAATAAATATATAAATCCCAGATATGAGACTGTTTTATACAAAGAGAGAATTGGCATTGAAGAAGAAAAGAACAGCACTTGCAGTATTATGCATCGCTTTGGTTATTGGAGTTTATCTGATAGCTACCCATCGTTCTGAACCCGAACCCGAACTTCCCACAGTGGTTGTTGCTCCGGCAACACAAAAAGACGTAGAGATTTACGGCGAATATGTAGGTCGTGTACGCGCTCAGCAGTTCGTAGAAGTGCGCGCTCGCGTTGAGGGCTATCTTGAGAAGATGCTGTTTGCAGAAGGTACTTATGTGAATAAGGACCAGGTGTTGTTTGTTATCAATCAAGACCAATACAAGGCTAAGGCAGACAAGGTGCGTGCGCAGCTGAAGAAGGATGAAGCGCAGGCGCTGAAGGCGAAGCGCGATTTGGAGCGTATCCGTCCGCTTTACAAGCAGAATGCTGCCAGCCAGCTCGATCTCGACAACGCCATTGCTGCGTACGAAACAGCTGTAGCCTCGGTGGGCATGAGCAAAGCCGACCTCGACCAAGCGGAATTAGAGTTAGGGCGTACTGTGGTGCGATCTCCGATTGCAGGACATATCAGCGAACGCCATGTAGACTTAGGCACTCTTGTCGGACCGGGTGCCAAGTCGCTGTTAGCGACTGTGGTGAAGAGTGACACCGTACTGGTGGACTTCAGCATGACGGCACTCGACTATCTGAAGAGCAAGGAGCGCAATGTGTTGCTCGGTCAGAAAGACGACACACGTTCATGGCAACCGAATGTAACCATCACCCTTGCCGATAACACGGTGTATCCGTACAAGGGATTGGTAGATTTCGCAGAACCTCAGGTAGACCCTCGCACAGGCACTTTCTCCGTACGTGCCGAGATGCCGAATCCTAACCGTGTGTTGCTGCCCGGTCAGTTTACCAAAGTAAAGCTGCTGCTCGATGTACGTGAGCACTCTATCGTGGTGCCCATGAAATCGGTTATTATAGAAAAGGGAGGAGCCTACATCTACGTAATGCGCCGCGACAATATCGTGGAACGCCGCTTCATAGAGCTTGGTCCGGAAGTTGGAAACCAAGTGGTAGTGGAACGAGGCTTGGCAGCCAACGAGAATATTGTGACCGAAGGCTTCCACAAGCTTACACCGGGTGTTAAGGTGAACCCCGTAAAGCCTACAGCGAACACAAACAGAAAATAACGTGCGAATATGAAAGTTAGTTTTTTCATTGACAGACCGATCTTCTCGGCTGTCATCTCCATATTGATAGTCATTGTCGGCATCATCGGTCTCACGATGTTGCCTATTGACCAATATCCGCAAATCACGCCACCCGTTGTGAAGATCGGAGCATCATATCCTGGTGCAAGCGCTCTGACCGTTTCGCAAGCCGTGGCTACGCCTATCGAGCAAGAGCTTAACGGTACTCCGGGTATGCTCTACATGGAATCGAACAGTACGAACACAGGCGGATTCTCTGCCACCGTTACTTTCGATATTAATAGCGATCCCGATTTGGCGGCAGTAGAAATACAGAACCGCATCAAGTTGGCAGAATCGCGTCTGCCAGCCGAAGTAGTGCAGAACGGCATTTCGGTAGAGAAGCAGGCACCAAGCCAGTTGCTCACTATCTGTCTTACCTCTTCCGACCCTAAGTTCGACGAAATCTACCTGAGCAACTTTGCTACGCTCAACGTGCTCGACCTGCTGCGACGCATCCCCGGCGTAGGTCGTGTGTCGAATATCGGCAGCCGCTACTATGCCATGCAGATATGGGTGCAGCCCGACAAGATGGCCAACTTCGGACTTACCGTAGCCGATATCCAGTCTGCCATAAAAGACCAGAACCGCGAGTCGGCAGCCGGAGTGTTGGGTCAGCAACCCATGAGCGGACCCGACATCACTATCCCCATCAGCACCAAGGGCCGTCTGTCTACCGTGAGCCAGTTTGAGGAAATCGTAGTACGCGCCAATCCCGACGGCTCAATCATTCGTCTGCGCGACGTTGCACGCATCTCGCTTGAGGCTTCGTCGTACAGCACAGAGAGCGGAATAAACGGCGGAAACGCTGCCGTGCTGGGCATCTATATGCTTCCGGGTGCCAACGCCATGGAAGTGGCTGGCAAGGTGAAGGAAGCCATGAAGGAGATCAGTGCCAACTTCCCCGAGGGTCTCAGCTACGAAATACCGTTCGACATGACCACGTATATTTCCGAATCCATCCATGAAGTGTACAAAACCCTGTTTGAAGCCCTCGTTCTGGTTATCCTCGTGGTCTACCTCTCATTGCAGAGTTGGCGTGCTACGCTTATCCCGCTTGTGGCAGTGCCCATCTCGCTTATCGGTACGTTCGGCTTTATGCTTATCTTCGGCTTCTCGCTGAATATGCTTACCTTGCTCGGACTGGTGCTTGCCATCGGTATCGTGGTGGACGATGCCATCGTGGTGGTAGAAAACGTAGAACGCATCATGGACGAAGAGAACCTCTCGCCGTATCAGGCTACAAAGAAAGCCATGGAGGGATTGGTCGGTGCTATCACCGCTACCTCTTTGGTGTTGGCTGCCGTGTTCGTGCCCGTTAGTTTCCTGCCCGGCATCACCGGACTGCTGTATCGTCAGTTCACCATCACCATCGTGGTGTCGGTATTGCTTTCTACGGTCGTAGCTCTCACGCTTAGTCCCGTGATGTGTTCGCTCATTCTGAAGAAAGAAGACCCCAACAAGCGTAAGAACATTGTGTTCCGCCGCATCAACGACTGGCTGGGCGTGGGTACTAATAAATATGTGGTTCTTATCAAGCGCATCTTGCGCCATAAGCGTCGCGTGTTAAGCTCGTTTGGAGTAGTGCTTATCGCCATTCTTGTGCTGCACCGCATCATTCCTACCAGCTTCCTCCCAACCGAGGATCAGGGATACTTCCGTGTAGAACTGGAGTTGCCCGAAGGAGCTACACTTGAGCGTAGCCGTGTCGTAAGCGCCAAGGCGGTAGAGTACCTTATGTCTCTGCCGTCGGTCGATTATGTGCAGAGCGTAGTGGGCAGCAGTCCGCGTGTAGGAACCAGTCAGGCGCGTACCGACCTTACTGTTATCCTGAAACCGTGGGAAAAGCGAGGCGAACAGACTATTGATGCCATCATGGCGCAGGTAAAGAAAGAGCTTTCGGCTTACCCCGAATGCAAGGTGTATCTTTCCACTCCTCCCGTCATCCCCGGTTTGGGTAGTTCGGGCGGTTTCGAAATGCAGCTCGAAGCCCGTGGCGATGCCACCTTCGAACAGTTGGCTGCAGCTACAGACACTCTGCTCCACTACGCCCAGCAACGCAAGGAACTTTCAGGACTGTCGTCATCGCTTCAGGCAGAAATACCGCAGCTTTACTTCGACGTAGACCGCGACAAGGTGAAGTTTGCCGGCGTGCCGATGGCAGATGTATTCTCTACAATGAAGGCTTATACCGGATCGGTGTATGTGAACGACTTCAATATGTTCAACCGCATCTATCGTGTGTATATTCAGGCTGAAGCCAACTACCGCGAGCACAAGGACAATATCAACCTCTTCTTTGTGCGCGGAAGCGACAATGCGATGATTCCGCTAACCTCGCTCGGCACTACAAGATACACCACAGGTCCCGGTAGCATCAAGCGTTTCAATATGTTCAATAGCACCGTGATCAGAGGCGGCGCAGCCGAAGGATACAGTTCGGGACAGGCGATGCAAGCGATAGAAGAGATTGCCCGCAAGCATCTTCCAGAGAACATCGGTATAGAATGGAGCGGACTCTCGTATCAGGAGAAACAAGCCGGCGGACAAACCGCGATGGTGCTGGCATTGGTGTTCCTCTTCGTATTCCTCTTCCTGTCTGCACTCTACGAGAGTTGGACGGTGCCAATCGCTGTTCTCTTCACGTTGCCGATAGCAGCCTTAGGTGCTTACCTCGGTGTGTGGGCGTGCGGACTCGAGAACGATGTCTACTTCCAGATAGGTCTCGTGATGCTTGTCGGATTGGCTGCCAAGAACGCCATCCTGATTGTAGAGTTCGCCAAAGAGCAGGTAGACCGTGGGGTAGACGTGGTAGAAGCCGCGCTTCATGCGTCGCAGCTGCGTTTCCGCCCAATCCTAATGACCTCGTTGGCATTCATCTTAGGTATGCTGCCTATGGTCATAGCCAGCGGTCCGGGTTCAGCCAGCCGTCAAGCTATCGGTACCGGTGTGTTCTTCGGAATGATAGTAGCCGTAACCGTCGGAATACTCCTGGTGCCTTTCTTCTTCGTACTTATATATAAGATGAAGAACAAGGCAAAAGCCACCACCCTCCGCAAGCAAGCGTAATGTTGTTTATTATAAAAAGCGAACACAATGAAAAAGATACTATTCTATATGCTCGTCGTGGCAGGAAGTCTCAGTATGGCTTCTTGCCAGCTGGGCCAACACTATACACGTCCGGAGCTTAATCTGCCCGAACGGCTCTCTAAGGCTCCTCAGAACGATACGCTCACCATTGCCGATATGCAGTGGTGGGAGATGTACACCGATACCACTTTGCAGCAGCTCATCAGCAAGACATTGGAGCATAACAAGGACTTGCTGATTTCCAGTGCGCGTGTAAAGGAGTTGGCAGCCATGAAGCGCATCGATTGGGCAAACCTCTTTCCGCGCATAGACGCCAAAGCCTTTATAGAAAAGGAGGGCACCAACTATGGTGGCGATAATTATAAGAACAGCACCAAGCAGCATGCTAAGTTCATTGCTTCGTGGGAACTCGACTTGTGGGGCAACCTCCGTTGGGCTAAGGACAAGAGCATGGCGCAGTTCTTGGGAAGCATCGAAGCACAGCGTGCCTTGAAGATGAGCATCATCTCCGAAGTGGCGCAATCCTACTTCGAGTTGGTAGCCTTGGATAACGAACTGAAGATTGTGCGCCAGACCTTGAAAGCGCGCGAAGAAGGCGTGCGCCTCGCCAAACTGCGTTTCGAAGGCGGTCTTACTTCTGAGACATCGTATCAGCAGGCAAAGGTGGAATACGCCCGCACCGCTACACTGGTGCCAGAGCTGGAGCGTAAGATCTCTATTAAAGAGAACGACATCGCTTTCCTTGCAGGCGAATATCCGCAGGTGATACACCGCTCAATACTTCCCGAAGAAGTGAAGTTGCCCGAGTCGCTGCCCGTCGGGCTCCCCTCCACCTTGTTGGAGCGCCGCCCCGATGTGCGCGAAGCCGAACAACGTCTTATAGCAAGTAACGCCGCCGTGGGCATGGCATTCACCAACCTCTTTCCGCGCATCACACTTACTGCCAGTTACGGTTTGGAGAGCAAGGAAATGGGCGACTTCTTCAAGTCGCCCATCCACTACCTCAGTGCTAATCTTCTGGGACCGCTTTTTGCTATGGGTAAGAACCGCGCCATGCTGAAAGCACAGAAAGCTGCCTACGAGCAAGCCTGCTACGCATACGAGAAGGCTGTGCTTTGTGCTTTCAAGGACGCCCGCAACGCCATCGTCGACTTCAACAAGATTGAGGAGATCTACGAATCGCGTCGTGAGTTGGAGCGTTCGTCAAAGGTGGCTATGGAATTGGCACAGCTGCAGTACATCAACGGCGTAATCGGTTACCTTGATGTGCTCGATGCCCAGCGTAGCTACTTCGACGCGCAAATAGGTCTTAGCAACGCCATCCGCGACAAGCAAATCACCATGGTTAGGATGTACAAGGCGCTGGGCGGCGGATGGTAAAAATATAGTTGTGTTCGTACACATGTGTTGATTTAGGTCAATAATAAGGCAAAAAATCGAATGTTTTGCTCTGATTGTTTGCGCAAACAGTAGATTGTTTATACCTTTGCATCGTCAAAAGATTAATAGATTGTTTAGGTTAGTAGTAATAGATTTAGGTTTTTAGTTATTAGGTTTAAGGTAACGATTGTTTAACAAGGTAGCCATGAAGGCTCGTGAGAATCTTCATTGATTACGAAATTTTTTCAAGTTAAACATAGTGACAGTGGCGCAGCTCGTTGAGAGTTGCGCCACTGTTTTTTATTCTAATTTATTCTAATTGTTAATTGTTTAGCGGTGTATCAAAGGTCAAACCAGATGGTTTATTAAGTTAGAAATTGATGCCGAACTGGGCGCAAAGGGCGCGCAGGGCGAAGAAAAACATAGGCATGAAGAGGGCAGGAAGCAGATTGATGGTCTTGCAGTCTTTGATGTGCAGTATGCCTAAGCCGGAAGCGGTGATGAGTATGCCGCCGACGAGCGACACTTCGGTGATAAGTTCGTGGGAGATGAGCGACTGCGAGAGCAGTGCTATGCCGTAGATTGACGACATCCATACGAATACAGCGATGCCAGTGAGCGCTATGCCGAAACCGTACGATGAGGCGAGGACGAGAACGGTGACGAAGTTGAGCGTGGCGGCAGTCATGAGATAGGTGTTGTCGTCGTAGAGTGCGCTCATCACGGGACCCATCATGGCGAGTGTGCCGACGCAGCAGAGTAGAATGGCGGTGGTGATGCCTTCGGCAAGGTTGCTGCCTGAGATGCTACGTGTGGCGCGATCCATGTGTTGATCCATTTTGAGAAGTGTGCCGATGAGTCCGCCAATCGACAGGCAGAAGATGAAGAGCACGGGGTATTCTGACTTCTGCATACTTTCCATCGCAACATTCGCACCTAAGGTGATGGCGCAAAGTCCCATTGCGGTGTTGAGGACGTTGACATATTTCTCGCTGATGCCTCGCTGAAACAAGGCTCCGATGGCACTGCCGATGATTATGGCTACGGCGTTGATGATGATTGCGTACATATTTTGGGGGTGGGGTAATAGATTTTTGTTAAACGATTATGTAAATGCAAAAATAATATGAATGTGCCAAATCGCCAAATTTTAGAACACAAAAATTGCTTTCAGGGTCTTTTGAATACGAAAAAAGTCCTATAAAGGCTTTGTGCATGGTTGCACATTGTCTTTATAGGACTATGTTTGTTGGAGCAGTTCTTGCTCGGGTGGTGCACTTCTTGCTCTGGCAAGCAGCAAAGCCGAGCGGAGACAAGTGCACCCCCTAAAAGTGCACCCCCTGAGGTTACTTCTGGATGTCCCAGCCTACTGCTGATGCACCGAGCACGGCTGCTGAAGAGCCTTCGAGAGCACTTACGAGGAACTTAGCCTTGCCCTTGAAGATGTTGAGCACATTCTCGTCGTATGCCTTCTTGATCGGGTCCATGATAAGAGCACCTGCTTTTGTCAGACCACCGAAGAAGATGAATGCTTCTGGTGAAGAGAAGGCTGCGAAGTTGGCGCATGACTCGCCGAGCAGACGACCAGTGAACTCGTAGATGTCGAGAGCAATCTTGTCGCCCTTGGCAGCAGCCATAGACACGTCGTAAGAAGTAATCTTCTCTGGATCGAGTTCGCGGAGGAGTGACGGCTCGTCGCTGTTAGCGAGGAACTCGCGTGCTGAGCGTGCTACGCCAGTAGCCGAGCAGTAGGTTTCGAGGCAGCCTTTGCGTCCGCATCCGCAGTCGCGTCCGTTCTCCTTCACGATAACGTGACCGAGCTCGCCAGCAAAACCATCGCAACCATAAACGAGCTGTCCGTTCACTACGATGCCTGAGCCGACGCCTGTGCCGAGAGTGATGACGATGAAGTTCTTCATGCCGCGAGCTACGCCGTAGGTCATCTCGCCGATGGCTGCTGCGTTAGCGTCGTTGGTGAGTGCTACTGGAATGCCGAGCTTGTCGCTGAAGAGCTTAGCCAAAGGCACTACGCCGTCGCGTCCCCACTCGAGGTTCGGAGCGAACTCGATGGTGCCGTTGTAGTAGTTGCCGTTAGGAGCACCGATACCCATAGCCTTGATCTTGCTGATTCCGCCTACCTGGTCGATGATAATCTGCAGAGCCTCTACAGCTGCGTCTACGTAAGCCTGAACATTGTTGCCATATCCCTGAGTCTTGATGGCTGTGGTAGCTTTGATTTCACCACGGCTGTCAACGATACCAAACACAGAGTTTGTGCCTCCGAGGTCCAAACCGATTACATACGGTTTCAATAAATCTTCTGTCATTTTTGTTTTTATTTAGTAAATTAATAGAATAGTTGACGAGTTGACGAGTTGACAAGTTGCTCGTAAGCCAGTTGCCAAGTTAACAAGTAAACGAGTGTTTTGTCTATGGGCAAAGGTATTAAAAATGTCTTAATCGCACAAAGTTTTAACACTAAAATTTGCCTATATCGCATAAAATTCGCAATTTTGCAATTGTTATGCACTTTCCAATTCAATTAGATATTTTAGACTTTGTATTCCATGGAATACTGATTGGCATCATGGCATCGGCTCCGATGGGTCCGGTGGGGGTGCTTTGCATACAACGAACTCTGAATAAAGGTCGCTGGTATGGTTTTGTTACGGGTATCGGTGCTTGTATCAGCGACTTCATATATGCGTTGTTTACGGGTGTCGGTATGAGTTTTGTCATGGATCTTGTGAGCAACGAGCGTACGCGTTTTATGCTTCAGATAAGTGGCAGTATTGTATTGCTGTTGTTTGGCATCTACTGCTATCGCTCCAATCCGACGAAGAATATTCATCGGAGCAACAAACCGCAGAAGGGCACGCTGATGCACAACTGCTTCACAGCGTTCTTGGTGACACTCTCCAATCCGCTTATCATCTTCCTCTTCATCTTTCTCTTTGCTCAGTTTGCCTTTGTGGTGCCGAAGCGTCCGTTGGAGATGTCGATAGGTTATGCAAGCATAGTGTTTGGTGCTATGCTGTGGTGGTTTGGTCTGTCGTGGCTCGTAGACAAGGTGCGCGGAAAGTTCGACCAGAGCGGCATCCTCATCATCAATCGTGTGGTGGGCTGCATCGTGGTCATCTTCTCGCTGATTATGCTTCTGGGCACGGTGTTCAATCTGTACACACTGCCGTATTAAAAGTAAAAAGGTAAAAGAGTAAAAAAGTAAAAAGGTGCCTCTCCCAACCCTCCCCGTCGGGGAGAATTTAGAAAGGTTTAAAGGAACCCCTCCCAACCCTCCCCATCGGGGAGGGCTTAGAAAGGCTTAAAGAGGCTTAGTTCGGCTTAGACGCTGCCAGAACGGGGCCTAAAAGAATAAGATAATTATGTTTATTTCTCAAGAATTAAGAAAAAAGAGCACGGCGGAGTTCGTGCTCTATATGTGGCAGGTGGAGGATATTATCCGCGCCTATGGCTGCCAGCTGTCGCGCATCAAGAACGAGTACATCGCACGCTTCGCTGACTATACCGAAGAGCAGCGTGCGGAGATGGTCGACTGGTACGGTGCTCTCATCACTATGATGAACTCGGAAGGTAAACGCGAGGGCGGCCATCTCGCCATCAACCAGATTGTTGTGAAGGACATGAACGACCTGCACAACCAGCTGCTGCAAAGCTCGCGCTTCCCGTTTTACAACGCCGAGTACTACCGTGTGCTGCCGTTCATCGTGGAGCTGCGCAACAAGGGCGACAAGGACGTGAACGAGGTGGAGACCTGCCTCAATGCGCTATACGGCACAATGATGCTGCGCCTGCAGCACAAGACGATAAGTCCCGACACGGAGCACGCTATCAAGGAGATTTCAACCTTCCTCGGTATGCTCAGCGACTATCACATCAAGGACAAGACTGAGGGTCTCAAGTTTGACGACGAGGAGATTTAAAAGTAAAAAAGTAAAAAGGCAACTCCTCGGCTTAAAGAGGCCTAAGAAGGCTTAGTTCGGCTTAAACGCTGTCTTTAAGTTCGGCTTAAACGCTGCCTTTAAGTTCGGCTTAAATGCGCCTTTAAGAATCCCAATTCCCATCCCAATCCCAATTAAAGAAAAGTATGAATCAAGAAATAGAACGCAGGCGAACTTTCGCCATCATATCACACCCTGACGCCGGTAAGACAACGCTCACCGAGAAGTTCCTTCTCTTCGGTGGACAGATTCAGGTGGCAGGTGCAGTTAAGAACAACAAGATACGCAAGAGTGCTACGTCCGACTGGATGGAGATTGAGAAGCAGCGCGGTATCTCGGTGTCAACATCAGTTATGGAGTTCGACTACGAAGGCTACAAGGTGAACATCCTCGACACTCCGGGTCACCAGGACTTCTGTGAGGATACCTATCGCACGCTTACAGCTGTCGACTCTGCCATCATCGTGGTCGACGGAGCGAAAGGTGTGGAGACACAGACACGTAAGCTTATGGAGGTGTGCCGTATGCGCAACACTCCGGTAATCATCTTCATCAACAAGATGGACCGCGAGGGTCGCGACCCGTTCGACTTGCTCGACGAGCTGGAGGAGGAGTTGCAGATCAGCGTGCGCCCGCTCTCATGGCCTATCAATATCGGTGCCAAGTTCAAGGGCGTGTATAACATCTTCGAGCATAAACTCGACCTCTTCAAGCCCGACAAGCAGCGTGTGACGGAGAAAGTAGAGGTAGACGTCAACTCGCCAGAACTCGACGCACAGATTGGCGAGCAGGATGCGCAGCAGTTGCGTGACGACCTTGAACTCATCGACGGCGTATATCCTGAGTTCGACGTAGAGACATACCGCTCGGCAGAGGTGGCACCAGTATTCTTTGGTTCGGCTCTTAACAACTTCGGTGTGCAGGAGCTGCTCAACTGCTTCATCAAGATAGCTCCGTCGCCACGCCCCACAAAGGCAGAGGAACGCATGGTAGACCCCGAAGAGCCTAAGTTCACGGGCTTCATCTTCAAGATTACTGCCAACATCGACCCCAACCACCGCTCATGTATCGCTTTCTGCAAGGTGTGCAGCGGTAAGTTCGAGCGCAACAAGCCCTATCTGCATGTGCGTCAGGGCAAGACATTGCGCTTCTCTTCGCCCACGCAGTTCATGGCTCAGCGCAAGAGCACCATCGACGAGGCTTGGCCGGGCGACATCGTTGGTCTGCCCGATAACGGCATCTTCAAGATTGGAGACACGCTCACCGACGGCGAGAAACTCCACTTCCGCGGACTGCCCTCGTTCTCACCAGAGATGTTCAAGTACATCGAGAACGACGACCCGATGAAGGCGAAGCAGCTTGAGAAGGGCATCAATCAGCTCATGGACGAAGGTGTGGCACAGTTGTTCGTCAACCAGTTCAACGGTCGCAAGATTATAGGCACCGTGGGTCAGCTCCAGTTCGAGGTTATTCAGTACCGTCTTGAGAACGAGTACAACGCAAAGTGTCGTTGGGAGCCGGTACACCTGCACAAAGCGTGCTGGATAGAGAGCGATGATGCTGAAGAGCTCGACCAGTTCAAGAAGCGCAAGTATCAGTACATGGCGAAGGACCGCGACGGTCGCGATGTGTTCCTTGCCGACTCTGGCTACGTGCTCTCGATGGCGCAGCAGGACTTCAAGCACATCAAGTTCCACTTTACAAGCGAGTTCTAATCTGATATGGAAACAAAAGACAGAGAGCACCGCATCTACTTCGTAACGCTCATGGGCAGCGTTGTGAACGTGGTGCTGTTGGTGTTCAAGTTCATGGCAGGCATCCTGGGTGGCTCGGCAGCTATGATAGCCGATGCCGTGCACTCCTTGTCCGACTTCCTTACCGACATCGTAGTGGTGTTGTTCGTGAAGATAAGCTCAAAGCCAGAGGACAAGGACCACGACTATGGTCATGGTAAATACGAGACACTCGCCACATCTTTTATAGGTGTGGCGTTGCTCTGTGTCGGACTATACATATTATATAGTGGCTCCTACCGCACGTGGGCAGCATTCAACGGTGCTCCGATCGAACAACCGGGCATCGTAGCCTTGTGGGCGGCACTCTTCAGCATTATGCTGAAGGAGTGGACCTACCGCTTCACCGTCAAGGTGGGCAAAGAGGTGCAGTCGCAGGCGGTCATAGCCAACGCATGGCACCACCGTAGCGACTCGCTCTCCTCCATAGGCACAGCCATAGGCATCGGCGGAGCCATCTTCCTCGGCAAGGAGTGGGCGGTGCTCGACCCGATAGCCGCCGTTGTGGTGAGCATCTTCATCATACGCACGGCAGCCATGCTCGTGAGCGGTGCGCTCGACGAATTGCTCGAGAAGAGTCTGCCCGACGCAGAGGAGCGGCAGATAGCAGAGATTGTGCAGAGCGAGCCCGAGGTGAGCGGAATGCACCATCTGTGCACACGTCGCATCGGCAGTCGCATAGCCATAGAGATGCACCTGCGTATGCCGGGCGACATCTCGCTCAACGAGTCGCACGCCCACGCCACGAACATCGAGCGCAAGCTGCGCAGCCATTTCGGCGAGCGCACGCACATAAACATTCACGTTGAACCACTAAAGTGAACAGTAGGGGGAAGGATGCGGTATTTCCTATGTTTTATACATCTATCCCTAATATATTAAAACCTAAGCAGTATGGACAAATCAACAGACAAACAACCTCTTACTCCCGAACTTGAGGCACGTGTGCAGCGTGCGGTGGACAACTTCATGCAGGGCTACGGCTGCTGCCAGTCGGTTGTGGCTGCCTTCGCCGACTTATATAACCTCGACGACACGATGGCGAAGCGTATTGCGGCAGGCTTCGGTGGCGGAGTAGGGCGTATGCGCATGATGTGCGGTGCCGTCTCGGGCATAGTTATCCTCGCCGGACTCGACCGCGGACAGATTGACGGTGCCGACCGCAAGGGCAAGTCGATGTGCTATAAGGTGGTGCAGGAACTGCTCGACGAGTTTAAGGCGCAGAACGGATCGGTAGTCTGTGCCGAGCTGCTCGGACTGAAGGGGCATGAGAAAGCGCAGTCGAGCTACGTTGCCTCGCCACGCACAGCCGAATACTACAAGACACGCCCGTGTGCAGCAAAGGTCGAGAGCGCAGCACGCATCTTCGCCGAATACCTTATGAATTATTAATTTTTAATTATTAATTATTAATTGTT
>ONZR01000029.1_pt1 | contig 82265 bp, 74 predicted proteins | sample 1671691 | NCBI WGS metagenome assembly ONZR01 (sample SAMN06348182, study PRJEB24527) | human gut metagenome | biome: human gut; feature: ankylosing spondylitis patient; material: feces | host: Homo sapiens | place: China | collected 2015-10 | reverse complement strand
TATAAAAAGCGAAGTCCCACCGTGGTACGCATCGTTGAGAGGCGTGGTGGGATTTGTTGCTGCAAAAATACGCTTTTTTGTCGGAATCTCCAAATATTTTCTTAGAAAACTGCATTTCATGCATGTGATTTAACACAAAAAGTTCTAATTGCCATAAAATTCTCATCGTAAAACTTCTTGATTTTCAACCAAAGTCCAATTTAGAGCGAGTTAGGTTTTTTAACATAAAGCTCTAAAGCCCGTATGCCAGCTTTGTTTCTATACTATCGGCAGACTTATTCCGTTGATCTTCTGGTAGATATCTAAGGCATAGATATCCGTCATGCCGCTGATGTAATCCAATACTGCCATGATTCGCTCTTCCAGACTTTCCAACCAAATATCGTACTGGCTGCTTACCCGGCGCAGAAGCTGCTTGGAGTAGAAACGGGACGGGTTGACGGCGGCATCGATGAATACCTCCATCAGCGTAGCCATGATCTTGTAACCCGAAAGCTCGATGTCGAGAACGGGCTTGCTGGCATAAATCTTCTTTCTCGAAACCTGGGTACAGGTGATATAGGCATTGCGCTCGTGCTCCGAGATGTGGCCGATGAGGGCTCCCTCGAAGGTGCCGGCAAGAATCTCTTCCTCGTGGTCGAGGAATGCCTTCACGCATTCGTTCTCCAGTTTGCCTATCACGCAGGCTCTCATGTAAACCACCTGCTCGTTTTCATCGGTCAGTTCCTCGTCGATGATGCGCTGGCGAATCTTGTTTTTCGTGGTTTCATCGAAGAAACCGAGCAATAAATCGGCGGTTTCATCGAAGGAAAGAATCTTCAGCTTGTGCGAATCCTCGATGTCCATAATCTCATAACAGATGTCATCGGCAGCCTCTACCATATACACCAGCGGATGGCGGGCGTACTTCAGTGGTTCGCCTTCGGCAGACAGGCGGCGGATGCCTAATTCATCGGCTACCTTCTGGTAGGTAGCCGCTTCGGAGGTGAAAAAGCCGAATTTACCGTGATTGCCAGCTAGACTGCTGGCAAAAGGATATTTCACGATGGCGGCAAGCATCGGATAAGTCATCACAAATCCACCCTGGCGACGGCCCTTGAAGCGATGCGTCAGGATTCTGAAGCCGTTGGCATTACCCTCGTAATGGGTGATATCATCCCAAAACTCCGATGAAACCGCCGATTTTAGGCTCTGGCCTGCTCCTTCGCTGAAGAAAGTCTGGATGGCTTTCTCGCCTGAATGCCCGAAGGGAGGATTACCCAAGTCGTGTGCCAGACAGGCTGCGCTCACGATGGTTCCTATCTCTTCGAAGAGGGTATCCTTCAGTTCCGGACGCTTCTGGATGATGCGGCGGGAGATGTCGTTGCCCAGCGACATGCCCACGCTCGATACTTCCAGGCTGTGGGTGAGGCGGTTGTGTACGAAGATGCTGCCCGGCAGCGGGAATACCTGCGTCTTGTTCTGCAGTCGGCGGAACGCCGACGAGAAGATGAGGCGGTCGTAATCGCGCTTGAATTCAGAGCGATCGTCGTGGCGTTCGGCATGCTTATGCTCCTGTCCGAAGCGCTTGTTTGATATGAGTTGTTTCCATTCCATAATCCATCTGCTATATAAGTGATTCTTACTATCCTTTCATTTCTGATGCGCAAAAATACATGAAAGTGCGCATAAATCAAAATAAAAAACAATAAATTATATCATTTTCACTTATAAAATGCGATTATTCGCCTAAAAAGCAGTATTTTTGCAGAAAATTCTAGAATTATGCTGAAAGTAAAGATTATCAATAAGGGGCATCAGCCTCTCCCTGCGTTTGCCACACCTCAGAGTGCGGGCATGGACTTGCGTGCTAACATCGGCGAAGCCATCGTGCTCCATCCTATGGAACGCCGACTGGTTCCTACGGGCCTTTTCATGGCTCTGCCAGTGGGTTACGAGGCGCAGATACGTCCGCGCAGCGGTCTTGCCCTGAAGCATGGCATCACCGTGCTCAACACGCCGGGCACCATCGATGCCGACTATCGCGGCGAAATCATGGTGCTGCTCATCAACTTCTCGCAGGAAGACTTCGTCATCAACGACGGGGAGCGCATCGCCCAGATGGTGCTTGCCAAGCACGAACAGTGCGATTTCATCGAGGTTGAAGAGCTGGATGAAACGGAGCGTGGCGCCGGTGGATACGGACATACCGGAGTGAAATAACGGATTTCATTAGGAAATAACATCAGAACAGAACATTAAAAAATAGAGAAAGCGAAAGGGAAAGATATCGTGAAGAGAATTTATGGAAATAAGGGCTTCTGGGTGGCTGTGGCGCTGGTAGGCGTGATGGCATTGCCTTCGTTGGCCCGTAAGAAAAAGGTGCAGCCAGCGAAGCAGCAGACTGTTTGGGTGGATTCGCTTTCACCCAACGACCGCAAGCGATTTGAATACTTCTTTACCGAGGCGGCACGACAGCATGCGGCGGGCAACCTGACTGCTGCCTTCGATCTCTTCGAGCATGCCCGGAAGATAGACCCTCGTGCGGCTGAGGTATATTTCTACCAGTCGCTCTATTATACCCAGTTGAAGAAGGATTCCCTGGCGCTGGAGTGCATGAACAAGGCCATCGCCCTGAATCCCGACAACTTGACTTACGTGGAGCGCCTTGCCCAATACTATATAGGTATGGGACAATACGACAAGGCCATCGGTTCCTACGAGGCACTCTATGCCAAGAACCACAACAACACCGATGCCCTCCGCATCCTGGCGCAGCTCTACCAGCAGCAGAAAAACTACCGCATGATGCTCAACACCGTGGGCAGACTGGAGACGGAGGAAGGCGAGAGCGAACAGCTTACCCTGACCAAGATGCGCATCTACGAGATGATGAACGACCCGAAGGCGGCTTACAACGAACTGAAGACGCTGTCGGAACAGCATCCCCTGGACATGGTGTATAAGACGATGCTCGGCAACTGGCTGATGCAGCACAACCGGCAGAAAGAGGCATTCAAGTATTTTACCGATGCCCTGAAGGAAGAGCCGGACAATGCCTACGCCCAGATGTCGCTCTACGACTACTATAATGCTACCAAGCAGGAGGAACAGGCGCACCAGATGCTCGACAAGATATTGATGAGCAGGAAGACGGATACCGAAACCAGGATTATGATGTTCCGTTCCTATATCCAGACCAACGAGAGTGAGGGAGGCGACTCTACCAAGGTGCTCGCCCTCTTCAACAGGGTGCTCAACCAGCCGGAACCATCATCAGAGGTAGCCGAGTTGAGGGCTGCCTATATGAGTTTGAAGCAGATGCCTGCCGATACGGTGAATGCGGCATTCCAGAAGGTGCTCGACATAGCACCGGACAACGTAAACGCCCGCCTGCAGCTTATCCAGAGTCTCTGGAACCAGCGCAAGTATGGCGAAGTCATTACCCAGTCGCATGCAGCCCATCAGTATAATCCCGAGGAAATGGTTTTCTACTATTTCGGAGGAATGGCGTATTATCAGAAGAACGACGAAGACCACGCACTCAACGAGTTCCGACTGGGAGTGGCGCAGCTCAACGAACAGTCGAACAAGGATCTGGTTTCCGATCTCTATGCCGTGATGGGCGACATCCTGTATAAGAAAGGAAGAACAGAGGAGTCGATGGCTGCCTACGATTCCTGTCTGCAATGGAAGGACGACAACGTGATGGCGCTGAACAACTACGCCTACTATCTGAGCGAGCAGGGCAAGGACCTGCACAAGGCGGAATCGATGAGCTACAAGACCATCAAGGCGGAGCCGAACAACGGCACATATCTTGACACCTATGCCTGGATTCTGTTTATGCAGGAACGCTATGCAGATGCCAAGACTTATATTGATGCAGCGCTGAAAAACCGCGATTCCACCGAGAATAACAGTACGGTTCTTGAACATGCCGGCGATATTTACGCCATGAACGGAATCACCGATGAAGCCGTGGATTTTTGGAAGAAAGCCCATACCGACGATAACCCGTCGACTACGCTTAATTGGAAAATAAAGAACAAACAATATATCTCTGAAGAAGAATTCCAGAAAAGGATGAATCCGGCTGTAGCCGAGGTGAAGAAGCAGAAAAACACCGGCAAGGCTACGGGCAGAAAAACAAAAAGAGGTAGAAAGAAATAAGAAAGGATAAGAAGAAAATGAAAGTGATGAACAATTTGAAGATGGCAGTGGCTGCCGTGGCTCTTCTGCTGATGGCTTCTTGCGGCTCTACCAAGAAGATGGAAGGAACGGGCAAGGTGAATGCCCAGAACAGGAAGACCGAGACCAAGGCTGCGGATGCAGCAGAGGTGGCTTCGATGAAGAACCTGGCTTTCGTGCAGAAGGTTGCCGACAACCAGGTGTATGCCAAGAACATCGTGGGCAATATGACGTTTAATCTGCAGGCGGCAGGCAAGGACATCACCGTGCCTGGCAAGCTGAGCATGCGCAAGGACGAGGTAATCCGCATCCAGCTCTTTATCCCAATACTTGGTTCCGAGGTGGGCAGACTGGAGTTCACCCCAAACTATGTGCTCATCGTAGACCGCATGCACAAGGAATACATCAAGGCAGACTATACGCAGGTGGATTTCCTCAAGAAGCAGGGCATCAACTTCTATTCGCTCCAGGCACTCTTCTGGAACCAGTTGCTCGTGCCAGGTGTGAAGAAGATATCAGATTCCGACCTGAAGAAATTCTCGGCAAATCTCGATGAAACCGCCGAAAATGTGCCTGTTTCCATCAGATATGGCAACATGAACTACCAGTGGAAGGCGAATAGAAACAGCGGAAGAATCGCTGAAGCCAACGTTACCTATAAGGATAAAGGCAACGGCGATTCGCGACTCAACCTGAAGTATAGCGACTTCAAGAGTGTGGGCGTGAAGATGTTTCCTGCCACCCAGCGCATGACGCTTACCACCATCCTGAACAACAAGCCTCAGGAGGCAAAGCTCAACATCGAGATGAAAAGCGTGAAGACCGATGACAAGTGGGATGCGCAGACCGAGGTATCGGGTAAGTACAAGCAGGTATCACCTAAAGATGTACTTGGCAAACTCATGAGCATGTAATCGCATGATTGCTGGAAATAAACATAGAAATCATTCCTATTCATCATGAAGCGAATCATATTATTCATATTGGCAATGACGTTCTCGCTGGCGCCTTTTGCACAGCATCATGTGCAGAAGAAACCTGCGAAGAAGACTGCCGTTGCCTCAAACAAACAGCACAACAGAAAAAAGCCGGCTGCCAAGGCACCTGCCCGAAGGGGCAAGCAGCATGTGCAGGTTTCTACCAAGGCTCCATCGAAGGCAGAACGCAGAGCTGCCACCTACAGCAATGCCAACATCAGGGGATTGCAGGGACAGCGTGCCAGTATCCAGAAGCGAATCAGGGAGCAGGAGCAGGCGTTGCGCAAGAATCAGGCCGACGTGAAGAAGCGACTGGAAGACCTGATGGCTCTGAACGGCGAAATAGACCAGAGCCAGAAGAGGATTGATGGAATCCAGAAAGATATCCACCATATCGATGGAAACATAGGTATTCTGCAGGCGCAGTTGAAGACTCTTCAGCAGCAGTTGCAGGACAGAAAGAACAAGTATATCCGCTCTATGCGCTATATGAGCAGGCACCATACGGTGCAGGATAAGCTGATGTTTATCTTCAGCGCCAAGAACCTGACTCAGATGTATCGCCGCCTTTCGTTCATCCGCCAGTATTCTTCCTATCAGAAGGTGCAGGGACAGGCCATCCAGGCAAAGCAGAAGCAGGTGAACGAGAAGCATCGCCAATTGAAGAACGTAAAGGGTCATAAGAACACCTTATTATATAAGGGCAAGCAGGAGAAGATGGCATTGGAAGGCAAGCAGACGCAGCAGAAGGAGATGGTGCAGGGACTGCAGAAGCAGCAGAAGACCATTCAGGCTGTCATCGCCGACCAGCGTCAGAAGGATGCGGCCATCAATGCACAGATTGACCGTTTGGTTCAGCAGGAAGTGGCAAAGGCTCGTGCCCGTGCTGCTGCCGAAGCTAAGCGCAAGGCTGCTGCTGCCGCTGCAGCCAAGAAGCGTGCCGAGGAATTGGCCCGCAAGAAGGCTGCTGCCGAGGCTGCCGCAAGAGAGAATGCCCGCAGAATAGCTGAGGCGAAAGCCCGTGAGGCTGCTGCCGAGGCGGCAAGAAGAAAGGCTGCCGAGGAGGCTCGTGCTGCTGCCGAGGCTGCAAGAAAGGCACAGGAAGAAGCTGCTGCCCAGGCGGAGGCGAAGGCGAAAGCCAAGGCGCAGGCTAAGGCGCGTGCTGCTGCCGAGGCGGCACAGCGTGCTGCCGCAGAACAGGCGGCTCGTGAAGCTGCTGCCGAGCAGGCGGCTAAGAAGGCTGAAGCTGACCGCAGGGCTGCCGAGCTGAAGGCAAAGGCGGATGAGGAGCGTCAGGCTCGTGAGATTGCTGCTGCCAAGAAGGAGGCGCAGGAGGCGGCAACCCTGAGCTCGGTAGACCGTATGCTGAATGGTGGTTTCGAGGCAAACCGTGGTCGTCTGCCGATGCCTATCAGTGGCGGTTATCGCATCGTGAGCCATTTCGGTCAGTATAACGTGCAGGGCTTGAAGGGTGTTAGGCTTGATAACAAGGGTATCAACATTCAGGGCAAGCCGGGTTGTGTGGCTCGCAGCATCTACGATGGTGAGGTGAGTGCCGTATTCGGCTATGGTGGCATGTGGAACGTATTGGTTCGTCATGGTGCCTACATCTCAGTATATTGCAACCTGAAATCGGTAAGCGTTCATAAGGGACAGAAGGTAAGTACCCGCCAGGCATTGGGTGCCGTGGGTTCCGACAACATCCTCCAGTTCCAGCTTCGCAAGGAGACCGCCAAGCTCAACCCAGAGGCTTGGCTGGGAAGATAAATGCATGAATATTATGCAGCCGGTAGTGTTTTTACTGCCTGGCTGCTGTAGATGATAGAAATGAAACCTCCAATCGATTGGTTCGATTGGAGGTTTTTTATTGCTTGCAAGAGAGATGGTTACTTGCAATTTACCTTATGACGTAACAAAAGCTTTTTCTCATGTAACTTTTTAATATCTTTTAGATATTATTTGAGAGCTAAATCAATTTTAGGTTGTAATTTTGCACTCGAAATTTTGAAATGAATATAATAACTAGAAAAGAAGTTTTATAAATATGAAGCATTCATGAAAAGATGTATAGGGCTATTCTTATACTGTTGGCTCCTTATTATTTTGCTTACTTCTTGCATTTATGAAGACTATTCCGGTTGTCCGCAAAAGGATAGCCGTAAAATGGTGCGGATTAATGTGGATTGGCATTTGTTTGATAAAGAGGTGCCTACTGGTATGACGGTCATGGTGTTTCCCTGGTCAGGTGGTGCTCCGCAAACTGTCTTGACTAATGAGATAACTCATGCCGACTTTTCCTTAGAACCTGGAAAATATCATGTACTGGTATTCAACCAGAGTACGACCGAGTTTGGTACACTCGACTTTCAGGGAATGGACTCTTACGAGACAGCGCGAGCTGTGGTACAGCATACAACATCACGCTGGTACTCGCGTGGAGATGATGAACAGATAGGGGTTGAGCCCGAGTGGCTTGCCTCTGATAAACTCGATGAATTCGATGTTTCTGGAGACTTTTCTGAGGTTACTTTAACGCCAAGGAATGTGCTTTCGCATATCCAGGTCAACGTGAAAGTTCCAAGTATAGGATACCTGTATTCTGTGAGAGGATCCTTAACAGGTATTTCAGAAGGGTTTCTGCTAGGACAGGGGAAGCCGCTTCAGAGTAAGGTGACTTATCTTCTGGAGTCCTGGACGAAAACGATAGATAAAAATGACGCAACATTAGGAACGTTGAAGACATCGTTTAAATGTTTTGGCCTACCAGAAACCACCCATTCAGATGCTGAAAACAATAAGTTGTCCCTTTCTGCTTTGTTGATAGACAAAAAGACGCAGGTAGATCATCAGTTTGCGGTAGGAGATAAGTTTAAGAAAGATGAAAATTCATCGGAGTTAGGTTATGTTATTTCTCTCCATGTAGATGTTAAGGTGCCGAAACCATTACCTGAGGTGAAGCCTTCGGAAGGAAGTTCTGGCGGTTTTGACGTCACGATCAAGGATTGGGGTAAACCTGAGGATATTGATATGGAACTGTAGAAATAGTAAAGTGATAAGAATCAGATAAAAATAGTAAAAAGAGTAATAATAGATTAGTTTAATTTAAAAATCCGAACAGATATGTACAAGAAATTTTTCATGGGTATTGCTGCCATGGCAGCGTTGACATTGGTAAGTTGTTCAAGCGATGACTTGAATAGTTTTTCAGACAATTCTTCTAAGAACGAGGCTATCAGCTTTGATGGCTATTTGGGAAGAAGTGCAGTTGCTGTAAATGGTACACGTGGTAGCGAGCTGGATAAAGATGCTCTTCAGAAATTAGCTGATGGCTTTGGTGTGTTTGGTAACTATAACTCTACGGGGGGGGCAGGAGTTTGGTTCTAATTTGTTCAACAATCAGCCGGTAACTTATTCTAGTAAAGATAAAAAGTGGACATATACTCCTCTTAAGTATTGGTCAACACAAGGCCATATTGATTTCTTGGCGTATGCTCCTTATGTAAGCGGAACAACGTTAACTGATTCTAAAATTAATTTTACTGTAGCAGATCAGGTTGGTAACCAGAAAGATTTGTTGTGGGCTAATGTTAAGGATCAGACAAAGACTAACAATCCTGTTAAATTTACTTTCAATCATGCATTGGCTAAGATTGGTTATGCCGTCAAAAAAGGTGTTACCGATGACAATGTAACTATAACATTGAACAAAATTACATTGTCAGGATCTGCTACAGATCCAGCAAAAGGAGCTTTCTACACAGATGGAACTATAGATTTATCTAAAGATTTGTCTAAGGCAGAAGATGTAACAGCTCTTTGGACAGATTGTAAAGGCGAACAGCCTTTCACATGGTCCACTGGATTTCCGAATGTAACTAGTCCATCTTTTTCAGCTGGTTCTGATTATTTGTTTGTCATTCCACAGGATTTCTCTACAGGAAAACTTTATGTTATCGTAGACTACACTATAAGCTATAATGATGGTGTAACGGCAGCAATGAAAAGTACGGTTTCTAGTCCGATTGTAAAGAAGTTCGAGCAGGGCAAGGCATATACAATCAACTTGACCATTGGTCTGACTAAAATCGATTTCGATGTTACGGACGTTAAAGCTTGGACAACAGGAGATGGTATCAATATCGATTCTTGGGATGATATCGAACAAAAATAATGAATTTAAAATTATCATAAGATGAAGTTTCTTCGTTTAGCTTTTTATGTTTTGATAGTACAGCTGGTATTATCTGGTTGTGCCGGCGAAGCTGTGGAAGAAACTTCATCTTCTTCATCTTCTGAAATCAACTTTGATGCTTATCTGGGTCGGAATGCTTCAACCCGTGCTGGAGTAACCGATATTGATTTTCTCAAGGGGAAGGAATGGAACTCCGGATTTGGTGTCTTTGCAAGATACAAGCATACTGATGGGACAATCTCACCTCTGATGCTGATGAATAATGAACACGTATACTGGAAAAACTGGAAAGGAGATTATTCGGATTGGGGATATGAAAATACCCGATATTGGCCAAATGAAGGAACTGTGGATTTCTATGCCTTTGCGCCTTATAATCCAGACGTAAAACTGGTCAGTCGTAATAGTAACGAAGCTAATCCAACTTATATAGAGTTTTCTTCAACGGCTCCTGTAGATTTGGTGTGGGCTAATGCTAAGGGTCGAACAAAGACTAATGTACCTGTTAAATTTACTTTCAATCATGCATTGGCTCGTTTGGGCTTTGATATCACAGCCAATCAGGATTTAGAGGAAAATGGTGCTGTTATAACAGTTAATAAGGTGATTCTATATGGCGCCTCAGAAACTTCAGGCGTCTTTGTTATGGCGGGCTATCTGAATCTTGAAAATGGAGTTTGGACTCTCGCCAATAATGGTATTAGTTGGTTTTATACTTGGACACCAGATGGCAAAGTAGATGGCAAAGAATATGACAAAGACGATGGTACCGTATTAAAGTTAAGTGCACCTCCTCAGTTAGACTATAAAAATAATAAAATAACAAATAATTTCGATTCTTATATCTTTATAATCCCTCAGGATCTGCCCAAAAACTTTAATCTAAAGATAACTTATACGGTAACGCAGGGAAATTTTAAGGAAGATGTGACGGTAACGAAAAATCTGCTAGATGTTCTTTCAGGAGATAGTAAACCGTATTTTAAAGGAGGAAAAGCGTATGTCTTTCATTTGAAACTTTCACTTGATCCTATCAATTTCAAAGTAACGCCTGAAGTCGAGCCTTGGAAATAGGTGAAAAATGAATAATGTTTTTATAAGGATTATCGGGAATATGAAACGGAATATTTATAGTTATAGTAAGTTATGGATGATTTTCTTTGTCTTGATGGGTGCAGCCTGTACCAATCAGGTGGAGGATGTTATTCCTGTATCTGGTCAGCCTATTGAGTTTTCTGTGCAATCAGATTGGAAGGAAATTCCCAATACTCGCTTGAATGATGGTAAAATGCAATTTATAGCAGGTGACAAGATTCAGATTTTCGGCTTCCATAAGTCTTCTTCAGGAGACAAGAAGAAGTTTATGTATAGTGTAAAAGAGCAGGGTAGAGGTCAGAAAGTAGTATTAGCTGACGATGGTAAAACATGGAATTATTCACCCAAGCGTTTCTGGCCAAAAGAGGGAACGCTAGATTTTTATGCCAGTTATCCAGATTACTCTGTTCTCAATGAGGAAGATAAGATGACTTATGTGCAGCCGGATTTCAATCCTTTGGGAGTTGATCTGTTGTGGGGCTTAGCTACCAATCGTGATTGTGCAACGGAGCGTAACGCTACCGTAAAGATCTGGATGGTGCATGCCTTGGCTAAGGTGAATATTAGTTTTGACGGTTTTTCGGATGAAATCGGATCAGTTATAGTCTCGGCTTACAAAACTGGTTGGTTCTCTGGAACATTAGATGGTGGAATCCCCTATTGGCAAGTTGATGATAAAACGAATATTGATGCTGTCTTTTATAAATATGGAGACAAAAACCTGATAATAAATAATTCTGTTACCGTATTTATCTTGCCGGGTAAGATTACGGGATTCCAGATGTTTGATGTTCCTGGTAATAGGATTAATGCTTCTGATGAAATTTTTGATAAAATCCAGAATCTTACGTTTAAAGCAGGAAAGGTATATAATCTCACGATATCAAAAGGAGTACAGAAGAAGAATACAAATAGCCGTTCTATAGCGATGTCTGTCCGTTGTGTTTCGGAATAGCGAAAAAATGACTTGAATGCACTAGGACGTAGCGCTAATGATATAAATATTATTAATTCAAGTTTCGCAAGTAAGCCCCACACGCCCTGAAAGGGCAGAAGCTCCTAGCCCAGGGCATCGCCCTGGGTGTTTATGGGCGCAAACCTGTCGCCCTGTAAGGGCAAAAGCTTTCAAATACCTGGCAATATACAAAGCTTTTGCCCTTACAGGGCGCCTTGCTGATTGCCATTATACCCAGGGCGATGCCCTGGGCTAGGAGCTTTTGGGCCTTCAGCCCGTACTTGAACCACATGCGAAACTGCTAGACGTACCGCCGGATTTGCATGCTTGGAAGAAAATATATTTAGCCTTAAGGGAAAATATATTCAGCCTTAAGGGAAAATATATTCAGCCTTAAGGAAAAATATATATGAGGATGTGCCATGGACTTGTGGCACATCCTCATAGTTCTTTTTATGTAAGCTTTTTATAATTCCTTTTTATGTAGTTCCTATACCTTTGTTATCTTCTAGATGGCAGCGTTATCTAAGAGGGTTTCGTATTTTGCAATGGCATCGCGGATTTCGCTGATGCGGATAAATTCATCGGCTGAGTGGGAGCGGGATGATTCGCCCGGTCCTAACTTGAAGGATGGGAAGTGCATTAATGCCTGATCGCTGAGGGTAGGACTGCCGAATGGCTTCATGCCCATGGCTACACATTTCTTAATAAGAGGATGCTCGGGGTCGATGCGTGATGATTTCAGGCGGAAGCTGTGTGCCTTCACCTCGCTCTTGAGATGCTGGCTGATGAACTCGAAGACTTCCTCGTTGTCATAGAATTCGTTGGTGCGGATATCCACAAGCATCGTGCACTTATCCGGAATCACATTGTGCTGGGTTCCGGCATTCACCACGGTGAGCGTCATCTTGGTAGGGCCCAGGAACTCGCTCACTTTTTCGAACTTGTAGTCACGAATCCATCGCATATCATCCAGCGCCTCGTAGATAGCGTTTACTCCTTCGTTTCTTGCCGCATGTCCGCTCTTGCCATGAGCAATCACATCCAGCACCATCAATCCTTTTTCTGCTACGGCTGGATTCATACCGGTAGGTTCGCCCACGATGGCAAGGTCGATATGCGGGAGCAAAGGCAGGGCTCGGGTAATGCCATCCTTTCCCGACACCTCTTCTTCGGCGGATGCTAAATAAATAAGGTTGTAGCGCTGAGGCTTCTCTGTCAGCATTCTGAAAATCTGAAGAAGCGAACAGAGACCGCCGCCGCAATCGTTGCTGCCCAAGCCGTAAAGTACGCCCTCTTCAACATCCGGTGAAAACGGGTCGCGTGTCCACGAAGCCACAGGCTTCACAGTATCGATGTGAGCGTTGAGCAGCAGGGTAGGTCGGCTCTCATCGTAATGAGGGTCGATAATCCAGATGTTGTTCGCCTCACGATGAGGTTCGAACCCATATTTGCGGATGGTCTGCTCCATGATGTCGGCAGCCTCCTTCTCGTTTCTGCTTACAGATGGGGTGGCGATGAGCTTTTTCAGCAAATCCACGGCATCACTTACATATTCTTCTTGTGTCATCATAATCTCTCTATTTTTTGATTTTGGGGCAAAGATACGAAAAAAAGAGCAGATAAAGTGGAAAAAATATCTTTTTATTTTGTGTTCTTAACAAATTCTATTATCTTTGCATCAGAATATAAATATAAGCTTATGCAGATTAATAGTCATCTTTCGGTACTGGTACATGATCTCGCCAAGAAATGGGGAGAGAAAACTGCTTTAACTTTCAGAAAGTTTGGCAGCGACCAGTGGCAATCGGTTTCATTCAACCTCTTTTCCTTAAGAGTGAAACAAGTGAGCAATGCCCTCCTGAATCTTGGGGCTAAACCTCTTGACAAAATCGCTGTCTTCTCGCAGAACTGTGTGCATTATCTGTACACCGACTTCGGTGCGTACGGTATCAGAGTTACTGCTGTGCCATTCTATGCCAACAGCAGCGAGCAGCAGATTCAATATATGATTAATGATGCGCAGATTCGCTTTCTCTTTGTAGGCGAACAGGAGCAGTATGACAAGGCTCACCGTATCTTTGCCCTCTGTCCATCCCTGGAGCGTATCATCATCTTCGATTCCAGCGTGCGCATCAGTACGCATGACCCTGCCGCCCTCTATTTCAAGGACTTCCTGAAGCTGGGTGAGAATCTTCCTCGCCAGACAGAAGTGGAGGAACTCTACAAGCAGGCAAGTATGGATGATTTGGCTAATATCCTCTATACCAGTGGTACAACGGGCGACAGTAAGGGTGTGATGCTGAAATACAGTCAGTATTATGCTGCTTTGAAGGCAAACAATGAGTGCATTCCTGTTACCGAAAAGGATCGTGTCATTGATTTCCTTCCATTCACCCATATCTTTGAGCGTGGATGGGCCTATCTCTGCTTGAGCGAGGGTGCCCAGCTCATCATCAATACCTATCCGCAGGAGATTCAGGAGAGTATGCGAGAGATGCATCCTACCTGTATGTGTAGTGTGCCACGTTTCTGGGAGAAGGTGTATATTGCCGTGAAGGCTAAGATGGACGATGCCGGTCCTATCCAGAAGAAACTTTTCTATCATGCCTTGGCTGTGGGAAAGAAGCGTAACATTGATTATATCGCCAACGGTAAGCGTCCTCCTCTGGCTCTGGAGCTGGAATATAAGATTATCAACAAGACTATCCTGAGCATCGTGCGCAAGCAGTTGGGGTTGGATAATCCTAATATCTTCCCTACAGCAGGTGCTTATGTAAGTCCTGAAGTAGAGGAGTTTGTACATGCCATAGGTATCAATATGGTGGTGGGTTATGGTTTGACCGAGAGTCTCGCCACCGTATCTTGCGATCATCTCGACAAGAAGCGCAGTCTGGGTTCTGTAGGTCGTCCTATCTCCAGCATTCAGATTAAGATAGGTGAGGATAACGAGATTCTTCTCAAGGGTCCTACCATCACACCTGGATATTATCATCGCGATACCACCAATGCGAAGGCATTCGACAAGGATGGATTCTTCCATACGGGAGATGCCGGCTACATGAAGGATGGCGAACTTTACCTGACTGAGCGTATCAAGGACCTGTTCAAGACATCGAATGGTAAGTACATCGCTCCGCAGCAGGTAGAATCGTTGCTCCTGGTAGATAAGTTCATCGACCAGGTTGCCGTCATCGCTGACCAGCGCAAGTTCGTATCAGCCCTCGTTGTTCCTGAGTTCCGCCTCGTAGAGGATTGGGCGCGTGAGCATCACATCGCCTTCACTTGCCGTGAGGACCTGTGTGCCAACGAGAAGGTGCAGAAGATGCTGATGGATCGTATTCAGATTCTCCAGCAGCACCTGGCTTATTATGAGCAGATTAAGCGCATCACCCTCCTGGCTCACCACTTCTCTATGGAGTCGGGCGAGTTGACCAACACCTTGAAGATTCGCCGCCCTATCATCAACAAGAACTACAAGGCGGAGATTGACAAGATGTATGAGGAGTAATCATAAAGTTTAAAGTTTAAAGTTAAAAGTTTATAGTTCAAAGTTAATGATTACAGCTGACCAATTGAAGGATGTGATGGACAGAGCCGACGCTCTGCATCGCTATCTGAATATAGACCAGAAGAAAGTAGAATTTGAAGAGGAGCAGCTCCGCACCCAGGCTCCTGACTTCTGGGAAGACCCGAAGTATGCACAGGAGCAGATGAAGAAGGTGAAGGGCATACAGAAATGGCTCGATGGCTACAAGACCGTGCGTCTTTATGCCGACGAGCTGAAGCTTGCCTTCGATTTCTATAAAGACGAGATGGTGACCGAGGAGGAGGTGGATGCCGACTATGCCAAGGCCATCAAGGCCATAGAAGACCTGGAACTGAAGAACATGTTGCGCCAGAAGGAAGACCCGATGGACTGCGTGTTGAAGATTAACTCGGGTGCCGGTGGCACCGAGAGCCAGGACTGGGCACAGATGCTGATGCGTATGTACATGCGCTGGGCTGAGGCTCATGGCTACAAGGTAACCATCACCGACCTGCAGGAAGGCGATGAGGCTGGCATCAAAAGCGTGACCATGACCATCGAGGGCGGCGAGTACGCCTATGGCTATCTGAAGAGCGAGAATGGCGTTCACCGTCTGGTGCGTGTATCGCCTTTCAATGCCCAGGGCAAGCGAATGACCAGTTTTGCCAGTGTCTTCGTCACCCCATTGGTGGATGAAACCATCGAGGTGTATGTTGATCCAGCCAAACTCTCGTGGGATACCTTCCGTTCGAGTGGTGCCGGTGGTCAGAACGTGAACAAGGTGGAGTCGGGAGTGCGCCTCCGCTATTGGTACACAGATCCTGATACGGGTGAGGAAGAGGAAATCCTCATCGAGAACACCGAGACCCGCGACCAGCCAAAGAACCGTGCCAAGGCATTGTTGCTCCTGAAGAGTCAACTCTACGACCGCGCCATGAAGAAGCGCCTGGAAGCCAAGGCTAAGATTGAGGCTGGCAAGAAGAAGATAGAGTGGGGAAGCCAGATAAGAAGTTACGTCTTCGACGACCGCCGCGTGAAAGACCATCGTACCAACTATCAGACATCGGATGTGGATGGCGTGATGGACGGCAAGATAGACGACTTCATCAAGGCTTATCTCATGGAGTTCCCTTCGGAGAATGAGGAATAGACAATTAGCAACCTAAAAAATAATACAACTATGAGTGGAAATAAAGATTTAAGAAAAGCCAAGCATGAGGCTTACGAGAAGAAACAAGCCGCTAAGGGCGAAAAAGTAATCAAGTGGATATTTGGCACATTGATAGCTTTGGCTGTCATCTTTGCTATTTATGCTGCTTCAATTGCATAAGAGAAAATGAGTGGATTAGAGATAGAAAGAAAATTCCTCGTCAAGAAGGGCGACGCTTACAAGAGCGCCGCCTTTTCTTCTAGCCATATCCAGCAGGGCTATATTCCTGCCGAGGGGGCTACGGTGCGCGTTCGCACACGGGACGAGAAGGCTTACCTTACCATTAAGGGCAAGTCGGTGAATGGCGGAATGACCCGCTATGAGTTTGAGAAGGAGATTACGATGGACGAGGCGCAGCATCTGCTGCAGCTTTGCCAGGGTGGCGTTATCGATAAGCGCCGCTATCTGGTGAAAAGTGGTAATCATACCTTCGAGGTGGATGAGTTTTATGGCGACAATGAAGGTTTGGTGATGGCTGAGGTGGAACTGGAAAGCGAGAGCGAAGCCTATGAGAAACCCGACTTCATCGGTATGGAGGTAACGGGCGACAAGCGTTTCTATAATTCTCATCTTCTGGGTAATCCTTTCTCGCAGTGGTGTGATACCTTGCCTGAGGAATATCGATAGAAAAAGTGAATAAACTGCCTTTTTTATCCAAAAAAGCATGCTAAAATGCATAAATATTACTAATTTTATGCTTTTGCTTTCAAATATTTCTATTATTTCAGAAATATTTTATAATTTTGCAGGCTGTTATACGAAAAGTTAATGAAATTAGTAAGAAAGAAATAGAAAATGGCAGAATCAAATAGAGGAAGTTTTGGTAGCAAGATAGGAATGATCCTTGCTACTGCAGGTGGCGCCGTAGGTTTGGGTAACGTATGGCGCTTCCCTTATATGGCTGGTCAGGAAGGTGGCGCAGCCTTTATCTTGGTTTACATCGGATGCGTACTCCTGTTGGGCATCCCTTGTATGGTTTCGGAGTTTATCATCGGTCGTCATGGCGCTTCCAATACGGCGCGTGCCTATACCAAGCTCGCCAATGGAACGGCTTGGAAGTGGGTGGGCTACCTGGAGGTGCTTACGGGTTTCCTGATTACCGGTTACTATGCGGTGGTTTCGGGCTGGTGCCTGCAGTATGTATATGCCAGCATCATGGGCGAACTGCATGGCGACCCAACCTTCGTGGCTAATTACTTCAAGGAGTTTTCTGTCGATCCTATCCGTCCGGTGATGTGGACGGTGGCAATCTTCCTGATTTGTCACTTTGTGATTATCCATGGTGTACGCGGAGGAATCGAGAAGGCATCCAAGGTGATGATGCCGCTTCTGTTCATCCTGCTTCTCATTATCGTGGTGTCTTCCTGTCTGTTGCCGGATGCGGGAAAGGGTATCGAGTTCCTGCTGAAACCTGATTTCGGAAAGGTGGATAGGAATGTATTCCTTAATGCTTTGGGACAGTCGTTCTATTCCATGAGCATCGGTATGGGTTGTATCTGTACGTATGCATCTTATTTCAGCCGACAGACCAATCTCCTGAAATCGGCGATTCAGATTTCTGCCATCGACTTGATGGTGGCGGTATTGGCAGGATTGATGATTTTCCCAGCGGCTTTTTCGGTGGGTATCTCGCCGGATAGTGGTCCGTCGCTTATCTTCATCACCTTGCCGAATGTCTTCAACGAGGCGTTTGCATCGATGCCGGTATTGGGATGGATTATCTCGCTGATGTTCTACGTGCTTCTTTCTGTGGCTGCGTTGACATCGCTGATGTCGCTCCACGAGGTGAATACTTCTTTCTTCTATGAGGAGTTGAAGATTGACAGAAAGAAGGGTGCCATGATTGTTACGGTATCTTGTGCCATCATTGGTGCATTCTGTTCACTCTCTTTGGGAGCTACGGATAAACTGTCGTTCTGTGGTAAGACTTTGTTCGATTGGTTTGACTTCGTAACGGGACAGTTGTTCCTTCCTACGGGAGGTCTTCTCACCTGTTTGTTCCTGGGCTGGTATGTTCCGAAGAAGGTGGTGAAGGATGAGTTTACTAACTGGGGAACCTTGAAGGGACAGGTATTCCATGTCTATCTCTTCCTGATCAAGTTCATTTGCCCTGTTCTCATCTTCCTGGTATTCCTGCACCAGTTTGGAGTCTTCGGATAGGTGCCTTTAATATAAGGTGTCAGAGTAGTTAGTCATGCGCCCTGTAAGGGCAGAAGCATAAAAATCATAAGAAACAATGGAGAGTAGAGGAAATTTCGGAAGTAAATTGGGCGTCATTCTCGCCACGGCAGGTTCTGCGGTAGGTTTGGGAAATGTATGGCGTTTTCCTTATATGGCGGGTCAGAATGGAGGTGCTGCCTTCATCCTTATCTACCTGGTGTGTATCATCCTGCTGGGTTTGCCTGGCATGATGAGCGAGTTTATCATTGGTCGCCATTCGGCTTCCAATGCAGCACGAGCTTATAGCAACCTGGGTAAGCATAAGGCTTGGGGAACCGTGGGACTGGTGGGTGTCATCACCTCCATGATTATCCTGGGTTTCTATGCCGTGGTGGCAGGCTGGTGTCTGCAATATCTGTATGCCAGCATCATGGGTGGCGTTCATGGCGACCCGGAGTATGTGAAGACCTACTTCCAGGCCTTCTCCTCCGATCCTATTCGTCCTACCTTATGGGCGGTGGGCTTCATCCTGCTTACCCATGCGGTGGTAGTAAGAGGTGTCCGCAATGGAATCGAGAAGGCATCCAAGATTCTGATGCCGCTGCTTTTCATCCTGCTCATCGTCATCGTCATTGCCTCCTGCTCTTTGCCGGGAGCGATGAAGGGTGTGCAGTTCCTCTTCCATCCTGATTTCTCTAAGGTGGATGAGAACGTGCTGCTCGAAGCTTTGGGACAGGCATTCTTCTCTCTGAGTTTGGGAACAGCCTGTCTGTGTACATACGCATCTTACTTCAGTCGCCAGACTAATCTCCTGAAATCTGCCAGTCAGATTGTGGTGATAGATACCGTGATTGCTGTATTGGCAGGATTGATGATTTTCCCGGCAGCTTTCTCGGTGGGCGTGCAGCCGGATAGCGGTCCGTCGCTTATCTTCATCACTTTGCCTAATGTGTTCCAGCAGGCGTTTGGTGATATGCCGGTGGCAGGTTACATCATTTCGGTATTGTTCTATGCTCTGTTGGTATTGGCGGCGCTCACTTCTACCATCTCCATGCACGAGATTGGTACGGCGATGATTTATGAGGAACGCAAGATGACCCGTTCCAAGGGTGCGTGGATAGAGACCATCACCTGCAGCATCATAGCCGTATTCTGTTCTCTTTCCCAGGGAGCAGTTCCGGGATTGGGCTTCTTCGGCAAGGATTTCCTTACCAATTGTGATAACTTCACGGCGCAGCTGCTGATGCCGCTGGCATCCATCATCACCTGTCTCTTCCTGGGCTGGTATGTTCCGAAGAAGATTGTGCGTGATGAGTTTACCAACTGGGGTACGGTGAGTGGCAGGTTATTCCCTGTCTTCCTCTTTATGATCCGTTTCGTCAGTCCTATCTGCATCCTCCTTATCTTCCTCCATCAGTTTGGAGTAATCTAGAAGATTTTAGAAGCAGACATAAGGTTGGAGCCTTTCTATTTCATCGGGTGGGAAATCCTTGAGGAGTTTCAACTCTTCCAGACTTTTGATAGGACCTCTTTGTCTTCGGTAATCGCAGATTTCCTTAGCCTGATAGAAGTTGATGTAAGGATGATTGCGAAGCTGGTTGAGGGTAAGCTTGTTGATGTTGAGCCGGTGGATGTGTTCGGCATCAATCTGGATGAAACTGATGGCAGCTTCCGGGAAACCGTCGATTTCTTCCAGTTGCTCGGCAGAAGCGAAGCCTCCAAGTTTATCTCTGTATCTTACGATGGTGCGTGCATAGTAGCTGCCGATGCCTGGAATCTTCATCAGTTCCGTGGTGTCGGCATTGTTGATGGCGATGTGTTCGCCCTCCTTTAACTTGTGGGGATAATTGTATACCTTGGGTTCCCTTTCATCATACCCCCTATTATAATAAGGTGTATGTCTTCTTTCCCTGCGCTCATATCTTTCATTTCCGTAAAACTCGGAGGCTTGCTTGAAATCGTCTGCTATTCGGATGAAGGGGAGCAGGGCTTCGAAAGTTCTCTTGGTGATGCCATAAACGCGGGCGAAGTCGGACGGACGGGAGAAGGCTCCTCCTTTCTCTCGGTATCGGTAGATGCTTCTGATTTGCCAACTCTTCAAACCCAGTCGCTTGAAGGTGGTGGAATCGGCAGTGTTCGGGTCGAAGGGAAAGAGTTCGTGCACCTTTCCTTCTTCCTGATAATACAGAGGATGCTGGGAGGTGGCTTGTTGGATGAGAGCCTGTTGGGAGGAATCACGTAGAGTGAGCGGTTGCCCGTTGATATCTCTGGATGCAGACGCATCTTTTCCGTCATCGGAACTTCCGATAACGACCACGAGAGAAAGGCATACGATGAGAATGGCTAGCAAGGCGAAGACGGCTTGTCGGTCATTCTTGGAGAGGTAAAATAGGTCTTTTATGTTCATAAGTCCCACTTTTTGGTGAATAGTCGGGATTACTGGACTGCATTGAGTCCATTTCCTTTCTATAACACATTGATAATCAAGATACCATATCTGATATTTTATACATTAGGTTCCGATTTTTCGCTCTCTTATAAGGTGTAGCAACCGCCTATATACTAGTCGGTTGCAACAAGGAATAAGAGAGGGGAAAATCTTTTTTTTATCGCTGTACGAAGTTTTGGGTCAGAAGCTGTACCTGGTTCCGTAGCCAGGTAATCTGCTCTGCCTGTTGGTCGAGCATCACCTTCTGGTTGTTAATGACTCCCATCAACACATCCGGACTGCTGTTGATGTTAACAGTAGAATTGCTGATGTGATGCACATTTGTCTTCTCTGACTTTTTATCCTCATACTCTTCATCTGAAAGAAAGAAGTCACCAATTGGTACCTCAAAATATTCAGATAACCTTTCAAGGTAACGTGAGTCTATATAGGTTCGGTCCTTGAAATAAGCCATCGATATGTGAGAGCTTTGACCGAAGACAAAAGCCACCATTTCTCCGACGGCTTTGCGCTGCTCATCGAGCAGTCTTTTCACTAAATTTCCGTTAAACATACTACAAAATCTATAAATGTAAGTTAAATAATACCGCAAATAAAGGATTTCTTTCCTAAAATTGCGGTGTTTTCAATAATTCTTCTTATATTTGCCCACAAATTTAGCAATTAAATTCGAGATATGCAAGAAAATGAAGTTAAAAATGGAGCATTAACCATAGAAGGTTATTATGCGACTCTTTCCAAGAAGGAAAAGAGTCAGCTCATTCAGTTTCTCATGACAAAGTATGGTTTCTGCTACAATACTGTGCAACAGAAGTTGACCGGCAGGACCAAGTTCAACCCAAGAGATCTCTTGGTAGTAAAAACAGTTATAGATCAAAGCTTATGGAAAAGCAATTAGAATTTTTCGTGTCTCCACAAGGAGAAGTGTGTTTCTATGGCCATGATGGCAAGGTGCTCAGTTACGGTACTGAGTACCCGGATATCATTAACCACATGGCTGAGTTGATTAACCGACTTTACCCGGAGGCGTATAAGTACCTGGCAGACTTATACGCCAAGAGCAAGCCTAACAGACTCTATTACAGATTCCTCATTACAGAGCGTTTCATCCGTTGCAACCTGGGTTCCAACGATACACTAAGTTTCGATGTCGATGGTACCATTCTTCACCTGGAGAAGGTCAACTGTCCTCTCAGAGGTATATGCCCTAGGGAGAACATTGTCTGCAGCCCAAAGCAGAAGACTCCTTTCTTTCCAAAGGAGCTAGAGGTAGCTAAGTTCTTTGCTCAGGGCTATGTAGCCAGAGAGATAGCACAGAAACTTGGCAAATCCAAGAACACGGTGGCAGCACAGCTTCGCAAGATGACCAAGCGCCTAGGGCTGAAGTCAACAAGAGACATCATCAAGGTAGTTCATGAACTGAACCTATGATTTGCCATCGATGCTGTAACAAGCGCAACTGCATCAATGGCTCCTGGTGCAGTTGCTTTAAGATTTACGTGGAGTACAAATTTATTGTTCTATGCATATTTTATAAGAGACCAAAGTTATGAGGATTAGGATTAAGTTCTGGACAGACCGTGAGATTAGAGCGGCATTCGATAAACGGGGGGGCAAATATAAGGGCATCCTCCAACAGTTAATGATGGAGCGAGACTACGCTTTTCAGCGTCAGATTCGCTACTATGTCAATGTTGACATTGATAAGATCATGCGCAAATTATCTTAGTACTTTCTATTCTGAAAGTTCTTAGTTAATTTTGCAGCAAAAATATAAAGATATGATTAAACAAGAGATAGTTGATCGCATTATAAGTGATGTCTCCATTCTGGAAGTAGCCGAGAGTGAAGGCATTGACTTCAAATCCCATAAAGGCAACCGCCATTGGGCTTGTTGCCCGTTCCACAACGAGAATACTCCATCATTCTATGTGGACACAGGCACGAACTGTTGGCGATGCTTTGGCGCATGCCGCTCAGGCGGCAACGTCATCAGCCTCTACCGCAAGCTGAAGAATGGACTTCCTTTCCCGATTGCCTGCAAGGAACTCGCCAAGAAATATCTCAACGAGGAGATTGAGGACGAGTGGCGACCAAGCAAGGAGGAAGAGGAGAAGCAAAAGGAGCAGGAGTCCCTGCGCATAGCTCTCAGCTATGCGCAGAGCTACTTCACAGAGTGCATTCAAGAGGTAAATCCCGCTGCCAACAAGGCACGTGAGGCTGTTTGCAAGCGATGGGGCAAGGATGCCATCGGTACTTTTGGCATCGGTTATGCACCGGTAGAAGGCTTCATTGCCTGGGCCAAGCACAAAGGCTTGGACTTCGATATCCTGGAGCAGGTGGGTCTTATAGGCACTGGTGAACGTGGCATGTTTCCCATGCTGCGAGACCGCTATACTATACCTATCTATGACAAGATGAGCAGAGTCATAGGTTTCACGGCTCGCACCATGTCCGATAACAAGGATGTCTGCAAGTACCTCAACCTCAAGAACAGTCTCGTCTATCGCAAGGATACATCGGTTTTTGGCATCAACTTCGCACAGAAGGAGGCGCGTCAAAAAGATAAGTTCTATCTCGTTGAGGGTGCTCCAGATGTGCTCAAACTGCAGTCCATCGGCATTTTCAATACAGTAGCATCACTCGGTGGTTCGTGGACCGAAAACCAGCTGAAGCAACTCTACCGCATCAGCAAGAGAGTAACATTCATCCCTGATGCCGATGAACTTAAGTCTGGTAATGAGTTCCCTGCAGGTACAGCCAATGTCTTTGCCAATGGCCGAGCTGCATTGCAGGTCGGTTTCACGGTCAATGTCAGGGAGATACCGATAGATTATCCGGCTCCAAAGAAGGAGGATCCAGACTCGTGGATTATTGACAAGGGGCACTTCTCGCAGATGCGTGAGGAGGAGTTTGTTTTCTGGTACTGCCGCCGCAGATACTGGGCAAGTCCGGAGGATGTAGAGGAATTGACTACCGAGGATAGGCTGGAGGCTATCAGCGACATCTGCTCGCTGCTCATGATGATCAGGGATGAGGACTTGCAGAACAGCTACCTCAGCACACTGATCTCCACCTACAAGCACAGGAGGGAGTGGATGGACACACTGAAGCGTGCCAAAGTTGCTGAATTGTCTGAGAAGCAGGAGGCTGAGCGCAAGGGCGATGCCAGGATGCTCAGTGAGTTTGGTTTTACCGAACACGACAATTGCTATTGGGCATACAACAAGGAGGGCAGTGAAGTGCAGTGGTCCAACTTCAAGCTGAAGCCACTCTTCCACATCAGAGATGACTTTAACCCTGTCCGTCTCTTCGAAATCAAGAATAACAGTGATGAGCCAGCACGTCTCATCGAACTCAACATGGACGAGATTACCTCTTCCAGTTCGCTTCGCAAGCGTCTCTTCGGCATCGGTGACTATGTCTGGATGGCCCGTGATGAGCAACTTATCAAATTGCTCGGTTATCTGGGCAGGGTTACAGAGACCGCAGACCCTATCAAGCAGTTGGGTTGGCAGCGGGAGGGTTTCTACGCATTCTGTAACGGAGCCATCGAGGATGGTTCCTGGATGCCTATCGATGACATGGGCATCCTGCGCTTGACCGCAGGCAAGTTCTATCTTCCGGCCATGAGCAAGCTCAATAAAGACAGCCGCGAATTATATGTGAGTGAGAAGAAGTTCCGGCATGAGAAGATGGTTGATAACCCGACAAGTCAGTCAGACTTCTTTGCCAAGGTAGTGCAGGTTTTTGGCGACAACGCCAAAGTGGGGCTGTGCTTCTATGTCGCCACACTCTTCCGGGACATCGTCATCAGCAAGAGTCGTTCCTTTCCGCTCCTCAATGCCTTTGGCCCGAAGGGATGCGGTAAGACAGAATTCGCTGCGACGTTGATGAATTTCTTCTATAAATATGAAACAAAGTATGAGCCTCTGTCGATCACCAACGCATCCATGCCAGCACTCTCCGACTATGTCGGAGGAGTTAGCGACGCCCTGGTACACATCGATGAGTACAAGAACTCCATCACACAGAACAAGGTGGAATGGCTCAAGGACTTGTGGAATGGTATAGGTCGCACCAAAATGAACATGGACAAGGATAAGAAGCTCGTGCAGGCCAAGGTTGACTCTGGCATCATCCTCACTGGCCAGGAGATGCCTACTGCAGATATCGCCCTATTCAGCCGACTCATCTATCTCACCTTCGACAAGGGTGAGCATACACGTGAGGAGAAGCAGAACTTCGAGGAACTGGAACGCATGCGCCAGATAGGTGCCACCCACATCACCCTTCAGCTGCTGAAGCATAGGGAGCAGTTTCAGTCCTGCTTCGGCAATGCCTGGAAACAGGCATCTGATGATTTGGAGGAGCGTTTGGATGGTGAGAGCATCCTAGACCGAATCATGACCAATTGGAAAGTGCCGTTGGCTGCCTTCCTTGCCATTAGGGATTACATCGATTTTCCCTTCACCTACGAAGACCTGTTGAGAGTTGTTGTCAAGGGAGTCAAGACACAGAACAGCATGTGCAACACCACCGATGAAGTGGCTGGCTTCTGGAACATTGTCAATGCGGCTGTCCAGATGGGCGAGCTCAAAAAAGACCAGGACTTCAAAATCAAGACCTGCGGCACTTTGGCAACCAACAAACTCAAGATTGATAACTGGGCGATGCCTAAAAGCATCCTGATGATTCGCAAGGACATCACCATGGCGGTTTACCGCAAACTGGGTCGTCAGATGGATGAGAACCTCCTTCCTAAGGAGTCTCTGTTGCACTATCTTCAGATTGGAGCCGACTTCTATGGTGCTACCAAGAACCCGGAGCGATTTGTCAAGTTCGCACCTAACGGTTTGCCGGAGACAATCGAGAAGACAGATGCCAATGGCAACATCACAGGCCGTCAAAAGATATATTATAAGGATAGGCCACTCTGTTTTGACTATACAATGGTGTCAGACAGATATGGCATCGACCTTGATACAGAGATTGATGGTGAGCAGGCACAGACCAAGGATCCCATGGCCATGACAGATGCAGAGCTGAAGGCCAATGGCATGCAGTCTTTGCCCTTATAGTATGGATAAGTTTTTTGTTTAGATCATATCGATAGCAGCCTCTAGGGGAACGTGGTTCCTCTGGGGGCTTTTTTGTGTCTATAGGGGAGTGTGCCGAGAAGGTCACTGAGTTTTCACCGACATCACACACACGACTTAAAATCCATGTGGCATTTGTGGCAATTGTGGCAACGTTGATAATCAGAGAGTTAAGGGCGAATGTACTTGTGGCAATTCTGTGGCAATTTGTGGCAACGAGAGGAGAAGTGTGGCAAAGGTTGTGGCAATGTGGCAATTCTATTATATATTTGTGTCAATAAGAAAAGACTTATAATATTAGTAATCAAGCACTTAACATTTTTGCCACAATTGCCACAACTGAATTGCCACAAAATGGGTTCCTTGAATTTTAAATGCAACTTTTCCCCTAAAAACAAGGAATTTTGGCATGAAAAAGATAACTTTTTCCTATAAACATAGGAATATCTCGATTATTTTTCCTAACTTTGCGGTGTTTTTAATTACAGAAATATGAGCAAATTCGTAGTTTATGTCGAGGTCGAGCCATACCTGAAACAATGGCTCACCCATTCTTTCGGCGACCCCGTGGAGTTTCCGGTCAACAGCAACGAGAATGCTGTTCTGCGTCGGTTCATCACGAAGCGCCCAATCAACAACCAACCTGAGAAACCTGGTGAGCGAGATGTTGCCATCTGCATACCATACTCTAAGGCCAAGAACCCGGAGACCTACAACTTTCTCAACGGTCATGCCAAGCAGGCACTCACCGAGAGCATCAATGACCTCTTCCGTTTAAACATGTGGTGCGACCTCGGAGACCTCAATGACATGTCGTGCAAGAAGATGTCTGCCTTCCGTTCTTGGTGCGTGCAGCAGGGCATCGATATAGAATATGCAGAGACAATCAGGATGAAATGGTATCGCATGAGAAAATCCTATCAGGAGAAGGGCATCAATCTTTTTAATCTTAAAAGATGTAAAAAAGACGATTTTTCTTAAATAATTCTCATCTACTCTAGCCCTGTTTTTGTTCAACACCGAACAGGTGCGTACAGATGCGAACAGACGCGAAATTTTTCACAGCTTATGAAAAGACTCAGTTATATCTGTCAAGTGCAGCGCATACCAGTCAGAGAGTTGCCATTTGATACACTTCTGGGCAACCGCACATTTGACATTCCAGGATGCAAAGATTGGCCAGTCGTGAAGTGCCAGAAGCCTGCTAAATTGGAAATTACAGACAAAACCGAGGATGGCGAGCGTTTTTACACTCACAAACTCACCTTTCGTACATGTTGTGATGACCTGGACATGAGAGGCATCTACGCCTATCTGGTCACCACCATTGAGGGTAAGCGCTATCTCATCGGCAACGGGGAACGTCCATATCCTATTATAAATATGTCAGACGTTCACCCCGATTCTCTTGCATCTTCAGCCATGGTCGAATACACGGTTCAGTGGGGGAGCACCCGAAAAGCACCGTTGATAGCCTGATTTACGTATTTTTCAGTTGGCAATTGCCATATTATCTTTGCATCAAAAAAGATAAGCGCATGAAATACGGAATGATGATATGCGGTACAATCGGAGCCGGCTACGACTGGTGGTCGGGCACCTACGGTACACGTTCCAAGGATGTCAAGGCCTACCTTGACGCTCACCCTGACGAGGAGGTGGACATTGCCGTCTCCTCGCCGGGTGGTTATGTTGATGAGGGCTTGACCATCTATCAACTTATCAAGGACCATGGACATGTCAACGTCCACATTATGGGCATGACCGCTTCCATCGCTACAGTCTTGTGCATGGGCGCCAAACATGTTGACATGTCAGTCGGCAGCACCATGCTCATTCACAATGCCTCCACAGGAGTCACGGTATGGGAGTCTGCCAACAAGGAGAAGCTTGACGAAATCATCAAACTCTGGCAGAAGCAGCGCAACGACCTCGACACCATTGACAAGGTCATCGCTTCCGTCTATGCCAAGCGATCGGGCAAGTCCAGCGACGAGATGCTGAAGCAGATGGGCAAGGAGAATTGGTTGAGTCCGGAGCAAGCTTTAGAGTTGGGCCTCGTAGATGAGGTCAGAGACCTTGATGACGAAGACAAAACGCGTCAGACCAATCTCTCCAAGCGCTTCACCAACGCTTTCTGCTCCAACATGGGTTTGCCGCCATTGACGGGAGCGACCGCTGATGAGCCATCCAAAACATTTCTCGAGAAGGTTGCCGCCTCTCTCAGGGATATGTTCAAGAATAATTCACAAATATCAAACATGAAGAAGAAATTCCTCAATCTTCAGACCCTCCTCAATCGCAAGGAGGATTTTGAGGTTAGCGATGAGAAAATTACTCTCGCCGCTGCAGAGATGCAGAAAATCGAGGATGCTCTTGCCCAGAAACAGAAGGACTTGGATGACAAGTCTGCTGAGCTCGACAAAGCCAGCCAGGAGGTCAAGGACCTGAAGGCGAAGGTTGAGCAGAAGGACAAGGATATCCAGGACAAGGATAAGGAGATCAAGGATCTCAAGGGCGCACCGGGTTCTGATACCCATGATGACGTCACACCGGAGGTTGACAACGTTGACGATGGTGAAATATTCAAAGCTTTGAAGCAGATCTTTTAAAAATGGCAGCTTTAGACAATACAATTGAAATTACTCCTGATGTACTGAAGACCAGCTTCGCGAAGTACCGCAAGGACATCATTAAGATGCCGGTACGCGCTCTTGACGAGGCTGCAAAATTCATGAGCCGACGCGTGGGCGTTCGTGGCAAGGAGACTGTCGGAGAGCTCGCAGGCGACATGGAGCTCGGGCCATACTCTCTTACTCGCAAGGATGAGAATGGCGTTACCATCACAGGCCGTACCCTGGAGACATTCCTTGGTTCATGCGTCAAGCCTTTTGAGCCAAATAATGTTCGTGAGTCTATCTATGGCTCCAACGTATTCCAGGGCGATGCGCTCAAAAACCAGCCAATCACCAAACTGATTGGAATGTTCCTGGCAGGCAAGATAGGTGAGGCACTCTTCAAGAACCTCTTCACCATGAAGCGTAACCCAGCTGGCTCTGGTACCGCAGACCTCGCTGATGGTTTCAAGACCATCTCCGATGCAGACATCAAGGCCAAGGCGATTTCAGTAGAGAAGGGCAACCTCTTCAATACAACCGCGATGACTGGTGTCAACGCTGTCGATGCTATCGAAGGATTCTATGATGCTGCCGATGAAAAATTGAAAGGCATCAGTACATACATGTTCATGAACAGCCATGAACTCACGCTCTACCGCCGCTGTTATCGAGACAAGTACGGCACGGTCAATTGGAACAATGAGTTCAACCACAACAAGTTGGATGGAGCCAGCAACTGCACCCTTGTGGGTCTTGACAACGTTCCTGCGGGCTACAAGATCATCACTCCAGGAAGCAACATGCTCATCGGTTTGGCCGCCGAGGGCGACAAGGCGAACTTTGGCGTAGAGAAATCTCTTGACTCTCACTTCCTGGTTGACTTCGTGGCAACCATGTACTTCGGTACTCAGTTCGAGTCGATCTCGAAGGAACGCATCCTCTTCGGTTACGACACTATCCCTTCTGAGTAAGGGATAGCTGTCCATGGTTATACATTATATTATATATTGATATATGGCAACAAAGAAAACATGTGCTTCAACCGCAGACCTTTATGAGGATGTGTTGAAGTGTCCTGGAGAGAAGAGACTGCCTGGTGTCAGAGCCTTCGGTTTCTTCATTCCACGACGTTACATCACCAAGTTAGCTGAGCCGCAGAAGGAGGCTGCCACTTCACTCAAGGATTATCTCGTCATCAAGGATAGCCATACCATTCAGGCAGATAAGGTCTGGTTCAAGGTAGCCTTCGTCACAGACAAGAGTTCCTTCTCGCCAGAGGCGCAGGGTGAGCATGGCTGCAAGACCATGAACCTCAAGGCTACTCTCATCCTCCCAGGTACAGAGGAGGAAGCTTCAGCCCTGGCATCCATCCTCCTCAACGATGACTGCATCTTCATGGTACCTGAGCGCAACGGCAAGCTTCGCCAGTTCGGTGACGAGACCTTCGAGGTTGACGTGACACCTTCTCAGTCATCAGGTGCAGGCATTGCAGACGAGACCAACACCACACTGGAGATCTCTGTCAACTGCGAGACAATGCCTCCATTCTATTATGGTACCCTCACAACTGCTGAAGGAACCATCAGCGGCAAGGATTGCAAGCCAGTGACGGTAGAACCTTCAGACAAGGGCGAACAGCATTAACACAGGGTACTTTATTTCCAGAATAACTACAATCGGTGGCGGGGCGATGCTTACATGAGCTCGCCTCGCCATTTTAATTTTCTCATTTTTATGAATGATCCGAAATTCACTGAAAAGTTAAAGAAGTGGTTTGACTGCGAGCATACCGATGCCAACATCAGGGAGGGAGCGCTGCTCCTCCTTCAGATGAATAACAACCGCCACCTCTACCAGCTCATCAACTTTGACCCTCAGGGCAAACTCGAGTTGCTTAAATATGAGCTACAGAAGCATCTCAACTATCGCATCGAAGGCATGACCATCGATGATGTCCGAAACTATGACAAGGCAGTCACGCCAGTTCTTCAGACTGCGGTTGACAAGACATCAGAAGCAGACAAGATTGCAGAGCAGCTAGCTCCTCATCTTCCGGTCGTGGAGTCGGAAAACATCGATTCCATCGTGCCTTCTGCCATCGTAGCCAAGGGCAAACGAGCAGATCATGACCAGTTGCCTGACAACATCCAGGCTATCTGGGATAACAACTGCGCTCTTTGGAAAAAAATCAAGGAACACTTTGAGGCTTGCAAGGCATACGACATGTCATGTGACAGATACGAGGGTTTGCATGCAGCAGACGAGGACTTCAAGCGCATGCTCCATACGCTCAAGGAAGAGTACTATGCATACAAGCAGGCCATGGATGTTTACGACCACGCCAAGCCAGGTGAGGATGATGAGCAGGCACAGGCTGAGACCAAGACTGAGGCTGCCATCACGGCAGGTCAGATCAGCAACGCTCGTTCCTACATCACCAAGAACCTCGACAAGGTTATAGGCTTCCAGAACTCTGGCGATACAGCCAAGGCAGACGAGTGGCGTGCCAAGGTGAATGAGCGTGTGCAACTCCTCATTACTGCCAAGGCAGAGATAACCGCTGATACCATTGCCAAGCTTCAGCAGGCTGGCATCACCATGGAGCAGCAGGCTTCAGCCGATGGCGAGGAACAGCCAGAGAGTGCAGAAGAGGAGGTTACAGATGAGGGCGAAGCAGATACAGCAAGTCCTGAAGCCGCTTCAGCAGAGTAGCTCGCAGGTCTTCCTTGGCCAAGGTCTTCACACCCTTGGGCTGTTGGGGTGGATTCTGGAGCAGACAGGTGCAGCGCACATTGCTGTCACCACCTTCTCCACATCCGATGCCTTCCTCTGTGGAGTCATCAACCTTCGCAAGCGAGGGTTGATTAACTCCTCAGTGTTAGTGGCTGACATTAAAGCTTCAAGTAAAACTTTAAAGCTAAGTCGCTTGATGACAGAGGCTTTTGACTCTGTTAGGCTGACGCTCAACCACTCCAAGGTCATGCTCGTTGCTAACAGCGAGTGGTTAGTCTCCGTGATAACATCTCAGAATCAGACGTATGGTGACCGTGCAGAGTGCACGTTCATCACGACTGACAGAGATGTCTATCTCAATCTCAATAACATGCTAAATAATTTGCTGGATGATACGACAACAATTTCCCTATCTGGAAGAGAGTGAACTTTACCTGCAGACGGTCTATGACCTGGCAAAGACCATGACACCGGTCGAAGAGGTGCCCATCATGATGGAACTGTCTCCCGACGAGGCCATGGCCATGCAGTTGGAGCTGCAGGAGCCGCGCTCACCCTATCGACACCGCTACCTCAAAGGTTTAGCGGAGACCGCTAACGAGCTGCGCATCAATAATATCGCACTCGCCAAGGTAGGTTCTCCCGGAGCCTACCAGTCCATCATGTCGCAACTCTCGCAGATTATGGCTAACCTCAGTTAGATATGAGTCTACCAGTCAACATTGATGACTACATGAAGTACATGCCTCTCAACGAGGATGAGCTTCAGGAACTTCACATCTCTGCCATCGTCAAGGCGAGAGTGGAGCGGCTGCGTGGCTGCTACGCCTTCTGGCTGCGCTATCCACGCTTTACCGTCAGGGAGATGGTTGATCAGGACAAGGCCATGTTCGGCGTCAGCGAGACCCAGGCATACGATGATATTCATCTCTGCCAGGTCATGCTCGGCAACCTCAATGCCGCCTCAAAGGAGTTCTGGCGATGGAAAGTCAATCAGGAAATAGACGAGGACCGCAAGGCTGCCAAGGCTGCAGGGGATTTCCGTGCCCTAGCCCAGATGCAGAAAAACCGCATCAAGAATAACCGAACCGACACGCCTGATGAGCCGGAACTTGCCTTCGACAAGATTGTACCAGTCGAGTTCCGCATGACGGATGATCCGTCAGTCATCGGTTTGCAGAAGATTCCAAATCTTCGTGCGAAAATCAAGAAAATGGAAAAACGCTACTCGATGCCGGACATCGAGGATGCTGACTTCGAAGAACTTCCGCCAGATGATGACAGCAAGACCTAAGGAGTTATTTTTCAATGACGAGCAGTCGCGCGTCCTTCAGCTCATGCCTAAGACGCTTGTCTGCGAGTGGGGCCGTGGTACCGGTAAGGGTGTGGTCGAGGCTGGCCGCATCCTCTATGCCGTGCAGCACATGCCGGGTTCATGCCTGGGCATGGTGGCTCCGTCGGTCAAGCGATGCCAGACCAACATCCTTCCTTCAGCTCTGGTCCATCTCGAGGAGTGGGGCTACAAGCGCGATGTCCACTACATAGTGGGCAAAAAGCCATGGAAGGCGCTGCATTGGCAGGAACCACATTTCCAGCCCATGAACTGGGAAAATACCGTAGCCTTCTATAATGGCAGCTACCTCAACATCATCTCTCAGGACCGCAGCGGTACCTCCAACTCCCTCTCACTCGACCATGTTTTTATCGACGAGGCGAAGTTTATCGACTGGGAGCAGCTTAACAATGAGACGCTCCCTGCCAATCGAGGCAACAAGCAGCTGTTCGGTGACTGCTGCCTCCACCATGGTCTGACCATTACTTCAGATACTTCAGCAACAAAGAAAGGTTCCTGGTTCATGTCGTGGGAGAAGAAGATGGATAAGGAGCTGATTGCTACTCTCGAGACGGTACTGGTGCATCTGCATAGCATCCGAAACAAGCTGGCTGCTCACCCAGAGCGGTACGATTACTACATGTCGCAGGTGCAGAAATACGAGAAGGTTCTGCACTCCCTCCGATCCTATGCCCTGGTGTATTCCAGGTGCTCGAGCATTCAGAACCTCGCAGTTCTGGGCGAGGACTTCATCAAACAAATGAAGCGAGATCTGCCTAAGATGACCTTCCTCACGAGCATCATGTGCCAGCATGTCGGCATCGCGCAGGATGGATTCTACTCCGGGCTTGATGAAGATCGCAACTTCTATACGGCACCGAACACCAGGTTCCTCAATGACCTGCAGTATAAGTTCGACCCTAAGCACGACAAGCCGGACTGCCGCATGGATGGCGACCTGGAGGACGGTTTACCGCTGGTCATCGGCAGCGATGCCAACAACAACATCAACTGTCTCGTAGTCGGGCAGGTGGGTTCTGATACCAAGTTGCGCATCGTCAACTCATTCTATGTCAAGTATGACCGGAAGTTGCCTGAGCTCGCTCAGGACTTTTGTGATTATTACAAGTATCTCAAGAACAAACGTGTCATCTTCTACTACGATGCCACCTTTGTGGGCAACTCCTATGCAACCCACAACGATAAGTTCTACCAGATTATCACCAAGGTGCTCCGACGCAATGGATGGCTCGTTACGGAGGTTTACATCGGCAAGCCGATGAACCATCTTGAGAAGCAGTTGCTCATCGACCGCATGTTCAAAGGTCATGCGCGCCACATGGTCCTCATCAACCAGGACAACAACGAGGATCTGATCATCTCCATCGAGAGTGCCGGCTGTTACAACAACGGCAAGGATAAGCGAGGCGAAAAACTCGTGGAGACAGACGAGGACAGGCTGGAGAACCGCACCGACTTCTCCGATGCCTTCGATACCGTTTGCATAGGCGTTGATAAGTTCCCTCAGACCGTCCTCTATACGGGAGGCATGAGCAACTATTACCCTCGATAGAATATTTCGTTCTTTTTAGTTTATAATTTTAGGTTTTAAGTTTTTATTTATTTTATCAGAGGCTGCTAGCTCGTGAGAGTTGGTAGCCTTTTTTTGTGTTTTTCAATCTTGCTGCAGAAGCGGTATCGCCTTTTGGGCGATGGTTGTTTGATGCTGTTCCGTACATTTTTTATTGCATTCTCCGCCGCCCGTCATGTGTTCCCATTCGAAATTTCCTATGCAAAGGTAGCTTCTGGCGATTCAAACCTGTGCATGAACCTGGGTTAACAAAAGCCAAAGGTTCTTCACGCTTCACTAAACTTTTACCTTTTGTCAACACAGAACCCCACACCTGTTTGCCTCTGCCAGCGCATTTTGATGCATAGGAAAAATCGAAAGGGCACACCGGGCTTTGAACGGAATGCAATTAAAAAAAATACTCCACAGCAGGAGTGGGAAAAATCTCTGGACTCCCAAACATTACCAGAATACAATTTTCAAACTTTATAAATTTTTTCGATATGAGACAGAACTATTTCTTTGAGTACGTTCCAAACGCTTATCTCAACCTTTGCGTTGACAAGGCACAGCAGATGGCAAACAACCGCTTCATCTACGACTTCAAGGCAGGCAAGCCAGCTGCAACACGCTTTTGTGCTGAGTTGTTAATCAGCTATCTGACAAGGCAGTATAGCACCATATTAAAGGACTTCGTGGTCGTTTTCGCACCGACAAGCGCACAATGGAAGTATAACAAGCGATTCGGCTATCTTGCAGCCCTCTTGAATGCAGCAGGCATCGCAACCGCAAATGAGCACGTGAGCATCTACGGCGAGCGCAAGCCTACCCACAACGGAGGTAGCCACTTCGTCAACGAGTCACTTTTTCACGTCAGCATCAATGCAGACTTCTTCAAGGGAAAGAACGTGATTCTATTCGATGACCTTTTGACTAGCGGTCAGACTATCGAGAGCTTCAAGAAGCAGTTAGAGGGGGCAGGTGCTTACGTGGAGCGTGAAATCTTCGTAGGTCGAACCATCCACCATTGCCCAATCAGCAACCGAGGTATCTTGCAGGAGATGGAAGAAGGCTTCTATGAAGCCGTAGCACGCTCAAAGAGATGTTTTCCGCAGGGAGTGAAAATCAATAAGTCTAACCATATTAATAATGTTGCGTAATGAAGAAGTATAGTAATATTCTAGCAGACGAGAGACCAGAGTACAAAGCAGCTAACTATGGCTTCGAGTCTCTAAGTAACACTGAGTTGTTATCCATGGTAATCAACAGAGGAGCCGGAACCACCGAGAGCCTAAGCCAGGCAAGGCAGTTGATGAATATCGCAGACGGAAGCCTGAGTAACCTTGCAAAGTTATCCATGGACGAAATGCAGGTAGTGCAGGGGATAGGCGACTGCAAGGCGTTGGCAGTGCTCGCAGCCATCGAGCTAGGCAAGCGCAGAGCACTAGAGCGCATGCCGACAAAGCCAGACCTAGGAAGCAGTCTAGCCATCTACAACTACATGCTTCCGCAGATGGCAGACCTCAAGGTGGAGCAGGCACACGCCATCTTTATGAACCAAAATTTCAGACTCATTAAAAGCGTGAAGCTGAGCCAGGGAGGGATAACAGAGACTTCCGTGGATATACGTATCCTCATGAGGGAGGCAGTTATGAGCGGCGCAACTATCATGGCATTCGTGCACAATCACCCATCGGGCAACACGCAGCCTAGCAAGGCGGACGATGTGCTGACCCAGCAGATAGCCAAGGCTAGCCAAATCATGCGCATCTTCTTTATGGACCATGTGATAGTAACAGACGGAAGCTTCTACAGCTATCACGACAAGGGCAGACTATAGGCACCATGGGCAACGTGATGGGAACACGTTGCCCTTTCACTTGCTTGCAAACTTGCTGATAACCGCGGATGAAGGAAGGGGATAGAGATAGCGAGAGCGATGGCAATTCGGGGCAGCAGTCGGGGATAGGGGCAATTGCCACAAGAAAAATCCCTTACATATACCGCTCCAGTCAGCCGTGGCAATTGCCTCCGAGCGTAGGGCGGTGGGGGCTATCCTTACGGCAAGGCACGCCCTTTTTTGCTCCAACTTTTCAAAAATCCATGATTTTCTGCAAGTTGGCAAAAATGACCGTGGAAAATTTGTGCAAAATGCCCAAATTTTGCAATCAATTGCCATTGATTGCCCGCTCGAAAACGGCTACTTATGCCAATTTCCATGAAATTGCCACAAGAAACGAGCCGTTTTCGAGCGAACCCCTACATTGCATTTCGGGGTAAAAGAGGTAATAACATTGTTTGACATCATTCAAGAATGATGAGAAAAAGAGGTAAAAACCGTGTTTGATGGGGATGAAATGTTAAAAAATACACAAATGTTGAAAATAATCACGGAAATATTTGGTTATTCAACAAATGTTTAGTACCTTTGCATCGTGTTAATAAAGATAGTATATGGCAAGACGAAAATCTAAGGAACTCAAGGAAAATGAAGACGATTTGCTTTTCTACCTAGAGTATTGGCAAGAGTTCCCCGATACCTTCAAGAGGGTAGCAGAAAAAGAAATCGCAGAGTTGCAAAACAAAATTAAAAACAAAAAGAAATGAGAAAGCCCCTTCGGGGGCACTCATTCCTTTAAACTTAAAAAAATAAGATTATGGAATATACAGAGATGATTGATAAGGTGAAGGCTTTGGCTGCACAAAACAGAGCTGCCAAAACCGCAGAGGATAAGGCGGAGGTTCGCCGTCAGATGGATGCACTCAAGGAGTCAGACCCTAAGGCTTTTGCCGTGGCAGTGGGCTACATGGCTAAGACCACAGAGCAGAAGGTCAAGGAACTGACCATGGCAGAGAAGTTTGGTGAGATTACAGATATGGTTTCCATGGCTTACATCGCAAAGGCTTACTTTGGCAAATCTCGCTCTTGGCTGGCACATAAGATGAACGGAAACATAGTCAACGGAAAGGCATCGCAGTTTACTCCTGATGAGCTTGTTACTCTCAAAGGTGCCTTACAGGATATGGCTCAGAAATTTGGCTCGCTTAGCCTTGCTATTTAGGCTATCTTTATTTAACACATTGTCCCCGACACAGAGCCGTGCCGGGGACCTTTTTCTTCCATACCTTATATATTATTCTATTAAAAATGAAAAACGATGCAAATATAAGGAATTTTATTGAATATCTGGGGAATTTGCACGGAAAATCATGGAAAATATGCGGAAAATCATTCCATTTCTTTCCATTTCATTCCACAACCTCTTTCGGATGACCCGTTATTCGCGGTCGTTTTCGGTCGTTTTCGGTCGTTTTTTCGGTCATTTCTGGAGAAAATCGGAGAATATCGGAGAAAAATGGAGAATATCGGAGAAAAATGGAGAATATCGGGGAAATCTTTCCGTTTTCTTTCCTTTTCTTTCCACTTCATTACACTTTCATTCCTCAACCCCTAGATTTTCTTCCCCAAATGTTAAATCTTACTATACATAACAAAAAAGTTATCTTTTTATTTGGTAGAACATAACTTTTTTGTTATCTTTGCATCGTCTTTCAGACAAAGAGATCTTTTAATTAATTAAATTCCTTACATAAGATGAAAACTAGTCAACTAGTTAGACAGCTGAACCGAGCGGGATGCTTCGTTGTTCGGCATGGTGGAAATCACGATGTTTGGTACAGTCCTATTACAGGACTCAAATGTCCAGTTCCACGACACGGCAGTCGGGAAGTCGCTCAAAAGACTTGCGACAGTATTCTAGAAAGATTGCTCGGGCTTTAAAGCCCGGCAATTTTTCTCTAGTTGACTAAGTTCGTTAAAATGGATGGAGTGGTTGGTTTTAAGGTCTCTTTTTAATTGGTTTAAAAGTATGGCAACAAAAGTAACGATACAGGTAGAGAAAGGCAAGCAGGAGAAGAATTTCTCTTGCTTCATGGTTGAGAAGCTTCCAGACTTTGCACTTACTGGGTATGGTAACACAGCCAGGCAAGCTATTGAGGATATGTATGTGGCGCAGAAGGAAATCAAGGAGCTTCTTGAAGAGGAGGGCAAGCAGATGCCTGAGCTGGAGTTCGAGTTCCGGTTTGACATCGGTTCGTTCTTCGATTATTACTCATACCTCAATATGAGCGGAGTGGCGAAAAAGGCGGGTGTCAATGCATCACTTATGCGCCAGTATGCCATGGGTAAGCATGAACCTAGCCAGAAACGCAAGCAGCAGATTTTGGACTGTCTGCGTCAGATTTCACTAGAAATGCAGACTGCCGTGATTTAGTTCGCTGACAGTTTTCATATAATTATGTAGGAAATTTAATTAAGATCTCTGAGCCCTCCGTGCGTGACGCATCGGGGGCTTTTTTATTCCGTTTGATTCCTCAAAATCATTCCTTTTCATTCCTTTTTATTCCTCCTCCTCAAATCAGCCAGATTTTATGCTCTATAACATATTTCCAGCAGATACTTTGTCAGAGAGGTTGAATGTCTGAAATATTATTGCTATTTTTGCACTTGATATAAACAACAAACTTATGGAAAAAGGAAATATAAATTTTGTTGCCATTGACTTTGAGACAATGACACCCGAGCTGACAAGTGCATGCGCAGTTGGTATGGTACAAGTAGTAAATGGTGTAATCATGCAAAAGTTCTATAGCTTAATTAAGCCATATCCTGATGAGCGTACAGAGCGAAACACATTCGTGCATGGCATTACTGAAGAGATGGTGGAGAATGCACCTACTTGGGATATCGTTTTCCCAGTTCTGAGAAGCTTCGCTCAGAGTGGTTGCATAGTTTGCCATAATGAGGGTACTGAAGCTAATATACTTTCTAGACTAGCTGAAGTTTACAACCTTGACATGCCAGGATATCAGATTATTGATACCATGCGATTATTACCTGGTAATAATTCGTTGAAGAAGATGTGCGAGTTGATGGGAATAGAGATGCACGACCATCATGACGCATTAGCAGATGCAACTGCCTGTGCTGAGATTGTACTGAAAGGTGCAGGCATTGATGTCACACATCATCATTATGAGAAGCCTGACTATAAGGCTCACAAGAGCCTGACTGGAGAAGTCAAACAGCCATTAGCTGATGAAGATGTTGCTAACAAGGATAATCCGTTCTTCCACCAGAAGGTGGTTATCACTGGAGTATTTACGGCTTTTCCTAATAGAGGAAAGCTGGCTTTTAGACTTCGTGACTGCGGTGCTGACATCAATTCCTCTATCTCGGCTAAGACTAATATAGTAGTTAAAGGTGAGGGAGCAGGACCTTCCAAGATGGAAAAGATAAAAAAACTCAATGAGAAAGGAGCTAATATCAGAGTCATCGAGGAGAAAGAGATGGTGGAAATAGTAGAGAAATATGGTATATAAATAAAAAAATGAGCGAGGAATGAAAATTTCTCGCTTTTTTTTTGGCGGTTCCAAATTTTCTTCGTACTTTTGCCATCGCTTATAAGATAGTAGTAATCTACTCAGCGATGGCGACTGTTTCGCCTAGGCTTCACGCCGTGGGCTTTTTTTATGCCTATAAAGTATCATTTTCCCGGCAGCGGGAAAAAGGTCTTTACAATATGGCGGTTGCATGATCCGTAAGATACTTGCCCTTCGCTGGGAAAGCTACCATCTTATAAGCAGCGGTGAATGTGACCGCCACCATTGTATTTATACATCAAGGTCGGTCTATAATGCTTATAAGATGGCAATTATGCAGAATTCAATTTTATTAAGTGATGCGCAGGTGAGACCTGCAGGCATCAGCGTAGAGGAGGGCATCAATACCCTCAAGTGTGAAATCAAGAAGCTCGCCAAGACCAAGAGCGAGACCTTCTCCTGCCTTTGCGAGGAGACCGTGACCTATGGAGAGGTTGTGCTCACCATGGTTGGTTTCGCAGCTGTGATGGCGATGGTCATGATTGGTGGTTTCATTTTCGGAGGGGAGGTAGCATAATGGTGAGCAGAATGACTACAGAGCTGTTTCATGCTCAGCTGAAGGAGAACATCGTGAGAGCTGCTGACGAGCGCAAGCGCCATCAGGCAGAGTTGCAAGTTATAAGCCGAGATTACGAGAGCTCGTTGGACAGTATTGAACGCATGGAGGATGAAGCAGGGGAAAGCTACCGCTCTGCCCGTAATGCTTTCGAGAAGGCCAAAAATGAATATCAGGAAGAACTCCGTAATTGTAGAAAGCTTCGCAATGAGGCAGGATTTCGCAGAGACAAGGCGAAGGTCGAGGAGACTAATCTTTGGACACTCAATAACAATACCATCCAGAGCGATCGCCACAAAATCTTTGAGAGATACCGAGAAGCGGGGGGGGTACTTTCGGGAGCAGAAGCAGAACTCCTGCACCCAGGCTGGACCAAAGACAAGAAAGGAGGAGTGAGTGATGAAGAAAAGTAGAAACCGCAGAAGACGCACAGCAAAGCTGACAGCCAAGGATATCGTCATGTGCAAGTTCTTCGCTCTTGAAGGCAGGCAGATGAACGCCCATAAGGTGGAAATCAAATTTCAGAGAAAATACAATACAATGGGTTCTGTTGTTTTCATCGATGATGCGCCACACAAGCAGACTATTATCCGATGGTATGATCATCGCTATTATGCTCTTCCATATGGAGCTAAGGAGGTTGAGCCATACAATATGACTCTGGCCAAGTGGAAAACCATAAACAACGATTAGGCATGAAAAAGAATAAGAAGAAAGTCAAGAGAGACGTTCTCTTGCTATATTTCCGCCGCCGTCGCATTCGCGCTGCGCTCGAAAGACGTTGGTGGGAGCTTGATATCAAGCGTAAGGAGCTATACAAGCTCGTGGAGTACGCCAAGATTCAGTCAAGATACTGTAATGATCTGGACTGCCACCGAATAGTCGGCAGATACCTCAGAGAACTGGAGCGAGAGGAGATCCGTGTTACCAGACTTCAGACCAAGTACGACCTTTGGGCTTCCCGTCTGGGCTACTGGGTTGACCTCTATGAGACGGCATTGAACCGCCTGCACCCTGGAGACGGTATTTAAGTTTCACCCTTTAAAAAATGAATATTATGTCAAGAAATACAGATTATTTCGACAGCGAGCAGTTTGAGCAGGATCTGCTCAACGCTTACTTCCATTTCCGCTGCAACCTCCCTATGAAGGATGCAGACACCGGTCTCGACTACAAGAAGAGTTTCAAGACCACCCGGGACATCGCCACGGAACTTGATGACATGGGCGGTGTCAGTATAGAAGCCATCAACCAGTACCTGCAGGCGCATGACTACCAGGTAGCCACGCAGCCAGACGGCACCGTGGCATGGGCTATGTGGGAGAGAGTTGTCAAGCCGGATAGCCTGGTTTAAGTTAAAAACTCATATAAATTTCAAGTACTACCATGTATTATGAATAGTTTTTCGTACCTTTGCAGTACGAAAAATTTTATAAAGTCTAAAAAGCTTTGATGCGGCTGACCGCCTGTGAGGGTAGTCAGCCGTATTTTTATTTTTATCCCCTCCATATTATCTTTGCACAAAAAAAGATAATATATGACCATCACATCACTTCCGTCGGGCAGTTTCTTCCTTGAGAACATCCCCGACATCGATATTCTCACGGCCAAGACGCGCCTGCTCGTCACCATCAAGATAGGTGACGACATCATCTACGATGAGTATCTCTATCCAGCCGATGGAGAGGTCACCGTGAGCGACCTTGCCGACATCTTCCGTCCCTATGCACGCCGGAGGCTGGCAGTCACAGCCACCATCACCATCGCCGAGGAGCAGGTTCCGGACTCCGGAGACACCGACTCGGCTACAGTCACCGATACGCAGAAAGCCACCCTGAAGGTTTACTATTCCACCGTGGACATCGTGGGCGTGGACTGCTCTACATTCCTCAGCACCCACTTCCTCACCCTGCTGGAGGGGCACAAGACCACCTACATGGGGCGCCTGGAGTATCTTCACTACATGGGCAAGGACACCGCACAGGTCACCGCACACTACGCCGACAAATCTACGAAACCGTTTACCGCACCAGCCGTCGGCGGCAATGACATCTACACCACCATCGACGTTTCTCCGTCTCGTTTCGAGACCGAGGGCACCGACCTTCTCTACTACGTGGTAGAGGCAGGCTCACGCTCCATGACCCTCATCATAGACAGCGAGGAGCGTGACGTGGCACCGACCCTGCTCTTCACGAACTCGTTCGGCTGCCAGGAGCTCATCTACTGCACGGGCAAGCACGAGGTTGACCCGCAGTACACCCGCGATGCAGCCTACATGGGCGGCATCAGGGTTAACTACCGCATCACCGAGCAGCGCACCTTCAACGCCGATACGGGCTATTTGGGCAGGGACATGGCCAACTGGGCAGATGACCTCTTCCGCTCAGACGAGGTATATCTGGTCAACTTCATCGGCGGCGTTGCCAAGGTGGGCAAGCGTGTCACCCTGTCTGACTCCAAGTCCAAGCGCGACAACCTGCGCGACAGCGTGCCACGCTTCACCTTCAGCTACACCTACGCACAGCGTCAGCACAATGTGCTTGACCTGCAGCGAGCCGGCCGTATCTTCGACAACACCTTTGATAATACCTTCAACTGATGAGACGCACGGCTTACCACCTCACAGAGGTGCTGCGCCTCCTGGCCAAGGCAGAGCGAGACCGCTCTACCATTAACCTGAAGGCGTGGACATCAGACGGCGAGACCGTCGACTACACAGGATGGCTGGTCAGGGGCAGCAGTTGGCGCGGCGGTTTCCACCGCCTGGTCAATCCGGCAAATGCCGAGGTTCGCACCGTTCCGGACATCTACATTCACCAGTTCCTGGGCTTACCAGTATATTTATGACATGAAACAGAAAAAATATCAGCTTCAGCAAGTGGGAGCCAGCGGTTCCTACAGCCGCTACGCCCTAGTGGCAGAGGGCGTGAGCAGGGTTACAGACTCCACCACCATCGAGCAGCAGTATGGGCAGGATACCAGTTTCCTGGGTTCCGGAGAGGTGGGCGACGCCACAACGGGCATTTTGGAGGTTCCGGGCGGAAAACTCTTCGAGTATGTAAACTATGGCGATGACAACGACATGCCATACACCCTGCAGCAGTTGCTGCGCCGAAACATGGTGGCGCAGCGAGCTATGGCTTTCAACGTCCAGTGCTGCTACGGCCAGGGCGTGCGCTTCATGGACAGGGAGACCAAGCAGGACACTACCGACAGCGAGATACGCGACTTCTGCCTGAAGAACTCCATCCACGAGGTCTTCATGCAGCAGGCCACCGACATGAAGTTCTTCTTCTGGTCGGTAGAGGTCATCATCCTGAGCCGTGACCACTCCAAGATAGTCAACATCCGCCACAAGGATGTTTCCTACTGCCGACTGGAGGTACCCAATGACAAGGGGCGCATAGAGCATGTCTTCTTCGGCGACTTCCGCAACGTCATGTCGCCGGTCCACACCGAAGTCATCCCGCTGCTCGACCTCTACGACCCGCTGGGCGACCTCATGGCGCGCATGGGAAAGGCTCCGGATCCATATACCGGCATCACGGGCAAGGCACCCGAGATGGGCAAGGACTGCAAGTTTGCCATCATATCTCGCATCCCGACACCCGGACTGCAGTACTATCCGATACCATACTATGCCAGCATCTTCGACGATGCCTGGTACGACATCTATCGTCTCATCGGTATCGGCAAGCGATACATGATCAAGAATACATCAGCGCCACGCATCCAGATAGAGGTGCACCGTGACTACTGGGAGGAGCTCTGCAACAACGAGGACATCATCGACCCTGATAAGCGCAAGGAGCGCATCCTGCAGGAGAAGGACAACATCATCAACTTCGTCTGCGGACCTGAGAATGCAGGCAAGGCACTCATCACGGGCTATTACTTCGACCCCAACGGCAAGGAGCAGCGCATGGTGCGCATCATCAACCTCTCTGAGGGTAGCAAGAAGGAGGGTGGCGACTGGGCTGACGACATGAGCGAGGCATCCAACGCCCTCTGCTTCTCGCTGGGCGTGCATCCAAACCTCATCGGAGCCACTCCTGGCAAGAGCCAGATGAACAATTCCGGTTCAGACAAGCGCGAACTCTTCATCCTCAAGCAGTCGCTCGAGAAGGCATGCCACGACATCATGTGCAAGCCTTATCACGTCATCTCCCACTACAATGGCTATGCCGACCGAGGAGTGACCGTAGACGTGCCGATGATAGAACTCACGACACTCGACAAGAATAAGGATCAACAGACATCAATAGTTTCAAACAATGGCAACAATGAAGATTCAGATCAGCAAGGATGACTTCGAACAGAGCATCCTCGTAGCGACAAGCTCGCACTCTGAGGTGTTCGAGTCTGTGAGACCTCATTTCTATGAGGCATACAACAATATTCAGAAGCGCTTCCTCGGCTACGTTGGTGAGGAAGCGCTGGAGACAAATGAACGGCTATCGGCTGCAGTTGTCAAGGCAGTGTGCCTGACTGCATTCCTCGGCAACGTTCGCCATCTCGACCTGGTACTCACTCCGACAGGCTTCGGAGTAGTTGCCAACAACGAGGTCTCTCCTGCATCATCTGCGAGAGTAGAGGCGCTGATAGAGCAGTGTATGGTCGCATGCTTGAAGGCAGAGGGCGAAATGATTACCTGGTTGTCTGCAACAGAAGGGTGGGGTGAGAGCCTGCAGGCGAAGATGAGCATAACGCTTCTAGTCTTCAGCATCGAGCAGTATGCCTTCCAGGTGAAGCAGGAGCTATCATCCAAGCAGTGGAAGGATAAACTGTCAGCACTCTACGAAGCTGATGGGGTGATGCGAAGGGTCATATCTGACGAGCAGATGGATGATCTGCTAGAGATGGAGCGGGGAGCCAAGGACAAGGATGACACAGCTGTAGAAATCATCTTCAAGGTGCGCAGATGCATGATCTTCCTGGCTGAGGGTTTGCTGACAGCCTATTCCAACGAGCGTGCGAGACTGCTCAGATACTTAGATGCACATCTCGATAAATTCCCGTTATATGCGAATTCATCGGCATATAAGGCTAATCATTTCAAAGAATTTCAGAATGAAAAATCAAAACCTGCCTTCGTTTTCAACGCATAAAGATGGTACACAAGAGTTCAATTTCAAGGCGCCGTCCTCATGGGCGGAACTTTCAGAGGAACAGTTGCGCTATGTCCTCTACATCTTATCTTCGAATAGGGACAAGATTGTCGCCAAATGCCACCTCCTGGTTAGATTCTGCGGTCTTGAAGTACATAAGCACACCCGTACAGGGTGGAAATGCAGCGTGCTCTGTTCCGTTCCCGGTGAAATGCCAAAGAGGAAAGTCCTATACATTAGCAGCGCCGAGATTCTCTCGCTTACCAAAAACTTCGATTTCATCGACAAATTTACCGATTTTCGGCCTTTGCAGAGAGCAAGTGACGTTCTACTAACAGCAGTTGACAGCATGCTTCATGATGTCAGCTTCTACGATTACCTCAATATCGAGAAGAACTACCAGCTGTTCATGCTCAACCAGGATGACAAGTTCCTCAGCAAGATGGCGCACCTCATGTACAGAACCGCAGATGATTCTGCCGATGAAACCGCCCATTTTGAGCCCTACGAGCTTCTGGGCGTCTTCATGTGGTTCTCGAGCGTCAAGGAGTATTTCGCCGCCAACTTCCCTCACTTCTTCAAACCGGCAAGAGAGGGTGGAGAGCTGCGTCGCGTGGACATTCTTCCTGCCATGCAGGCGCAGATCAGGGCACTCACCGATGGTGACGTGACCAAGCAGCAGGCAGTCTATAATACCGACTGCTGGGCTGCCCTCACGGAGCTTGACAACAAGGCACGGGAGGCAGAGGAGTTCAAGGAGCGCAACAGGCAAAACAGTTAAAATTACAGCACATGACAGTAAAAAACTTCGATTCCATCGCATATTTCAAGCAGCTGGCTGCCGAATGCAGAACCTGCAGGGATTATAATTTTGTCGCAACAGAGTGTTCCGGACCCGATTCCATCCAGGGAGTCATGCAGCAGTTCCGCAAGGCATCCAACTTCATTATGGTGTCAGACACCGTTGACAGCAACACCCATTCCGTCGGAGAGGGTTTCTTCGACCGCAACGTCTATACCGTCTGGATCCTGGCAGGCTACCGCCGCGAGGACATGGCAGACCGTGAGCAGAAGCTTAACATCTGCCGCTATATTTTCCGCCAGTTTCTCAGCCGCATGCTCCACGACAAGAGCCGTGAGGCATACGACGGGCAGATGGAGTTCCTGGACCTCACGCAGGTCTATTCGAGCGAGCTGGGCAGATGGTCCATGAATGGCGTCACGGGACTCTATTTCATGGTCACATCAGACGAACCTATCGACATACAGTATGACGAGAGCCTATGGCAGACCAGTCAACCATAGACGACCTGCTCAAGTACGAGCATGGTTGGGCTGATGCCATGGGCGAGTACTGGCGAGAGCGCATGGAGCGGCTGCGTACCATCGATACCGGAGCATTATACCGCAGCATCAAGGCGCATATCGAGCAGGGCTCGACAACGACCATTGAGCACAATTTCCTCATGTACGGTATTTATGTTGCAGCAGGCGTTGGACCGGCTCATGAGTGGTACCGCTGGAGTCAGGGAGCTAAAATCCGACGCATCAACGGTGGAGATCTCAACTTCCTCGGCGAGGAATACCGAGAGGAGCAGGGACTTGACAAGCCCAAAAAAGTGGGTCCTGCATGGGGCGGCAGGGTTGCCGGTGGTGAGCCTAAAGGACCTCGCGACTGGTTCAGCCGCAAGTATTATTCTTCGGTGATGAAACTCAATGAGCATGAAGCGGAATTCTACGGAGAACGCTATCAGGGATTGATGGCATCAGCCATCACGGAAATGTTTACAGGCATCGGTGCCGCCCGCAACCTCTAGGGAGCGTATTTTTACCGATTCCATCGGCATATTATCTTTGCAGACAAAAAAATAAATGGCAGACAAATTAGACAAGAGCAACCTTCAGACCCTCTTCGAGGGCATCAGAGACGAGCGACGCCTACAGGCCAACACGGCAAACCGCATAGGCAATGCCTTCCTCTCGCTGCTGCACTTCTGTTCCGATGAGACATCAGACCGGTATCTCAGCCGCAAGCATGACGATGCAGCCGAGGGCATGATTACCTTCCTGCGTGGACTCATCTCCGAGCAGATGGCGCAGCTCAAGGCGGGTGCACAGTTCGGTGACTTCGTCTCCGGGCTGTACAACGGCAAGGGCGCACAGGTCGATGACAATGGCAATGCAGAGGTTGAGAGCATCACCGTCCGCACATACATGCGGGTCATGGAGCTGATTGTCAACCGCCTGTCAGCGCAGGAGGGTGACACCTTCTTCACGGAGAGCGACACCATCGAGAGCGTTGACAGCCTGGGTGATAACTGCTATGGCCTGCACCTCCGTTCCAAGTATAGTGGTTACTTCACGGCCCAGCATGTGGGCAACGTCATCAAGGGAGTGGTCAACAACATCGCCTCGGCAGCCAATTCTGGCACTTCGGCTGATTACTACACCTCATGGATGAGAGTCAACAGCGTCAATGCGGTTAAGAATTACATCGAGGTCACCCTCTATCCTGATGCCGATGTTCCGGCAGGCAAGAACTTCCCGCCATGCGAGCTCATGAACATCGCCCGTTATGGCAACCAGACCGATGAGTCGCTACAGAGCTGCTTCTACATCTCCAGTTCCGAGGGGCGCATCGTCAAGCTGACGGGCGTCACCAAGCCGATACTGGATGATTACAACTACGGCATGGTCTTCGGCGACATGCCTGAGTTCGTCAAGTCGCTCGACCTTCCTATCGTCAAGGGCAGGGATTATCTCTATGCAGCCGGCATCATCACCCAGGACATCATACAGATCGACTACCATGGCAAGCCGATAGTCGATTATATAGACCGGGGACAGTGGTCAGGCAAGGCAGACTATTTCTGCTCAGCCCTCAATCCAGATACCGGCAAATTCGAGACATCAGATGTTTGGTACACAGGGTGCAAGTGGCGATGCCAGAAAACCGGTACCCATACCGCACCACGGTGGAACAATACCGACTGGGCGATGATAGAGGGCAATCCGGCATTCACCATTGACTTTCTCGAAGACGAGACGATCTATGACTTCGACAACTTCCGGGCTCCGCTGACTGTCGTTGCTACGCTCTACGGCCAGGATATTACCTCAGATATCCTCGACAGCGACGTAGCCTGGACCAGATACACCGAGAACAAGGCCGGTGAACAGAGAGTAACCAGCGACAACATTTGGGCACTCGAAGTCGGATCCAAGGCAGGCAAGGCAATCGTCCTGACCCAGTCAGACCTCTCCGTCGATAGTGAGGGAGTTCCGGCTAAGATCAGGTTCACGGCAACTGTTACACTTCGTGATGGTCTGGGCGATGAGGTCGCCCAAGATTCCATCACACTGGAATGTGTTTAATAACATATAAACAATGAAATACAAAAAATTAGACATCAAGTACACGCCTCTGCAGGTACATTACTCCAAGTCCGTGTCAGGCAGCGTCCCGCTCGAGCAGACCTATGATGCTGATCAGGATGAGTATTCTCCTGATTACAGGCTGACGCCATGCGCCTTGCAGCCGGTCATCAGCATCATTGACCGAGATAGCATACTCCCAAGCGGACGTGTCAACAGCGAGCTGACAGACATCGCCTGGTACAGAGTGGAAAACGGAGTGGAGGGCAATGCGCTGGTAACGACACCAAAGCAGCATGTCATCACATCGTCAGGCAATGATGCCGGCAAACTGCTCTGGTACATCAACGCAGCACCGCAGAAGCCGATACTGCTCCGCTTCAAGGCGAAGTACCTGGACACCCGAACCAACGAGGTGCGCAATATTACGATGGACTACTCCATCAACTGCAAGAATGCGACCATCTACAAGCCGACGCTGCTGCTGTCAAGCGGTGACCGCTTTTATAATCCGCTCCGTGATACCGACAAGCAGGTCATCAATGCTTCCCTGCGCCTCGGTTCTGAGGAGTGCGCCAAGAACAAGCGCCAGTTCGTCTGGGAACTTCTCCGGAGTCGTGGACAGTTCTCTGCAGTTACTGCAGATGACCTGGAGATCAAGATATCCGATGATGGTGCATACGTTACGCTGGACCGCTCTCTCATGGGCAAGCGCATCTGCATCAGATGCAGAGCCAGATACTCTGCTGCAGGCAATCCGGCAAGCGTAGAGCTCAACGATGCAACCCCATTCAAGATAGTCAACATCGTCAGGAGAATTCCGTTCTACGATTACGACATGATTGACATCGTAGACGAGGTGCTGCCAGATACCAAGCAGGTCAAGGCAAAGGCTACCATCTTCGACAATATAGGCGATATTGCAGACCCTACAAGAGAACTGCAGGTGCTCTGGTGGATGGCACCGAATAATTCGGTACACTTCGAGAATGCTGTACTCGTAGGCCATGGCATGACACCGAGTGTTTCTACAGAACTGCCGGATCCGAACAGGGGCTCCATCCTTGCCTTGGAGGTCAAGGATTTGGCTCCTTTGGCTCTGGCCATGGATGCAGACGGCAAGGTGTTCATGGATGCGGACGGCAATCCGTTTATTTTTCACTAATAAACATTTAAATATTAAATATGGAAAGATACATCAAGGCAAACCGCAAGGTCGTGGAGTTCCTCCAGCTGACCGAGGACAGAACAGAACTTCCAGACGGCAACTTCATTCTCTGGTGCCAGGACATCCTGCCGCTTGGGGATTCTATCATATTTGCGGAAACGCTGTCCAAGATTGGCGCTATCGCTATGGATGGCCAGACAGCCCGTAAGGAGCAGGACGGCGAAGTGTGCAACAAGCTGCCTGTTGCTATAGACAGCAGATTCATCATGAGAGAGGAGGCAAGGGATGAGTAGTGCTAGCAAATCAGTCAACATCACGTTCCTGCAGAAGATGGGCACATTCACGCCGTCTATCCAGTCTCCTAATGGGGATCTCTACCAGGAGTACCAGAAGAACGGCGACGTCGTTACCGTCTATCCCGACTTCTCGCAGACACAGCCTAAGCTCTACTTCGTAGTCATCTCATCAAGAGCTGCAGATGGTGTCACGACACCTGTTTCCATGCAGTTCTTCTTCAACGAGACTGAGATACCGTTCAACAGCGCAGGCAAATCAACCGGCCTCTTCGATGGTCTCTTCGAGATTATCAGACCAAGTGCATCGCAGTTCTACTGGGGGCTGAAGATATGCAACAACCTGGCCAAGGCATCCAATTATACTGCCATCAACATCAAGATGATTGGCAAGGTATCAGAGAGATCCAATCAGCAGGAGATTACCGATAATGTACAAGCTGTTTATAATATACCGGTTGGTCCCTATACTGGCGTAACCTATCGAGTGACCATCAAGGCTCCAGAAAATGATACGCACAACTTTATTCTCAACAGCAAGGATGACAGTTGTCAGCTCGAAGCCAAGGTGACGCAGGGCAACGAGACTCTAACATCAGGACTATATTACAAGTGGTACAGAGCTATCAACAGCATCACGGGTTGGGAGCAGATTTCGGGTGTCAGTTCTAAGACTATCACAGTCAATGCTAAAGAAGTCGATTGCACCCGTGAGTACATGGTAGAGGTCTACAATAACCAGGCCATGGGCAAGGACAATCTTCTTGGCTTCGACTTCGTTACGGTTATCGACGCATCGGATCCGTTTGACATAGAACCGAACCCGACACCTGCTGATGAGACTATCAGTGGTGACGAGGATGGCAATGATACTGTAACCTATACACCGAGGTTGGTTGTAAGAGGCAAGTCGGAAGCGGTAGAATCGAAATTCTATTTCACTCTGAAGTCAGGTTCTGGTGTTGTCCTCAATACTGAGGCGTCACGCAAGCCTACAGTCCAGCTGAGTTCGTTCGCAGTAACGAGAGCAGACTGCATACACGCAGGATACGGCAACGTAGCATTAACAATTCAATCCGTTAAATAGCCTATGAGTGTTATCACAAGACTGATTAAGTTTCTCCAAGTCGGTGTCGGCATATCCAATACTGACTTGGAATATGCCGAGTCAACAAGTCAGACAACTGCACCGACAGAGGGATGGCAGACAACAGCTCCAAAGTGGCGCAAGGGCTACTATATCTGGAGCCGAACGCACATCTACTACACCGATGGCAATGAGAAGGTGTCCACGCCTATGTGTTTGTCCGTAGCAAGGAGCATAGACCGCATCGAGGAGTGCTACTACTCTTCCACATCTTCTACGGCCATCACCGGAGGTGCATGGACCAAGGGTAAGTCTCCAGCGTGGGTGAACGGCAGATACATCTGGACTAAGTCCATCATCTACTACTCCGATGGTACCTCTGCTGAGACAACTCCTGTCTGCTGTACAGGCGGACAAGGTCCGCAAGGGCCGCAGGGCGAACCTGGTGAGAATGGCAAGGACGGAAAAGATGGTACTTCTATCAGCATCACAGGTGAGGCAAGCGCTATCTACGACAATTGCGCTGCGCTGCAGGCTGCGCTTGACAGTAACCCTACGTGTTTTATCCCAGGTGACTATCCTGTCTTGTTGAACACATCTTCAGACGCTAGCAGTCTGAAGGGGCAGCATGGAAGTGGATGCAATAGCCCTACTGTAGTTAGCTTGTCAGTACAGACTGGTAATGTTCTCTACTACAACTTACAGGCATCAGAGAAGGGTGAATGCTATATCTATAATGGAGATATCTACAACAATACGGGGTCTAGATGGCATAAGCTGGGAAAGATTCAAGGACCGCAGGGCGAACCTGGTACACCAGGTAAGGATGGTGTAGATGCCGTGCAATATTATTATCACATTGCCTGGTGCAATACTCCAGACAACTCTGATAATTCTTTCTCGACATCGTGCAGCGATGGTGACCAGTATGCATACATTGGTACATGCAACAACACCACGAAGGAAGACCCTGAAGACTTCTCTGCTTATGAATGGAATAAGGTGAAGGGTGCTGATGGAGCCGCTGGCAAGGATGCCATCAACATACAGATTTCAATGCCAGCTATCGTACACAAGAAAAGTCCATTCGCCGGCACGTATGCTGTTGACGTGAGAGCTTACATAGCAGGAGTTGAATTAGCTTGTTCTGTCAGAGTGAGTGTCCCATCTAATTACGCCAGCTCTGTTAAGGCTAGTGTGATTAACAACGACAGAGGAAAGAGAGTTATTGTAGTGATAGGAGCGAATATTGATGTCAATACCAATTTAGCTTTAGCAGTCAAAGTCGAGAATGTTACATACGAGTATACGATACCTGTCAAGACAATAGCCGATGGCGAGGATGGCAAGAGAGGCGAAACCGGCGCAACACTTCGCGGTCCTCAGTCTTGGGATAATTGCGGTATTGGCTATGACTTCCAGTGCGGTGCTTCCGGTGAGGAGTGGAAAGATGTCGTTATCTACAACAGCGGCTATTACAGCTGCATCAAGAGTCACATCAAGTCTGAAACCAACTTCCCCGGCAGCAAAGAGGACAAAAACAACCATTATTGGAGACTTGGCAGCCCGATTGAAATGGTAATTGCCAAAATCATCTTGACTCAATATCAGCTTGTTGACAACCTGGGAGTCAAGGTCATCGAGATGAAGGATGAAAATGACAACATCATGTTCTTAGCAAAGGACGGCAAAGTTATCTGCAATGGAGGAATATTCCAGAATATTAGCGTCTCGGGTGATATCTCTGTAGGAAGACTGAGATACAACGAAAATACTGTTACTGATGGTACTAGTGTCATCAATGGCTCTTTTATCAGAGGTGGTGGTACCTATGTCCTACCGCACCTAAGCGATGGAGAATTCATGCGCATTGTGGTCTTCAATCCTATCATAACGCGCAGTACACCGCTAGCGACACTTAAGGGCGAGCAGGAAATGGACGCATTCATGGCGGCAGGCAGCAGTTTCTTCTTGAATAGAGAGGCTACCATAGGAGTTTATGGCTGGTGTGAACTAATCGGCACGAGTCAGAATGGTCACACAATTTGGGTATATAGTGTAGTAGAGAATAAACAAAATTAGAATAGTTAAATGGAAGGTAAAAAATTCAATTCCGTGGCGAAAGTCACAACCGTCAACAGCAACCAGAGCGTGATGCTGACTGATAATAATGGTAATGTCACTACCATCGGCATGGATGCCCTTAAGGCTGACCTTGCAGTCGGGCAGCATGCCTGGTGCGGCCGAGTGTGGAATACTGCCAATGCAACGCCTAAGGCGGCATCATACATTGGCTCACTTGAATTGCTGAAGGAGTTGCCATACATCCTAGGACTTGGCGCATATTTGGTCAAGAATGACCACAGCCGCAGAAAGCTCGACAGCAAGGATCACCACAAGTATGCTACTGGTGAACCGGCAAGGCTGGATGGTACAGAAGGTCACTATCAGTGGGGCTGGGGCAGAAAATTCTACGTTGTCATCAAGGATATTGGCGGATTGCACTATGAGCAGATTGGCATCAAGCCAATACCAGGTGAATACAATCTCGAGATACCAATCGGCAGTCTTTCTGCAGCGGGCTTCGCTACTATTGAGCGTAGTACCGGACGCCTGGTTAGTTACATCAACGATGCAGCTAACTACCGTGGTGGCGACAACAATGCTACCTATGATGGCAAGAACAATACGTTGCTGGGCAGACCTGCTACCGCTATGACTACAGAGCAGTTCAGAGCTGCAGCACGAAAGAACGGCAAGGGTTGGCTTTGCACAACCATGCGACATACTTCCATTGTCGCAATTCTGTTCAGTGTCATTTTCGGTACACATTATGATCAGGATGCAGTCAATGCCAACAAGGATGCCAACGGCCTCTTCCAAGGTGGACTCGGAGCAGGCTTGACGCAGATGCCGAACTGGGAAGCCTACAATGGTTGGCAACCAGTTGCACCAATGAGTGCAGGCATTGAGCTTGGTGATTCATGTGGAGAAGCGACCTATGCAGTTAAGAATGACGCAGGCACAACGGTCTATAATGCCAAGATTCCATGTTTCTTCGGTTACAAGAACGGCTTCGGCAATCTCTGGCGAATGATGGATGATGAGTTCTGCCAGGTGAATAGTGACAAGACCATGACCCACCTGGTCGCTCCGTCTATTTACGGCTCCTGGACTATCGGCAATGCTACCGGCATGAAGGCGTTGAGCAAGTCACCTGGCGGTGGTGAAGGATATATCAAGACCTTGTCGATGGAACATCTGGAGAACTTCTGTACGCAGATTGGTGCTACAGAGTCAACCTATTCGACTAGCTATTTCTGGAATACGTCAAACGCTACTTCCGGTTTTCGCCTGTGTCTTCGCGGTGGCCGCGCTGGCGGTGGTGGTCGATGCGGTCTTTCGGCGCTCTACGTGAGCAATGCTGTCTCGGATTCCAGTGTGGACTACGGTGCGGCCCTCTGCGAAGCAACATCCGAGTGGTCATTGGAACCAGTGTATTACGAGGTGGCCTAAAGTGTTCAGAGGTGTGCTGGCGTGAGCAGGAGTGTGCAGGATTGACCAAGGTTCCCAAGCGGAGCCAAGGGCAATCCTGAGCACCCTGCGAGCGTAGCGAGCAAACCCTACCGCCCTTGGGCGGTCGATTTTTTTTGAAATTTCGCTCTTTGACATTCTTTCATTCCGATTTTTTTCAGTACCTTTGCAGGCGGTTTTCAAACCAGGCTGTGATTCCTGCGCCGGTTTTCGCCTGTGTCTTCGCGGTGGCAACGCTAACAATGGTGGTCAATGCGGTCTTTCGACGCTCAACGTGAACAATGCTGTCTCGGATTCCAATGTGAACTACGGTGCGGCCCTCAACTTAACAAGATACTGCAGGTTAGTTTGCTTAGCTGCAGAGATTTCGGGAGTCAGGCCTTGCCTCAAGGCAAAACATACACTTTAGCAGAATAGCAAGTAGATGATTACAATGGGTCATCCGGTCGAAAGTTAGGACATTAGAAAAGCAGACAACAGACACAGACACCGACATTGATACAGACACCGACCTTTTTTTAATATTTACATAAAATTTTAAAAGCAAGTGAAGAGGTTAGGCAACATTTCACAGGAGGTGGAGACTTTGCAAAATTTTCGTGAAGCATTTTTTGATTTTTCCCGACACAAGAAGTCCCGTCTCTCTGTTCAAGCATTTGAGGCAGAGTTTGAGGCAAATCTTCAAGCCCTGCTAAATGCCTATACCCATCAGACTTGGCATACATCAGACTATGAGGCCAAGCCGGTTGAAAAACCCAAGCATCGCATAGTCAATAAGTTGCCTGTTGGCGATCATGTCATTCAGCATGCAGCCATGCACACAAGTGAAGATAAGTTGAGAGCCAAGATTCCATTCAATAGTCCGGCTGGTACCAAGGGGCGTGGCACGCATTTCTTCTATAAGATAATCAAGCAGGACATCTTTACCTCGCCACAGCAAGACACATTCTATTGCTTGCCCATGGATATACACCATTATTTCCAGAATGTTGAGCACAATTTGCTCAAGAGAGAGTACAGGTTGTATATCAAGGACCGCAAGTTGCTTGCTTTCGTTGACGAGGTCGTTGACAGCTATGCCAATGGCATTGTGCTGGGAGTCAAGCTTACACAACTTTTGGGGCAACTGTTTCTGGCGAGGTTTGACTATCTCGCCATGCGGTGTTTTGATATACTTCAAGACCCCGAGAAACACGGTTATTGGCAGGCTCGATACGTCACGGACATGCTCCTCACATGCCGCTCGGAGCAGCAGGCAAGAGTATTAAATGTGGGGGGGTAAAATCCCTCAATGAGCGCTTCGACCGTTTTTGCCGCGAGGGGCTCAAACATTATTATAGATTCATGGACAATATCTTCATCATGCATGAAGATAAGGTCTTCTTACGCCTCATGGCGGAGCTTGCAGTCATGCACTTGGCTAGAGACTGGAAGCTGAGCATCAATAAAAGTTGGAATATTCATCGTACATGTGACGGCATAGACTTCTGTGGACAGAAGATCTTTGCCGACCATGCCCTTTTGCGCAAGCGCACCAAGCAGGCACTCTGTGCCCAAGTCGCAAGATTGCGCAAACGTGGACTTAACGATGAACAGATCCGGCACAAGGCTGCCTCCAGGCTAGGCCTTGCCAAACACGCAGACACAAAAAACTTATTAAATAAAATCGGTATGAAAAAGTATGGTCAGATTGTGAAAGCCCGCAAGGGCGAGGTTCCCTTCGAGGGCATGAAAATGGCGCAGAAGAAGCATCCAGGCGACATCCTGTGCCACAACATTGAGGACTATGACAAGTTCCTCATCCTCATAGAGGATTACAAGATTGATAAGTCGAGAGTTGATTTCAAGATGGAGCAGGTTGAAGAGGTTGACGACCAGGGTATCAAGCGAATGGTCACCAAGAAGGTGCCCAAAGACCGCCTCGCCATCCGCTTCCGTTTCATTGATCATGTCAAGAAGACGGGACAGTTCGATGAGCAGGGCGATGAAATCGAGGAACCGGTGTGGCAGCCTGAGTCGTGGTGGCTCTTTACTGGATCAGACATCTTGGTTGACCAGGCACGCAAGGAGTGGGAACTGTTGGATAAAGGCTTCTACACCGTTGCAGCAGAACTCACCAACAAGTTTGGCAAGAAATTTTATAAGTTTATATAGATGCACAAGAAATTTTATCTTTGTCGCATGTCATTCTTGAGATATGACAGCGAGCATTTTCTCCTGTTCCTGAGTGAACAGAGAGTTGAAAACTATCACCCAGACACCAATATGTCGGAGTCTGATGGCGATAGTCAGGCAGTAACAGCTTACAGCTACGAGGGCAGTGAGATCGACGGCTCCACCAAGATTGAGGCTAAGTCGGCAAGCTATCGCGAGTTCGTGAATGGTCTGGTTCGTACTAAGTACAGCCAGAGCGATGTCGAAGCCATCCTGTGCAACCATGGTGATGGCAACAAGGAGCACGAGACGGAGTACCTGACATTCCAGAATTGGCGAGAGCAGGCTAAGCAGATGGCCAAGGAACTGCTCGACCGTGATATCTCATAGTTTTCAGATACGGCAGGAGGGGAATAGTCCTTCCTGCCGTATTTTTATATATCTTATATTATATGTACCTTTGTGCCAGATTTAATCAGGTACAGATATGCAGAGAAATACCAAGGATTGGATACACTACAGCTCTGCTGGCATAGTTCTGATTGCTGGCATTGTGCTCGTGTACATCAGCTTTTTTATGTCCCACGACGTCACGTCTAACGTCTTGTGGTACTTTGGGCAGAGTCTGGTTTACGTGGCAACCGTCTTTGGTTTCGCACTGACTTTTGACACCCGAGTTAAAGACATTATCAATAAATATTTCAATAACAAAAATGGCACGCAAGATTAAGAAAATTTTCATTCATTGTACAGCAAGCCGACAGTCATGGTCTGTCGATGCCTTGCTCAAGGAGTTCACCAACAAGGGCTGGCACTATCCTGGATATCACTGGGTCGTGACCGCTGACGGCAGACGTACGCAGCTCATGACAGAAGACCTGCCATCCAACGGAGTCGCGGGACACAATTTCGATTCCATCAACGTGGCATACATGGGCGGTATTTCTCGCACAGGCAAGCCTATAGACAACCGCACGGAGGCTCAGAAAAAGGCGTTGCGTGAGTTGCTTGTGGAGCTGAGAAAACGCTATCCTGATGCCAAGATCATGGGACATCGCGACATCTCGCCTGACAAGAACCACAATGGAGTGGTCGATCCGTGGGAGCGCATCAAGGAGTGTCCTTGCTTCGACGCCATTCCTGAGTATGCTGACATTTAAATCAATGGGATATGCAGAAACATCTCAAGTCTATCATCATGACCATATCGGTGATATTGGTCATCATCGCCTGCGTCTGGATTTCTGACCATCGACGGCAGCGAGCGGAGCAGGAACTGAGAGAACAGCTCAATGGGCTGAAGCTTCAGTATGCTCCAGCCGAGCGAGACACCATCCGCGATTCGGTCCAGGTCATCACGCAGCAGGTGCTGCAGATGCCTGCAGAGGAGTACAAACTTCAAGCCTACGACCGCCAGCTGCTCCATGACCTGGACATACGTCTTGGCCAGGTCATGGTAGACCAGCGCACAAGTCTGAGTTCTGCTGATACTGTCAAGACTGACCGCAGCGATTCTGTATATACTTATTGCGACCGATGGCTCAGTTTCCGTCTCAACACGGCAGACTCCATCTTGACATACAAGGCGAGAGACAGCCTCCAGACCATCGTCTACAGGCAGTACAAGCACAGATTCCTCTGGTGGCGGTGGGGTACCAGAGGCTATGATGTCAAGGTCATCAACTTCAATCCCCATTCCAACATATTATATAACAGCTATATACAAGTCACCCGATAATGGCAAGACAAGAGGTATATACAACAGTCATCAAGCTTAACTCTGAGGAGGCAAAGAACCGACTCAAAGAGTTAGAGGACAGAGTCGCTCGTCTGAAGAAGGCAAAACAAGATGCCTTCTCGGCGGGCGATTCCCGTTTAGGCGCATCCCTCGCCAAGGATCTGAAGGCCGCAGAGCGAGAGATGAAGCAATTCAAGAACTCAACCATGAGCGTCAAGGAGACACTCGACAACCTGTCAAGTGCAAGCCTCGGACAGCTGGAGAAGGCAGCTAGACATCTGAAGGGGCAGATGAAGGCAGCGTCTGACCCTTCAGACTTCGCCAAGCTGGATGCACAACTCTCAAAGGTCAAGGAGCAGATGCTTGCCCTGAAGGGCGCAACACGCAAGGCTGATGAAGAAGCGAGACGCATGACGGCAACCGTGTCAAATCTGAAACATGCATCTCTCAACGATCTCAACTTTACTGCAGGCAGACTTCGCTCGCAGATGGCCGATTTCGACCCAAACACAACCATGTACGCCTCTAGAGCTTCGCAGCTGAAGCTGGTCGAGGCAGAGCTGGAACGCATCCGACAGAGCGAGCAGAAGGTGGTCACCCTCATGCAGCAGTATGACAAGGAGATTGACCGCACAAATGTGGACATCAAGGAGACCAAGCGGCAGATGCAGCTGGTAAATAACACAATGTCCAACCTCAAAACCTCTTCCATCCGTGACTTGGAGTACTCCATCAAGGCTCTTAACCAGCAGATGCAGGGCATGGAGCGTGGGACCGAACAGTTCAAGCAAATGGAGAGACAAGCCAAGCAGCTGAAGGCAGAACTGCAGGCAGTCAGAGCCGAAGGAGTAGCCCAGGAGTCCTGGATCAAACGCTCTGCCGATTGGTTCAACCGCATGCAGGGCATCGCCCTTGGAGCCGTTGCTGCCATCTCCGGCATCACCTTCACAGTAAAAAAATGTGTGGAGGAATATGCCAAGATGGATGATGAGATGACCAATGTACGCAAGTACACCGGTCAAGCAGCCGATGAGGTCGAGCGAATGAACGAAGACTTCAAGAAGATGGATACCCGCACACCTCGCCAGAAACTCAACCAACTGGCAGAGGATGCCGGCAGACTAGGCATCACATCGACTGCTGCAGTTGAAGATTTTGTTGATGGAGCCGATAAAATCAATGTCGCCCTCGGTGATGACCTCGGCGATAAAGCAGTCTCACAAATCGGTAAACTCGCCCAGATGTTCGGCGAAGACAAGACCAAAGGTCTGCGAGGTGCCATGTTGGCAACAGGTTCTGCAGTCAATGAACTGGCTCAGAATTCCTCTGCCTCTGCCGGCTATCTCGTTGACTTCACCGCCCGTGTGGCAGGTGTCGGCAAGCAGGCAGGCTTCACACAGGCTCAAATCATGGGTCTCGCATCTGTTCTCGACCAGAACATGCAGCAGGATGAAACTGCGGCGACTGCTGTACAGAACCTCCTCGCTAAGATGTTCCAGGACTCTGCAAAGTTTGCTCAAATTGCAGGTCTCAATGTCAAGGAATTCGCAAAGACGCTGAAGGAGGACGCCAATGGCGCACTCCTCCAATTCCTGGCAGCCATGCGAGCAAAGGGTGGATTCGCAGACCTCGCACCTATGTTCGAGGAGATGAAGATGGATGGTTCTAGAGCGACAGGTGTCCTCACCGTCCTCGCTGACAAGCTCGATGATATCAAGTCTGCCCAGAACCTTGCCAACGAAGCTTATGCGGAAGGCACGTCCGTCCTCAATGAGTTCGAGACGCAGAATGAGAGTGTACAGGCTCAACTTGACAAAGCGAGCAAGAAGTTCCTGGATCTCTCCATCGAACTGGGCCAGAAACTCTATCCTGCAGCACGATATTGCATATCTGCAGCCAGTCTCGGAGTTCGGTCACTCTCCACACTCGTTGATTTTGTCAAAGATTATTGGCGCATATTAATTGTGCTGACAGCTGCCATCGTCACCTATACTGCAGTATCTAAGGCAAAGTTGATAGCAGACAAGGCGCAGATGGCATGGCTCAACATCATGATTCTGCGCGAGAAGGCGCATCTCGTCCTTGTGGGTCTCAAGACATCTGCTCTCAAGACCATGGCAATCGTTCAGATGGCGTTGACACGTGAGATAAAACTGACCACTGCAGCGCAGATGTTGTGGAACAAAGTGTTGTTGGCCAACCCGATCACTGCCGTGATTGCTGTTGTTGTGGGTCTGACAGCCGCAATCGTCACACTCTCTAAAGAGGCGAGCACAGCTGAGCAGGCTCAGCGTGACTACAATGATGCCGTGACAGAAGCAAACAAGCAGGCAGCAGAAGAGGAAGCATCAATCATGCGCCTCGTATCTGCCATCCAGTCCAATACCAGTGCCGAGTCCGATCGCAAGGCAGCACTGGAGGAACTCAACGGCAAGCTGATGAGTCAGCACCTGGGCAACATTACAGAAGAGGCTGTTCGCACAGGTCAGGCAACAAGGCAGATTCAGTCGTACATCGACATGATGAAGAAGAAGATCGTCATCGATGGCTTGCAGAAGAAGCTGGCAGAGTCTATAGCCAAACAGGCTGAAGACGAAGACTTATTAGGTGAGGCAGACAATGACAATCGAGGCTACTGGAAGCGTTTCTGGGACCGCCTCAATCCGCTGGCAGGTGGCAAGACACAGAAACTGAACTTCGCTTCTGAACATAAGGACCAACTCCTTCAGGGTGTTGAACGTGAGAAACAGTATCAGATGAAACTCATAGACAAGATTAATGAGTTGGAATCGCAGCACTACGAAATCAATGATCCAGAGCCGTGGCGCAACAATGGCTACAATGGCAAGGGCAATGATGGTACTATCATTAAGAAGCAGAGTACAGCCGACACTCATCAGGTTTCAGAAAAGGAGCGCAAGGCTCGTGTCAAGGCAGAGAAGGCTGCTGCAGCCGAGGAACGCAAGCGCCAGGCTGAAGCCAAGCGCAAGCAGAAGCAAGCAGCCGATAGCATCAAGGCTGAGACCAATCAGCTGCTAGCTGACAACGCGAAAGCATACGCAGAAGGCAAGAAAACCTATCAGCAGTTCATCGACGACAGACAGAGCATCCAAATTAAGGGTTTTGCCAAGCTGAAGCAGTTGTATGGTGCTGAGAGCAATGAGTACAAGCAGTTACTTGACAACCAGGTCAATGTTGTCAAGCAGCATGATGCTGCAATTCAGAAAATGAATGAGCAGACCATTGAGCGTGAACGCCTCCAGAAGGAGGCTAGCATCAAAGCTCAGTACAATGATGCCAGTTCAGCTATCTATCAGAATGATACCGCACTCAATGAAGCCCTATATAAGAATGATGTCGAAGCCATGAAAAAACGTCTTGCACTCTACAAAGACAGAGAGGGCAGCGAGGAATGGCTGGATCTGAAGGCTGAGATGGAACAGGCTGAGCTCGACCACCAGCTGCAGATGCAGGAGTCATACCAGAACCAGCTGCGTGAACTCCGTCAGCAGTTTGGCAAGCAAGACTTGCAGGCACAGGAGACCATGTACCTCAATGGCCTTGACAATCTCTACAAGCAGGGATTGATCAGGGAGGAGGAATATCAGCAGATGAAGTTGGAGATAACCAAGCAGTTCGCTGCACAGAGAGCGCAGATTGATGCTGATGACCATGGAGCAGGTAGCGCTCAGCTGAAGATTAATGATAAATCTTCTGAGATGGTCAACAGCGCCAGGGCTGCTGCAGGTGAGTCCCAGTCGACAAGCAATGCAACTCTGGGTGGATACTTCTCCTCACAAGTTGAGAACTATCAAAACACCATGGAAAAACTGAAGGAGTTGTATGGCAGCGACAAGCAGAACCATGCTGCATACATGCAGGCGAAAGCGCAGGTGACAGCCAACTTCCTCGACAACATGGTGCAGCAGACATCTGCTGCATACAGCGGCATCAACAACATTCTTTCTTCTGCGTCAGCATACGCTCAGGCATGCTCAGACCTGGAGCAAGCCAAAATCTCCAAGAACTACGAGAAGCAGATTGCTGCAGCTGGCAACAACTCAAAGAAAAAGAAGAAGTTGGAAGAGAAGCGTGACAAGGAGTTAGCCGCAGCAAAGTCTAAAGCAAACAGGAAGTCCATGAAGATTGAGATCGCTCAGGCAATCGCATCAACCGCTATGGCTGCCATCAACGCATACTCTTCTGCAGCCAGCATCCCTGTTACAGGTTGGGTTATGGCACCTATCGCAGCCGGCATGGCAACCGCAGCAGGTATGCTGCAGATTGCAACAATCAAGAAGCAACATCAGGCAGAGGCAGCAGGGTACTACGAAGGTGGTTACACCGGAGGCAACCGCTACCGAAAGGAGGCTGGAGTTGTGCATGAAGGCGAGTTCGTGGCTAATCACAATGCCGTCAACAACTCATCCATCCGTCCGGCTCTTGACCTCATCGATAGGGCCCAGCGCACCAATACAGTTGGCTCGCTGACTGCTGATGATATCACACGTTCTCTGGGACAGGGTAGCAGTACCGTGGTAGCTCCTGTTGTCAATGTCAATAATGATAACACCGAGGTACGCCAGTCCCTCGATGGAGTAAATTCAGCAGTCACCAGACTCAACGAGAATATTGAGAGAGGTATCAAGGCAGATGTGTCTATCGCTGGCAGAGACGGCATCGACCGCAAACTCAATGAATATCATCGTATGCTAAACAACAAGTAGATATGATAACATGCATCATCAATGGCCATAAGGCCTATCCCATTTCTACATCATCCATCAAGGTGACATACGCAAACCAGTACGTCACCGATGACGGTGAGTACACTTATGACATCACCTTCCCCATGAATATCTTGGAGAACCGTGTCATATTCAAGAATGTCTCACGTTTAGAGGTCAAGAAGAACGTCGCCAAATACGATGACTGCAAGCTGTTCTGTAACAGCCAGCTCATCATGAGCGGTGTCGGTACAATACTCTCCGCGAATGAGAAAGAAATCAAACTGCAGATAGTCGGAGGCAAGTCCCGCATCAAGTTCAACGACCGCATGACCAAGCACTATATCGATGAGATACCGTTTGGCACAGCTGACAAGCCTGGTTATACAGTTGATAAGGGCTGGTCTCAGGGATTTAAAGACCTGCAAAAGATCAATGACATCTACAGACTTGATGAAGATAAGTCGAAGTTCCTGGGAGTGGAAGGAAAATGGTGCTTCGTACCTGTTCGTGACGAAACGAACGATATGATTGCCAATTTCGTTGGAGTGGATAAAACTAAGCAGTTCATCGGCTACAATGCACCATATATCGTGAACCTGGCAGTTCAGCCAAACCTGATGTATATCTTCCGCAAAGTGGTGGAGTACGAAGGATATACTCTCAAGCGCAACGACTTCGATTGTAAACCATGGAACCTTCTGTATATAGCTTCTGCCTACAAGACGCGTGAACTTTGCAAGGCGCTTCCTCATTGGTCTAGCTATACGTATATCGAGGAATTCAGAAAGCTCTTCAATGCTACAATCGTTTTTGACGATATTCTGAAGACCTGCTCGGTTATCAATGCTTCAGAACTGGCAACAGCTGATTCAATAGAGATAGAACCTCTGGACGAATACACTACAGACTACGATGAAGATGGTTCCTTCTCTACTTCATCTACGGCAAACCTGGAATACAATCTGGGCAATTCTGCCAATAGAGACAATTATGAAGTTATCTCGAAAAAAGTTTTCGATAATTTTGAGATTGTTCATAGCAAAGAGTTAATGGGGGCAAACAAACAGTTTGCATCCACAACGCTATCATGGTCTGAAAAGCAAAAACGACAGACTATCATCGAGAATTTTGGCAATTACTATGTATATATGGTAGATGAAAATGATAACAAAAGCTGGAAACCTGTTGGCATCTGGTCACCACTTATCAGGGACAGCTCTTCAGATGATTTTATAGATCTGAACATTTCACCCGTAGCTCAAGTAGTTGAAAATATCAATTTCAAGTCGGGGTTGTTGGAAGACAAGTATTACGAGAGACGGTGTCTTCTGTCAATGCCTAATGATAAGGAATCAGAATCTAAGAAGTACGATGTTGACGACGATGGCTATAGCTATACATCCGTACAGGATGCGCTCGATGACGAATCAGCACTCGACAACTCAGAAGACGAGCAGGAATGCATGAATATTTTCTTCATTCTTCCAGGCAGGGTGCAATCTACCGATGGAACAACCACAAAACTATCTTGGGTTGGGGAAAAGTCTAGATGGCCACAGTTCCTAACCGACTATCGTATCAATGAGGGATTCAGACTCGGCATCGCCCATTTCGAGGATAAATATTTCTCGTTGTCGCTATGCATGAAGAGCGAATTTGGTACAACCAGTCTGGGTACCTTACATGCTAGCGGTCTCAGAATAGACAATAAAAACTGCATGGAAGTCAAGTTCAGGTCAGATGACATACCTGATCCATCTAAGATTTACATCATCCGCAACAAGAGATTTGTGTGTGAGAAGATAGAGATGGAGGTCAAGGACGATGCCATCGAGCCAGTTTACACAGGCTATTTCTATATGCTATCATAATATATAATAAGGTGGGGAGCAGTCAGCCCTCCACCTTATTATATTATAGGATTCCCTGATAGTTCTTGATATACTCATTCGCCTTCTGTATGTCCTTAGGCGTATAGATGTCAGTAATGAGGATGGATGAGTGTCTCGCCTGGTCTCTGACCGACAAGACATCGGCATTGGCACGTAGCATGTTGGTGATGCCTGTATCCTTCAGACTGTAGAACTTGAAGCGAGGTGAGAGCTTCAGGTCTTTTCTCAGGACTCTAGTCCAGTAATCACGAAACATTTTCTCATTCTTTCTCTCCGGTCCTGGGCAGAACCCGTCAGAGAAGAGATAGTCCTGCCCGGGATGTGAGAAGATGTTGAGTTCCATCATCAGCTTGATGACATGAGTCGGCAGGGTGATTACGGCATCATTTCCGTTCTTCGTGTTCTCACCATGCAGGCTTATTGTCTGAGTCTTGACATGGATATCGCAGATTCTGAGATAGGACATCTCACGAGGGCGGATGAAGAGATAGTGGATGATTTCGCAAGCCAGCAGATAGTGCTTGTTGTGCTCCAGCAGGTAGTCTCTGATGAGCTGCATGGTACAATCCGGTATGACATCTCTGTTTTTCTTCTGTCTGTTTTTGATGCGTCCCAGTCCTTCAGTTGGATTTTTTGGGATATAGCCGCGAGCAAGCAGGTAGGTGGAAAAACTCTTAGTCCAGGCAAGATAGTTGTTGCGGGTCAGAACTGTGTTGTTTCGGTCGATGAATATATAGTCCAGGAACTTGCTCACATTACTTCTGTCCCATTGATAGGAGAAGTTGAGGACTATGTTTTTCTCCTTCTTCCATCTCTCCAGGATTCTGACACGACTGCTATAGTCAACAAAAGTCTCCTCACGCATGCTACCCTCGTTGCACATCTTGACGAGATAAGCCTTATATTTCTCGAGTACATCTTCCCACTTCGTATATTCCAGAGGCTGCAGAGCCTCAATCCATGGGTTCCAGCCAGCCATGAGCTTCTCGGTGAGACGCTTCATAATCTGGTCGGCATAGACACGCTGATTACGCTTGCCCTTGATATGGTCAAGCATGATTTTCTTCTTTCTCATGCGGTTGAGCTGAGGATCAAACGCCATGAAGGAGATATAACATTCAGATCTCTGATGAAAAACTGGAGGTTTCCAGCCAATGACACTGCTAAGTACAGTGTCATTCGAATTTGGAGCATAATTTTTTTTAGCCATATCTTTAATTTTTCTCAGATACAGCTTATTAATAATAATGTATATAAAGGTTTGATACCGACATTGTACCGACCACTTTGATGCCGACTAAGGCGAAACCTCAGTGTTTACGGTACATCTGACGACCTTTCGTCGGGATTACTGGACTCGAACCAGCGACCTCATCGTCCCGAACGACGTGCGCTACCAACTGCGCTAAATCCCGATGTTTTGGCACCTATGGTCATAAAGACGATGCAAAGGTACACCAAAAATTGCATAAAACCAAATAAAAAAGCACTTTTTTATCTTTTTTGAAAACTTTTTCACCGAAAAATTTGGTGGAACCGATTTTTATTACTACCTTTGCACCCGCAAATGAGAAATCATCTGTAAAGAGTATGGTGCCATAGCTCAGTTGGTAGAGCAAAGGACTGAAAATCCTTGTGTCCCCGGTTCGATTCCTGGTGGTACCACTTCAAAAAGCCGAACTTCAGTAATGAAGTTCGGCTTTTTGTTTATTATAATCCGTAAACGTTTACGTGTCTTTCTCATACGAAAAAGGAACAACATTGAACTATTTTTCTTATTTTTGCATTGTAGAAAGTAAAAGTATCTGTAATAACCAAGATATTTTATCTGATTATTTATAGAAACCTATAAGCAAATTTCAACTTAGAAACAATAATAACCAAGCTAAAACGAGATGTTTATGCAACAACAACTAAAAAGAGCAAGTATGGCACTTGCGTTGGGTTCTATTTGCATTGGCGCTTTCGCCCAGGCAACAATTAAGGGTACCGTCAAGGACTCTAATGGTGAACCTATGATTGGTGTAAGTGTAGTTCCTGATGGAGCTGCTGGTGCTGGATCAGTTACTGATCTGGATGGTAATTTTACGCTCAATGGCGTCAAGCCATCTACCGTCATTAAGTTTTCTTATATAGGATATAAGGAAAAGTCGGTGAAGGTAGGTAGTCAGAACACTATTTCTGTCGTAATGGAAGAGGACAACAACTCTCTGGATGAGTTGGTTGTCATCGGCTATGGTGTCGTTAAGAAACGCGACCTCACGGGTTCCGTGGCCTCTATCAAGTCTGACGACTTGAAGAACGTAGCTTCTTCTAATGCGATGCAGGCTATGCAGGCAAAGATTCCTGGCATGGACTTGCAGCAGAGCAGTGGTGAGTCTGGCTCTGGAGTGAGCATCAATCTTCGTGGTGCCCGTTCTATGTTGGCTTCCAATAATCCATTAATCCTCGTGGATGGTGTGGCATACGGTTCTACCCTCGACATCAACCCATCCGACATTGAGTCTATGGAGGTATTGAAGGATGCATCTTCTACCGCTATCTATGGTACCCGTGGTGCCAATGGTGTCATCATCATTACCACCAAGCGTGGTAAGGCTGGCAGAACATCTGTGGGCTTCAACTTCTACAACTCTTTCAATAGCGCTACCAATGCCGCACATTCTATGTATGGCAACAAGGAGGTGCAGCGTCTGATTGACAAGCGCGCTTACCAGGATTGGGCAAAGGGCGACAAGACTCTGGATGCCTATAATACCGTACTTTCGGGTATTACTCCTGAGACAGTCTTGACAGAAAAACTCGATGATGGTACAGCTACATTGGATATCTATAATGATGGTTCTTACACCGACTGGGGCGACTTGCTCCTGAAGAACAGCACTTCTCAGAACTACGAAGTCAACGTGGCTGGTGGTAGCGAGAAGACCAACTTCAACGTTTCTCTCGGTGCGATGTACGATCGCGGTCTGATGAAGAACGACCAGATGAGCCGTTACAATGGTAAGGTGAACATCGACCATCGTATCAACAAGATGGTAAAGGTAGGCTCAAGCTTGCTTTATACCTATAAGAATTGGAACCGCCGTAACTCAGGTGTTTACAACCAGGCGTTGAAGATGACTACCATCACTCATCCTTATTTAACTGATGGCAGTATCAACTCAACTCCAAACCCTTGGTATGCAGCTCACTGCTCTCCATTGCTCGATGATGTGGAGGGAGCATACCAGAACAATACCGAATCTACCCGTTTCTTCGGTAATGCCTATGTGGAGTTGAACCCTATCAAGGGCTTGAATCTCCGCTCAATGTTTGCTGTGGATAGAAGCGACTCACGAAATGGCTTGTACCAGGACTATCAGAGTCAGCAGAGATACCAGTCACCTTCTACCAGCTACATCCGTCAGATCAGAAATAACTCTACTGCGATTACATGGGACAACACCATTAACTATAATACTACCATCGCAGAGAAGCATGACTTGACCGCTTTGCTGGGACATGAGTTGACACAGACCGTAACAGAAAGTTCTACCGTAGGTGGCGATGCCGGTGCTACCCACTATTATGAGAGTGGTTTCCGTGATCTTTCCAAGATCCTCTCACCTGTGACAACTTCTACATACGTGAAGACAGCCATGTTGTCATTCTTCGGTCGTCTGAATTATTCATACGCCAGCAAGTACTTGCTGACCGCTTCTCTCCGTGCCGATGGTTCTTCTACCTTGGCAAAGGGACACAAGTGGGGTTACTTCCCATCTGTGGCAGCAGGTTGGAGATTAATCGAAGAAAATTGGCTGAAAGACCAGAAAGTATTGAGCAACCTGAAGCTCCGTGCTTCATGGGGTGTTTCCGGTAACGCAGCCATCGATGCTTATTCTACATTGGCATCCTTGAGCAGTACTACCTATTATTATTATTTAGGTAACAACGACGTGGCTGGTAAGATTCCTAGTCAGATGGGTAACTCTAACCTGACTTGGGAGAAGACATCTTCCTTCAACCTGGGTCTCGACTTCGGTTTCTTCGACGGTCGCATCAGCGGTAGCGTGGATTATTATTGGAACCATACCTACGACCTGTTGTTCTACAAGACAGCACCAGCTTCTTCTTTCCCAACCGTAATCGACAACATCGGTAAGACCAAGGGTCAGGGTCTTGAAGTTTCTTTGATGACAGACATCATCCGTACCAAGGACTTCGACTGGACAGCCAACTGGTCATACTCTCACTTCAAGGATGAGATTACCGAGTTGACAGGTGGTGTAGATAAGTATGTATCAGGAACCAAGGGCCTGTTTGTTGGCAACCGTGTAAACGCATTCTACGATTACAAGGTACTCGGAGAGTGGGGTATCGGAGAGTTTGACCAGTATGTAGAGGACTTCAAGGCAGCTCACGACGGAAAGAAGCCTGCCTGCGCCAGCACCAAGGGCTATGGTACCCCAGGTTCTCCAAAGATTCTGGATGCAGATAACGATGGCAACATCACATCTGACGACCGTGTACTCTACAACCGCGACCCTAATCATGTATTTGGTATGACCAACACCTTCAGCTACAAGGACTTCTCGCTCTCTGTGCAGTTGATGGCACGTTTGGGAGGTTACATCTCTTACGCCATGAATGAGCAGTTGAACTATGAGTCAGCCAACTGGGGTGATGCCATTGATTACTGGACACCAACCAATCCGGGCGCTAAGTTCCCTAGCCCAGGTTTGGATTCAAATGCCAGCAAGATCTGGTCATCCTACAAGAGTGCATTCACATACGAGAAGGCAGATTACTTCAAGATCAAGGATATCACCCTCTCTTACAACGTGCCAGCCAACTGGTTGCACACCGTGGGCATGAGCAAGGCTCGCATCTACTGCTCAATGAAGAACTTCATGACATGGAGCAAGATTGACAACTACGACCCAGAGCGTGGTGGTAGCATCTCGTTCCCAATGCAGAAGCAGGTAGTAGTAGGTCTTAATGTAGAATTCTAAAATCATCGAATCAATTATGAAAACAAAGATATTATTCATGGCAGCAGCCTCATCTATGATGTTGGGGCTTACCTCTTGCTCTGATTTCCTGGAAGAAGAGAACAAGGTGGGCGAAACTGCCGACTTGACATATAAAACCCCTTCTGGATTGGAAGGACTGGTTGCCAACTGCTATACCTTCGCTCGCGGATGGTATGGTAAGGAGGCTGGTTTGGGCTTGAGTGAAATGGGTACCGACCTCTTTTACTATGGCTACGACAACAAGCAGAAGAGCCTTTGCTCTTACAACTTTGGTGCTGCTGCCTTGGAGAACAATGTAGCCGACAACCCTTGTCTGGACCATTACTGGGAGTTGTTCTATAGCGCTACTGATGTTTGCAACAATGCACTCAAGTATATCAACGAGGCTACCTTCCTGGGCGACGAGGAGAAGAACCGCAACCTGGGTGAGGCGCACTTCATGCGTGCTTTCTACTATTTCCACATGGTGAACATCTGGGGTGCTATCCCTTACAATGCAGAGCCTATCACAGCTCAGAACTTCAACCCAACCCGTATGCCGGAGAATGAAGTCTATGGCAAGATTCTGGACGACCTGGATGCATCTATCGCCAACTTCGAGGCTGCCGGTTACAAGACCAAGGCAGATGGCCGTGCCAACTATTGGGCTGCCAAGGCTTTGAGAGCAAGAGTGTTGCTCTATGCTGCTTCATGGTTGGGCGGACAGTTGAACCAGACCGTAAAGGGTGGTAACTATGATGGTAAGGATAAGAATGCCCTCTATTCTGCAGCACAGGCTGATGCTGAGGCTGTTATCGGTGCAAGCGATTATGCCAGCCTGGATAATGACTACAAGCATGTATGGACCATGTCTAACGAGAGCTACAATACCAACAAGGAGGCACTCTTCGGTGTAACATATTCTCAGGACATCGCTACCAATGCCAACTGCATTCCTTACCGTTACCGTTTGGAAGGCGGTAGCCCAATGCAGTATAACAGTTTGATTACCCGTACAGGTTATAGTCGTGGTGGTAATGCCATGCTGCTGATGTTCGTATCAATGTGGAACAATGGTGCCACCGACCTGGGTGGTAATGGTCAGAAAGACTCACAGGTGTTCTGGCGTATTGCCAAGGGCAAGACTACTATCAAGAGTAAGTCAACCGGCAAGAACGTAGAGTGCGGTGCAGCTTACTCGCCATACGGACGTGGCTTTACCCGCTACTTGCCATCTTTGCACTTGTGGAACCTGTTGGAGAAGCATAAGGCTACCGACCAGCGTTCTGAGGCAACCCTGCTCGATCACTACGATATCGCATCTCCAGATTTGGCAAAGAATGCAAAGAATTATCCGTTGTTGCAGGATACAGCCATCTACTACTGTCCTATGGATGGAGATTCTCCAGAGGGTCAGGCTATGCAGGCTTGGGCTAAGGACAGATACCGCATCCAGTTTATGGCTGGTGGCGACATCCCTGTTTATACCTCTATGGATGAGGCTACAGCCAAGCCAACAGAGGCAGCAGTCAAGAGCTCTAAGGTTTATGGTGACGAACGTTTCAATTCTTATAAGATTGCAGGCTGGTGCTCATTCCCAGGTATCAAGAAGTTCCTGGATAATGAGTATGATGAGAATTACCCAACCCACGACATCTCTAGCCGTGATGCCATCGTGATGCGTATGCCAGAGATGTATCTCATCAAGGCAGAGTGCCAGTTGGCTTTAGGAGATGGTAATGCTGCCATGGCAACCATCAACCAGCTTCGTCAGGCTCGTGCCATCGAAGGCACCGACAATACTCTGAGCGGCAACGCCACTATCGACACCATCCTTGAGGAGCGTGCCGTTGAGTTCTGCGGTGAGCAGATGCGTTGGTTCGACTTGAAGCGTACCGGAAAGCTTTATGAATATGTAGAGAAATACAATGCTCAGGCATCTGCCAACTTGAAGGCGGATGGCAGCAAGCATTATCTCTACCGTCCAATTCCACAGAACGAGATTGATGCCGTTCAGAACTTCACAACAGAAGTGAACAGCACCACAGGCTTCTGGCAGAATCCAGGGTATTAAGAATAGGTTAGATATAAGTTAACACACTCTATTTTTTGGCGAGCATTGTTCTTGGTGAATAGTGCTCGCCTTTCATCCCCCAAAATACATAGAAAGATATTCTTTGTTTTAAAAGACATTCTTTATAATGCAAGTCTTAAAAAATATGTCAAAATCAAGCATTTAAGATGAAAAAGTACTTAATCCTATTGGCTTGTATGCTCTCTGCCGCCGTGTATGCAGACAACAAGCAAACCGTAAAGGTAGATGGTCAGGTTATCGATAAGACCATCACAGAAATCACCTTCGATGGTGATAACGTAACTCTCAGCTACGCTGACAACTCTTCTGATACGATGGATATGTCGTTCGTATCGCTTTCTTTCACTTATGGCACATCCGCAGGTATTCATCAGGTGGAGCAGCTCAAGGAGGCATTGCAGGGTAAGGTTTTTAACCTCAATGGTCAGTTGGTGGGCAATTCCGTTGAGGGATTGTCTAAGGGCGTTTATATCGTGAATGGTAAGAAAGTAATCATAAAGTAATGAAGGAGGAATTCAGAATGAAGAAAATGGTATTCTCTTTGGCGCTCTTATTGGGAGGTGCCGGTAGCGTGTTGGCTCAGGTAAATGCAGATAAGGTGAATCATGCTGTGGCTCGTAACAGCAAGGTGAACCAGATGTTTGTTACCACCAGTGCGGGAGATGTAAAATATTACAATACTGCCGATTTGGCCAGTGTGAAGTTTGAGGGCGACAAGGCTATCATCGCTCCGAAGGATGGAAGCGATAACGATGAGTATGATGCTTCTGTCAGAGAAATCAACTTTGCCAAGCGAGTGGAGCAGGGTGAGAACGGAGGCGTGGAGAATCCTGCCGGCGTTGTGAAGATTACGGAGGCAAAGGCCTGGCTGGAGTCTGTTTATCTGAAGTGGGCTCCTTTCGAGGGAGCTTCTTCTTACAATGTATATGTAGATGGCAAGAAAATTGATGCACAACTGATTCGTCAGTATGCTTCTTATTTCCGTGCCGATGTGCTCGGCTTGAAGGCGGGTTCCTATTCTGTAAAGGTGGTTCCTGTGGATGCTGCCGGTAAGGAGATGGCTGGTGCCAATACGGTTTCCAATCTCTTGGTAAAGAACTACAACCGTGAGGGCTTCGCTCATTTCAATTTCGGGGGAATTGGTGCTTACAACGATGATGGTACATTGAAGTCGGATGCCAAGGTTCTCTATATCACAGCAAGCACAGCCAAGACTGTTTCTACAGAAGTCATCACCGGAGCCAAGAACAAGAAGCAAACCGTGAAAGGTTTGCAGGCTATCATCGATGCTTACCAGAAGGGATATGATACCACTCCTATTGCTTTCCGTATCATCGGCAAGGTGAGCCTGGCTGACCTGGATGGAATTTCAAGTTCTGCCGAGGGTTTGCAGATTAAGGGTAAGACAGGCTATTCAACCATGAACATGACCTTCGAGGGCGTGGGTGATGATGCCACCATCTATGGGTTCGGCTTCCTGGTAAGAAATGCCAAGAGCGTGGAGTTCCGTAACTTCGCCATCATGCGTTGTCTCGACGATGCAATGTCGCTCGATACAAAGAATTCAAACATTTGGATTCACCACCTGGATTTGTTCTATGGCAGAAAAGGTAGTGCTGCCGACCAGGCTAAGGGAGATGGAACCGTAGATATCAAGGGCAATTCTAAGTATGTGACCGTGGCTTACAACCATTTCTGGGATAACGGTAAATCTTCTATGTGTGGCATGAAGAGCGAGACAGGTGAAAACTGGATTACCTATCACCACAACTGGTTCGACCATTCTGATTCCCGCCATGCTCGTGTGCGTACCATGACCGTTCACATGTACAATAACTACTATCAGCATTGTGATGTATATGGCGTAGGAGCCACAACGGGTTCTAATATCTTTATGGAGTCTAACTACTTTGATGCTGTGAAGCGTCCAATCATGAGCTCTCAGCAGGGCACCGATGCCAAGGGTTCAAAGGGAACCTTCTCTGGCGAGAATGGTGGTATGATCAAGGCGTATGGCAATGTGTTTGTCAACAAGCCAAGCGGCTTCAGCTATGTTACCTATGCATCCAACAATATCAGCTTCGATGCCTACGAGGTAGCCAGGGCTTCTGATCAGGTGCCTGCCAGCGTGAAGACTTTGGTGGGTGGTACTGCCTATAATAACTTCGATACCAACTCAAGCTTGATGTATGCACATACAGCCGATAATGCAGCCGATGTGCCAGCTATCGTAGAAGGTTATTATGGCGCTGGTCGATTGAACCATGGCGACATCCACTTCGATATTCCAGATGAAACCGTAGTAACCAATGGCCATCAGCAGCCATTGCCGGCATTGGCAAGCATTCTCGATGCTTACAAGTCGGGTGTGGTAAAGGTATTTCTTCCATTATAATATAACAAAACGGACAAAAGCGGATATATTCCGTCTTCTTGTCCGTTTTTTCTTTTCATTTGTCAAGTATCTGTCTAGCACTTTGCATTCTATTTCCTACTTTTGCAACCGAAACAAATCGTTGTAACTGGCGGCGAGGTTACTGTTACTGCCGACATCAACGCCATGACCTGGAAGTATGAATAAATAATTCAGCTATCTTTGCAATATCTGATACGTAAAAGCGTTTTTAGAATAAAGTAAAGATAGCTATAAACCCAAAGAACAATGAAGAATATTTTAGGAAAAGCCATATTGCTGGCTTCAGCACTTTTGTTCTCTATCGCGGGCACAAGTTGCAGCAATGAAGATAATGCTACTCCCGAAAAGGAGAAGACATACGATATGAGTGGCTTTGCCAAGGGAGCCGATGTAAGTTGGCTCACCGAGATGGAGAAGGATGGTGTGAAATTCTATAATCAGAATGGCAAGGCGCAGGAGTGTATGTCACTTCTCCGTGACCTCGGTACCAATGCCATCCGTCTCCGTGTGTGGGTAAATCCTGCTGGTGGATGGTGTGGCAAGAATGATGTTATAGCTAAGGCATGGCGTGCGCAGCAGCTCGGCTTCCGCCTGATGATAGATTTCCATTATTCTGATACCTGGGCTGACCCTAGCAGCCAAACCGTTCCTGCTGCCTGGAGGAATTATTCTTTCTCAGAGATGAAGAAGGCTGTGGCAGACCATACTTCTGATGTCCTGAATGCCCTCAAGGCTCAAGGTGTAACCAATGTAGAGTGGGTGCAGGTGGGCAATGAAACCCGAGATGGAATGCTCTGGAATGATGCTGAAGGCGATGAGTCCAAGGCTGTAACTGGCCGTGCCTCTAAAAACGCAGCTAATTTTGCCGCTTACATCAATGCCGGATATGATGCTGTAAAGGCTGTTTATCCAGAGGCTAAGGTGGTGGTGCATGTAGATAAGGGTGAAGACCTTGGTGGACTTACCTGGCTATACGATCAGCTGAAGAACAATGATGGTAAATGGGATGTCATCGGATTGTCTCTTTATCCTGAAGACAACAACTGGAAGAGTTATGCAGAGAGCTGTCTCGCTAACATTCAGACTCTTTCTTCCAAGTATGGTAAGGACGTCATCGTTTCTGAGATTGGTATGTGGTGGGGTTCCGATCAGGCTGCGCCAATGATGAAGAAAATGGTGAATGGCTGCAAGGCTATTTCTACCTGCGAAGGTATCTTCTATTGGGAACCTGAGGTTTACAACAATTGGAAGCCTGCCAACTATAGTAGTTTGGGTTGGGATGCTTATACCAAGGGAGCTTTTGATAACTCCGGTAAGCCAACAGCAGTATTCGATGCATATAAATAAGAACATTAAAGAAGAAATATGATTAAGAGAAGCATAGCTTTCATGACTTTTGCCCTGGCGCTCTCTTCCGTGTGCCAGGCGCAGAGCCGAAAAGTAATAAATTTGCCGTCGTGGGATTTCTCCCGCGATGGCAAATCATGGTCTCAGGTCTCCGTGCCTCACGATTGGGCTATTTCGGGACCTTTCGATAAGAAGTGGGACTTGCAGATGGTGGCCATTGAGCAGAATGGCGAAAAGGAAAAGACTGAGAAGTCGGGTCGCTCTGGAGCTCTCCCTTGGATTGGAGAGGGCATGTATCAGATGAAATGGACGGCTCCTAAGGGCTACAAGCGTGCCGTCCTTGTTTTCGATGGTGCCATGAGCCAGCCGGTGGTTTGTGTGAATGGTAAGGAGGCAGGCAAGTGGGCTTACGGCTACAATGCCTTCCGCATCGACATTACCCCTTTCATCCAGTTTGGCAAGAGCAATTTGATAGAGGTACATCTTAATAATGTAGAAGAAAGCAGCCGATGGTATCCAGGTGGCGGTCTCTACCGTCCGGTTTCCGTGGAACTTTACGGCAACGAGAACTTCTCTACCTGGGATACCTTCGTCCGTACCCTGAAGGCAGATAAGCCGGAAGCCGAAGTAGAGGTGAACGCCTTGCTGGAAGGAAAGATTGGTAAGTCGGGCAAGACGGTCATCGCTTTGCTGGATGAGGCTGGTACCAAGGTAGCCGAACAGACCATTAAGGGTGCAACCCCTGAAATCAAGACTACCTTGAAGGTGGCGAATCCTCAACTTTGGTCGCCGGAATCTCCTTATCTCTATCAGGTGAAGTTAACCCGATATGAAGGCAAGAAGGTGGCTGATGTCCAGAGCCTGAAGATAGGTATCCGCACCATCTCGGTATCCAAGAATAATGGCTTCCAACTCAATGGCATTACCCGCAAGATCAAGGGTGTCTGCCTGCACCACGACCTCGGTCCGTTGGGAGCTGCAGAGAACAAGGCGGCACTCATCCGCCAGATCAAGACGATGAAGGAGATGGGCTGCGACGCCATCCGTACAGCCCACAACATGCCTTCTACCATGCAGATGGAAATCTGCGATTCACTCGGCATGATGGTAATGGCTGAGAGTTTCGATATGTGGATTTTTCCTAAGTGCAAGAATGGCTACGCCAAGTTCTTCAAGGAATGGAGCGACAAGGATATGACCAATCTGGTGAAGCATCACCGCAACCATCCTAGCATCATCATGTGGAGTATCGGTAACGAGATTCCTGAGCAGTGGAGCAAGGAGGGTATGGAGATAGCCAAGCATCTGCAGGATATCTGTCATCAGTATGATCCTTCCCGCCCTGTTACCCAGGGTATGGACAAGGCTGAGGCTGCCCTGAAGAGTGGATTTGCCCAGGTGATGGATGTTCCGGGCTTCAACTATCGCGTACATAAATATTATAAGAATATCGAGCAGTTGCCTCAGGGATTCCTCCTGGGTTCTGAAACCGCCTCTACGGTCAGCTCCCGTGGCGTATACAAGTTCCCGGTAGTGGTAAGTGATAAGGCTACCTATCCTGATGGTCAGTGCTCAAGCTATGATACCGAATACTGTTCCTGGAGCAATCTTCCTGATGATGACTGGAAGATGCAGGATGACTACAGTTGGGTAATCGGTGAGTTTGTATGGACCGGTTACGACTATCTGGGCGAGCCGACTCCTTACGATACCTACTGGCCAAGCCGCAGCAGTTACTTCGGCATCTGCGACCTTGCCGGACTTCCAAAGGACCGCTACTATATGTATCGTGCCCGCTGGAACGAGCAGCAGCATACCACCCATCTTCTTCCTCACTGGAACTGGAAGGGTAGAGAAGGACAGGTTACCCCTGTATATTGCTACACCGATGGTGTGGAAGGCGAGCTTTTCGTGAATGGCAAGAGCCAGGGCAGAGTGCGCAAGGACAAGTCAAGCCGTCTGGACCGCTATCGCCTCCGCTGGAACAATGTGAAGTATGAACCGGGCGAGATTCGCGTGGTTACTTACAACCAGTATGGCGATAAGGTAGGCGAGGACGTGAAGCGTACAGCCGGCGAACCAGCGCAGATGAAGTTCAGCGTGGAGACTCCAGACCATGAGCCTATCGCCTGCATGGTAGAAGGATGCACCGATGAGCACAACGTGCTGCTGAATGCCGATGGCAACGACCTTGCCTTCATCACCGTGAGCCTCCTGGATAAGGACGGCAACGAGTGCCCGCTCGCCGATGATGAATTGACCTTCGAGGTAAAGGGTGCCGGAACCTTCAAGGCAGCCTGCAACGGTGATGCTACTTCGCTCGATTCCTTCACCCAGCCACACATGCGACTCTTCTCTGGCAAACTCGTTATTGTTGTTCAGAGCAAGGCACAGAAGGGCGACATCATCCTCACCGTAAAGGATGGCAAGCGCAACATCGAGAAGACATTGACGCTTCAGGCAATATAAAGCAGACTTACTAATGATAAATATTGATTCCCCTAGGAGTAGAAGTTCTTACTCCTAGGGGAATTCTTCGTTCAGCGACGTTGAATGTGTGTTCAAAAGCTTTGAACATACATTCAAAGGCTTTGAACATACGTTCAAAAGTATTGAACGGAATTTTTTATTAGACTTGAAAACTTTTTCTCCAGGTTTATTTGTATTTTTCCCAAAGAAAGTTTGGCGTTATCATGAATAATGTGTAATTTTGCAGCCATGAACAAGATAACTACAACTATAAACCGAATGGGTATGGCGATAGCTATGCTCTTCGTAACCTTAGCGCTTCATGCGCAAAGATTCGTCAACACCACCCTTGATGGTGCTCAGACGGTTAGTGCGATTACTCAGGATGCCAATGGCATCATCTGGCTTGGAACCGATAACGGACTCTACAGTTATGACGGCTATCATGACTATCGCCATTTTGCTCCCCACACCTTTAATCATGTACGCATCAATGCACTCGGTTTCGAGGGCAGCATGCTCTATATGGCTACGGGCAATGGCATCCTGCAGTTTGATGCCAAGAAGGAAACCTATGTTTCTACCCCTGATGCAGAGGCTTATGGAGATGAAAGCAAGAAAAAGACACTGAAGGAACTGCGCGTAATCGATATGAAGGACAGAAAGAAAGCCTTCGCTCCGGATGTGTATGCCATCTTGTATACCCAGAAGGGACTTCTCGTGGGTTCACTCTCCGGACTCCGTCTCAACAACCGTCCCATCCTTCTTACCCCGGGCGCACAGCCTTTGGTCAATGCCCTGGCTTACGATGCCATCCGCCATTGCTATTGGATAGGTACCGAGGGCGCTCTTTATTGCGCCGACCGCAGCCTGCAGAATTTTTCGAAGATAGAAGCACTGAACGGAAACTCCGTGAAATGTATTGATGAAGATCAGGATGGAAACCTCTATATCGGTACCGACAATGGTCTCTATCGCATGGCGATGAACAATAGTCTGGAGCATTTCGTTCACGACTCCCGCAATGAGGCTACCATCCCCAACAACATCGTATGGGCTTGCTATGTAGATAAATGGCAGAATGTGTGGATTGGTACCGACAACGGACTTTCACGTCTCTCTACCCATACCTACTATCGCTTCACATCGCTCGATAAGATTACCTTCTCCGGCGAGGGAAGCTTCCTGCATGCCATCCTCCAGACCCGTAATGGCGAATGGTGGATGGGTGGTACCAATGGCTTGATTCATTATACCGAGGGCGTGCGTGCCCAGGGTGCCGTATCTGATTATCAGAATGTGGTATGGTATAAGCAGAACAATCCTGCGGCTCCTTTAGCCCACAACCGTGTGCGCAAGATTTATGAAGATCAGGATGGTGATGTGTGGGTCTGCACAGACCACGGCATCAACCTTTATGATAGGGCGACCAGACAATTGCTCAATTTCATCGTCTATGATAAGACCGGCAAGTATTCCACCGCCTGGGCCTACGATATCCTTCAGGATAGAAAGGGCAGAATCTGGATGGCGTCCTATCAGGGCGGCATCTTCGTGATGGAGAAGCAGCGCCTGGTGGCAGCCATCGCCCATGCAGCTTCGGGCACGGCTACTTGCGTGGCAGACTATCATTTTTCCGACAAGGGACAGAATGCCCTCTCGGGCTTGCATGTCGGACAGATGGTGCTCGATGGCAAGGGAATGATCTGGGCTTCTTCCCATGACCATCTCGACCGCATCGACCCTTACACCATGCGCGTGGCCCATATCGGAGGCAACGATGCCATCAACTATCTCATGGCTTCCGGCAACGGCAACGTGTGGGTAGGATATAACGCCAGCGTCAAGTGCTACATGGTGAACCTGCCTATGAAGGGCAAGGAGGTGGATAGCAAGGAATGGAAGATTGGCGACAAGGTGGTTTCCATGTGTGATGTGGAAGGAAACATCTGGGTGGCTGCCGGAAACGTATGTTGCGTGCTGGATCCTAAGGGCAATAGCTTCCGCTTCATCATCCCGATGGTTACTCCTAACAATATCTATTATTCCAAGCTGAACCACGAGGTGGTGATGGGTGGCAACGATGGCTTCGTCTCTATCCGTGCCGACCTCGACAGGCCGAAGAACGATAAGGCGCAGCTGCTGCTGGCTGGCATTGTGGTGAATGGCAGACAGACCCAGGAGGCGTTGCTCGACGAGAGCATCAAGGGTACGCCGGGCGTATCGCCTGTTGGTTTGAAGACCTTGGTGTTGAAGAGCGATGAGAACAGTTTCACCCTTCAGCTCTCCGACCTTCCTTTTGCCGACCATCCTACAGCCGTCTATGCTTATCGCCTGGAGGGTAGCGACCACGAGTGGCACTATCTGGACAAGGGCAATCTCGATATTTCATACAATGGCTTGTCGTATGGCGATTACCATCTGTCCGTTCATGTGCTGGATGGCGAGGGCAATATCGGCGACGAGGTTTATACGCTCGATATCTCCGTGCTTCCACCTTGGTATCTCACCATCTGGTGCAAGCTGTTCTATCTCACCCTGCTGATTGTCTTCCTCGCCTGGATCATCAACTCTCATTTCGTGAAGAAGCAGTTGCAGGAGGCTGAGAAGCAGAAGGCTGAGATTCTGGAGCAGGTGAAGGCACGTATGGAGTTCTATGCCAACCTTGCCGACGACCTGAAGTCGGCAGTGGAGCATCGTTCTTTCGAAGAGGTATCCCATGTGGTAAGTTCTACGCTCGATGTGGATGTTTCGTCGGATGATGCTCCGGGTGCCATGGTTGTTCAGATGATCAATGGACCGCAGCCGGAAGTTGAAGAGTTGGATGAAATGGATCAGCGCCTGCTTGATCAGATTAAAGAGGCGATAGATGAAAACATGGTGGATTCCAACTTCAACGTGACGATGCTTCAGGAGAAGATGGGCATGGGCAACAAGCAACTCTATCGCAAGGTGAAGATGCTTACGGGGCAGACGCCTGTAGAACTGATTCGTGACATGCGATTGCGCAAGGCTGCTAAACTGCTGAAGGCTGGCAAGTTCAGCGTTTCCGAGGTGATGTACACCGTGGGCTTCTCCAACAGCAGCTACTTCTCGAAGTGTTTCTCCAAGTTGTTCGGCATGTCGCCTTCGGAATATATGAAGAGATAGAAAGATTCATTCAAGTTCAAATGGTATGTTGCCAATATTAACGATTACCGGTTCCGACAGCACCGGCGGTTCGGGTGTGCAGGCGGATATCAAGACGATATTCGAATTGGGAGGTTATGCCGTTTCGGCGATAACCAGCATCACCGTGCAGAACACCCTGGGCATCCAGGAGTTCTTCGATATTCCTGCCGAAATCGTCTCCGGTCAGATAGAAGCCATCATGAACGATATGCAGCCCCGCATCGTGAAGGTGGGAATGATTCGTAAGGTAGAGACGCTGAATGTGCTCATCGATGCCCTGACCAAGTATCGTCCCGACCACATCATCTACGCCCCTTCCATCTGGTCGAGCCAGGGCGATGCGCTGATGACCGAGGATGTGGTGAGCCAGATCAAATATCGTCTGCTGCCGCTCTGTTCTGTAGTCGTGGCAAGAAAGAAGGAGAGCGACATCATCCTTCAGAACTCCCGGCTCCTGGAGCTTGCCGAGAAGCAGGGACTCCGGATCTATCGCCTCGATAATGCCAATTCGCATGGTCTCATCAACCGCTTCTCTTCTGCCCTTGCCATCTATCTGAATCAGGGCAAGAAGATGGAGGAGGCGTTGGCGATGGCGCAGGATTT